>ERZ1066136.502-NODE-502-length-29196-cov-8.192890_pt1 | contig 29196 bp, 31 predicted proteins | sample MGYA00382783_ERZ1066136 | MGnify/ENA primary metagenome ERZ1066136 (study PRJEB33369, sample SAMEA5778366) | biofilm metagenome | biome: Industrial cooling water; feature: Water cooling tower basin; material: Biofilm | place: United Arab Emirates | collected... | reverse complement strand
GCCATAGCCAACCAGGTTGAAGCCCAGCGCATCCATGTCCTCGGCCAGGCCCGACTTCTCGAAATAATCGGTGACCACCTTGGAGCCGGGGGCAAAGCTGGTCTTCACCCAGGGCTGGTTCTTGAGGCCCAGCGCCCGTGCCTTGCGCGCCACCAGCCCGGCGGCGACGAGCACGCTGGGGTTGGAGGTGTTGGTGCAGCTGGTGATGGCGGCGATCACCACGTCACCATGGCCGATGTCATAATTGGCGCCGGCCACGGGCACCCGCTGCGCCTGTCTGTCGGCCTTGCCGTAGCCGCCGGCCAGTTCCTTTTCGAACGCGGATTTTGCGTCGCCCAGCAGCACCTTGTCCTGCGGGCGGCGCGGGCCGGCGAGGCTCGGCTGCACGCTGCCCAGATCCAGCTCCAGCACATCGGTGAACACCGGATCGGGCGTGTCGGCCTCGCGCCACAGGCCCTGCGCCTTGGCATAGGCCTCGACCAGCGCCACCGTCTCGGCATCGCGACCGGAGAGCTTCAGATAATCGATGGTCTTGGCATCCACCGGGAAGAAGCCGCAGGTGGCGCCATATTCCGGCGCCATGTTGGCCAGCGTGGCGCGATCGGCCAGCGTGAGCGCATCAAGACCGGGGCCGAAATATTCGACAAACCGGCCGACCACGCCCTTCTTGCGCAGCATCTGGGTGGCGGTGAGCACCAGATCGGTGGCGGTGACGCCTTCGGCCAGCGTCCCGGTGAGCTTGAAGCCCACCACTTCCGGGATCAGCATGGAGACCGGCTGGCCGAGCATCGCGGCTTCCGCCTCGATGCCGCCGACGCCCCAGCCCAGCACGCCCAGGCCATTGATCATGGTGGTGTGGCTGTCGGTGCCCACGCAGGTGTCCGGATAGGCCACGGTGGCGCCGGAGGCGTCTTCGCTGCTCCACACCGTCTTGGCGAGATACTCCAGGTTCACCTGGTGGCAGATGCCGGTGCCGGGCGGCACCACGCGGAAATTGCGCAAGGATTTGGAACCCCAGCGCAGGAATTCATAGCGTTCGAGGTTGCGGGCATATTCCAGCGCCATATTGTCTTCGAACGCCTGTGGGTTGCCGAACTCGTCGACCATCACGCTGTGATCGATGACCAGATCGACCGGCACCAGCGGGTTGATCTTCATCGGATCGCCGCCCAGCTTGGTGATGGCATCACGCATTGCCGCCAGATCGACCACACAGGGCACGCCGGTGAAATCCTGCATCAGCACACGCGCCGGGCGATAGTTGATCTCGTGGGTGGAGGTGCGGGTTTCCTGCCAGTCCACCAGCGCCTGCACGTCGGCCACGGTAACGGTGCTGCCATCTTCAAAGCGCAGCAGATTTTCCAGCAGCACCTTCATCGAATAGGGCAGGCGGGAGACATCACCGAGCTGCGCGGCTGCGGCGTCCAGGCTGTAGTAGGCGTAGGGCTTGCCGTTCACGGTCAGCGTGCGGCGGCTGTTCAGACTGTCATGGCCGATGGCGGTCACGGCGCCTCTCCCTTTTGTGCGTGCTTTGACAAGATGTCGCAGCATGAATTTTCTTGGGTCTAGCCCAGATGGTGCAGCGCGAAAAGAGCGTGCAAACCCGAATTCGTGTCAAAAGCCAGACCGGTTGCGCCGGTAAAAATCTGTCATCATAAGGGGTCATGGCCTCTCCCGAGATCGATGCTCTCACCCGTGCGCTGTCGCGGCTGCCGGGCCTTGGCCCACGCTCGGCGCGGCGGGCGGTGCTGCACCTGATCAGGAAGCGCGAGACGGCGCTGGAGCCACTGCTGGCGGCCTTGCAGGCGGTGGCGGCCAATCTCGTCGTCTGTTCCACCTGCGGCAATGTCGAGACCAGCGACCCGTGCGCCATCTGCCGCGATCCGCGCCGCGACCCGACGCTGCTGTGCGTGGTGGCCGATGTGGCGGACCTGTGGGCGCTGGATGGCCGCCACCTCTTCTCGGGCCGCTATCACGTGCTGGGCGGCCGGCTGTCGGCGCTGGATGGCATCGGGCCGGAGGATCTCGCCATTGCTTCGCTCGTTGCGCGGGCGGGCGACGGGGTGGTGAAGGAAGTCGTGCTGGCGCTCTCTGCCACCATGGAGGGGCAGGCGACCATGCATTATGTGGCGGACGCGCTGGCGCCCACCGGCGTCAAGGTCAGCCAGCTGGCGCAGGGCCTGCCGATGGGCGGCGAGCTCGATTATCTCGATGAAGGCACGCTGGCGCTGGCGCTGAACGCGCGGCGGCCGGTGGGCTAGAGCTTCACCAGCATCTTGCCGGTGTTCTGGCCGGTGAACAGGCCGATGAAGGCTTCCGGCGCCTTTTCGATGCCTTCCAGCACGGTTTCCTGCCACTTCAGCTTGCCGGCGCGAATCCACGGCCCCATCTCGGCGAGGAAGTCACCGCGCAGCCCGGCGAACTCGATGACGATGAAGCCGCGCATGGTCAGCGACTTGCCGACCACCTGGATGATGTTGCGCGGCCCCGGCGCGGCTTGCGTGTCGTTGTAGGCCGAGATCATGCCGCACTCGATCAGCCGGGCGAACGGCCGGGCGGTTTCGATGGCGACTTCCAGATGCTCGCCGCCGACATTGTCGAAATAGATGTCGATGCCCTTCGGCGCGGCGGCCTGCACGGCCGCGAGGAGATTGCCGCAGCTGCGATAGTTGATGACATGATCGATGCCGAGCGACGTCAGCCAGTCGCACTTGTCGTCGCTGCCGGCGCTGGCGATGACGGTGCAGCCCTTCAGCTTGGCCACCTGCGCCACCACGCTGCCCACCGCACCGGCGGCGCCGCTTACGAACACCGTGTCCCCGGCCTTGGGCTTGCCGATCTGGGTGAGGCCGGCCCAGGCGGTGAGGCCGGGCATGCCGAGCACGCCGAGGAAGGCCTCCATCGGCAGGCCGCCGGGCACGTCGAGTTTCTCCAGCGCGGCGGCGGGCGCCACGAACGCCTCGCGCCAGCCGAACATGGAAGAGACGATGTCCCCCTTCTTCAGGCCTTCCGCGTTGCTCACTTCCACCACACCGATGGCGCCACCCTGCAGCGCCTCCCCGATGGCAAACGGCGGCACATAGGAGGGCCGGTCAACCATGCGGCCGCGCATGTAGGGATCAACGCTCATCCATTTGTTGCGGACCAGCACTTCGCCGGGGCCGGGGGCGGGAAGGTCAACCGAGGCCAGAGCGAAATGTTCAGGCGCGGGCAGTCCGACGGGACGGGCGGCAAGGCGGATTTCGCGGGACGTGGTCATGGGGTGTGGCTCCTTTAGTGGGGAGCATAGCGGCGGGGCGGGTAATGCCCATTGATTTTATGGTGAGGGCGAGCCAGCCGCTTGCCTGGTTGCGCCGCTTCAAATCTCTACTTGAGACCCCAGCTCGACCACCCGGTTGGTCGGCAGCTTGAAGAAGTCCATCGCGCTTTCGGCGTTGCGCATCATCCAGGCGAACAGATGCTCGCGCCACAGCGCCATGCCGGGCTTGTCGCTGGCCAGCAGCGTCTGGCGCGACAGGAAGAAGCTGGTTTCCATCATCTTCAGCCTGGGCCCGCAGTTTTCCACGGTGCGCAGCACGGCGGGAATGTCGATCTCCTGCATGAAGCCATAGCGGATCAGGATGCGATAGAAGCCGTTGCCCAGATCACGAACGCCGATGCGATCCTCATCCGAGACATAGGGCACCTCGTCGATCGCCACCGTCAGCAGCATGATGCGTTCGTGCAGGATCTTGTTGTGCTTGAGGTTATGGATCAGCGCGGCCGGCACGCCGACAGCAGACGTGGTCATGAACACCGCCGTGCCTGGCACCCGGGTGGCAGCCTTGGCAGCCGACTTGATGAACAGCTCGATCGGCATCGAGCTTTCGCGCAGCCGCTCCTGCATCAGGGCGCGCCCGCGTGACCAGGTGGTGAGCCCGGTGAAGGTGAACAGGCCAACCAGCAGCGGGAACCAGCCGCCATCGGGGATCTTGATGATGTTCGACGCAAAATAGGCGATATCCACGATCGCCAGCAGCATGATCAGCGGCCAAGCCAACCACTTGTTCCACCTCCAGATCTTCAGGATCGGCACCGCGATCATGAAGGTGGTAATGAGCATGGTGCCGGTGACAGCAATGCCATAGGCCGCCGCCAGATTGCTGGAGGTGCGGAAGCCCAGCACAAGCAGCGCCACCAGCACCAGCAGCGCCCAGTTCACGGCCGGGATATAGATCTGCCCGAACGCAGATGCCGAGGTGTGGACGATCTTCATGCGCGGCAGGAAGCCCAGCTGGATGGCCTGCTGCGCCACCGAAAAGGCGCCCGAAATCACCGACTGGCTGGCGATCACCGTGGCGAGCGTGGCAAGGATCACCAGCGGCAGGCGCAGGCTTTCAGGGGCCATCAGGTAGAAGGGGTTGGCCGCGGCAGCTGGTTCGGCAAGCAAAAGCGCCCCCTGGCCCAGATAGTTGAGCATAAGGGCCGGAAAGACGAAGAACAGCCAGGCGGCGCGGATCGGTTTGCTGCCGAAATGTCCCATATCGGCATAGAGCGCCTCCGCACCCGTGACGGCCAGCACGATGCTGCCCAGTGCCAGGAAGGCCAGGCCCGGATTGTCGAGCACGAAGCGGGCGGCGTGGAGCGGGTTCAGAGCTTCCAGAACAGCCGGGTTATCGGCGATCTTGAGGCAGCCCAGCACGGCGAGCGTGGTGAAATAGACCAGCATCACCGGGCCGAACAGCGCGCCCACCCTGGCAGTGCCCCGCGCTTGCAGCAGGAACAGCGCGATGATCAGCGCCATCGCCAGCGGCAGCACCAATTGCTCCAGCCGGCTGTCCACGGTCGTGAGGCCCTCGACCGCCGACAGCACCGAGATTGCCGGCGTGATGATGCAGTCTCCGAAGAACAGGGCGGTGGCCAGCACGCCGAGCAGCGCCAGATAGCGGGTGCTGCTATCCTGTCCCAACTGTCGCGAGATCAGCGCATAGAGCGCCATGGAACCGCCTTCGCCGCGATTGTCTGCCCGCATCACCACACTGACATACTTCAGCGTGACGACGATCATCATCGTCCAGAACACCAGGCTGAGGACGCCGAACACGCGCAGCGGATCAACCGTGAGCGGGTGATGCCCGACAAACACTTCCTTCATGGCGTAAAGCGGGCTGGTGCCGATATCACCGAACACCACGCCCATGGCCCCGATGGCCAGGGGTAGCAGCGCCTGTTTGCCGTGACCCTGATGGTCTGAAGACGCCGCAGTGCCGCTGGTCGACATGCAATTAAGGCCCGTCTGTGGAACAGGAGCCGCGCGGTAGCACAGGGCCTGCCATGCTGCAATGCGGCAGCCGCCTGTTGAAGCTGGCAGTGATGTGCCAGCCGGGCTATGGGAAGGCTGCCTTGGGGGACCGTGCATGCGCATTGGCTTTCTGCTCTATGATCAGCTCACCCAGCTCGACATGACCGGACCGGCGCAGGTGCTCAGCCGCATGCCGGGCGCCACCGTAGACTATGTCGCCGCCACGCTGGACCCGGTGATGAGCGATTGCCGGCTGGCGCTGATGCCCACGATCACGATGGCGGATTCCGGCCAGTTTGACCTTATCTGCGTGCCCGGCGGCTATGGCTGTTCGGCGGTGATGAACGATGGGGCCACGCTCGCCTGGCTGCGCGCCCAGGCACCGGGGCTCAAGTGGCTGACCAGCGTCTGCACCGGATCGCTGATCCTGGCCGCTGCCGGCCTGCTGAAGGGGCGCAAGTCGGCCTGCCACTGGGCCTGGGGGCAATATCTGCCGCTGTTCGGGGCGGAATGGGTGCAGGAACGCACGGTGTTCGATGGCAACATCATCACCGCCGGCGGCGTCACCAGCGGCATCGATTTCGCCTTCCGGGTGCTGGAGCATCTGCACGGGGCCGATGTGGCCGCCACGATCCGGCTGGCGCTGGAATATGATCCGGAACAGCATGAGGGCGGCACGCCGGCCACCGCCCGGCCGGAGATGGTCGCCAATGTGCGGGCGATCACCGCCCAGCGGCTGGGCCACCGCGATGCCGAAATGCGGGCCGCTGCCGCCCGCCTGATGGGAGAATGACCATGAAGCGCCTGTTCGCACTTGCTGCCCTGCTCGCTGCCGCCCCGGTGCCTGCGGTGCCGACGCCGGTCACCGTGCGGCTGCTCAGCCAGGGCGCCAAGTTCATCGGTACCGGAATGGGCGGGGCGCTGGTGGAGCTGGCCGATGCCACCACCGGCAAGCCGCTGGCGCAGGGGCGCATCGAGGGCGGCACCGGCGACACCGCGAAGATCATGCCTGGCAGCTCGCGCGGCACACCGATGGCCGATGCCGCCTCCGCGCGGTTCGAGGCGATGATCGACATTGCCGAGCCGACGCTGGTCAGGGTGACGGTGCGCGGGCCATTGAAGCCGGCAAGCGCCGCGGTGAGCGCCAGCGACACCCGCTGGCTGATCCCCGGCCAGCCGGTTGTGGGCGATGGCTGGGTGATGGAACTGCCCGGCCTGGCGCTGACCGCGAGGCGGGAAGGCGGGCAGGTGGTGGCCGATGTGTCGATGCTGTGCGGCTGCCCGATCGCGCCCGGCACGCTGTGGGATGAGAAGCGCTTCGAGCTGAAGGCCTGGACAGGCAACGCCGCCATTCCCCTCAAGTGGGCCGGGCAGACCGGGCGCTTCGCCGCCGAGGTGCAGGCCGGCGCCACCTGGGTGACAGCGGTGGACACGCTGTCTGGCGCCACCAGCGCGGCGAAGATCACACCCTGAGGGCGCGGATCGCCGCCGCGATGCCGGCCAGCGCGATGGCGGCATCGAGCCCGTGCAGCACCCGCATCGTGCCGGCATCGACAGCGCTGGCCCAGCCGGCGAGGGTGGCAGCGCTGGCAAGGCCATAGCCCAGCCCCAGCCCGGCAAGGCGGCGGTCCCGGCTGCGGTGCCAGCGTTGCCACGCCACCACTGCGGCCGGCACCAGCACGCACAGCGCCATGAAGCCGGCAACCTGCGCTGGTCGCCAGGGCTGCGGGCCGGGCAGATCGGCCGGCCAGTCGCGCATCCGCCAGGCCAGCCAGCCATTGAGCCCGGCGATACCGATCTGGGCGAGCATAGACAGGCGCAGCAGCGCATCGGCAACAGAAGGGCGGGGCATGGCGTGTCCATAGCGCGGCGGCCGGAGCGGCGCGAGGCTTGTGCGCTGCAACAGCAGCCCCCACCTGTGCTATTGTCAGCCACAGGAGGAACCGACTCATGGCCAATCCGCTCGCCCGCCTTGCCGTCCGCGCCGTAGCGGCCGCCGCCAGCCGGCAGATCGCCACGCGGGTAAAGGGCGCCGATCTCGGCCCGCTGGGCAACGCCGCCACCGTCGCGCTGCCCTTCGTGCTGCGCCGCGTCTCGCCGCTGGGCATGGTGGCGATGGCGGTGGGCGCCTGGGGGATCGGCCAGCTGGCGAAATCGGCACCCGCTGCTGCCGCTGAAAAGCCCATTCACACGCCCACCCCCACAGTCACCCCGCCGCCGATCGCCTGGAGCCCGGCGGCAGACGCTTTCTAGGCCCGCCTTCTGATTGCGCCTCCCGTCGCAGCCGGCTATCCCGGCCGCATCAGGGAGGATTTCATGGCTCGTTTCGTTTCGTTGGCTGCGCTCGCCGCCATGCTGAGCGCCCCCGCGCTTGCCCAGACTGCCGACAAGCCGGCCGAAAAGGCCGCCGAAGTGGCCATCCCCGCCCCCAACCGCGTGGTCGCCAAGCGCAGCGGCACCTTCGGCGGGGTGAAGATGAACTACACCGCGATCGCTGGCGAAACCTTCCTGAAGGACAAGGAGGGCAAGCCGAACGCCGCCATCTTCTCCACCAGCTACATCAAGGACAATCCCGAGCCGAACCGGCCGGTGTTCTTCCTGTTCAACGGCGGCCCGGGCTCGGGCAGCCTGTGGCTGCACATGGGCGCCTTCGGGCCGAAGCGGGTCAACATCCCTGACGCCAAGGACGATGGCGCCCCGCCCTATGACATAAGCGACAACCCTGAATCGCTGCTCGACGTGGCAGACCTGGTGTTCATCGATCCGGTTGGCACCGGCTGGAGCTATGCGCTGGGCAAGACCGACCCCAAGAGCTTCTGGGGCGTCAAGTCCGATGCGGAATCCATCGCCCAGTTCATCCGCCTCTGGCTCAACGAGCACAACCGCTGGAACGCGCCCAAATTCCTCGGCGGGGAGAGCTATGGCACGACCCGTTCCGCCGCGGTCGCCTACGAACTGAACCGCCAGTATAACGACGTCGCGCTGAACGGCGTCATCCTCATCTCCGCCATCCTCGATTTCGGCCTGGAGGCCGACGATGAAGGCAATGAGATGCAGTATATGGGCCTTGTCGCCAGCTATGCGGCCGCCGCCTGGTATCACGACAAGATCCCCAACAAGCCCGCCAGCCTGGAAGCCTGGGTCGCCGAAGCCCGCGCCTTCGCCAGCGGGCCCTACATCGCCGCGCTGATCAAGGGGAACAGCTTGGCCCAAGCCGAGCGCGCTGCCATCAGGAAGGAACTCGCCCGCTTCACCGGCCTTTCGGAAACCTGGCTCGAACAGGCCAATCTGCGCGTGTCGCCGGGCCGTTTCTACAAGGAGCTGCTGCGCGACCGTGGCCTCACCATCGGGCGGCTGGACGCGCGCTACACCGGCAAGGATTATGACAACGCCGGCGAGGCGCCCGACAATGATCCAAGCTTCTACGGCATCGATGCCTCCTACCCGGCAGCCGTGAACGCCTATCTGCGCGGCGATCTCGGCTACAAGACCGATCGCAGCTATGTCTCCATCGGCGGCGTCGGCCCGTGGGACTGGCGGCTCGGCAACGGGCGGGACTCCTATATCAACGTGGCCCCCGGCCTCGCCCGCACGCTGCGTGAAAACAGCAAGACGAAAGTCTGGGTCGGCCAGGGCTGGTATGATTTCGCCACGCCCTTCCACTTCGCCGAATATTCCATGAACCGCCCCGGCTGGCCGCAGGACCGGGTGGAGTTCCACTATTACGACGCCGGCCACATGATGTATGTGCGCGATGCGGACCGGAAGAAGCTCTCGACCGATTTGCGGGACTTCATTCGTCGCCAGAAATAGGCAGATCAGACGCTGGCGGGATCGAGTCGCCCGTCGGCGACAAGCCAGCCAGCGCCCTGATCTCCGCCCGCAGTTTTGACACACTTGACGAATCCGGTGGGATTCGAGCCTGCGCCGCGCGCGTCGCCGCGTCCGCCTCCCGCCGCTCCTTGCGCCGCAGATAGAACAGCAAAAGCCGCAAATCCGCCGGCCGCCGCCGCACCGCCACCACCGCACCCTCCCGCTCGATCACCTCCTCCTACCCCTCCAGCAAGCGATCCAGCGCCATATCCTCGAACACCTGCCCGGTATCCGCCAACGCCGCATCCCAGGCCGCCGCAAACGCCGACCCGTGGGGCTGACGCCTGAACAGATAGGCCGATTGTCGCGTCATCCCCACCCACCGCGCCGCCGCCGACACGCTGCCATGCAAAGCCAGATGCTCCAGAAACCGCCGCTGGCGTTCCTGCGTCCAGCCGTTGTGCTGATGGCGCAGTTGGCGTTGGGGCGCGGGGGTGTGGCTGCTCATGCGCGCGAGTGTAACCCATTGGCAGCGCTGTAGGACAGAAGGAGAACAGGGAAAGCAGGGCCTCCGGCGGGCAGGGACTCGTCCCTGCACCCGGTTGTTGGCGGGCTCATTCAATGGCGGGATGTTGCCCCCGTATCGGTCATCTTCCGCGCATTTAGTGAAACTTGTGAGCTGTCGTTCGCCTAAGCGTCAGTCAAGTCACCCATTCCATCTCAATTTCTGCTCATCGTGAGGGATTTGAGTTCTTTCGTTCGGCCAACCTGGAGCTGATATCTGCCCTACCTTGCGCCATTCGTTTATCTGCCTGCCGAGCCAACGGTGAGTAACCGAAAGCTCCGCAAGTATCAGCGGCCAGCACTCTTTCCATGTTCGAAAGCCAGAATCAGCGTCTGCCAACATTGCTTGGAGGCGGCGGGACGCTTCTTCCTCACTGCGGCGAATAACCTGAGTACTGCGGTCGTTCGGTACGGCGTCAGAACCGTCTGCGAACAAATCGCCCATCAACGTGCCTGTTTCTCTCTTCTTGGCTTTCGACGCTGACCGCGTGGCAGCCTGCGCGTCTAGGGCTCTGCGCTCGCTATCGCGGTACACCTTCAGTCCCTCAGAATGCCGCGTCAGAAAGATAAGTTTGTATAAGGGCCGGTTGTGCAAGACCTTATCGACCGTAATTACGGGTGCGTAGACATAGCCTGGCGTTCGCCTAAGGGCCTCTACTGCCAACTCCTCGTAAAGCCGCTCGCGTTGCTCACCGCTCACCGCCCTGATCTGCTCGCGCCAATCAGCTGGTGCGCTCGTCGCAAGCCACGCCTCCAAACTGGGGATGAGATCAGTTCCCCCAAAGCGGTTTGCGAAATCGAACATGAAGTTGACGAGCGCTTCAGCGTTCTGCCGCTGCAAGAGCGGCATCATCGAACTGATCTCGGGAAACCCTTTAGGGTCTATCAACGTGAATGAGAACGATTGCTGAGGGATGGAGGCCGCGATGGCTGCCGCATGGTCTTCCATCTTACCGTTGATGGGAGTGACCTCAACCTTCGGGTAGCGCGCCGCAGCTTGTCGAAGCTGCGCAAAAGATGCGGGGTCTTTTTCGACGAGAAAGGCACGCATCCGCACATTGCGCCCGCGGGATCGATAAAGCAGGCGCTGGCTAGTCATGTGATTGAGCGCGATGCCGAACGACGTGTCCTCGAAACTTTCACCGGCTGCAGACTTCCAAGGTCCGGCAAAGCCGTCGACATAAACAAATTCGTCGTACTTCGAACACACCTTTCCTATTAGTGCTGGTAAGTACTTGTCTAGGAACGTGTGCTTAACGAACGCCTGTTCGCGACCCTCGTAATGCGCAGCGTCGATTGCCATTAGCCCAACGCAGATTTGTTCGATGGAAACTGGTTCCACTCGCGACCATCAAGTTCGCGACCACCACTCTTTGGTCTGATACCGCCCCATTGCTTGAAGAAGAATGCCACGCCTTGCCGCGCGCACTGGTCACGAATGTCGCGCGCCCAATCGATGTTAAGGATACGTGCTCCCGGGCCGCTCTCACCGCCGGCAATGACCCAATGTATCCCTGACAGATCGACCGGCCCGACTGGACCGATCAGCGGCTCTACAGATAGAAAGCGAACACCTGCCGGAGCTTCGCGAAGGTGGTGAATGCGTGCAGCCCCCTTCGCATCCTCTACGGACACTCCTAGCCAGATATGGCCAGGGGGCTGTTGGTCCGCATACCGCGTCTGCAGATAGTCGCGCATCCGGGAGCTGCGCTTCGTCAGAACCTGAAACACGTGCCAATCGGCCTGCTCCATCGTGTCGAATACGGAATCGACGAATGGGAGCGGCACTCCCTTATGGAAGAGATCGCTCATGGAATTGACGAATATCATCCGGCTCCGTTTCCAACGGAGGGGTTGATCGAGCCTGTCTGGCCTAAGCGTTAGGTCAAAGCCATGTTCGAAAGGATGGCCCGGAATGCCTCGCCAGCGCTCGGCGAAACGTTCAGCGTAACAGTTTTCGCAGCCCGCCGTGATCTTGGTGCAGCCCGTTACTGGGTTCCACGTGGCATCCGTCCACTCGATTGCGCTTCCATCAGCCATGCCGCTTCCCTAGAACGATTGAAGAACATATACCGGGCTCGGCCACGTTGCAATCTGGAGCCCGGCGCACTCAGCGCGACGAAATCACGGCCGCCCCGCAGAAGCAACTATATGTCGCCGGGCCGCCTGCGGCGTCGCTCGACCTCTTTCCGGCAGGAAGAGGTGAATATCGTCTGGCCGCGTTACGAGCCATGGCGCGACATTGGTCAAGCGGGCCACCCCAAAACAACCGGGTGCAGGGACGAGTCCCTGCCCGCCGGAGGCCCCTTTTCCACCTACACCTGGTCGTCCGGCGCTGGCGGAATAGGCCGGGGCTTGCCGTCCGCGTCGATGGCGACGAAGACGAAGCGGGCGTGGGTGACCTGCATGCGGTCTTCGGAGATGCGGGGGCGGCGCCAGGCTTCCACTTCGATGGTGATGGAGGTGCGCCCGGTTTTGACCAGATCGGCGTAGACGGTGACTTCGTCGCCGATGCGCACGGGGTGCAGGAATTTCATCGCCTCAACGGCGACGGTGGCGCACCGGCCCTTGCTGCGCCGGGCGGCGGCGATGCCGGCGGCCATGTCCATGTGCGCCATCAGCCAGCCGCCGAAGATGTCGCCGGCCGGGTTTGCATCGGCCGGCATGGCCGTGATGCGGATGGCCGGTTCCCGAAACCTGTCGTGCGTTGCCAAGTGAAGCTCCCCGTCTGATCCTGCCACACCCTATCAGGACGGGCGATCTGGAAACCAATGCGGCAAATGGCGGCTGCCGCCGGTGGCGCACCGGCCCCTCCGTCAGCCTGCGGCTGCCACCTCCCCAATCGCAGATTGGGAAGGATCTATATCGGATAGCGCTCCGCCATCATCGCCCAGGAACGGCGGGCCATTTCGGCCAGCACGTCGATGTCCACATCGGCGAGTTTCTTCACATAGAGGCACGAAACGCCGGTGCTGGCCTTGCCGAGCTTTGCCAGCAGGTCGGCCTGGCCGGTGAAGCCGTCCATCAGGTAGATCACGTGGTTCGCCTTGCGCGGCGAGAAGCCCAGGCGCGGCCAGGTGCCGGTTCTGCTGGGATACTGGCCAAAGCCGATGATGCTGGTGCCCCACAGCACGGGCGGGCAGCCGGCGATGCGTTCCAGCAGGGCACAGATGGCCTGTGCCTCCTCGCGACGGCGCGCGGGTTCGAGGGCGGCGAGGAAATCGGGGACGCTGGCGGTGGTCGGCAGGGTCTTGGGTGCATCGGCCATGTGGGGTTCTCCCGCTTGCGCTGGCCAAGCTTAGCCCATAGGCGCGCGTCCACAACAGGAAGGGATTCGCGATGGCTGATTCGGTGAAGAAGGTGGTGCTGGCCTATTCGGGCGGGCTGGATACCAGCGTGATCCTGAAGTGGCTGCAGACCGAGTACAGTTGCGAGGTGGTCACCTTCACCGCCGATCTGGGCCAGGGCGAGGAGCTGGAGCCGGCGCGGGCCAAGGCGCTGATGCTGGGCATCAAGCCGGAGAATATCTTCATCGATGATCTGCGCGAGGAATTCGTGCGGGATTACGTGTTTCCGATGATGCGCGCCAATGCGCTGTATGAGGGGCTGTATCTGCTGGGCACCTCCATCGCGCGGCCGCTGATCGCCAAGCGCCAGATCGAGATTTCCAAGCTGACCGGGGCCGATGCGGTGTCTCACGGGGCGACCGGCAAGGGCAATGACCAGGTGCGCTTCGAGCTGGGCTATTATGCGCTGAGCCCCGACATCCGCATCATCGCGCCGTGGCGGGAATGGAAGCTGACCAGCCGCGAAGCGCTGATCGCCTTTGCCGAACAGCATCAGATCCCGGTGGCGAAGGACAAGCGCGGGGAGAGCCCGTTCTCCACCGACGCCAATCTTCTGCACACCTCGTCGGAAGGGAAAGTGCTGGAAGACCCGTGGGAAGAGGTGCCGGACTATGTCTACAGCCGGACCGATCACCCGGAAGAGGCCCCGGACACGCCCGAATATATCACCGTGGACTTCGAGCGCGGCGACGCGGTGGCCATCAATGGCGAGGCGCTGTCGCCCGCCACCTTGCTGGCCAGGCTGAACGAGCTGGGAAAGCGGCACGGCATCGGCCGGCTCGATCTGCTGGAGAACCGCTTTGTCGGCATGAAGTCGCGCGGGATGTATGAAACGCCGGGCGGCACCATCCTGCACATCGCCCACCGCGGCATCGAACAGATCACACTGGATCGCGGCGCCGCGCATCTGAAGGATGAACTGATGCCGAAATATGCCGAGCTGCTCTATAACGGCTTCTGGTTCAGCCCTGAGCGCGAGATGCTGCAGGCCGCCATCGATCACAGCCAGGCGAAGGTGACCGGCACGGTGCGTCTGAAGCTCTACAAGGGCAATGTCGGCGTGGTGGGCCGCAAGTCGCCCTACAGCCTGTATTCGGCGGGCATCGTGACCTTCGAGGATGACCGCGGCGCTTATGACCAGCGCGATGCCGCCGGCTTCATCCGGCTGAACGCGCTGCGGCTGCGGCTGCTGGGGCGGCGCGACGGGCGGTAAGCGGCATTCGTTAACCCTCTATTTGTACTTCTTGCTGGAAACTTAACGGAGCTTGTGGCAGGTTCCACGGCATCGCGGCTGCCTTGGGGGCAGGCGTGCTTGTTGTGGAGTGTGCCATGCGCCTGTTTTTGCTTGCGACTGTCGCGCTGATCGCCGTTCCGGCCAGCGCAACGACCCTGTTTTCCGAGACTTTCGATTCGATCACCAGCAACACGCTGGACATCACCGGCTCGGTGGCGAGCATGGACGTGTTCGGCGAAGTTGATGCCGTGGTGCCGATCAATGGCTTCGGCATCACCGCGCCGTCCACCGTGATCGATCTGGATGGCAGCCCCGGCCCGGGCGGGGTGGCCAAGGGCGGCTTCAGCCTGGTTGCCGGCAAGAGCTACACGCTGAACTTCGTCGCCGGCGGCGCCCAGCGCGGCAGCGTGTCGGATGATCTCTTTGTCCGGCTGCTGTCGAGTGCGGACGGGGATCTGACGACGAATTCGAGCACAGGGTTGTTCGCCTTTGTCGGTGGTGGTCTGAACCTCGCCAGCGCCTTCAGTGCGATCATCCCCGGCCTGCCCGGTTCCACCCCGTTCACCGCCAGCAGCATCTCCTTCCTGGCCAACAACAACACCAGCTTCGGCTTCCAGATCGGCACGTTCAGCGGCGACAACGTTGGCCCGCTGCTGGACAACGTGAGCCTGCGCGTTGGCGGCGTGCCCGAACCGTCGAGCTGGGCGATGCTGATCGCCGGCTTCGGCCTGGTGGGTGCGGTTGCCCGTCGCCGCAAGGTGGCGCTCACCGCCTGATCGGCCACGGTGCGAACTGAAGCGGCCCGGCCAGCGCTGGCCGGGCCGTTTCGTGTCACCAGGGCAGTTCCTTGCCCTGAAAGTCGAGATAGCGCTGGCCGGGCGTGCCGGCGGCAGCGGCCAGCACGTCGGCCATGCCGCGGCACGAGTCCGCGATCTCCACCGGCGCGGCCTCGCCGCCCATGTCGGTCTTCACCCAGCCGGGGTGGAGGTTGATGATGGTGCGGGTGGGGTGTTCGGCCGCGAAGCCCCTGGTGAGGCTGTTCAGCGCCGCCTTGGAGGCGCTGTAAAGATCGCCATAGGCCATGTTGCGCAAGGTCACGCTGCCCATGATCGAGGTCATGAAGGCGAGCACGCCATTGTTCGCCACCAGCGGTTCGAGATGGCGGGCGGCGCGCAGCGGGGCCAGCGCGTTGGTCCAGAACAGCGCGCCCCAGGTGCCGGCGTCGTTCGCCTCGCGCGCCACATCATGCACCGTCTGGGAACGCGGCACGCTGATGCCGGCGTTGATCAGCACGACATCGAAGCGGCGGCTGCCCAGGCTGGCGGCAAGCGCGGCAACGGCGGCGCTGTCATCCATGTCGAGCGTGTGAACCTCCGCGCCGGTTGCTTCCAGTTCCGGGGCGGGCCCGCGCCTCGTGGCCACCACGTCGAAATCGCGGCTGCGCCATTCCTTGACGAGACCGAGGCCCAACCCGCGCGAGGCACCGATGATGAGGGCGGATGGCATGTGTGTTCTCCCCTGACTTTGTGTCAGAGGTTGAACGATTGCCGGATGCCGTCAACCACGAACTGCGCCGCCAGTGCCGCCAGCACCACGCCCAACAGGCGAGTGAGCGCGCCTTCGAACTTGGCGCCCATCAGCTTCATGATCGGCCCGGCCGCCAGCAGCGACAGGAAGGTGAGGCCGAGCACGGCGATCAGCGCCGCCAGCACCACCGCTTCCTTGGTATAATCGCCGCCGGTGCGCGCCGAGAGCAGCATCACAGACGCGATCGAGCCCGGCCCGGCCAGCATCGGGATCGCCATCGGGAAGACGGAGATATCCTCTTCCTCCAGCGGCTTGCCGGCCGCGTCGGCGGCGGATTTCACTTCCTCGGCGCGGCTTTCGCGGCGCTGGGTGCGCTTTTCGAACACCATGTCGATGGCGATCAGGAACACCATCACGCCGCCGGCGATCTTGAAGGCCGGGAGCGTGATGCCCAGGGCCGACAGGAACGCCTCCCCGCCAAGGGCAAAGGCCACCAGCACGGCCCCCGCAATCAGGCTGGAGCGCACCGCCATGTCCACGCGGTGGCGGGCAGTGGTGCCGGCGGTGAGGCTGGAGAAGATCGGCACGCAGCCCGGCGGATCGATCACCACGAACAGGGTGACAAAGGCCGAGATGAACAGCGTGACCAGCGGGCCATCGAGGGCAAGGCCCATCATGCCGAAGCCCGGGCGTGCGCGGCCTTCAGTGTGTTGTCGAGCAGGCAGGCGATGGTCATCGGGCCAACGCCGCCGGGCACCGGGGTGATCCAGCCGGCGCGGGTGACCGCGCTCTCGAAATCCACGTCGCCGACCAGCCGGCTCTTCCCGTCCGGAAGCGCGATGCGATTGATGCCGACATCGATCACGCAGGCGCCGGGCTTGATCCAACTGCCCTTCACCATGAAGGGAATGCCGACAGCGGCGACCACGATATCGGCGCGTGCCACGTGCGCGGCAAGATCACGGGTGCGGCTGTGGGCGATGGTGACGGTGGCCGATGCGTTGGTGAGCAGGGCGGCCATCGGCTTGCCGACGAGGATGGAGCGGCCAATCACCAGCGCTTCGGCGCCGGCAATGTTCCCAACCGCTTCCTTGATGAGCAGCATGCAGCCGGACGGCGTGCACGGCACCAGCCCCTCGCGGCCGCTGACCAGCAGGCCGGTGTTGATCGGGTGCAGGCCATCGACATCCTTGGCCGGATCGATGGCGGCGATCACCCGATCGCTGTCGATATGCCTGGGCAGCGGCATCTGGACGAGGATGCCGTCCACCGTGGGATCGGCGTTCAACTGCGCGACCAGCGCCAGCAGCTCGGTCTCGGACGTGCTTGCCGGCAGCTTGTGCTCGCCAGAAATCATGCCGGCTTCACGGCAAGCCTTGCCCTTGGACGCGACATAGACGGCGCTGGCCGGATCATCGCCGACCAGCACCACGGTCAGCCCCGGCGCGCGGCCGTGCACGGCCACGAAGGCGGCAACGCCCCGCGCCACGTCTGCCCGCAGCGCGGCGGCGCGGGCCTTGCCGTCGATCAGCGTGGCGCTCATTGCGGCAGCGCCAGGAAATCGCGGGCAGCGCCATCGATGAGCATCATCGAGCCTTCCAGCACCAGCAGCAGCACCAGCGGCGACAGATCGATGCCGCCAAAATCCGGCATGATGCGGCGGACCGGGCGCACCAGCGGTTCATAGACGCGATCAAGCGCATCGAGGATGGCGCTGACCACCCGGTTGCGCGTGTTGACGATATTGAACGCCACCAGCCAGCTGGAAATCGCCCAGACGATCAGCCCCCATTTCACCACACTGAGCAGCATGATCAGGATATTGGCGAGCGCGAGGGTGGTGTTGGCCATGCGACGCGCCTTACAGGCAGGCCAGTCCGCCCGCAATGGAGAGTGGCAAAATCACCCGGGCTTGGGCAGAAATCCGCTGGGGAGGACAGGATGACCACAGGCTTTTCGACGCTGGCCGAGATCACCGGGCATTTCGCTGCCACCACGCCCAAAAAGCCGGCGATCCGCGTGGACGGCGCGGTGTGGAGCTATGCCGACCTTGATGATCGCGTGCTGCGCACCGTGGCGGCGCTGCGGGCGCTGGGGGTGGAAAAGGGCGACCGGGTCGGCTGGCTGGCGCTCAACCATCCCGACTACATCACCCTGATGTGCGCCTGTTTCCGGCTGGGCGCGGTGCTGGTGGCAATCAACGCACGGCTGGTGGCGCGCGAGATCGCCTATATCCTCTCGGATGCCGGCATCGGCATCATCGTCTCGGAAACCGGCTTCCTGCCCCTGGTGGAAGACGCACGGGCGACGACCGGCCTGAAGACGGTGATCCTGCTCGACGCCGCCTTTGAAGGCCGCCCGGCCTTCGCCGATCTGATCGCCGGGCACGCGCCGGATGCCGAAATGCCCGCCATCAGCCCGGACGACATCGCCCTGCAGCTCTACACCAGCGGCACCACCGGCTTTCCCAAGGGCGCGCTGCTCAGCCATCTCCAGCTGCTTGGCACCATCGAGAAGGGCCAGCTGACCGGGGAGGACTGGGGCCGGTGGGACGAGGATGATGTGGCGCTGGTGGCCATGCCGCTGTTCCACATCGGCGGCAGCGGCTGGGCGCTGCACGCGCTGGAAGCCGGCGCTACCATGGTGATCCTGCCGCGCCCGGATGTGCCCGGCATGGTGGCGGCCATTGCCGGGGAGCGCATCACCCGCATGTTCGCGGTGCCTGCCGTGCTGCTGGCCATCTGCCAGTATCTGGAAAGCGCGGCTTCAGAGGGTATTGGGGCCGACCTCACCAGCATGACCGAGCTTTACTATGGTGCCTCGCCGATCCCGCTGGATGTGCTGCGCCGTTCGATGGCGGCCTTCCCCAATGCCGGTTTCATCCAATGCTATGGTGCCACTGAAACCTGCGGCACCGTCGTCTATCTGCCGCCCACCGATCATGATCCGGCCGGCAACCAGCGCATGCGCGGCTGCGGCAAGCCCTTCCCCGGCAACGAGGTGAAGATCATCGACGGCGAGGGCCATGCTCTGCCATCCGGCCAGGTGGGCGAGATCTGCATCAAGTCGGTGAGCGTGATGCACGGCTATCACAACAAGCCGGAGGCGACAGCCAAGGCCGTGGTGGACGGCTGGTATCTCACCGGCGACGCCGGCTACCTGGATGAAGACTTCTATCTCTACATCCACGACCGGGTGAAGGACATGATCGTCTCGGGTGCCGAGAATATCTATCCGGCCGAAGTGGAGAACGCCCTGCACGAGCATCCCGCCGTGGCCGATTGCGCGGTGATCGGCGTGCCGGACGAGAAATGGGGCGAGGCGGTGAAGGCCATCGTGGTGAGACGCGCCGAAGTGTCGCCGCAGGAACTGATCGCTTTCGTGCGGGAACGCATCGCCGGCTACAAGGTGCCCAAGAGTGTCGACTTCATCGAAGCGCTGCCGCGCAATGCCAGCGGCAAGATCCTGAAGAAGGATCTGCGCGAGCCCTATTGGGCGGGGCGCGAGCGCCGGGTGGGCTGAGCGGCCGGGCGCGCAGGCCCGACCGCCCGACCGCTTATTTCTGCAGCTTCTCACCGGCCTTTTCGAGCGCCTTGCCGGCATCGGCCTTGGCGTCCTTGGCGGCATCCTTCACCGCGGCGCCGGCATCGGCCGCAGCGGCTTCCGCCTTGGTGCCGGCGGCATCGACAGCAGCGCCAGCATCGGCGGCCGCGCCTTCCACGGCAGCGCCGGTGGCATCGGCGGCGCCTTCCACGGCCGCACCGGCTTCACCGGCAACGGCGCCGGCATCTTCGGCCACCGCGCCGGCGGCTTCGCTGGTTTCTTCCTTGGCCTTTTCGGAGCAGGCGGCAAGCGACAATAGGGCAACGCTGGCGAGCAGCAGACGAGGCAGTGTCATGGCATAGTCTCCCAGATGGGGTGGAGGCCCGGCCCGCGGCAGAATCACCGGGGCCTGCGCAGGCTATCGCAGCCTGGCGCTGCCGCCAATGCGGCCATTCATTCCGGGCTGGCCGCCGATCCGGCCAGGATGCCGCCATCGATGTGGAATTCGCTGCCAGTCACATAGGCGCTCTCGTCACTGGCGAGATAGGCCGCCATCGCCGCCACTTCGTCGGCCGTGCCAAAGCGCTTCAGCGGCGTGTCGGCGACGAAGGCCTTGATCGCCGCCTCCCGCTCCTCCGGCGTGGTGCCCAGCATCGGCTCCCACATCGGCGTCATGATCGCGGCCGGGTGGATCGAGTTGCAGCGGATGGCGAGCCCGTTCTGCGCGCACCACAGCGCCACCGACTTGCTGTGGTTCCGCACCGCCGCCTTGGAACTGGCATAGGCCGCCGCCGCCGGGATGCCGACGATGCCGGAGCGCGACGAGATGTTGATGATGCTGCCTTTCCCGCTGGCCCGCATCGCCCGGATGGCGGCGCGGCAGCCGAGGAAGGTGCCATCGAGATTGACGGCGTGGACGGCGCGCCAGTCGGCCAGGCTGGCATGTTCGGGATCATGGGCGGCCGGTTCGCCTTCAAAGCCGGTGATGCCGGCGTTGTTGACGAGGATGTCGAGCGGGCCGACCTCAGCCATCACCGCGTCCCACGCCGCTTCATCGCGCACGTCGAGCAGGGCAAAGCGCCCGCCGATGCTCGCGGCGACGGCTGCGCCGGCGGGATCGATGTCGGTGACCCAGACCAATGCGCCTTCTTCGGCAAAGCGGCGGGCGATGGCCTCGCCGATGCCGCGGGCGGCGCCGGTGATCAGGGCGGTCTTGCCTTCCAGTCTTTTCATGCGGCTGCTATCGCGCAGGCACCATGATATTTCAAGGCGGGAGAGCGGCATGCAGACCATCGGAGTGATCGGGGCGGGCCTGATGGGCAATGGCATCGCGCACGTGGCGGCGCAGGCCGGCTACAGCGTCATCCTGTCAGACGTGGCGATGGAGCGCTGCGAGGCGGCGCGTGCCACCATCGCGAAGAACATGGCCCGGCAGGTGACGAAGGCCGTGCTGACGCAAGGTGAGGCGGACGCGGCGCTGGCGCGCATCGCCCTTACCACCAGCACCGCTGATTTTGCCGCCGCCGATCTGGTGATCGAGGCTGCCACCGAGAACGAGGCCATCAAGGCGCAGATCTTCGCCGGCCTCAACGGCGTGCTCAAGGCAGACGCGCTGCTGGCCAGCAACACCAGCTCCATCTCGATCACGCGGCTGGCAGCGGCGACAGGCCGCGCCGACCGTTTCTGCGGGCTGCACTTCTTCAATCCGGTGCCGCTGATGGCGCTGGTGGAGATCATCCCCGGTCTCGCCACGTCTGCCGCCACCACTGCCGTCATGCAGGCCTTCGCCGCCCGGCTGGGCAAGACGGCGATCCTGGCTGGCGATGCGCCGGCCTTCATCGTCAACCGCGTGCTGTGCCCGATGCTGAACGAGGCGATCTTCGCGCTGGGTGACGGCGTGGGCAGCGTGGTGGATATCGATACCGGGCTGAAGCTGGGTGCCAATCACCCGATGGGGCCGCTGACGCTGGCCGATTTCGTCGGGCTCGACACGCTGCTGTCGATCATGAAGGTGATGCAGGATGGCACTGGCGATCCAAAGTATCGCCCCGCGCCGCTGCTGGTGAAGTATGTCGAAGCCGGCTGGCTGGGCCGCAAATCGGGGCGTGGTTTCTATGATTACAGCGGCGCTGAACCTGTCCCGACGCGATGATCCTCACCTTCACCAAGGGGGCCGGCAAGTTTGACCGGCTGGACATCGTGGCCAGCGATGGCCCGCGCCCGCCCATCGACTGCCCCAAGCAGGGCATCATCCCGCACGACATGGTGCATTTCGCCGTGGAGGCCGAGGTGACGGGCACCGGCTTCCTGGGCCTGATCGCGGCGGGCGGGGATGGCAGTTATCGCCTTGGCCTTGACGACCGCATCGCCCAGAGCGTCGAGCGGCTGGTGGAGATGTTCCAGGGCGAAGGCTGGAGCGGCACCGCGCTGCCCGATGCCGAGTTCATCGCGCTCTATCGCGTCACCTGCGAGGAACGGGGTGACACGCCGCTGCCGGTTGCCGGCGAGACCATCGCCGCCATCCGCACCCGCATCGCCGGGCTGACCGGGCAATGGCAGGCCGTGCCGGTGGGCGGGCAAATGACGCTGGAATTGCCCGGGCACCCCCGATAAGGCGCTTGGCATGAGCGCTCACGCACCCCACCCCGACATGCTGGCCAAGACGGAAACGCTGATCGAGGCGCTGCCCTATCTGCAGCGCTATGCCGGGGCCACCTTCGTGGTGAAATATGGCGGCCATGCCATGGGCGATGCCGAGCGCGCCCGCGATTTCGCCGAGGACATCGTGCTCCTGAAGGCAGTGGGCATCAATCCGGTGGTGGTGCACGGTGGCGGGCCGCAGATCGGTTCGCTGCTCAAGCGGCTGGGGATCGAGAGCCGCTTTGTCGATGGCCTGCGCGTGACGGACGCCGCCACCGCCGAAGTGGCCGAGATGGTGCTGGCCGGCAGCATCAACAAGGAAATCGTGGCCCATATTGCCCAGGCCGGTGGCCGGGCGGTGGGCATCAGCGGCAAGGATGCCGGGCTGGTCACTGCCACCAAGGTGGAGCGCACCGCCAAGGACCCGGACAGCCTGATCGAGCAGGCGGTGGACCTGGGCTTCGTGGGCGAGCCGGCCAGCGTGGATCGCAGCATCATCGACACGCTGGTGGCCGCCGGCATCGTGCCGGTGATCGCGCCGGTGGCCGTTGGCGAAGATGGCCACACCTACAACATCAACGCCGACACCATGGCCGGCGCCATTGCCGGCGCGCTGGGCGCGGCGCGCCTGTTCCTGCTGACCGATGTCGCCGGCGTGCTCGACAAGGCCGGCAACCTGATGACCGATCTGTCGCCGGCGGCCATCGCCGGCCTGGTGGCCGATGGCACCATCACCGGCGGCATGATCCCCAAGCTGGAAACCTGCGTGGCCGCCGTGGATGCCGGGGTGGATGCCGCCGTGATCCTGGATGGCCGCATCCCCCACGCGCTGCTGCTGGAAATCTTCACCCGCAAGGGCGCCGGCACGCTGGTACGGGCCGGCTGAGCCGGCGGGTACGGGCCGGCTGATTGCCGGCGGGAGGGCCGCTCCCCGTGTCGGCCCGGCGCTCCGGTCTCAGAACCAGCCGGCCGCGGCCAGTTTGGGGCGTTCGGTTCGGCTGACTGGGGCGGAGAGCCCGTTTTCAAGCATCAGCACCATGCGGTCGCCGTCGCGGGTGGTGCCGGTGACGGCGGCGCGCGCCACCCACCAGCTGCGGTGCACGCGCGCCCCCGGCACATCGGCGAGCAGCGTCACGGCATCGGCCATTCGCATCAGCACCAGATCATTGCCCTGATCGGTGAACACACGCAGATAATGATCCTCAGCCGCCAGCGCGATCAGCCGGCCGCTGCGCAATTGCACCGGCAGGCGTTCGGCAAAGCCGGCGGGCAGGGTGGCCGCTGCCGGGCTCCGGGTGGGTCCGGCAGCTGGTTGGATAGGCGCTTCCGGGGCCTGTTCCGGTGCGGGCGCCTGCCCCTCCTTGGCCGCCGTTGTCCAGTTGATCAGCGTCATCACCAGCGAAACCGGAAACACAATCGTGAAGAAGCCCAGAACAGTGGCTGCGGTGATCGTCAACGGGCCGAACGTGATGGCGCTGGCCACCACCACGATGAAGGTGAGCGGCAGCGCGATCAGCAGCGAGGCCAGGCCGGTTTCCGCCCAGCGCCAGCGCGCCAGGCCGCCCCACGCCTGCACCGCCCAGGTGATCACCAGCCCGAGCGCCGAACCGGCCAGCACGACGCCGAGCCAATAGGCCAGGCGCGGGCCGAGCGCGATCTGATCGGTGTCGAAGGCACCAGTGAAGGCCAGCACCAGCGCCGCCATGGTGCCGATGCTCATCCCGCGCCGCACCCGGCTGCGCAGCGTGCCTGCACTTGGCGAAGCGTGAACGGCGGCGGGCAACCCTTCACGAACTGGCGGCTGCATCTCACGACTCTCCCGGCGACAGCAATGGCTTAGCCAGCCATACCGGCCCTCGCAACCGGGCACTTCCGGCCAACCCGAAGGAGACCAACATGATCATCCGTTCACTCATCACCGCGCTGCTGATCGCTGCGCCGGCCGCCGCCACCGATCTCACCGTCAACTTCACTGTGACCGATGTGCCCACGGGACAGATCATGATGAACCTGTTCGACAGCGAAGCCGCGCACGACAGCAACACCGGGCCGGTGCGCCAGGCGGCGGTACCGGTGAAGGATGGCAAGGCCGTCGCAACCTTCGCAGGCCTTGCGCCTGGCCGTTATGCCATCAAGGCCTTCCACGATATCGATGGCGACGGCCAGATGGGCATGACCCCGTTCGGCATGCCCAGCGAGCCGTTCGCCTTTTCCAACAATGCCCAGCCGCAGGGCGGCCCGGCACCTTGGAGCGCCAGCAATTTCACCGTGGATGGCACCACCACCACCGCCATCACCATCAAGTGAAACCGGGGGCAGCGACCATGTTCGATCGCCGCGAACTGTTCAGCCGGGCGTTGCTGGCCGGGCTGGGGGCCTGCCTGCCGGCCGAAGCGCTGGCCGCTGGCCTGGCCGCCGCCGCGCAGCCGCAATGGGCGCTGGCGCTGGGCGATGTGGAGGATGACATCAGCCCGCGGCCGCTCACCCGATTGCACGGGCGGCTGCCGCCGGATCTGGCCGGCACGCTGTATCGCAACGGCCCGGCGCTGTTTCGGCGTGGCGGCACCGCCGTCAATCACTGGTTTGATGGCGATGGCCTGGTGCGGGCATTTGCGCTGCGTGACGGCAGGGCCACGCTGCAGGCGCGTTTTGTGGATACGGCTAAGCGGCGGGTGGAGGCCAAGGCGGGGCGGATCGTGCAGCCCGGCTTTGGCACGGCGATGCGCGATGGCGCCGTGCTGGGCAGCGCCGATGATACCAACGCTGCCAACACCCACGTGATTGCGGCCGGCGGCCGCCTGCTGGCGCTGTGGGAGGCCGGCTCTGCCCACGCGATGGACCCCGCAACGCTGGCCACGCAGGGCCCGGTGACGTTCCGGCCCGATCTGAAAGGCATGCCGTTCCTGGCACACCCCAAGGTGGAGGCATCGGGCCGCATCTGGAACATCGGCCTGTCGGGCGCCAATGCCTTTGTGTGGCGCCTGTCGGCAGACGGCGCGCTGGAAGCCAGCAAGCTGATCAAGCTGCCCGCTGCCAGCTACTGCCACGACTTTACGATGACGCAGCGCCACCTGATCATCGTGCTGCAACCCTGGCTGCACGAACGCGCCTCGATGCCCTTTGCCAGCGGCATGGTCTGGCGGCCGGAGCGCGGCACCAGGGTGCTGGTGATCGACAAGGACGACCTGACCCGCCAGCGGCTGTTCGAACTGCCGGCCCTGTTCTTCTTCCATCTGGGTGATGGCTGGGAAGACCGGGATGGCACACTCCATTTTGATGGCGCCTTCGACGACAGCCCGCTGTTTGCCACTGAAACTGCCTCGGCCCTGGTGCAGGGCCGCTATCCGCGCACCGAACGGCCGATGCTGCGGCTGATCAGCCTCCATGCCAATGGCCGGGCTCAGGTGCGCGATGCCGGCATCACGGCAGAATTTCCCCGCAATCCGGCCGGCAATGTTGGCCCGCGCCCCACCTTTCACGTGGGCGGCTATCGCCCGGAGCGGCCGTTCGCGCGCAGCATTGGCCGCTGGGACTGGGAGGCGGGCCGCGGCGCGGCGCATGATTTCGGTGCCCACCAGATCGTGGAGGAATTTGTGCCAGCCGGCCCGTGGCTGATTGGCACCAGCATCAACCTGGCGGCGCGGGCCACCGAGCTCCATGTGCTGCGCGCCGATCGCCTGAACGATGGCCCGCTGGCAAGCTGGCGCGCCGATGTCGCACTGCCGCACAGTTTCCACGGCAGCTGGGTGGCGGCCTGAGCCGACCTCACTTCGGCGCGGTGGTGGCGGCGTCCTGCTCGGCAATGGCCCCGGCGGCATCCTGCGCCGGCGTGCTGACCGTGCGGGTGGAGCGCACCATCGGCGCATCGCGGCCGCTCCAGTCGAGGAAACTGCCCCTGGCCTTCCGGTAATTGTCCTTGGGGTTGTAGAGCGAGAGGCCATCAAGGTTCAGGTCGCGCGCTTCGGCATTGCCCATGGCGGCCAGCAGCGTGAAGCCGGCGACATAGGCGTTGCGGCGCGCGGTGGCGAGGATCACGCGCGCGTTGATCAGTTCCTGTTCGGCGTTCAGCACTTCGATGATGGTGCGGTTGCCGACGCCGTTTTCGGCACGCACGCCTTCGAGGCTCAGGCTGTTGGCGGCGATCGCGCTTTCCGCCGACTTGATCACGTCAAGGCTGGCCCTCCAGCTGGCAAAGGCGGCGCGGACCTGCTGGACAACAGCGCGCTCGGTGGCGATCTGGTTTTCCATCGCCGCGGTCCGCCGCGCCTGGGCCTGGCGGATCTGCGCCGAAGGCCGGCCGCCCTGGTAGAGCGGCAGTGAGAGCTGCGCGCCGATCACGGCGGATTCCTGCGTGGGCGGAATGACGAGGGCAAGGCCGGGGGGCACCTTGGCACTGCCGAAGTTGTCACTGCGGTTGACAGTGCCAAAGCCCGACAGGGTGGGCAGCCGGCTGGCGCGCGCGGCCTTCACATCGAAGCCGGCGGCCTCGCTGTTCTTCGTGGCCGCGGCAATGTCCGGGTTTTCCTTGATGGCGATCTCCACCGCTTCATCGACGCTGGCCGGCAGGCCGGGCAGCGGCGGCGGCTGTGACAGATCGGCCGGCACTTCGCCCACCTGCTGGATATAGCGTTCCTTCGACGCGATCAGGTTGGCTTCGGCGTTGCGCAGATCGGCCTTGGCCTGGGAAAGCCGGGCTTCGGACTGGGCGACATCGGTGCGGGTGAGATCGCCCACCTCGAACCTGTCCTGCGTGGCGCGCAGGTTGACATCGAGGTTGCGCACGTTGGCGCGGTTGAATTCGACGATCTGGGTGTCGCGCAGCACGTCGTTGTAGGCCGCGACGACCTGGCTGAACACGCTGGCTTCCGTGGCGCGCAGCGTCTCCTCGCCGGCCGCGACGCGGGCATCAGCGGCCTTCACATTGTTCTTCACCAGCCCGCCCTGATAGACTGGCACCTGCAGCTGCAGCGACGTCTGGGCGGAGCGCGGGATGACGATGAACTGGCCCGGCGGGATCAGCACATTCTCGTTGAAGGTGCTGTTGAGATTGAGCGAAGGCAGGCCGGCGGCGCGCTGCAGCGGCACGGTTTCATCGGTCGCCATCTGGTTGGCGCGGGCGGCGTTCAGCGTCGGGTTGGTCTGATAGGCCTTGGCCAGCGCGCCTTGCAGGGTTTCGGCCGCGGCTGGCGCTGTGGCCAGCGCCAGCGACACGGTGAAAAGCAGCCGGGCGCGCGAGGGACGGGCGGCAGCCATGCCGGACATCTGCATTCAAAATATTCCTTCGTTCACGCCGGCCTTCAGGCCGGTCGGTGTCCCCTCAGGGGTGCCATATAAAGGCAAGACAGCCGCCGGCCAAGGGGCGCGCCGACAAATTTGAGCAACGGCCAAATCTTTGCCCATTTGACTGTCGCTGCTCATTTCACCGCCGGTACCGCCTTCAGATAGGCGGCGATGGCGGCGCGATCCTCGTCCGGCAGTGCGGCCATGTTGGCCTGCACCTCGACCATGGTGCCGCCCACGCTGTCATAATCGGGGGTGAAGCCGGTCTTCAGATATTCGGCGATCTCGGCCTCGCTCCAGGTCAGCTTCGCCGGCGTGATGTTGGGCACCCGGCCCTTGCCTTCCGCATCCGGTGCGCCGCCCAGCCAGCCGGCGCGGAAAACCCCGCCCAGCGGCCCGCGCGGCGTGTGGCATTCGCCGCAATGGCCGGGGCCTTCCACCAGATATTGCCCGGCGCGTACGGCGGCAGGCGCGTCTGGCGGCAGGGTCACCATCGGCAAATCATCGAAATGGATGCGCTTCCACAGCCCGATGCCGCGCCGGATGTTCAGCGGGAAGGCCAGCGCGGTTTCCGGCGGCTTGCCGGCGACCGGCGGCAGCGATTTGAGATAGGCGAACAGATCGGCCACGTCCTGGCCGGTCATCCGCGCATAGCTGGTGTAGGGGAAGGCGGGATAATAATGGCGGCCATCCGGCGAGACGCCGCGCCGCATGGCATTGTCGAACTGCGCCAGCGTCCAGCCGCCGATGCCATCGGGGCCAGGCGAGATGTTGGGCGGCTGGAACGCGCCGAACTTCGTGGCCAGCACGGCGCCGCCGCCCAGCTTCAGGCGATCGTCGCCCTTTGCGCCCTTGGCGGCATGGCAGGAGGCACAGCCGCCGGCATGGAACAGGCGTGCCCCGGCGGCCGCGTTGCCGGGCCCCTGGGCCACCTGGCTTGCATCCAGACGCTGCGGCGCGGTGACAAGCCAGCCCGCCACCGCGCCCAATGTTGCCAGCCCAGTCAGGCCGGCCAGCCGCTTTCGCATGTCAGCCCTTCTTGATGCGAAAAGCCTCGTGGCAGCTCTTGCAGTTGGCCGTCACCATGCCGAAGGCCTTCGCAAAGCTGGCGGCATCGGCCGGCTTCATGGCAGCGGCAGCGGCGGTATCGGCCTGGAACTTGGCGGTGGCGGCCTTCCAGTCGGCCGGCTTGTCCCAGATGGCGGGGGCGGCTTCGGTCTCGCCGCCGGTCTTCGAATTGGCCGGGAAATGCGCCGGGAAGGCCTTGGCGGCGGCGGCATAATTGGCCAGGATCTTGTTGGCGGCGGCGGCATCGAAGGGCACGGCGCCCTTCAGCATGTCGCCGGCCAGCTTGGTGTCGCGGCCATTGCCCTTCATGATCGCCTTGCGATCCTCGATCGGCCCGGCGGTGGCCATGGTGGCCGGCAGGATCACGGCGGTTGCCAGCACGGCAGCAAGAACGGCACGCATCATCTTGGTCTCCCCGATTTCAGGCCATTACGGCTGGAAGCCCTTGTATCCCTTGCAGGCCGTCAGCGCCAATGGCCCAAATGGCGCAGGGGGCTCAGCGCAGATCGGGCGGGGTGGCATCGGCCTTGATCAGCGCCACCGCCTCGGCCAGCGGCATCACCTGCTGCTCGCCGCCCTTCAGGTTCCGTAATGCCACCGTGCCTTCCTCCGCCTCGCGGCGGCCGACGACCAGCATGTAGGGCGCCTTCTGCAGGCTGTGCTCGCGCACCTTCAGGTTGATCTTCTCGTTCCTCAGATCGGTATCGACCCGGATGCCGGCGGCGCGCAGCTGGGCGGCGACCTGGCCGGCATAGTCATCCGCATCGGACACGATAGTGGCGACGACGGCCTGGCAGGGCGCCAGCCAGGTCGGGAACCAGCCGGCGTGATGCTCGATCAATATGCCGATGAAGCGTTCATAGCTGCCCAATATGGCCCGGTGCAGCATGACCGGGCGG
>ERZ1066136.499-NODE-499-length-29316-cov-7.277537_pt1 | contig 29316 bp, 23 predicted proteins | sample MGYA00382783_ERZ1066136 | MGnify/ENA primary metagenome ERZ1066136 (study PRJEB33369, sample SAMEA5778366) | biofilm metagenome | biome: Industrial cooling water; feature: Water cooling tower basin; material: Biofilm | place: United Arab Emirates | collected... | reverse complement strand
CCGCGCCCGGACGATGTCGGGGTCCACGGCAGCCTCGGCCAGTTGTGCCCTAAGGCGCGCGGCGCGATCCCGGTCGATGCGGCCATCGCGCAGAAGATTGAAGCGCAGGCCCGCCGTCAGCTGTCCGTCCGACGGCGTGCGCTGCAGGTTGTAGTTGGGGAGGAAGCCTCCCGAGAGCCGGTAGCCGCCGTAAACCTTGGCGCCCCACGAGGTGAGCGCCTGTTCGAGGAAGACCGAGCCCGTCCGGCCGTCGAAGAAGCCTAGCGGGGTTGAGTTCACATTCGCGTTGAGCGTGAGGTCGAACGCCCCCTGGGCCTGACGCAGCCGCCCCGAAGCGACGTCAAGCTCGATGAGCGCGGCCAGCAGCGGCGGATAGCGCGAGGTGACGGATGCGAGCACCTCGTCGAGGGTGAGGGGCGCGGCGGCCGGCGCCGACTGCGCCCGGGCCGTCGGGCCGGCCGGCAGCGCGCCCACGCACAGGAGGACGGCCAGCAGGAGGATGCGCATCTACTGCGTTTCCTGGATGGCCACGACGGGCGGGAAGGCGTTGAACTGACGCCAGGCTTCCTTCCACAGAGGCACCTGCTGCAGCAGGACCCAGCCGTCGGCGCGCACGCCCTGGCGCAGCCATTTGTCCCTGGGCCAGAGCTGTTCCTCGAGCTTGCCCTGTTTCTCGACCATGTCGACCTTCGGCGCCACGACGACGCGGAATTTACCGGCGCCGTTGTCGGTCGCGTCCACGAACACCACTTCGCCGCCGAAGGTGCCGACAGCAATGCTGGGCCAGCCGATCAGCTGGATCGCGGGCCAGCCCTCGAACTGAAGGCGCACCGGACTGCCGGGCACGACCTCGCCGTTGGGCAGCGTACGACGCGGCCTGACGAGCGGCACGTCGTTGCCTTCCAGCCAGATCTCGGCGAAACGGGAATCCGATTCGGGGATGAGCGTGGCGATCGGCGAGCCCGGCCGCAGGAAAGTGCCTTCGTTGGCCGACACCCGCAGCACGAATCCGTCGCGCGGCGCGACGACCAGCTGCTGCATGGTCTGGCTGACGAGCACGTCGGCCGCGTTGCGGTCACGCTCGGCCATCGCGAGATCCCCCTCGGCCTGGGTGCGGTCGGCGCGCATGCGTGCGATGGACCCGTCGTACTCCCGCTCCACCTGCGTGAGGTAGGCGCGCGCGGCGGCGAGGTTGGCGATGGAACTGTCGCGGCCCTGGATCGCGAGTTCGAGATCGCGCTGGGATACCAGTCCGCCACGCGCGAGCGCTTCGGTGCGGTCGTAATGCAGGCGCGCCGTCTCGGCGATCACGCGCTCGGACTCCACCTTCTGGCGGGCTGCGGCCATCGCCTGCAGCTTCGCGCTCGACTGCTGTTCGATCTGCGTGCTCAGCTCCGACACACGGTTGCGCAGCGCGAGGATGCGGCTTTCCACGTTGGCGCGTTGTCCGCGGAGGTTTTCGAGGAGGTTCGGATCATTGTCCTGGATCTCGGCGATCACGTCGCCCTGCTTCACGCTCTGCCCCTCGACCACGCGCAGTTCCTTGACCCGGCCCGCCACGGGGGCCTGGATCTCGACGCGCCGTTCGAGCGGATCGAAGGCGATCACGCGGCCCGTGCCGCGCACCGACTGCTGCCAGGGCAGGACGACCGTGCAGCCAATCAGGATGACACACAGGCCGATGAGCACCCGAGACACCACGTGGGAGACGCGCGACGAGCCCACGAGGGCGATCGCAGGCAGGCGGCCCTTCCAGTCGAGGGTGCGCGGCGATACGGGGTGCGGAACCGTGCTCATGCGCCTCCTCCCCGGGTGATGGCCGCGGGGTCGGTGCTCGCACGCCCCCCGGCGTCGATCTCGATGTAGCGGTGGCACAGCTCCGCGACCGACGGATCGCGCGTGGCCACCAGCACGGTCCAGTGACGCGACCGGTCGAGCAGCACGGCGAACAGTTCGTCGAGCGTGCCGGGGTCGATGCCGTCGAGGACGTCGTCCAGGAGCAGCAGATCCGGGTCCAGCACGAGCGAGCGCGCCACGAGGAGGCGGAGCCGCTGGTGGCCCGAGAGCGGCAGGCCGCCCGCGATGAGAGGCGTGTGGACGCCTTCCGGCAGCGCAAGGATGTCTTCGAGCAGGCCGACGGTGGAAAGTGCCCGGCTCACCGTGTCCATGCCCACGTCGTCGCGGCCCAGGCGGACGTTCTCGAGGATGGTGCCGGCCACCAGGTCTGCGCCGCGGATGAGGCAGGTGCGCGATCGCAGCCGGTCCAGGTTCCAGTGGCGCACGTCGAGCCCGTCCAGCTTGATCGTGCCGCGGTCGGGCGGCACCAGGCCGAACAGCAGGTTGAGCACCGTGGAGGATCCGCGGCCGTGCAGGCCCCAGAGCGCCACGCACTCGCCGGGGCGCAGGACGACGTCGAGCCCTTCGAGCACCGGACGCCCCGAGGGGTAGGCAAAGTGCACGCCCCGGCACTCGACCGTCATGCCCTGACCGCGCTTCTCGGCACCGTCGCCATCGATGCGCTCGGTCTCCAGATCGGTGAGGTAGCTGATCTTGTCGATGGCGGCGAGACCCTTGTACCAGCTGTCCAGGATGCTGCCCAGGCGCGAGATCGAGTAGACCACGCTGGCGACGATGAGCTCGCTCGCCACGAGCTGTCCGAGCGTGAGCTGCTGCTTGAGAACCAGCCAGCCGCCGACGATCAGCAGCGAAGCCGTTGCGACGATCTCGAGGAAGAGGAAGGTGCCGATCTGCCGCATCAGCACGGAGAAGTAGCGCTTCCGGGCGGACAGATAGCGGCGGGCGATGACGTCGGAGCGCTGTTCCGCCAGCGCGAAGCCGCCTGCGCTCTTGAAGAGGGCCGGCGCCCGCGCCAGTTCTTCGAGCCAGCCGAGAGACTCGTACTTGAGTCGCGACTCCTCCACGGCCGCGTCGACGGCGCCGCGTCCTGCCATGAGACCGATCGTCAGCACGACCCAGAGAATGATCGCGAACACGAACAGGGTCGGGTGGTAGAGACTGAGCACGATGGAACCGATGACCACCCCGAGCACCACCGGGACACCGGACATCAGCAACCGCTCGGTCGCGCTCTGGAGCGTCACGATCTCCAGGAAACGATTGACCAGCTCCGGTGGGTGGGCGCCCTGGACCGAGAAGCCGCGGACGCGCACGAGCCGATAGGTGAGGTCGGCCACGAGCCGCACGAAGAGGCGGCGCTTGATCACCTCGGCCACGTACAGCTGCATCGCCCGGATGATCCCGTAGAGAAACAATGCGCCGAAGAGCGCGGCGCCCAGGACGAAAAGCGCCTGCAGGAACGAGGCGTCGCGGTTGCCGAAGGAGAGATTGCTGACGAAGGCGTTGACGGCCAGCGGCAGCGCGAGGTAGAGCAGGCCCGTGACGATGCTGAAGCTCACGATGGCCACGATCTCGGGCATCTCCGGCTGGACGATCGCCAGGTAGCGGCGCATGAGGCGCATGGCCTGCCCCGGCCCATGTCCGTGCCCATGTCCGTTTCCGCCACTGTCATGGTGAGTCGGTCCGGCTTCCGCCGCCGGCGGCACGAAATCGGGGGTATAGACCAGCGCGACCTCGACGATGTCGTCGGCGCTGGCGTGTCCCAGGCGGCGGGCCAGCGCGATGCGGCTCAGGGTTTCCACTTCGAGCGGCGCATCGGCCGTCGAGATGCGTGCCCGGAGGCCGGCAAACCGGCGCAGCACGATCCAGCGACGCTCGGGCGCACACCACACGACGATCGGGATGCGGGAATCCGCGATCCACACGGCCTCGGCGATCGGCATGCGCGCCGGCACGAGGCGCAGTCCGAGTTCGCCGGCGGCGACGACCATGCGTGCCATGGGTTCGTCGGCCGTACCGGCGGCCAGGACCGCGGCGCGTTGCACGCGCTCGCCGTCGCAGGCCACGCCGGTGAGGTCCACCAGGTGAGACAGGATGGCCTGCCACGCCTGAGGGGGCTGCCCGTCGGGCGCGTCCGCGGCGAGCGGAGCGGAGGCGCGAGGGGGGGCGGACGACAGAATCTTCAGTGGTTGTTCCATGCCTTGGTGTCAGCGGTGACCGGAAGGACGGCGCCGGAAGGACCGTGACCGAGTTCAGGTGAATTCGATGGCTGCATGAGGGTGCGCCTCTCTACGCCAACATACTGTATTTTCGGAGCTTCAACAAAAGTTTTGAGAGCCGCATACCCGCTTGCAAGTTCCGGGCTCATGAAGGATTTTCCGGATTGTGGGGGGGCTCGACCCCTGCCCGCACCTGAATCGTGCGAACCCGGGATGCCAGGCACATGTTGGCGCATTCCGGATCACCAACGCATCCGGATCGCGCGCCCCGGGCTGCCACAGTGGGCTTCCGGAGTCACCGGACCAAGGCAGTCCGCCCGAGCAGACGCACCGCGAAACCCGCCTGCTTTCCGGTGCGACCCGATGCCGGAGCCGCTCATCGGCCGCGGTCCGTCGCCACCCCCGGGTGCCCACCTCGACCGCCCGGGCGTCATCCGCCACGAGGACACTCATGAAGTGGCGGCGGTTCGGCTGCGATAGAACCGGATCGGTGCGGCCGGCACTTCCTCGTAGATGGACTTGCGCATCCGGCCGACCACATGCATCTCGCACGGCTTGCAATCGAACCGCAGGGTGAGCCTGTCGTTGCCGTGCACGATGGTCATGGGTTCGGCCTTCACCTGCCCCTGCACCCCCTGAACGCCCTTGGCCTGCTTCGGGCACAGGCTGAGCGAGAACCGCACGCAATGCTTGGTGATCATGAGCGAGACCTCGCCCGGTTCCTCGTGCGATTCGTACGCGGCCTCGATCACCTTCACGCCGTGCCGCGCATAGAAGTCCCGGGCGCGGTGATTGAAGACATTGGCGAGATAGCTCAGCGTGTCCTCGGGATAGGGCGCCGGCGGGTCCGCGGGCGCGGCGCGCGGCAGACGCGGCAGACGCGCGACGCGCTCGGCCTCCAGCTGTTCCACGGCACGCCGCCGCAGATCGTTGACGACCGACGCCGGCACGAACCAGGGTTCGCGCAGGGTGAGCGTGATGCCGTCCGCGCGGAAGATCGTCGCGCCCAGCTTGGCGAGGCCGTCGCGGATCGTCGCCTCGGCCTTGTCGGCATCGCGCGCGGGTTCGAGCGGCATCGCGTGGGACACGGTCGCCTCGTGGCCGTCCTCGTCCACCGCGGTGAGGGCGATGCCGGCGGGCGTGTCCGACAGTGTGAGCCGCACGCCGATGCGCCGTTCGGCGGACCTGCGCTGCAGCGTGCGGTCCCACGCGGTGTCCCGGTTGCGGTGGACGGGGAGGTCCCTGCGCAGACCGGTCAACGGCGCCACGGGCTCGTTCGGTTCGATGCGGTAGCGGTCGTCGCCCAGTGCGGTGGCGCGGTTGACGCGCAGGCCCGCGAGTTCGCGCTTCGCGTTGTAGTAGGTGAGGCCGTCGCCGTTGTTCACGGGCGAGGTCGCCTCGATGTCGAAGGTGTCGCGGTCCACCCGCACCACGTGCCCCAGCGGCAGGCCCACGTGCTTGGGCGAGTCGAAGGCGCCGATGTCGTCCTTGCGGCCCGAGACGAAGTAGTCCGTGGCGCCGCGGTTGAAGTCCCGTGAAGGGTCGGGGGTGAACAGATGCGTGCACCGGCCCGAAGACGCGCGGCGCAGATCGGTACGCTGCTCCAGGATGCCGTCCAGCACCTGCCGGTAGTGGGCCGTGGTGTTCTTCACGTAGCCCATGTCCTTGTAGCGGCCCTCGATCTTGAAGGACCGGATGCCCGCGTCGATGAGGGCATGCAGGTTCGCGGTCTGGTCGTTGTCCTTCAGGGAGAGCACGTGGCGCTCGTAGGCGACGACGCGGCCCGCGCTGTCGGTCACGGTGTAGGGCAGCCGGCATTCCTGGGAACAGTTGCCCCGGTTCGCGCTGCGTCCGGTGTGCGCGTGGCTGATGAAGCACTGGCCGCTGTAGGCGACGCACAGCGCGCCGTGGATGAAGAATTCCAGCGTGGCGTGCGCCACCTCGGCGCTGATCGCGCGGATCTGCTGCAGCGTGAGTTCGCGCGCGAGCACCATCTGCGAGAAGCCCACGTCCTGGAGGAAGCGCGCCTTGGCGGGCGTGCGGATGTCCGTCTGCGTGCTGGCGTGCAGCTGGATGGGCGGGAGGTCCATCTCCAGCAGCCCCATGTCCTGCACGATGAGCGCGTCGACACCGGCCTCGTACAGCCGATGGATCATCGTGACGGCCGGTTCCAGCTCGTCGTCGCGCAGGATGGTGTTGAGCGTCACGAAGATGCGCGCGCCATAGCGGTGAGCATGGGTCGTGAGGCGCTCGATGTCTTCGAGCGTGTTGCCCGCATTGACGCGCGCGCCGAACGACGGCCCGCCGATGTAGACGGCATCCGCGCCGTGCTCGATGGCCTCGATGCCGATGTCGGCCGTGCGGGCGGGGGCGAGGAGTTCGAGGTCGGGGCGGGGCATGGTGGGGGCTTGCGCTGGGAAGGGGGAAGAGGTTGTTGGGAATGGGGAAGGGTGGACGGCGCCGGGACCGCGAACCCTCGTAGCCCGGGCCTCGCCCGGGGGCGGTGTCTCTCCGGTCCGGACCGCATTCGATTCGCCCGGGGAGGCCCCGGGCTACGGGTTGGGACGGGGTGACGCCCGTGACGCGAGCTGTCCTCGATCCCCGAATTCTATCCGCCCGTTGACCGTCGAGGTGTTCCGGGCGGGCCGATCGTGCTACAAACGTTGTCCCCGATCCCGGACCTTCTCCATGGCGATCCAACTCTTCGAACTGGCGGGCGCGGACCCCGCGCGCGTCTTCAGCCCGTATTGCTGGCGGACCTGCATGGCGCTCGCGCACAAGGGGCTGACGTGGCACACCCTCCCGTGGCGGTTCTGCGAGCAGGCGCGCATCGCGCCGCACGGCGCCAAGACCGTTCCCGTGCTCCTTGATGGCGACCGCGCCGTCGTGGACTCGTGGGTCATCGCGGACTACCTCGAACGCACCTACGCCGATCGCCCGTCGATCTTCGGTAGCGGCGCCGCGCAGGCCGTGACGAAGTTCGTCAAGTTCTGGACCGAGCGGACGCTGCACCCGTTCATCACGCGGATGACCGTACTCGACATTCTCGACATCCTTCACGAGGACGACCGCGCCTACTTCCGCACCTCGCGCGAACAGCGCCTCGGCGCCCCGCTCGAATCGGTCGTCGCCGACCGCGAGCAGACGCGCGCCGCATTCCGTCAGGCGCTCGACCCGCTGCGCGCCCTGCTCGGCGACCAGCCGTTTCTCGGCGGCGCCGCGCCGCTGTATGCCGACTACACCGTCTTCGGCGCCTTCATGTGGGCACGCGGCGTCTCGCCGTTCCCGCTGCTGGCCGAGGACGACCCCGTGCACGCCTGGCGTGCCCGCATGCTCGACCTGTTCGACGGTCTTGCGGCGCGCACCCCGGGATTCCCCGTCTGACGACCGACACCCACACGCCCATGTCCATCGCCCATCTTCGCAAGGAGTACACGCGGGAACGCTTCGACGAGTCCGATGCCGATCCCGATCCGTTCGTGCAGTTCCAGCGCTGGTTCGACGAGGCGCTGAAGGCCGAGCTGCCCGAGCCCAACGCCATGACCCTCGCCACGGCCACGCCCGGCGGCGTGCCCTCCGCCCGCATCGTGCTGCTGAAGGAAGTGAGCGGCGGCGGCTTCGTCTTCTACACGAACTACGAGAGCCGCAAGGGTCACGAGCTGGCGGCCAACCCCAACGCCGCGCTGCTGTTCCATTGGGTGGAACTGGAGCGGCAGGTGCGCATCGAGGGGCGCGTCTCGAAGGTGACGCCCGACGAATCCGACGCGTACTACCGCATCCGGCCGCTGGGCAGCCGCATCGGCGCGTGGGCGTCGCTGCAGAGTTCGGTGCTCGCCAACCGGCAGGAACTGGAATCGAAGGTGGCGGAGGCCACGCAGAAGCTCGGCGAGGATCCGCCGCGTCCGCCGCACTGGGGGGGCTACCGCCTGGTGCCCACTGCACTGGAGTTCTGGCAGGGCCGCGAGAGCCGCCTGCACGATCGCATCGACTACCGCCGCGACGAGGCCGACGGCTGGCGACGCCAGCGTCTCTCCCCTTGAACGCCGACTTCCCGGCGATCGGGTTCACGCGGGTGGCCCCGCTGACGGTCTGCCTCGCAACGCCCGGGGCCGCGGCGCAGGACACGGGCGAGGGCGGTGACGAGGCCGCCCTCGCCGCCGTGCGTGCCGCGACGGGCCAGTGGGTGGAGGCGTTCAACGCCCGCGACCCGGCTCGGATCGCGGCGCTCTACGCGCCGGAAGCCGTGTTCTGGGGAACGATCTCGCCGACGGTGCGCACCATGCCGGAAGCGGTCTTCGATTACTTCGCCGACTCGGTGCGCCGCCGCCCGCGACTGCGCATCGACCTGGGCGAGGCGCATGTGCGCCTCTACGGTGAGACCGCCGTCGACTCCGGCGTCTGCACTTCGCTCGACCCGCGTGCCGAGGGCACCTTCGCGACCCCCCTTCGCTCCACCTTCGTCTATCGCCGCGTCGGCGACCGCTGGATCACCGTGGCGCACCACTCCTCGCGCGTCGCGACGCCGCCCTGAGGCCGCCGGGCGGTCGCGCGACGGCCTGGACCGTCCGGGCAAGGCGCCCGTGTTCCGATGAGGACCCTGTGCCGAGACGACGTGCCGCCCGCGCCGTCGCGTCGGCGGACGCCACGCGCGGCGCGATGCCTTCGCGACGCTGATCCCGGTCCTGTCCCGCGCGGCGCGAAACGCGCCTTACCCGCCTTTGCTGCCGCGTTGCAACGAAGGCCACGCCTGCCTCTTTCCGGCCCGTCCGACACGCTCGATGATCGGCTTCGCCTGCTGCGACGCAGCAGGCCGGAGGTGTGGTCGCAACCCGGATTGTCCGACAATCTTGTCGAACGCAACTGATTGACTCGGGCCGGATCGCGACGCTATAAAGGGTGCTCGTCGGGCACCGCGCCGGTCGTGCGGACCTTCCCCGGCACATAGAGCACATCCATCACCCGGAGGAGTATCCCGTGAGCGCGTTTTTCTGGGATCGCAACAAGTACGGTGACGCCGAAGCCACGACGATCACCCGGCTCTATCACACCGCCATCCGCGAACTCGTGCGGAGCCGGCTCGCGCAGTCCGGCGGCAACTGGGACAGCTTCGTTTACGACAAGAGCTACGACCTGATCACCGAGGCCGACTTCCGCAAGATCGAGGCGGACCTGCTCGCCTCGGGCTACCGGTTCGACGTGTCGGCCACGATCTCGCAGAAGGAGGAGCCGGCGAAGTACAAGCCGCTCGCGGGACAGGACCAGCTCGAGGCCAGCGCCGAGATCAGGGACGGCCGGCAGCTCGTGGGCCACGGCGACAACGTCGTGACCTACCCGGCCAACGTCACGGGCATCGCGCTGTACATCCACACCACCGAGGAGGTGATGGAGCTGCTGATGAACGGCGTGCCCCCCGACACGATCGCCATCATCGACGACTCGGGAGGCACGCTCACCGCCCCGATCCTGGAGAACTTCAAGGCCATCGTGTGCATGGGCGGGTCGGTGCGCTCGCACCTCGGCATCCTGTCGCGCGAACACGGCATTCCCTGCCTCATGAACTCCAAGGTGGCGGGTATCCGCAACGGAGACCGGCTGGAGCTGAACGTCACCGCGCCCTCCAAGACCGCGCAGGACTACCAGCAGGGGGTCGAGAAGACCGCCGAAGTCTGGAAGCTCGTCTGACCCCGCGCCGCCACCCGGAAGCCGCCACCATGAACGTGAATCCCGTCACCTACGCGCAACTGCTCGAAACCAACAACCTGGTCCAGATGTTCTCGGACGAGACCTACTGGCTGTGCGTCACCCGCACCACGCAGGAGTCGAAGCTGTTCCCGGTGCCGTCGTACATGATGCTGTCGTACCTGAACGCCTACTACCGCTATCCGACGCTGTTGCGGAAGATCGAGTCCCGCATGAGCATGGAGGAGTGCGGGGACCGGGCGCGCAACATGGGCACCAAGACCAATACCCTCACGATGGGCTGGACCCTCCCGGGCTTCTACCTGTGCGGGCGCGAGTGGCTCATCAACATGGGGTTGCTGCGTCCCGAGGACGGCATAGAGGACCTCATCTACGTGATGGACTGCTGGAAACGTATCCAGCTCTCCTACCACCGCAACGACGGCCACATCACCAACAAGGAGTACGGACACCGCAGCCAGCTCCTGCCGGAGCGGCAGTTGCAGGTCTACGAGGCCGATCTCTACGACTGCCAGGCGGGCGACGCGCTGCACACCGCGGCCAACAGGTTCCTCGCGACGGTCTCGGCGTTCCAGTTCCTCTCCCACTGCGAGTGCCGCATCGGGATCTGCAACCAGGGGCCCTACAAGTTCGGCGAGAACCTCGAACTCATCGTGCGCGACTTCATGGATCTCGGCGAGGGCGACTATCCCTGGCTCGATGGCGTCTGCGCCGGGATCGCATTCAACAATCTCACCGTGCCCATGGTGGTGAAGGACACGCACTTCTACCTCATGGACGACTGGGGCAGCTTCGAGTCCAAGCCCGAGTTCCGCGCCGAGAACATCGTGCGCATCGGGCTGTACACGTCGGACCCGCTCACCGACGGGCATCAGCCGGTCGCGATGGACAGCGTCGATTCGCTCGTGAGCAAGTTCAACGAGCTCACGGAGCAGGTGAACGCGGCAAACGCGAAGCTCTGGAAGAACATCGCCGGGTGGTCGCGAGCGCAGATGCTGGAGGCCGGGGCGCTCGTGTACTTCAACATCCCCAAGGACCTCGCGCACATGGCGGGGGTTTACGAACAGAAGGACTGGATGGAGATCGACGACCGGGCGCGCCGCTTCATCCCGCTGCTCAACGACGAATTCGGGCGCGATGCGCTCACGGAACTCGTCGGTCTCGTGAGCCTGCCTTCCCAGGCCTGCAACGACTACACGATGGGCCAGCACCACAACGCCCCCAAGCGGATGTACTCGCCGATTCCCTACGGCATTCTTTCCACGGGCGACTACACGCGCTCCTCGGGGCCGATGTACCCGGGCTCCTCCCTGTTCGCCAAGACCGGCCGGTGGCGCACCAGTCGGGGCCTGCTCACGCAGGACGAGTACAACGCCGCGGTCCGGGCGTTTACCCCGACGGCGTGCTCCACGGAGTATCGCTTCATCGACGACTACTGGATCAAGTATCACGCGCCGGACGCCAGCGCCCAGGCCCTCTATCGGCACACGCAGAGCACTTCGCGCCGGCTGCGGGATCGCGGCGCAGGCTTGAAGCGCGCCGATATCGACGCCGCGCGCAAGTGAGTTGATGGGCGACCGCCCGCGCCGCGGGCGGTGGTCCACGGTTTCCACGGGGAGGGGGGTTTGCAGATCGGGGAGATGATCCGGACGGCCGCGCGCCGCTTCGGAACGGCCGTCGCGCTCGAATGCGAAGGCGAGCGCATGACGTTCGCCGGGTTCGACGAAGCGACGGACCGCCTCGGCAACGCCCTGCTCGCGCTCGGCCTTGGTCGCGGCGATCGCGTCGCAGTGCTGCTGCCCAACGGCATCGAGTGTCTCGTTGCCTACTACTGCCTCGCCAAGGCCGGTCTGGTGCGGGTGCCTCTCAATCTGCGCGAGACCGCCGCGGAGCATCGGTACAAGCTCGCGTATTCGGGGGCGCGTGCGCTGATCTGCACCCCGGAGTGGGAGTCCCTCGACTGCGAGATCGTCATCGGCCCGGAGCAGTTGCGGAAGCTCGTGGCCCAGGGTTCGCCGGCGCCGTGCGCGATCGACCGCGCCTACGAAGCACCGCTGCGTCTCGGATTCACCGGCGGCACGACGGGCCAGCCGAAGGCCGTGACCCTGACGACCCGGGGCGAGGTCGCGGAGGTTGGCGCGTTCCTGCTCGACCTCGTGCCGGACATCCGTCCGGGCGACACCATGCTGCACGCCGCGCCGATCGCCCACGCGAGCGGGGCGTTCTTCCTCCCGCATCTCCTGCGCGGCGCCCGGTCCGTGATCCTTCCGAAGTTCGACGCGGGCCGCTTCCTCGAACTCTCCGAGCGCGAGGCCGCCACCTGCACCTTCGTGGTTCCGACCATGCTCGCGATGATTCTCGAACACCCGGGCGTGGACCAGGCGCGGCTGGCCTATCGCCGCCTGTGCTACGGGGCCGCGCCCATCGCGCCGGCCCTGCTCGGGCGGGCGCTCGACGCATTCGGGCCGGTGTTCGCCCAGACCTACGGCCAGGCGGAGTCCCCGATGGTGATCACCCTGCTTCGGCCCGAGGAGCACGACCGTGTCGGTTCCTGCGGCCGGCCCTACACGTTCGTCGAAGCGAAGATCGTCGACGACCAGGATCGGGAGGTGCCTGTCGGCGAACCCGGAGAGATCGTCTGTCGCGGCCTGCAATTGATGTCGCACTACTGGGACCGACCCGAGGATACGGCACGCGCCATGCGCGGCGGCTGGCTCCACACCGGCGACATCGGAGTGCGCGATGCCGACGGCTTCTTCGCCATCGTCGATCGCAAGAACGACATGCTGATCAGCGGCGGCTACAACGTGTATCCGCGGGAGATCGAGGATGTCCTGCTCGCGTTTCCCGGCGTGGTGGAGGCGGCCGTCGTCGGGCTTCCCGACGAGAAGTGGGGCGATCGTATCCATGCCGTCGTGAGCGGCCGGCCCGACCTCGATGCCGCGGCCCTGCGGACGCACTGCGCGCGGCAACTCGCGAACTTCAAGGTGCCCAAGGGCTTCGAGGTGTGGGACGCGCTGCCGAAGAGCGCTGCGGGGAAGATCCTTCGGCGCGAAGTGCGCGGTCGGGTCCTGGCCCGGCAACCGGCCGCAGGCTGACGGGCATGGCACCCGATCGCCGGACCGTCGCCGTATGCCTCTCGACCGCCGCCGTGTGCTTGCCGGTCGTTGACTTCGGCGCGCGCGTGCGCGCCTTCCATCGCATGACGGGGAACTCCCATGGATAGATTCGAGGCGATGCACGGTCTCGCCATCAAGAAGTTCGGCACCGCCGCGGCGGTCGCCGAGTTGCTGGGCGCATCGGAAGCCGACGTTCAGGCCGCGCTCGATGCTGTCGTCGCCGAGGGGATGGCGATGGCCGCGAAAGGGGCCTTCATGCTGACACCCAAGGGCCAGCAGATGCTCGCCACCGAGTACCCCGGACGTTTCGGCGCGTTGCGCGCGGACCCGGAATGCGCGGCGGGCTATGCCCGGTTCGAGCTCGTCAACAGCGAGTTGAAGGCGTTGATCACCGACTGGCAGACCATGGACGTGGCCGGCAGCCGCGTCCCCAACGACCACTCCGACCGCGAATACGATGCGGCCGTGATCGATCGTCTCGGCGGGTTGCACGAGCGCGCCGAACCCGTGCTTGCCGCCCTGGCCAGCCGGCTTGCCAGACTTGGCCGCTACCACGCGCGGCTCGACCACGCGCTCGACCAGGCCGAGGGCGGCAGGATCGAATTCGTGAGCGGCGCCAAGATCGACTCCTACCACACGGTGTGGTTCGAACTGCACGAAGACCTTCTGCGCGTGCTTGATCGACGTCGTGACGACTGAGCTCGCCCCCGTGTCCGGCGCGGTGGGTCAGCGCTTCGTGATCGTGCTCGACGGGCGCGGAGAGACCCCGCGCGAACTCGTCGGCGGGAAGGCTTGGTCCGTTGCGAGAATGCGCGCCCTCGGACTGCCCGTGCCTCCGGCCTTTGTCCTCACGACGGAAGCGTGCCGACAGTATTTCGCCGGCGGCAGCACGCTGCCGGGCGGGTTGATGGCCGAAGTCCGCGAAGGACTGCAGGGGCTGGAGGCCGAGACGGGTCGACGCTTCGGCGGCGACGACCGGCCGCTGCTCGTGTCGGTCCGCTCCGGTGCGCCGGTGAGCATGCCGGGCATGATGGACACCGTGCTGAACCTCGGCATCAACGATCGCACCGAGGCGGCGCTGGCCCGCGAGACCTCCAGCCCGGCGTTCGCGCGCGACACGCATCGGCGGTTCGCCGACCTGTTCGCGCGGATCGTGCTCCGTGCGCCGCTCGCGCCGCTCGAAGCCGGCGTCGCGCCGGAGCAATGGCGGCAGGAGATTCTGGCCGCTGCCGGCGGCCCTCTCCCGGAAGATCCGTGGCAGCAGCTGGAACAGGCCATCCGCGCCGTGTTCGACTCCTGGAACGGGCGACGGGCGAAACGGTACCGGCAGCACCACGGCATCGCCGACGGGCTCGGTACCGCCGTCACGATCCAGGCGATGGTGTTCGGCAATTCGGACCAGGCGTCCGGCACCGGCGTGCTGTTCTCGCGCAATCCCCTGACCGGCACACCCGAGCCCTATGGCGAGTACCTCGCGTGTGCACAAGGCGAGGATGTCGTGTCCGGATCGCACACGCCGCTCGGCCTCGAGGCCCTGCGACAGGCGCACCCGGCGTGTCACGCGGAATTGCTGCGGGCCTGCGCGACGCTGGAACGCGAGAATCGCGATGTTCAGGACATCGAATTCACCGTCGAGCGCGGTCGGCTCTATCTGCTGCAGTCGCGCGCGGCCAAGCGCTCGCCGGCCGCCGCCGTGCGCTGCGCGATCGATTTCGTCGCCGAGGGACTCATCCCGCCCGCGAGCGCGCTCGGCCGGGTCTCTGCGGAGCAGGTGCGCCTGCTCCTGCGTCCGCGTCTCGACCCTGGCGTCGATCCGAGCCGCCTCGAAGTGGTGGCCTCCGGTGAGGCCGCGAGCCCCGGCGTCGGGGTCGGTGTGGTGGTGACGGACGCGGACGAGGCCGAGCGCGTCGCGGCCAGGGGTGATCGCGTCGTCCTGGCCCGGCCCACGACCAGTCCCGAAGATGTGCATGGCATGCTCGTCGCCGACGCGGTCGTCACCGAGCGCGGTGGCAGCACCAGCCACGCGGCCGTGGTGAGCCGCCAGCTCGGCGTCGCCTGTGTGGTCGGCTGCGGGGACGAGGCCCTCGCCTCACTCGCCGGACGGACGGTGACGGTGGACGGTGGCGCCGGCCGGGTCTACGCCGGTGCCGTCCCCGTGGAGCACCCTGACGAAGACGCCGACCCGGCGCTGGCCCGCCTCGCCGAATGGGCGCGCGAACATGCGCCGCTCGCGGTCCTGAACGCCCGGTCCTTCACCGGGGTGCCGGACATCGACCTGGACGCCGTGTCCGGCGGTGACGACCCCGCGGAGGCCGCGACCCTGCTGCGCGGTTGCCGGATCGCCCGGGGCAGCTGGCTCGAAACAGACGCCGGTGTGCAGGCGGCGGTGGCGGCGGGAGTGCAGACCATCGTGGTCCGATTGACGCTGCCGGCGCTGCTTGCGGCGGTCGCCGCCCGGCCATGAGACCCTGTGCGCGGGGGTGCCAGATCAGGAGGCCGCCTGCGGGCGGTCGCGAATCCATGAGACCGCGTCCGCGCGGTCGAGAATCCTCTCGTCGGGAGAATGCAACGTGGCCGTGAATCAGGAAGACATCCGCAATCTCATCCGCCTGTTCGAGGACTCCGAATGGCAGACGATGCAGCTGGAAGTCGAGGGCCTGACGCTGGCGGTGAGCAAGACCGGCGCGTTGCCCGGGGCAACGGCCGCGCCGGCGCCGACGGTGCAGACGCAGCCTGCGCCCTCCGCGGCTGCCGCGCCCACCGCCGCGCCGACACCGGCGCCCGCGTCCCCGTCGACCCCCGAGGCGCTGGCCCTCGGTCCCGGTCAGGTCCTGATCCGTGCGCCGAACCTGGGCGTGTTCTGGCGCCAGCCCAAGCCCGGGGCCCCTGCCTACGTCGAGGACGGCCAGGAGATCGACGCGGACACCACGGTGTGCCTGATCGAGGTGATGAAGCTCTTCACGCCGGTGAAAGCGGCGGTGGGCGGTCGGCTCGTGCGCTGCCTGGCGCAGGACGGCCAGATGGTCGAGCACGACACGCCCCTGTTCGTGGTGCAGCAATGACGGTCGTGGGGGTCTGCCCATGCTGAAGCGTGTGCTCGTCGCCAACCGCGGCGAGATCGCCGTGCGGGTCATTCGAGCCTGCCGGGCGATGGGCATCGAGACCGTCCTCGCGACCTCCGCGGCCGACCGTGACAGCCTGGGCGCGCGCCTCGCGGACCGAGCCGTGTGCCTCGGGCCGGCGGCCTCGGCCGCCAGCTATCTGCAGCCCGGACTGGTGTGTCAGGCTGCCCGGAGCACCGGCTGCGACGCCATCCATCCGGGCTACGGCTTCCTGTCCGAGAAGTTCGAACTCGCGCACCTGTGCGAGGAGCACGGCCTGGTCTTCGTGGGGCCCGACGCGGCGTCGCTCCGCGCGGTGGGCGACAAGCTCGAGGCGCGCCGCCATGCGCTCGCGGCCGGCGTGCCGGTGGTGCCCGGTTCCTCGCTCGTGGATTCGGCGGCACACGCCGCCGTCGAGGCGCAGCGCATCGGCTACCCCGTGATGCTCAAGGCGGCAGCCGGCGGGGGCGGTCGAGGCGTATTCGTCGCCGAGGATGCGCGGGCGATCGATTCGTCGTTCGAGCGCGCCTCGGCGGAGGCGCGGGCGGCCTTCGGCGACGGTTCGCTCTACATGGAGCGTTACGTCGGCAACGCCCGGCACATCGAGGTCCAGGTGCTGGGGGACCGCCACGGCGGGGCGCTGCACGTCGGCGAGCGCGACTGCTCGATCCAGCGCCGGTACCAGAAGGTGATCGAGGAAGGGCCGGCGAGCGTGCTCGCGCCGGCGATCCGGGCGCGCCTCCACGACGCCGCGCTGCGGCTGGTGCGGCACCTGGGCTATGTGAACGCCGGGACCGTCGAGTTCCTCTACGACGCCGACCGGGAAGACTTCTTCTTCATCGAGATGAACGCGCGCATCCAGGTCGAGCATCCGGTGAGCGAACTGCTGTCGGGCGTCGATCTGGTGGCGGAACAACTGCGGATCGCGGGTGGCGAGCCGGTTTCGGTCGCGCAGGAGGACATCGTGCTGCGCGGCCACGCGATCGAGTGCCGCATCAATGCCGAGTCCCCGGACCGCGACTTCGCGCCCCGCCCGGGACGCATCACCGCCTGGGAGCCACCCAGCGGCGCAGGCATCCGGCTCGACTCGCACGCCTACGCCGGATATCTCGTGCCGCCCTATTACGACTCGATGATCGCGAAGCTGCTTGTGCACGCCGCCGACCGCGCGAGCGCCATCGCGGCGATGGTCGCCGCGCTGGATCGCTTCCGGATCGAAGGTATCGAGACCAATCTCGCGTTCCACCGTGAGGTGCTGCGGCATCCCGACTACCTGGAGGGGCGCGTCAGCACGCGCTGGCTCGAGAACGTGTTCCTGCCGTCGCGGCGTGCCGCCTGAGACTCCCGCCATGGCCCACGTCGAAATCATCGATCAGACGCTGCGCGACGGGCAGCAGAGCCTCTGGGGCATGCGGATGCGGGCCGGCATGGCCCTGCCCGTGACGCCCCTCATCGACCGGGTCGGCTACGAAGTGGTCGACTTCGTCGGCAGTTCGATGATGGAAATCCTCGTGCGCGACTTCGCCGAGGATCCGTGGGAGGGGCTCGACCTCATCGTCGGTTCCATGCCGCGCTCGCGCGTGCGCGCGGGTCTGCGCAACACCGGCATCATCTCCATGTCGGTGACGCCGCAGGTCCTCATGGATCTCTGGGTGCGCCGCCTGTGCGAGCACGGTGTGCGCAGCTTCTGGATCTACGACGTCCTGCACTGGAACATCGACAAGACGCACCGCCTCGCGGCCGTCGCCAAGCAGTACGACGCCGAGGTCGTCGCGGCGCTCATGTACACGCTGAGCCCGGTGCACACGGATGACTTCTACGCCGCCAAGGCGCGGGCCCTGTCCGACAGTCCGCACGTGGATCGGCTCATCCTCTACGACACGGCGGGCGTGCTGACGCCCGAGCGCGCGCGGACGCTGATACCCGCGGTGCAGGCGAACGCCCGCGGCAAGGCCTTGGAGATGCACTCCCACAACGTGGTCGGCATCGCGCCGCTCACGTACCTCGCGGCCGTGGAGGCGGGCGTCACGATCCTCCACACCTGTTCGCGGCCGCTTGCCAACGGCGCCTCGCTGCCCTCGGTGGAGATGACGCTGCGCAATCTGGAACTCGCGGGACACGGCCATCGTCTCGACCGGAGCCTGCTCGCGCCCATTGCCGAGCATTTCGAGAGGGTCGGGCGGGCTGCCGGTTACCCGCTCGGCGTGCCCAACGAGTACGACCTCTGGGTGTTCGAGCACCAGGTGCCGGGCGGCATGACCGGCACGCTCAAGAACCAGCTCGCGCGGCACGGCATGGCGCACCGTCTCGACGAGGTCCTCCACGAAGTGGCCGCGGTGCGCCGGGATCTCGGCTATCCGGGCATGGCCACGCCCTTCTCCCAACTGGTGGGCGTGCTGGCGGTCATGAATGTGGTGACCGGCGAGCGCTACCAGGTCATTCCCGACGAGGTCATCCAGTACGCCTGCGGGCATTACGGGCAGCCCGTGGCGCCGATCGATCCGCAGGTGCTGGATCGCATTCTCGCCGCTCCCCGGGCCGCCGAGATCCGCGCGAACCCGCCCCCCGAGCCGACGCTCGAGGAACTGCGGCAGCGTTTCGGCGGCGTGGACGACGACGAGTTGATCCTGCGCTACCTGATCGCCACGCCCTTCATCGAGAAGATGCGCGCGGCCGGCCCGGTGCCGCGCGACTATCCCGCGCTGCGCCACCCCGAACTCGAGCAGGTCCGCGCCCTCATGAGCCAATCGACCGCTCGGCGGCTGGAAGTGGCCTCGGCGGGACTGCGTCTGCGTCTGGAGCGGGACTGACGCCATGGGCCGTCCCTGCCCCGCGTACCGGCCGCGCCTTCCAGGCCACTGAACTCTCCCTGCAACTCTCCGGAACCGCCATGCACATCGAGATCATCGACCAGACGATTCGCGACGGCCAGCAAAGCCTCTGGGGCATGCGGATGCAGGCGGGCATGGCCTTGCCGGTCACTCCGCTGATCGACCGGACCGGTTACTCGGTCGTGGACTTCGTGGGCAGTTCCATGTTCGAGATCATGGTGCGCCACGCGCGGGAGAATCCCTGGGAAGGTCTGGACCTGATCGTCCAGTCGATGCCTCGGGTGCGGGTCCGCGCGGGCATGCGCGCCCACGGCATCATCACGATGTCGGTGACGCCCGATGCGTTGATGGACCTCTGGGTGCGGCGGCTCTGCGAGCATGGCGTGCGGAGCTTCTGGATCCACGATCCGCTGCACTGCAATTTCGCCAAGCTCCATCGGCTCGCCGCGGTCGCCGCCGGCTACGAGGCCGAGGTGGTGCTGGCGCTGATGTACTGCCAGAGTCCCGTGCATACCGACGAGTACTACGCGGACCGAGCCCGGCGGCTGGCAGCGAGCCCCCACGTCAGCCGGCTGATCCTCTACGACATGGGGGGGCTGCTCACTCCGGAGCGGACCCGGACCCTCGTGCCGGCCGTGAAGGCCGCCGCCGGCACGACGCCCGTGGAAGTGCACTCGCACAACGTCACCGGGCTCGCCCCGCTCGTGTATCTGGAGGCGGTCGCTCAGGGCATCGACATCCTGCACACGTGCTCCCGGCCGCTCGCCAACGGCGCCTCCCTCCCGTCGATCGAGATGACGCTGCGCAACCTGCGGCTGATGGGCCACACCACCGACATCGACGAGCGCCTGCTCGCGCCGGTGGCGGAGCACTTCGAGCGGGTCGCCCGTACGGCCGGCTTCCCGCTGGGGGTTCCGAACGAGTACGACTTGTGGGTCTACGAACATCAGGTCCCGGGCGGCATGACCGGCACGCTGCGCAACCAACTCGCCCAGCACGGCAAGACCGAGCGGCTCGACGAGGTGCTGCGGGAGGTGGGACGGGTGCGGCGGGAGCTGGGCTATCCGCCGATGGCAACGCCCTTCTCGCAACTGGTGGGGACGGTGGCGGTCATGAACGTGCTCACCGGCAAGCGCTGGTCATCCATTCCCGACGAGGTCATCCAATACGCTTTCGGGTATTACGGAGAGCCGGTCCAGGAAATAGACCCCGACGTCATGGACCGCATCGACAGCCACCCGCGGGCGAAGGAAATCCGCGGCACACAGCCGCAGCAGCCCACGCTCGCCGAGATCCGTCGGCAGTATGGGAATGTCACCGACGACGAGCTCATCCTGCGATTCCTGGTGGCTGAAGATCATGTCGAGGCCATGAAGCGCGCCGGCCCTGTCCGGCAGGATTATCCGCTCCTGTCCGACACCCAGCTCGAGCAGGTTCGCGAGCTGATGGCCGCGGCGAGCGCCCGGCACCTGGAATTGCGACAGGAGGGGCTGAGACTGCGCCTGACCCGGTGAAGCAGGAGATCGGAACGGAGCTTAGGGCCGGCCATCCGCCGGAGACATATGCAGAGAATCATAGCCGGAGCCCGCGGGTGACCGGCGCCCCCGAAAACGCCATGGCACACATCGACTTCATCGACCAGACCCTGCGTGACGGCCAGCAGTCCCTCTGGGGCATGCGGATGCAGGCCGGCATGGCCCTGCCGGTCACGCCGCTCATCGACCGCGCGGGCTACCGCGTGGTGGATTGCACCGGCAGTTCCATTTTCGAAGTCCTGATCAAGTACTGCCGCGAGGACCCCTGGGCAGGGCTCGATCTGCTCACGGCGTCCATGCCCCGCAGCCGGGTCCGCGCCGGCCTGCGCAGCAACGCCTGCGTGACGTTCTCGATCACGCCGGATGCGCTGATGGACACCTGGGTGCGCCGATTGTGCGCTCACGGCATCCGCAGCTTCTGGATCTACGACGTCCTCTTCAACATCGACAAGATGCACCGGCTCGCGGCCGTCGCCAAGGAGGCGGGCGCAGAGGTGGCGGGCGCCATCAACTTCTCGCTGTCGCCGGTGCACACGGACGAATACTACGGGCGCAAGGCCGCGGAACTGGCGGCGAGCGACGACGTGGACACGCTGCTCATCTACGACACGGCGGGCTGCCTGAAGCCGGAACGGGTGGCCGGGCTCGTGGCCGCGGTGCGCGCCGGCGGGCGCGGCAAGCCCATCGAACTTCATTCGCACAACGTCACCGGGCTGTCGACCCTCGCGTACCTGGAGGCGGTGCGCCACGGCGTCACGATCCTGCACACGGCCGCCCGGCCGCTCGCCAACGGGCCGTCCATGCCCTCGACCGAGATCCTGCTGCGCAACCTGGAACTGCTCGGGCACACCCACGGCATCGATCACGGCCTGCTGGCGCAGGTGTCGGAGCATTTCACCCGCGTCGCCCGGACGCACGGCTTCCGCCTGGGGGTGCCGAACGAGTTCGATCTCTCGGCCTACGAGCACCAGATCCCCGGGGGCATGACCGGAACGCTGCTGAACCAGTTGCGACAGCACAACATGTCGGACCGGCTGGACGACGTCCTGCGGGAGACGGCTCGCGTGCGCCGCGAACTGGGCTACCCCGGCATGATGACCCCGTTCTCCCAGCTCGTCGGGGTCACCGCGGTCATGAACATCGTCACGGGCAGGCGCTGGTCCGTGATCGTCGACGAGGTCATCCAGTACGCGCTGGGCTACTACGGGCAGCCGGTGGCGCCGATCGAATCGGAGGTTCTGGACCGCATTGCCGCCGCGCCCCGCTACCGCGAGATTGCGGCGCATCCGCCCGAGAATCCGGACCTCGAGCAGATCCGGCGCGAGCACGGGGGCGTGGATGACGATGAACTGCTGCTCCGAGCTCTGGTGCCGGCCTCGGATCTCGCCGCCATGCGCGCGGCGGGTCCGGTTCGCACGTCGTTTCCGATGCTGTCCTCGCCGGAGCTCGATTTTGCCCGCGAGCTCATGGGTCTGACGCGCACGCGGAGCTTCCGGATCGCGCTGGCGCAGTTCAATCTCAGCCTCGAACGGTAGGGCTCCATGGCGACCCGCGCGCTGCTCGTCGACATCGTCCGCAGCCCGTTCGGCAAGGGGCGCCCGGACGGAGCCCTCGCAGGCCTGCACCCGGTCGACCTGTTCGCGCAGGTGTTGCGGGCACTGATCGACCGTGTCGCGATCGACCCCGGCGAAGTGGAGGACGTGATCGCCGGCTGCGTGCTGCAGGTCGGCGAACAGGCGGCCAACGTGGCGCGCCATGCCTGGCTCGCGGCGGGATTGCCGGACACCACGCCGGGCGTGACGCTGGATCGCAAGTGCGGCTCCGGGCAGCAGGCCCTTGACTTCGCCGCGCAAGGCATCATCGCCGGCGCGTACGACGTCGTGGTCGCCGGGGGCGTCGAGTCCATGAGCCGCGTGGCCATGAAGTCGAACCGCCTCGGCCAGGACAACCTCGGGCCGGCCTTCCGGCACCGCTATTCGGACGGGTTGCCGCATCAGGGCCTCGCGGCCGAGCGGATCGCCGCGCACTGGCGCCTTCCGCGCGAGGCGCTCGATGCCTACGCCTCGAGCAGCCACCAGCGCGCTGCGGCCGCCACCGCCCAGGGACGGCTCGCGCGTCAGATCGTTCCGGTCGAGGTCGCAACGCCCGCCGGCAGCGCCTGGGTGACGCACGACGAGGGTATCCGGCCCGGGACCAGCCTGGAACGGCTCGCCGCGCTGGCGCCGGCTTTTCAGGATGCGGCGGGCGCCCGCCGATTTCCGGAAATCGACTGGCGGGTGACGGCGGGCAATTCGTCACAGGTGACCGACGGCGCGTTCGCGGCGCTGCTCGTTTCGGAGCAGGCGGCAGCGCGGCTGGGGCTCGTGCCCCGCGCGGCGCTCACGCACTTCGCGGTGCATGGCGACGACCCCCTCATGATGCTGACGGGCATCCTGCCCGCGACCCGTCGGCTGCTCGCGCGCGCGGGCGTTCGGCTCGAGGAGATCGGCGCCTTCGAAGTGAACGAGGCGTTCGCCTCGGTGGTGCTGGCGTGGCTGCAGGAGTTCCCCGTGGCGCCCGAGCGCGTGAACGCGCTGGGCGGCGCAATCGCGTACGGCCACCCGGTGGGGGCGTCCGGCGGACGGCTCCTGGCCTGCCTGCTCGAAGTCCTCGAGGCGAGCCGCGAGCGGCTGGGCCTTCAGACCATGTGCGAGAGCGGTGGCATGGCGAACGCGACGCTGGTCGAGAGGCTCTGAGCCATGACCCCGACGCCGCGGTGCCCCGGTGGTGGATCAGGCGGAGAGGTTGTGGCCGCCGTTCACGAACACGACCTGTCCCTGGATCATCTCCGCCGCGGGGCTCGCGAGGAATTCGATCAGCGCGCAGTAGTCTTCGTGCCGCACGCCGCGGCCGCTCGGATTCTGCTCGGCGGAGTGTTGCAGCAGCTTGCGCGTCTCGTCGCCGAACACGGCGTGCAGGGCGTCGGTCTCGACCATGCCGGGCGCCACCGTGTTGATGCGCACACCGCGCGGCGCGAGCTCCACGGCCAGGTAGCGCACGAGACTCTCCGCCAACGCCTTCGCGACGCCGACGGCCGCGTAGTTCTTCACCACGATGCGCCCGCCGCGGCTGCTCAGAAAGAAGACCGTGCTGCCCCGTTGCAACAGCGGCAGGGCGCTCTGCACCAGGTACAGCAGCGCGGTGCCGTTCACCTGGAGTGCCTGGGAGAAGGCATGCGGATCCACGGTGAGCGTGGGTTGCGCCACGACCCGCACGGCGCAATGCACGAGCTGATCGAGTCGGTCGGTGTGGCGCGCGACCTCGGCCAGGACCGCCTGCGCGCCCTCGGGCGTTCCCACATCGGCCTTCACGAGGTAGGGCTGTGCGCCCGCCTGCGCCACGGCGTCCCGCGCCTGTGCGGCCGCGGCATCGTCGCCGTGATAGTTGAGAAACACCTGCGCGCCGGGCTTCGCGAAGCGCAGCGCGATCGAGAGACCGATCCCCTTGGTACCGCCCGTGACCAGAATGCTCATGACGTGATGTCCGCCTTGTCGTGCGCCGGCAGTCGCACCGGAGCAGCCGGCGCGGGTGCGTTGCGAGCGCCGATGGTAGGAGCCGGGCTGGTCCGCAGTCAACGGAGGCTGACATGGAATTGAGATCGCGCCCGTTGTTCGTGCTCGACGCGTGGCTGGACGCGCCTCAGATCGTCGCCGACACCCCCGCCGGCGGACGCAAGCTGGTGACCGTCAACGGCGGAACCTTCACCGGCGAGCGACTGCGCGGAACGATCCTGTCCGCCGGTGGCGCCGACTGGGCGCTCGCTCGCGCCGACGGCTCCCTGCTCCTCGACGTGCGTCTCACGCTCGAGACGGACGATGGCGCCCGCATCCTGATGATGTACCGCGGTCTGCGGCATGGCCCGCCCGAGGTGCTCGCCCGCCTGGGTCGCGGCGAACCCGTCGATCCCGCGGAGTACTACTTCCGGATCGCGCCGCACTTCGAGACCGGCGCGCCCGCATACCGCTGGCTCAACAGCATCCTTTGCATCGGCATCGGTGAGCGTCTCGCGCGCGGACCGCGCTACACGGTCTTCGAGATCCTCTGACGCGCCGGCCGACCCCAATACCCCACGACCCCACCGAGGAAAACCCATGGATTTCGCCTACACCCCCAAGGTCCAGGAACTTCAGGCGAAGGTCGCCGCGTTCATGGATGAGCACATCTTCCCGAACGAGGCGGAGATGCACGCGCAGATCGCGAGCGGCAACCGCTGGGAGCCGCCGCCCCTGATGGGCGAACTGAAGGCGCGCGCCAGGGCCGCGGGCCTGTGGAATCTGTGGCAGCCCAGGAGCCACGGTGGAACGCTGACGAATCTCGAGTACGCGCCGCTCGCGGAACTGATGGGGCGCTCGCCCTTCGGTTCCGAGCCGTTCAACTGCTCCGCACCCGACACCGGCAACATGGAAGTCCTCTTGCGCTACGGCACGCCGCAGCAGCAGAAGCAGTGGCTGGAGCCCCTCTTGGACGGGCGGATCCGTTCCGCGTTCGCCATGACCGAGCCTGCGGTGGCCTCGTCGGATGCCACCAACATCGAGGCCCGGATCGAACGGCGCGCGGACCACTATCTCGTCAACGGCCGCAAGTGGTGGACCTCCGGCGCGCCGGATCCGCGCTGCAAGATCCTCGTGTTCATGGGAAAGACCGACCCGGACAATGCAGACCGGCATCTCCAGCAGTCGATGATCCTGATACCGCTCGATACCCCGGGGGTGCGCATCGAGCGGATCCTGCCCGTGTTCGGTTTCGACGAGGCGCCGCACGGGCACGCTCAGGTGTTGTTCGACAACGTGCGCGTACCTCTCGACAACATCCTGCTTGGCGAAGGGCGCGGCTTCGAGATCGCGCAGGGCCGCCTGGGTCCGGGGCGCATCCATCACTGCATGCGCCTGATCGGGCTGGCCGAGCGGGCGCTCGCGATGATGTGCAGGCGCACCAGGGAGCGGGTCGCGTTCGGCAAGCCCGTATCGGAACAGACGGTCACGCAGGAACGCATCGCGGAGGCCCGGATCATGATCGAGCAGGCGCGCCTGCTGACCTTGAAGGCGGCCTGGCTGATGGATCACGTCGGCAACAAGGAAGCCAAGGCCGAGATCGGCATGATCAAGGTCATGGCGCCGAACATGGCCTGCCAGGTCATCGACTGGGCGATCCAGGCGCATGGCGGCGGCGGGGTCACCGACAGCTTTCTCGCGCACGCGTACGCGACCGCCCGGCTGCTCCGTATCGCGGACGGTCCGGACGAGGTGCACCGCAATCAGGTGGCGCGTCTCGAACTCAAGAAGCACGCGCACCGATGAAGGCCGCGAGCGGGATCGCGTGCGAGGGATCGCCATGACTGCGGCGCAGCCGGCAGTGCGCGGGCGCAAGCGCGTGTACCTCATGCGGCACGGCGAGGTGAGCTACCACCGGCCCGACGGCAGCACGGTCTTCGGCGATGTCGATCTCACCGAGGAGGGGGTGACCCAGGCCACGCTCATGCGAGATCTGCTAGCCGAGGTGCCCTTCGATCTGGTCGTGCACACCGGCAAGCAGCGTACGCGACGCACCGCGGCCATCGTGCAGGGCGGGCGCGCGCTACCCGTCCGCGAGATCCCCGAACTGGAGGAGTTGAAGGGAGGCAGCATCACCGGCCTGTCGGAGGAGCGCATCGAGGCCGAGTTCGTCTACGGTCTGGAGCGCGCGGCCCTGCCGGGGGCCGGTTTCCCAGGGGGAGAGTCCTTCGCGACGTTCGAGGCCCGGGTCGTGCCCGCCTTCGAGTCGCTGCTGCGGTCCCCCGGCTGGAACACGCTGCTGCTGGTGGCTCACGGTGGGACCAACGCGATGCTGCTCGCGTGGGTCACGCGCGGCGGACTCGCGGGCGCAGGTGCGTTCGAGCAGGACGCCGGCTGCGTGAACATCGTCGATGTGGACGTGGTGGACAGCGAGATCGTGCGGCGCCTGGTCCGTGCGATCAACATCACACCATACAACTTCGCGAAGGTCGGGCATCACCTCACCGTGACGGAGCGCATCGTGCGCTCGCGCCTGGCGGGCACCCCTTGACCGCGAACCTATTCGCCTTCGCGGGCGAACGCCGAGTCCGGGAGCTTGCGGATGCGCTCGCCGGTGCGGCGGATGTGACGGCACATGCGCGACTCGGCGAGCCGGGCGTCGCCCGCCAGGACTGCCACGGCGATGTCGCGGTACTCGCGGAAGATGCCGTGCAGTTCCTTCTCGGGCACGAGCCCGTGGAACTGCACCCGGAACAGATGGATCTGCGGCACCGGCATGACGCGCATCAGTTCCGGATTGCTGCCGATGTCGAGCATGGTCTGGTAGAAGCGGGCCCGTTCCTCGAGGAAACCCGGCAGCATCACCTTGTCGCTGTAGGCCAGGATGGCCTCCATGGCCTTGGTGAAGCGCCGCTTGTTGGTGCCGAAGTCGATGGCCTCCGCGGCCAGGCGCGCCGCGAGGCCGCAAAGCACTTCGAGCACGAGCAGGAGGTCCTCGGCGTCGCGCCGGGAGAGCGAGCGGATGAAGGCGCCCCGGTGGGGTTCGAGCTTCACCACGCCGGCCGCCGCGAGTTGCTTGAGAGCCTCGCGGATGGTGCCCCGGCTCACGCCGAGATCCTGGACGAGGTCGGCCTCGACGAGCCGCTGTCCAACGGCATAGCGGCGTGCGAGGATGCCCTCGTAGACGGCATGAACCACCCGGTCGGGATAGCTCTCGGAATGCGCACTGCGCTCTTTCGCTGGGCTCGCGCTCATCGTCGAAGTATCCTGTCGGCTCTGCCGGATTGTCAAACAACTTTGTCCGTCAAACGCGTTGACGCCTGCGCGCGCGTCTCTCTAGAATCGATCGCACAATCCGGCGCCCGCGAGCGTCCGTCTCATGTTGCAGGGCATCACGTCGGCCGCCGCCCGGCGCGCCGCGCATCCAGAATCTCGAGCTCACCGGGCTGACGGGCGTCATCCCGGTCGATGGGGGAAACCCCGATAACCACTGGAGGAAACGGAAATGGCATGGTCCCTCGGTAAGGTCGGCCCGGTAGCACTGGGCATTTCGGTCGCGGCGGGTGTGCTGGGTATCGCGGATGCGGCGTGGGCGAGGAAGTCCACCGACAAGCTGAACGTCGCCGTGGTGGCGGTGAACTACAACTCACCCACCATCCAGGAGATGTCCGACACGGTCATGGCCGACTGCAAGAAGCGCGGCTGGACCTGCGAGTTGCACGACGGCAAGGGCGATCAGGTCGCCACCAACAACGCTGCCATCAACTTCATCAACCGCAAGTTCGACGCCATCATCAACATCGCCTCGGACAACAACCAGATGGGCGCGGTCATCAAGGCCGCGAACGAAGCGAAGGTGCCGTTCGTGTCGGCGTTCTCGGGTGACGTGCCGGGCGTCACGGCCGACATCGGCGCAGCCGGCGCGGTCGACGGCGTGATCGTCGCCAACGAGATGAAGAGCCAGATCAACTACAAGGGACACGTGGTGCTGTTCAACTGGAACGTGCTGCCCACGCTGCGCGATCGCACCCAGGGCGTGAAGGCCGCGATGTTCGACGCGAAGGGCGTCAAGCTGACGGAGGTCGAGGTCAAGGTACCCGGCCAGGTCGAGGACGTGCTGAATCGCATGACCGCGCTGCTGCAATCCAACAAGGACATCAACGGCGTGATCGTCGGCTGGGACGAACTTGCCACCGGTGCGGTCCGCGCGATCGAGCAGGCGGGTCTGCGCGACAAGATCAAGGTGATGGGCATGGACGGCATCCAGCCGGTCTACGACATGATGCGCAAGGGCAATTCTCCCTACGTGATGTCCATGGCGTACTCGAAGAAGGCCATCGCTCTCAAGACCTCCGAGGTCGTGGCCGCCGTGATCGACGGCAAGAAGGTCCCGTTCCGCGCGTTGTGGACACGCACCTGCGTGGTGACCAAGGACAACCTGCCCGCCCAGGGGCTCGACCCGGACTTCCGCATGTGCTCGCCGTTCACGGGCGAAGTCAGCACCAACTGAGTCGGCGCCGGGGGGCTCTCCATCGTGACACCCGCGTCCACGCCGGAGTCGGGCGCGATCGCGCTTCTGGAGGTGCGCGGGCTGACAAAGGACTTCCCGGGCCAGCGCGCGCTCGACGGTGTCGATCTCACCGTCGAGTGTGGCGAGATCCACGCGTTGCTCGGCGAGAACGGCGCCGGCAAGTCGACGCTGATCAAGATCGTCACCGGGGTCTACCAGCCCACGGCGGGCGAGATCATGCTCGACGGCCGGCGCGTCCAGTTCGACTCGCCGCACGCCGCCCAGGCCGCGGGCATCGCCGTGGTGCACCAGCACGGCAACTTGGTGCCGACGCTCTCGGTGCAAGAAAACCTGATGCTGGGCGAGGCGCTGCCGCGACGCGCGGGCGTGTTCGTCGACTGGCGCGCCGTGCGCGCCCGGGCCCGCCAGCTGCTGGAGCGTGTAGGGCTGGACGTGAGTCCCTCGGCGCTCGTCTCGAGCCTGAGGCCCGACGAACTCGCCATGGTGTCGATCGGAAAGGCCATCGCCACCGATGCGAGCCTCATCATCCTCGACGAACCCACCACGGCGTTGCTGCCGCGTGAGGTCGAGATCCTGTTCGGACACATGCGCCGCCTTGCGGCGGAGGGACATGCGTTCGTCTATGTCAGCCATCGCCTCACGGAAGTGTTCGACATCGCGGACCGGGCCACGGTGCTGCGCGATGGCCGACGCGTCTGGTCGTGCGAGCGACGGGAGGACCTGCGTCGCGACGACGTGGTTGCCGCGATCGTGGGGCCGGGAAAGAGCCTGGACGACCTTGCCCCGGCGCGTTCCGCGGCTGCTGGTGGGGCGCCGGTCGTGGAGGTGCGGGGTCTGACCGGCGGGCGGGTCGACGCGGTGAGCTTCTCGCTGCGTGCCGGAGAGATTCTCGG
>ERZ1066136.495-NODE-495-length-29509-cov-26.552964_pt1 | contig 29509 bp, 20 predicted proteins | sample MGYA00382783_ERZ1066136 | MGnify/ENA primary metagenome ERZ1066136 (study PRJEB33369, sample SAMEA5778366) | biofilm metagenome | biome: Industrial cooling water; feature: Water cooling tower basin; material: Biofilm | place: United Arab Emirates | collected... | reverse complement strand
ATGGGCTCCGCCCCGCCGGCGTCCCGCTGCGCCGCCCCGGGGACGCGCCCCGGAGGTCCTGGTGGGCCCCGCGTTCGGGTGCGCGGAGGTCAGCGCGCCGCCGGTGAGGGCTAGGAGCTGGTAGGGCGGGGCGTTCGGGGGACGCGAAGGTCCACGCGCCGCTGGTACATGTTTGGGCGACGGCGAAGAGGAGGTGGGCGCGTTCGGTGGGGGCGTGCGGACGGGCCGCCCGACCGGGTCGGGCGGCCCGTCGAGGGGCGTGGGCCGGCTGGCCCGAGGGTCACATCGGCGTGGGCTCGCAGTTGACGGTGCAGCCGGAGCCCTGCTTGCCGTTGTTGGCGCCGGCGTCGCAGATCTCCTGCTGGTTGAAGCCGTTGGGCTTCTGGACGATGCCGTCGCCGCAGAAGGTGCGGGCGCAGGTGTTGTTGCACTGGTCCATGTTCGACTGGTTGCCGTCGTCGCAGACCTCCTGCTGGTTGTTGCCGTTGGGCTTCTGAGTGATGCCGTCGCCGCAGAAGGTCTTGGTGCAGGCGTTGCAAAGGTCGGTGGCGACGTTGTTGCCGTCGTCGCAGGCCTCCTTGAAGCCCTGGCCGTTGGGGTTCTGGGTGAAGCCGTCGCCGCAGCGGGTCACCTTGCACATCAGGTTGCAGGTCTGGGTGTTGTTGTTGTTGACGCCGTTGTCGCACTCCTCGTTCCAGGGGTTCTGCGACTGGACGATCGAGTCGCCGCAGACCGGGGTGCGGCAGCTGTTGGTGCAGGCGTCGTTGGCGACGTCGTTGCCGTCGTCGCACTGCTCGTTCTGGTTGTTGGCGTTCGGGGTCTGGACGACGCCGTCGCCGCACTTGGTCGGCACGCAGAGGGACGAGCACGTGTCGGTGTTGCTGACGTTGCCGTCGTCGCAGGTCTCGCCGTTGGCGATCTGGACGAAGCCGTCGCCGCAGCTGGCGGCCTTGCAGCTGTTGAGGCAGAGGTCGGTCTGGATGTTGTTGCCGTCGTCGCACTCCTCGACGCCGACCCACAGGTTGCCGTCGCCGCACTTGGCGGGGGTGCAGTTGCTGAGGCAGGCCTTGGTGTCGCCGTTGCCCACGCCGTTGTCGCACTGCTCGAGGTTGCTCGGCTGGACGAAGCCGTCGCCGCACTTGGGCAGGGTGCAGGCGAGGGTGCAGGTGCCGACGTTGTTGTTGTTGCCGCCGTTGTCGCACTGCTCGCCGGGCTGGATGAAGCCGTCGCCGCACTGGGCGAGCTTACAGACGTTGGTGCAGGCGTCGTTGTTGTTCTGGTTGCCGTCGTCGCAGGCCTCGCCGGGGCCGACGAAGCCGTCGCCGCAGACCTGCTTGGTGCAGTTGAGCTTGCAGGTGCCGGTGTTGCTGTTGTTGGCGCCGTCGTCGCACTGCTCCATGTTCTGCCAGATCAGGCCGTCGCCGCACTTGGCGGCCAGGCACGCGAGCGTGCACGCGCCGGTGTTGTTGTTGCCCGCGCCGAGGTCGCAGTTCTCGCCGAGGCTCGGCTGGACCAGGCCGTCGCCGCACTTGGGCAGCTGGCAGAAGTCGGTGCAGGCGTCGTTGTTGTTGCCGTTCTTGCCGTCGTCGCACTGCTCGCCGGGGTCGAGGATGCTGTTGCCGCACTCCTCGAGCTGGCAGACCGCGCTGCAGCCGTCGCCGCCCTTGTTGTTGCCGTCGTCGCACTTCTCGCCGGGGCCCTTGTCGCCGTCGCCGCAGACGTTGAGCTTGCACTGGACGTTGCAGGCGTTGCCGGGGCCGTTGCCCTGGCCGAGGTCGCACTCCTCCTTGCCGTTGCCGGCGTTCCACACCAGGCCGTCGCCGCAGACGGCGTTCTTGCAGGCGAGGGTGCAGTCGCCGGCGTTGGTGTTCTCGACGCCCTCGTCGCACTGCTCGCCGACGGTCATCTGGACGAAGCCGTCGCCGCAGATCGCGTCGGTGCAGTTGTTGGTGCAGGCGTCGTCGTTGATCTGGTTGCCGTCGTCGCACTGCTCCTGGGCGGACACGACGCCGTCGCCGCAGGAGGCGAGCTTGCAGGTGTTGGTGCAGTCGTCGGCGTCGTTTTGGTTGCCGTCGTCGCAGCCCTCGCCGGGGCCGACATGGCCGTCGCCGCAGACGGCGGTGGTGCAGTCGGACTTGCAGGCGTTCATGTCGCCGTTGTCGGCCCCGTTGTCGCACTGCTCGTTCGGGCCGACGTAGCTGTCGCCGCAGACGTTGAGCTCGCAGCCGAGCTTGCACTCGTCGGCGTTCTGGCCGTTCTTGGGGCCGTTGTCGCACTGCTCGCCGGGGTCGACGATGCCGTCGCCGCAGCCGCCGCCGCCGATGCCGGTGGTGGTGTCGTCGGTGGTCGCGCCGCCGGTGTTGGAGTCGGAGACGCCCATGCCGCCCTCGGAGAGGCCCTGGGTGGCGGAGTCGGAGATCGACATGCCGCCGCCGAGTGTCTCGGTCGCCGACATGCTGTTCGAGCCCATCGTCGGCTCGGTCGAGGTCGGCACGGAGTCGGTGCTGCTGCCCGACTGCGACGCGCTGGCGCTGGCGGAGGTGCCGGTGTTGTCGCCGCACGCCGCGAGCAGGCCCGCGGCGGCGAGACACAGGGGGGTCAGGCGGAACAAGAAGGACGTGCGATGGCGTGGCATGACGGGCTCGTGATCGGTGAAGCGGGTGTTAGGTCGTAGGCCGGGCCTATCGTGCCCGTTTTTGCGGGGCGAGGTAGCGGGCCCGGATGTCACGAAGCTTGGACACCGGACGCGCGCCGCGGTGACGAGGCTCGTGGTCGATCATCTCGGCGCAAAAACGCGCCCGTTCGTCGTCGTCGTCGACGCAGGGGCGCGTGCACGTGCAATTGTCGCGAGAGCTGGATCAAGATCGGATCAAGAAGGATCGAGGATCCGATCGGGGCTCTCGCGCCGCTACCTTGCGGATCAGTAACGTGAGGGCGGGACGACCCCGGCGCCCGGCGGCGGGGCCGGGGGCGGCGGGACGTAGGGGGCGTAGCTCGGCTGGCCGGGCTTCGGCGCGGGGCCGGAGGGCAGGCGCGGCGAGGCCATCTTGAGCTGCGACAGCGGCTGGTCGACGCGGCCGAGGTCGACGTAGGCGCGGTCCTTCATGATCACGAACGGGTGCTCCATGAAGGAGAGGCGGCCCTTGCCGTCGTGCTCGATCGCCTGCAGCTTGCCCATGCCGTAGCCCATCGGGCCGCGGCTGTAGTAGTGGGCCTGCAGCACGTACGGGAAGGCGTTCGCCGGGCCGGGGATCGTGAAGCACTCGGGGCCGTAGCCGGTCGTGACGTCGGCGTAGAGCGAGCCGCCCGAGGGCAGCTGGCGGCTCGAGTAGTAGGCGTGGCCGCCCTTGCCGTCGTAGATGTGGAAGTCGACGTCGTTGGCGTCGGTCTCCCAGGTGAGGACGAAGCGCAGCGAGGGCGCGGCGTCGGGGGTGACGCCGGCGGCGGCGAGGGCCGCGAGCATCTCCTTGTCGCCGGGGGCGGCGGCCTGCCAGGCCGCGGCGATCAGCCGGACGTCCTCGTCGAGGATCTGCGAGACGCCGGCGAAGCGGCCCCACGGGTAGCTGCGGCGGGCGCCGGCGAGGATCGCCGCGAAGGCCTCGGCGAACCGGCCGGCCTTGGTCAGCGCGAAGGCGTACAGGCGGTGGCTCGCGGGGTGGTCGGGGCGCTGGGCGACGGCCTGCGCGTAGGTGTCGATCGCCAGCGCGAGCCCGGCGTCGCCGAGCGTCTCGAGCCGCTGGCCGGCCATGCGCCGGATGTCCGCGCGGCCAGGGAACAGGTCGATCAGCGAGCCGTAGGCGCGGGCCGCCAGCGTGCGGTCGCCGATCGCCTCGGCGGCCTCGCCGAGGGCCAGCAGCGCGAGCTCGTCGCCGGGGTTCGACTCGCGCCAGGCGTAGGCCCTGGTCAGCGCGTCGGCGGTGCGGCCGGCGCGGACCTCGGTCATCACCTCGGCGAACCGGCCCTCCCACGCGTCGGTGGGCTTGGGCTGCTCGTAGGTCGGGCGCGGAGGCGGCGAGGGGTTGCCCCACGGGTCGGTCGGCGGGGGGCGGCGTGCGGGGCGCGGCCGCTCGTCGGCGAGGAGGCCGCCCTGCGCGGCCTGATCGTCGGCCATGCGCTCGACGCGGGGCGTGGGGCTGCGGGCGTCGCCGCGCGAGCCTTTCGAGGCCTCGGCCTTGCGCTCGCGGGGGGCGGCGGCCTCTTCCTCGGCGAGCTCGATCGGCTCGGGGATCGGTTCGGGGGGCGGCGGGGGCGCGGCGGGGGCCGCGAGCGCGGGGGCCTCGGCGCCGCCGCCCCCGGCCGGGGGGCCGGCGACGGCGCTCGGCTCCATCGAGGCCGCGGCGTCGCCCATCGCGGCTTCCGCCCGGTCGAGGCGCCCCGGCGCGGCGGACTTGGTCTCGGCGACCGCCTCGGCGGCGGGCTCGAACCGGCCGGCCTCCTTGTTCTTCGACTTCTTGTCGGCGCCGAAGAACCAGTCGAGCGGGCCGCCGTCCTTGTCCTCCTCGTCGACGTCGCGGTCGCGCCGGCGGACCGGCTCGTCGACGACGAGCGGCTGGCCTGGCTTTTGGGGCAGGCGGGTGCGGTCGATGACGTCGACCCCGTTCGGGCCGACGGTGAGGATCTCGGCCAGGGCGGTGCGGTCGATGCCGAAGCGCTGGTAGTCCCACTCGGTCTCGAGCACGAGCAGCGCGGTGTAGTCGGACAGCACGCGGTACTTGGTGCTGAGCTGGATGATCTGGTTCTTGAGGTCGGCCTTGGCCTGGGCGTTGCCTGCGGCCTCCTCGCCCATCATCGCGGTCAGGCGGTCGATGCTCGCGCGGATCCAGGCGCGCTCGAGCAGCGGGCGCTCGCTCGGGACGAGGCTGACCTCGCGGACATCTTCGCCGCGGTCGCCGAGCTGGACGCGCATCGGCTGGTCGGCCGGGAGGTCGGCGAACACGACGAACTGGTCGCCGGGCTGGACGGCGTCGAGCGTCTGCGGCCACACCCACGTGGCCCCGGGGACATGCACCTTGACGCCGGCCCGGGTCGCGCGGACCAGGCGCGAGGCGACCAGCGGGGCGGGCAGGCGGGCGTCGACGAGGATGCCGGCGCTCTCGAGGCCGGCGGTGGTCAGCTGGCGGAGGACGGACTCGTCGCGCAGGCCGCCGTCGACGACGGCGTCGAGGCGGCGGACGCCGGCGCGGGCGAGCTCGGAGGCGGCGCTGCGCAGGGCGTCGCGCTCGGTGCCGCCGGCGGTGGCGACGCCGTCGCTGAGGACGATCACGCGGTCGTGCGACTTCGGCTGCGCGGCGACCCACTTGAGCGCGCCGGCGAGGTCGGACGCGCCGAGCGGGCCGCGCTTCGCGATCGCCTGCATCGCGTCCGCGCTGAAGCTGCTCGCGGGGCCGGAGAACACGGCCTCGACGGTCTGGTCGAAGCAGGCGACGGTCAGCGGGAAGTCGTTGCCGGCGGCGGCCCGCAGCTCGCCGACGAGGACGCCGAGGCGCGCGACCTGGCCCTTGAAGTCGAGCGCGCGCGAGGCGCTGGTGTCGAAGAGGAGGGTGACGCCGGTGACGGGGACCTGCGGGAGCTTGACGTCGGGGGCGACGCGGGCGACGGCGAGGCGGTCGTAGCGGAGGCCGACCTCGGCGTCGCGGCGCGGGGTCTGCAGCTCGAGGTCCTGCTGCGGCATGAAGTTCTGCTTCTTGACGGCGGTGCGCTCGGTGACGCCGCCGCCGCGCGGGACGACGACCTCGACGTCGAGCTCCTGCAGCTGCGGCAGGCCGCGCAGGTAGACGCGGTAGGGGGCGCTGCTGGTCGTCAGCTCCTCGGAGAAGCTGACGATCAGCTCCTTGACGCCGCGGGCGGGGATCGGGAAGACGCGGGCGCTGAAGCGGTTGCCGCCGGACTTCTCGAGCAGGGCGGGGTCCTGGCGGCGGTGGAGGAAGTCCTCGTAGGCCTGGCGCGCGGCCTGCAACTCGACGACCTCGGCCTCCTGCCAGCGGCCGTCGGGCATCAGCATGGCGAAGCGGGAGATCGCGGAGTTCGGCGGGAGGTTGATCTCGAAGCGGCCCTCGATCACGCGGTCGTTCGGGTTGCGGAACGCGAGGTGCAGCTCGGTGAACGCGAGCGGGTCCTCGACGACGGCGCGGCTCTTGACCTTGATCAGCTCGAGGCCGGTGCCGTCCTGGGCGGTCAGCGAGAACGGGGCGACGCCGGCGCTCGGCTGGGGGTCCGGGGCGCGCCACTCGAGCTTGCACTCGCCGCTCGACTGGGACGGGGAGGGGCCGGCGTCGCCGGAGGTGCCGGCGGGGCCGGAGCGGCCGGTGCAGGCGACGAGGCCGGCGAGGCCGAGGGTGATGACGAGGGAGCGAGGGCGGCGCGGCATGGACGTCTCCAGGGGAGCGAGAGTATCGGTTGGAGGCGTGCAACGCGATCGCAGCGGCCGGGGTCTCGCCGCGCGGGGACGGGCGAGCGTGCGCGCGAGATCGCGGAGAATGCCGTTTCGCGGCGTGAAGGCGGCGCGAGGCCGGGTCGCGGCGCCGGCTTACAGGGCGCGGCGGGCAGATCGCTCACGCGCCGGCGAGGCGGAGCAGCGCCGCGAGCACGGCCGGCTCCTCGGCGCCGTTGAAGTGGCGCGCGCCGGGGACGAGCTCGATCCGCGCGCCGAGGCGCTCCTGCCAGAGCGCGGCGTTGGCCTGGTGGTCGGCGGTGAAGGGATCGTCGTCGGAGAGGAGGACGGTCAGCGCGGGCGCGGCCGCCCGCGCGCGCGCGAGGTCGGGGAGGTGATCTTGCCAGGGGAGGATCGTCGGCCACGGCCGGTCGACGCGCCACCAGCCGGCGACGGCGAGCATGCCGGCGACGCGGGCGCCGGCGGGCAGGTCGGCGAGGGCGTGCAGGAGGGCCTGGCAGCCGACGGAGTGGCCGAGGACGAAGGTGTCCGCGAGGACAGCCGGGTCGTCGCCGAGGATCGCGCGGATCGCCGGCGGCCAGGTGCCCGGCTGCGGGGTGCCGGGGTCGGGCAGGTCGGCGACGTGGACGCTGGCGAACGGCGGCGCGGGCAGGGCCGCGAGGGCGGCCGTGAGCCACGGGTAATAGTCGGAGCGCGGGGTGCCGGACCAGCGCGGGACGACGACGAGGCGGCGGGGCATGTCCGGCGGAGGATACCGGGGGGCGACGGGCGAGGGCGCCCGTTTGCGAGCGGGCGGGCGATCGGTCTAGGATCTCGCGCGTGCGAACGGTCGTCTGTCTCCTGTCCCTCGGCGCCCTCGTGTCCCTCGCCTGCGGGGACGACGGCGGGCCGGTGTGCGACTGCACGGTCGCGGGCTGCTACGCGGCGGCCTGCACGAAGACGGTGTTCGTGACGTCGGAGACGACGCCGGCGACGTTCGGCGGGGTCGCGCAGGCGGACAAGATCTGCCAGGACGCGGCGGCGGCGGCGGGGCTGCAGGGGACGTTCTACGCGTGGCTCAGCGACGCGACGACGTCGCCGTTCATGCGGTTCGGCGAGTCGACGGTGCCGTACCGGCTGGTCGACGGGGTGCAGATCGCCGACGACTGGCAGTCGCTGGTCGACCTCGGGCCGGCGGCGCCGATCGACGTCGACGCGCGCGGGCAGAAGGTCGCCGACCCGGCGATGTCCGAGGTCGTGTGGACCAACACCGGGCGCGACGGCCGGGCCGAGGACTACAGCACGGCGAGCAACTACTGCCAGAACTGGACCAACAACGGGCCCGAGGACCAGGCGGTCGTCGGCTGGCTGACCAAGCGCGGGCAGCCCGACGACTGGACGTTCGCGGTCGTGCAGCCGTGCACCGGGGCGGCCCGGCTGTACTGCTTCCAGCAGTAGGGCCACGGTCGGCCGCGCGGGCGCTGCGGGACCTGTCGGGCGGGTACGGGCCGGCTGCGCGCGGTCTTGCCCGCGCGAAAACGCCCGTGCTAATTGGAGGGGATGAGCCGAGCCGCGAAGCCCTCCCGAGCCACGAATCAGGGCCCGAGCAAGCCCACCGGCGGCGAGCTGGTGTTCGGCGCGCTGGAGCTCGGGGCCGTGGTCGAGGAGGCGGGCGGGGCGTATCGGCCGACGATGCTGGTGTTCCTGGACGCGGCGAGCGGGTTCGGGTTCTCGCCGCACCTGGTCCGTGAGGTCGGCGAGGCGACGGTGGCGGAGGCGTGGCGCGGCCTGCTCGCGGAGGTGGCGAGGCTCGGGGTGGCCGCGCCGCCGCGGGTGCGCGTCGCGGACGAGGGGCTGGCGCGCGCGCTGCGGACCGCGGTCGGCGGCGCGGTCGAGGTCGAGGTCGCGGCGACGCCCGAGGTCGCCGTGTTCGGCGCGCTCCTGCAGGAGTGGGCGACGCGCGGCGCGCCGATGTCGTACTTCCACGGGCAGGCGTTCCCGTCCGAGCTGGTCCGCGAGTTCTTCGCCGCGGCGCTGGCGTTCCGCAAGGAGCAGCCGTGGGAGCTGCTGCTCGCCGAGGAGGGGATCCTGTTCGATGTCCCCGAGCTCGGGGTCGAGGGCGCCGCGATCGCGGTGATCACCGACGAGGGCTTCGGGGGGCTGCAGATCTTCCCGAGCGACGAGGCCCTGCAGGCGCTGGCGAACGCGGAGCGAGAGGCCCAGGCCCGGGAGGCCACCCGGAACTCGCGCGCGGTGATGTTCTATCCGCGGCGGCAGCTGCCGGACAGCCTGCGGGAGGAGCTGAAGCGGCTGCCGTTCGCGCCGGCCACCGGGCCGATCCCGGCGATCGCCGCCCTCGACGACCGCGGCCTGCAGCGCCCGCTCCTGCGCTCGGACTACGCGATCGTCATCGCCGCGCTGCGGGCCGTCACCCAGTTCGTGGCGGACCACCGCGAGGCGCTCGACGAGGGCGAGAGCGTCGAGGCGACCTACACCGTGTCCTGCGACGAGGCGAACGTCACGGCCTCGCTCCGGCTCGGCTTCCCACAGAGCTCCGAGGACGAGGACTCCGACGCGTCCCGCCCCGCGCTCGAGGGCTCCGGACCGCGGCCGTCGGCGAATTCGGTGCACCGCCTCAAGCTGACCCTCAGCGGCGCGCGGCCGGCGATCTGGCGGCTGGTCGAGGTGCCGAGCACGATGACGCTGGCGGCGCTGCACCGGGTGCTGCAGATCGTGATGGACTGGGACGACGAGCACCTCCACGTCTTCCGTCACGACGGTCGGGAGATCGGCCCGTCCAATACCGACGAATTCGACGAGAAGCGCACCGAGCTGTGGGCCGTGCTCGGCCCGGGCGCCCGCCGGCTGCGCTACAACTACGACTTCGGGGACGACTGGGTCGTCGATATCGAGGCGGTCGAGGTCCACGAGGCGGAGGCGCCGATCGCCCCGCGCTGCCTCGACGGCCGGCGCGCGGGCCCACCCGAGGACTGCGGCGGCCTGACCGGCCTGCACGCGCTCGTCCGCCGCGGGGCGACGGAGGATTTCGATCCCGCGCGGTTCTCGATCGAGGCGGTCAATCACCGGCTGGCGAGGGTGGCGCGAGCGTCGGACCGGGCGGCGTGAGCGGCCGCGGCGTCCCGGCTGCCGCGGGGCGAGGAGGCGTACGCCCGGCACTTCGTGTGGCCGGGCAAGGGGCCGTTCCATCGGCCCGGGGCGAAGCCCGAGTCGCCGCGATCGGACACGGATGGGCGCGAGACGGCGTGAGGCCGGCGATGACCTCGCGCACGCGCGGGCGCGCTTGCCTCGCCGGGCCGGGGCTTTACCCTTCCGCGCCGATGTCGAACCGTCCGCTGCTCCCCGAGGCCAAGCTCGCCCCCCACGTCGCCGAGGCGATGGGCGACTTCCACCGCAACGTCATCGAGGCCGTGCAGGCGGCGATCGCCCGCGACCCGCTGGTGGTCGTCGGGATGGCCCAGAACCCGTTCGTGAAGCGGGTTCGGCAGGCGCTCGAGGCGGCTGGCCTCAAGTTCACGTACCTCGAGTACGGGAGCTACTTCGGCCAGTGGAAGGAGCGGCTGGCGATCAAGATGTGGAGCGGGTGGCCGACGTTCCCGCAGGTGTTCGTCCGCGGGACGCTGATCGGCGGGTTCGAGGACACGAAGCGGCTGCTCGCCGACGGCAGCCTGCAGAAGATGCTCGCCGGCTGAGCCCGTCGCCCGCGAGCGGGCGGCGAGGGCGCGGTTGCCCGCGGCGCGGATGCGATCCATGCCTCCGCCGAGCCACCATGACCGCGGACGAGACGAGCTGGAAGAAGGGCGACCGCGTGGTCGTCAGCACGGAGCCGGAACACGGGCCGGGCACGATCGACGGCGACGCGCTGGTCGTGACGGCAGGTCGGTCGCACGTCCGGTTCTGGCCGGTGCTGTTCGATGACCTGTCCGAAAAGATGATCGAGGAGAAGACGCTCGCGCCGGCGCCGCCCGTGCCGGCGTCGCCGCACCGCTTCGAGGCGGGCGAGGTGGTCCGCACGACGGGCCCGGTGTCGGGGACGATCGCCGAGATCGCGGAGGAGGGCGGCCGCGTGCGCTACCGGATCGAGGCGTGGATCGACGAGGGGGAGCTCGGACCGCGCGACACGCCGGCGCGGGAGCATCATCCGGCGCATCCGCACCACTGACGGAGAGGCCTGGGCGGACGGGGCCTTCGCCCGTGCGTCTCGCGGCGGGGACGAGGGACGATCTCCTTCGAGGGATCGAAAGGAGGGAGGGTAGGCGCGGGGATGCGCCGGTGCGTCAGGCAGGGGCGCGGCGGGGCAGGCCGAGGCGGCGGTGCTCGGCGAGCGTGCAGTGGTCCTCGATCACCGCGATGCCGACGTCGCGCAGCGTGCGGGCGAACTCGGCGTGGCGGATCCCGAGCTGCAGCCAGACCAGCGGCGGGCGCGGCTGCATCGCCAGGATGTCGGGGACGTGGTCGAGCAGGAATTCGGGGCGGCGGAACACGTCGACGAGGTCGACCGGGACCGGGACCTCGGCGAGGGTGGCGACGCACGGGTGACCCCACAGCTCGCGGCCCGCGAACATCGGGTTGACGGCGTGGACGGCGTAACCGGCGCCGTGCAGGTAGTCGGGGACGTAGTGCGCGGGCTTGTAAGGGTCGGTGTGGGCGCCGAGGACCGCGATCGTACGGGTGCGGTCGAAGATCGCGCGCAGCTCGGAGTCGGTGGGCGATTGCACGCGCCCGAGGGTGGCACGGACCGCGCGCGCGGTCGAGGATCTGCAGCCTCGGGGCCGGCGGGCCCTGTCCGGGGCCGCAGGGGTCGCTGTACCCTCGCGGTGGCTGGTATGCACCGCAAGGCGACAATCCCCTTCGTCCGGCTCGTGGGACTCTTGGCGTGGCTGCTCGCGGGCGCGGCCGAGGCGGCGCCGCTGAGCCCGGCGGAGGTGCCCGAGCCGCTGAAGCCGTGGATCCCGTGGGTCCTGCAGCCGCTGACCGATCAGGCGTGCCCGTACGTGCACGCGAGCAGCGAGCGGCGGTGCATGTGGCCGTCGCAGCTCGAGCTCTCGCTCGGGGACCAGCGCGGCGAGTTCGTGCAGCGCTGGCAGACGTACAGCGAGGGGCTCGCGCCGCTGCCGGGCGACGACCGGCGGTGGCCGCAGGAGGTCGAGGTCGACGGGCAGCCGGCGGTGGTCGTCGAGCGCGACGGGCGGCCGGCGGTGCGGCTGGCGGCCGGGTCGCACGAGGTCCGCGGGGTGTTCCTGTGGGACAGCATGCCGGAGAAGCTGGCGGTGCCGGCCGACACGGGGCTTCTGTCGCTGAAGCTGCGCGGCGAGGCGGTGCAGTTCCCGCGGCGCGACAACGACGGGACGCTGTGGCTGCAGAAGCGGATCGAGGCGGCGAGCGAGCAGAACCTGCTCGACGTGGTGGTCCACCGCAAGCTGACGGACGCGATCCCGCTGCAGGCGACGACCGAGATCTCGCTGCACGTCGCCGGCAAGAACCGCGAGGAGCTGCTCGGCCGGGCGCTCTTGCCCGACTTCGTGCCGATGCAAGTGACGAGCGAGCTGCCGGCGCGGCTCGAGCCGGACGGGCGGCTGCGCGTGCAGGTGCGCCCGGGCGCGTGGACGATCCGCGTCGAGGGCCGCCACCCCGGCGACCTGCAGCAGATCGTGCTGCCGGCCAACGAGGGGCCGTGGGCGGGCGAGGAGGTGTGGGTGTTCGAGCCGGCGCCGGAGCTGCGGCGCGTCGAGCTCGGCGGGCTGGCGCCGATCGACCCGCAGCAGACGCAGCTGCCCGACGCGTGGCGGGCGTTCCCGGCGTTCCGCGCCCGGCCGGGCGAGGCGCTGCTGCTGACGGTGACGCAGCGCGGCGAGGCCGACCGCGGGCCCGATCAGTTGGAATTGACCCGGCAGTGGTGGCTCGACTTCGACGGGCGCGGGTTCACGGTGCGCGACCGGATCGAGGGGAAGGTGCAGGGGACGCGCCGGCTCGAGGTGCAGGGGCAGGCGACGCTCGGGGCGGTGCAGGTCGACGGGCAGCCGCAGTTCATCACGGCGCGCGAGGACCCGTCGCGCGCGGGGGTCGAGCTGCGCAACCCGAGCGTGTGGCTGCAGGCCGACCTGCGGGTGCCGGCGGGCGGGCTGCGGACGACGCTGTCGGCGGTCGACTGGGACCACGACTTCGCGCGGGTGAGCGGGGCGCTGCACCTGCCGCCGGGGTGGAAGGTGCTGCACGCGACGGGGATCGACCAGGTCGACGACACGTGGCTGGCGCGGTGGACGCTGCTCGACCTGTTCATGGTGCTGGTGATCGCGATCGCGATCGCGCGGCTGTACGGGTGGGCGTGGGGCGTGCTGGGGCTGGTGACGCTGGCGCTGGTGTTCCCGGAGTGGATGGCGCCGCGGACGGTGTGGATCTTCGTGCTCGTCGGCGAGGCGCTGTGGCGCGCGCTGCCCGACGGGGGCGTGCGGCAGGTGGTCCGCGCCTACCGCCTCGGCGCGCTGGTGACGCTGGCCGGGGTGTGCGCGGTGTTCTCGATCCAGCAGATCCGGCAGGGGCTGTACCCGGCGCTCGAGGAGCGCGGGCGCGACGACTTCGACCTGACGCGGGGCGTGATGGTCGCCGAAAAGGCGACGGCGCAGTTCGAGATGGAGCCGCCGCCGCCGCCCGAGCCGTTCGCCGCCTACGAGCAGAAAGAGGAGGACGAGGCGGTCGGCGGGGTCGGGCAGCGGCACATGGGCGAGGAGGGCCAGATGGGCCGGCTCCCGGGGACCAAGTCGGGGCTGTACGCGATGAAGGGGCCGAAGGACGACTCGCCGATCTCCAAGTCGAGCCTCGGGATCAGCTCCGAGCAGCGGATGCGCCAGCAGAAGAAGCTGCGCGAGAACGACGCGAACACGGTGGTCCAGACCGGGCCGGGCGTGCCCGACTGGCGGTGGAACGCGGTGCCGCTCGGCTGGAGCGGGCCGGTCGACCGCGGGCAGACGATCGGGTTCTGGCTGGTGCCGCCGCACGTCAACCTCGCGCTCGCCGGGGTGCGGGTGCTGTTCCTCGTCGCGCTGCTGCTCGCGGTGTTCGGGGTGCTGCGCCGCAAGGGCGGCAAGCCGGGCCGCGGGGCGGCGACGACGACGCTGATGGCGGCCGCGGCAGCCGTGATGCTCGCGCCAGGGGTCGCGCGCGCGCAGGTGCCGGAGACGGAGGTGCTCGGCGAGCTGCGGGCGCGGCTGATCGAGGCGCCGAGCTGCTTACCCAACTGCGCGACGAGCCCGCGGATGCGGCTCGAGGCGGCCGGGTCGGCGCTGCGGCTGGTGATCGAGGTCCACGCGGCGGCCGACGTCGCGCTGCCGCTGCCGGGCTCGGCGGAGCACTGGCTGCCGACGAGCGTGGCGGTCGACGGGGCGCCGGCGAGCAAGGGGCTGTCCCGCGGGACAGACGGGAGCCTGTGGGTGGCGCTGGGGCCGGGGCGGCACGAGCTGGTGCTCGAGGGGCCGCTGCCGGCGCGCGAGACGGTGCAGCTGAGGTTGCCGGTGCAGCCGCACCGGGTCGAGGCGAAGGCGACGGGGTGGACGGTCGCGGGGCTGCACGAGGACGGGCTGTCGGACGAGGTGCTGCAGCTGACGCGGGCGAGCAAGCAGGACGGGGCGAAGGAGGAGACGCTCGAGGTCGGGACGCTGCCGCCGTTCGTGCGGGTCGAGCGGAGCGTGACGCTCGGGCTGACGTGGGAGGTGACGACGCGGGTGGTGCGGGTGACGCCGCGGGGCTCGGCGGTGGTGCTCAAGGTGCCGCTGTTGCCGGGCGAGTCGGTGACGAGCGCCGAGCAGCGGGTCGAGCAGGGCGCGGTGCTGGTCAACATGAAGCCGGACCAGGGCTCGGTCGAGTGGTCGAGCGTGCTGCCGATCTCGCCGCAGATCGTGCTCGCGGCGGCGACCGGGGTGCCGTGGACCGAGGCGTGGGAGGTGATGGTCGGGCCGGTGTGGCACGTCGAGGCGGCGGGGATCCCCCCGGTCCGCCGCGGCGCCGAGGGGCTGCAGGCGTGGATGCCGTGGCCCGGCGAGCAGGTCGCGCTGACGGTGTCGCGGCCCGACGGGGTGCCCGGGGCGACGCTGACGATCGACGGGGCGAAGCTGACCCTTCGGCCAGGAATGCGGGCGGTCGACGCCGAGCTGTCGCTCGAGCTGCGGGCGAGCCGCGGCGGGCACCACGCGGTCGCGCTGCCGAGCGGGGCGCAGCTGCAGAAGGTGACGATCAACGGCGCGCTGTCGCCGATCGGGCAGGAGGGCCAGCAGGTCCGCCTGCCGATCGCGCCGGGGGTCCAGCGGATCGCGCTCGAGTGGCGCGAGCCGGCGACGCTGTCGTCGCGGTTCGTCGCGCCGGTCGTCGACCTCGGGGCGTCGGCGGTCGACGCCGAGGTCGAGGTCGAGTTCCCGCAGGGCCGCTGGATCCTGCTGCTCGGCGGGCCCCGGCTCGGGCCGGCGGTGCTGTTCTGGAGCTACATCGTGATGCTGCTGATCGCGGCGGCCGTGCTCGGCCGGCTGGCGATCTCGCCGCTGCGCAGCCACCAGTGGTTCTTGCTCGGGCTCGGGCTGTCGACGATCGAGGTCGCGCAGGCGATGCTGGTCGTCGGGTGGTTCTTGCTGCTCGGGTGGCGGCGGCAGAAGGTCGAGCTGTCGCCGTGGTGGTTCGACCTGCGGCAGCTGGGGATCGTCGCGTGGACGTTCCTCGCGGCGTCGGCGCTGGTCGCGGCGGTCCACGCGGGGCTGCTCGGCCAGCCGGACATGCAGATCGAGGGCAACTCGTCGTACGGCAGCACGCTGCGCTGGTATCAGGACCGGGTCGAGTACGTCGAGGGGTCCGGCGGGCTGATGCCACGGCCGTGGGTGCTGTCGGTGTCGCTGTGGTGGTACCGCGGGCTGATGCTGGCGTGGGCGCTGTGGCTGGCGTGGTCGCTGCTGCGCTGGGTGCCGTGGGGCTGGAGCAGCCTGGCGAGCGGGGGGCTGTGGCGCCAGGTGTGGCGCGGGACGTCGCTGCCGCTCGGGCCGCGCCGGGCGGCGGCGGGGCAGTCGAGCACGGGGCAGACGACGCTGACGCAGGTCAACCCGAACCAGTCGGGGGTGACGAACGCGATCTTCGCCAGCCACGCGAGCGACGACTCGATCGCCGAGGTGCCGCGGTCGCGGCCGCCGGTGCGGATCAGCACGACCGACACGATCGAGGCGCCGCCGCCGGACATCGACGCGCCGCGGACCCGCTCGGGCGAGGTGCAGTCGAGCGGGCCGCAGCCGGTCCGGCCGGTCGCCGAGGACTTCGCGCCGCCGCCGCCGCGCCCGCGCGGGGCCCCGCCGCCGCCGCCGGGCGGGGTCCGGTTCACGCCGACGCCGATCCAGGTGTCGTCCGACGAGATGCTCGACGACGACGACGAGCCGCCGCCGCGGAAGAGGTGAGCCTGCGGGCCGGCCCGGGCCGGGGCGTCCGTGCGCGACGCCGAGGCCCGCCGGCCCGTGCGCCCGCGTCCGCGCGCGACCTCGAGGCCCGCCGGACCGCGTCAGGGCTTGGTCTCTTCGGGGCCGATCGTGACGAAGGAGGCCGGGTCGCGCTGGTTGTTGTGGGCGGTGACGATCCAGTCGGGGCTGCGGGCGGCGAGGGCGACGTGGACCTCGTCGATCCGGCCCTTGAGGTTGTTGTCGAAGCCGGTGCCGCTGGTCGGGCCGCCGAGGCGGACGAGGTGGGCGTCCTTGGTCGCCTTGGTGTCGAACGTCGCGTTCGACTGCTCGACGCCGTCGACGTAGAGGCGCCAGCGGTCGGCCGAGCCGACGTCGTCCTTGAGCTGGGTCCAGGCGACGAAGCGCCAGGTCTCGTCCATGATGTCGGAGGTGCCCTGGAGGGCGCCGCCGCCGTTCTGGTCGAACGCGAGGCGCTGGTCGCTGTTGACGCCGAGGATCATCTGGCCCTCCTCGGAGGCGTTCGGGTTGCTCTTGGCGAAGATGCCGGCGCGGTCGTGGAAGATGTCGTTGTCGAGGCGGACCCACGCGGTGATCGTCGCGTCGGTGTTGCCGAGCTTGAACTCGGCGGGCTTGGCGATGTCGATCCAGTCGTCGGCGCCGAGGTACTGGCAGCGGCCGACGCGGCAGCCGTCGACGCCCTGGCCGTCGTGCTGGGTGCCGTCGTGGCCGCCCAGGGTCGCGTCGGCGTGCTTGCCGGACTCCTGCTCGTCGGGGACCGGCTCCTCGAGGTGCCAGACGGCGAGGAACTTGTTCGACCAGGTCGCGACCGGGTCGGCGGTCATCGCCGCGTCGGGGTTGTCGTAGTAGACGTAGAACACGACGTCGTCGGCGGCGGAGACGACCGGCAGCTCGACCCAGGCGATCAGGCGCGCGGCCTCGGACAGCGCGATCTCGTGGTCGATCGGGTTCTCGGCCGCGTCGGTGAACACCAGCTTGTCGGCGGGGCCGAGGCCGGCGACGACGGCCATGTCGAGGAAGACGACGGCGACCGGGAAGTCGACGTGCGAGCCCTGGACCCTGGCCTTGGGGATCGTCAGCTTGCGCCGCTTGAGGTAGCTCGGGTCGTACCAGTTGTCCGGCGGGGCGACGGTGCAGGCGGAGGTGTCGTGGATGCAGTTGGCGGCGCAGGCGAGCGGGCCGCCGGCGAAGCCGAGCGTCTCGCAGGTCTGGCCGCCGAGGTCGGCGCCCTCGCAGGCCTCGCCGTCGTCGAGCTGGCCGTTGCCGCAGGTCGGCTTCGCGGGGCAGCCGCCGAGGTCGAAGGTGCAGGCGGCGGAGCAGGCGAGCGTGCCGGCGTCGAGGCCGAGGTCGAGGCAGGTCTTGCCGGCGAGGTCGGCGCCGTCGCACTCCTCGAGCGGGCCGATCACGCCGTCGCCGCAGGTCGGGGCGCCGGTGGCGACGCCGGTCGACGGGTCGACGGCGGAGGTCTCGGGGATCGCGGTCGTCGCGTCGGTCGTGTCGGCGGTCGAGGTGGGCCCGGGCGGGCCCCCGGAGGTCGCGAGGCCGCCGGTCGTGTCGACCGTCTCGCCGCCGGAGCCGGGCGGGCCGGCGGACAGCAGCCCCGAGCTGTCGAAGGTGCAGGCGAGCGCCAGCAAGGCGGCGAGCAGGGGCAAGCGTCGCGGGGTCGTTCGCATACTCCTCCACACTAAAGGAAGTCGCCGGCTTGGCGAGGCGCGGCGGCGACCGGGGGCCGCGGGCATCAGAAGTGGGACACGAGCAGGAGGCCGGCCTTGCGCGGGTCGACGACCTCGGAGGGCAGGCGCAGGGTGAAGGTCGAACCCTTCCCCAGCTCGCTCTTGACGGTGATGTCGCCGCCGAGCATGCGCGCGTAGTGGCGGCTGATCGCCAGCCCGAGGCCGGTGCCGCCGAACTTGCGGGTCGTCGAGCTGTCGGCCTGGACGAACGGGGTGAACAGGCGCTCTTGCACGTCGGGCGCGATCCCGATCCCGGTGTCGCTGACCGCGAAGTCGAACCAGCGCTTGCCGCCCTCGACGACGTCCTGGACGGCGAGCTCGATCCGGCCGTCCTGGGTGAATTTGCAGGCGTTGCTGAGCAGGTTGCAGAGGATCTGGTGCAGCTTGGTGCGGTCGGTCTTGATCGTGCCGAGCTCCCGCGGGCAGCGCAGCTTGATCGTGTCGCCGTTGCGCTCGGCGAGCGGGGCGACGGTGACCATCACGCTGTCCAGGACCTCCTGCAGCGGGAACTGCTCGGAGGCGACGTCCATCTTGCCGGACTCGATCTTCGAGAGGTCGAGGACGTCGCTGATCAGGGCGAGGAGGTGGGCGGCGGCGCCGTGGATCTTGCCGATGTCGTCGCGGACCGGGCGCAGCTCGGGGCGGTCGGTGTCCTCGAGCAGGATCTCGCTGTAGCCGATGATCGCGTTCAGCGGGGTCCTCAGCTCGTGGCTCATGTTGGCGAGGAACGAGCTCTTGATCCGGTTGGCCTCGAGCGCCTGCTCCTCGGCCTGGCGGCGGACCTTGATCTCCTGCTCCATCCGCCGGTTGGCGCGGGTCAGCGCGATCGTCCGCTCCTCGATCCGCTGCTCGAGGTCGTCGTGGGTGCGCCGCAGGCTGCTGTCCTGTTGCTGGCGGCCGTGGAACTCACGCTCGAGCTTGCCGAGGCGGCGGTGCAGGTCGGCGGCCCGGACCAGGCCGACGCCGACGAGGCCGACGGCGACCAGCCCGGCGGCGGCGGCCTGGCCGGTCTGGCCGGCGTGGGCGAGGAAGCCGGCCGCGGCGGCGAGGCCGAGGGCGACGATCGCGAGCACGAGCGCGAGCACGGGGGCGAGCCGCGAGGGGGGCTCGTCCCGACTCGGTGGTGCGCTCGGCGGGGCGCTCGGCGGGGCGCTCGGCTGCATCGGGGGGCGCGGTGGATGATACGACGCGTCGGCCGCCGGCGGGTCATCCGCCGATCTTCCTCAGCAGCCACTCGGCGCCGTGGCGGTAGTCGATGCGCTGCCACGCGCGCGCAGCGAACGCGCACAGGACCGTCCACACGGCGATGATCGCGAGCGCGGCCTCGGCGCTGAACGCCTGCCAGGCGCCGATCGGGCGCGTCAGTTCGCGAAAGACGACGACGTGGACGAGCAGGAGGGTCAACGAGGCCCGGCCGAGGCCGACGAGGAGGTGGTCGCGCCGGAAGACGTCGCGGCGCTCGAGCGCGAGGGCGCCGAGCAGGAGCAGGAGGGTGCCGGCCTGGAGCAAGAAGAGGATGCTCGGGTGGCCGGGGTAGAACCCGGGCCGGAGCTGGACGAGGCGCCACCACGGGGCGTCGCGCAGGAACGCGAGCGCGGGGACGCTGCGCGCGAGCACGCCGAGGGCGCCGAGGGCGGCGCCGGCGGCGAGCAGGGCGGCGCACAGGCGCGCGACGCGGGCGCGCCGGTCGGCGACGAGCCAGCGGCCGACGACGATGCCGCCGAGGAACAGGCCGAGCCAGGGGACGACCGGGAATTGGCCCTCGGCGAGGGCGAGCCGGAGCGCGCCGCCGGGCAGGTCGAGCTGGCGCATGCGGTCGTTGACGAGGACGACCGGGGTGGCGAGCCAGTGCTGGACGAACGGGGCGGCGAGCAGCAGGAGGGCCTGGCCGGCGAGCAAGGCGGCGCTCGGCAGGCGGCGCCACAGCGGGGTGGTGGCGATCCCGAGGCCCATCAAATGGAGGACGAACCACGAGCCGACCGAGAACCAGCTCGGGGTGAGGAGGTTGAGCAGGACGCCGAAGCCGAGCACGCCGAGGCCGCGGCGGACGAGGGTGCGGTCGAGGCCGGCCGGGACGCCGCGCGCGAGCAGGACCGTGCCGGCGCCGGCGAGGGTGATGAAGGTCGGCGCGGCGAGGCCGCCGAGCGCCTGCAGGGCCATCAGCACGGGCGCCTGCGCGATCGGGGAGCGCAGCGGGTCGCTCGCCCACAGCCAGAAGCCGAGGTGCTGCTCCATCATCAAGATCACGGCGACGCCGCGCAGGGCGTCGAGGCTGAGCAGGCGAGGTGTCGCGGGCACGCCCGGCGAAGCTAACCGCGCGGCGCTCGCCCGTGCAATCTCGCGGCGAGGTCGGCGGACCGGGGGCGCCCCGCCTCGACAGGGCCGGCCGCGGCTGCGATAGTCGAGGCGATGGCGAGCCACGCGGAGGCGACGGGAGCTTCGGTCGAGACGATCGGCGGCGGGCGGTTTCTCCGCCTGGTCCGCCGCGGCAAGTGGGAGTACGTCGAACGCACGAACGCCAGCGGGGCGACGGCGATCGTGGCGCTGACCGAGGAGGGCCGGCTGGTGCTGATCGAGCAGCCGCGGCCGGCCCTCGGCGGGGTGGCGCTCGAGCTGCCGGCCGGGCTGGTCGGCGACACGCCCGGCGACGAGGGCGAGGAGCTGGCCCGGGCGGCCGGTCGTGAGCTGGTGGAAGAGACAGGTTACGAGGCGCGAGAGATCGCGCAGGTGGCCGTCGGGCCGAGCTCGCCGGGGCTGACCAGCGAGACGATCGGGATCTTCCTGGCGACCGGGCTGCGCAAGGTCGGGCCGGGCGGCGGGGTCGAGTCGGAGGAGATCACGGTGTACGAGGTGCCCCTCGCCGAGGTCGAGGCGTTCCTCGCCGAGCGGGTCGCCCGCGGGATCCACATCGACCTCAAGGTGTACGCGGGGCTCTACTTCGCGCACCGCGCGTGGGCCGAGCGCTCGCGCCCGGCGCGATAGCCCGCGGCGCGCTCGCGGCCGTAGGCGCGGCCGGCGGGCCGATCGTATGCTCGCTCGCCATGGGTGGCGGGCGTCGGTGGGTCGCGGTGGCGATCGGGGTGATGGTCGGCTGCGGCGCGTACGAGCCGTGGTCGCCGACGACCACGACGACCGCGACGACGTCGAGCGATCTCTCGACCGGCGCGGCGTCGACGGGCGAGGCGAGCGAGGGGACGACCGGCGCGGGCTCGGGGACCGAGGCGAGCGCGGGCTCGGGGACCGAGGCGAGCGCGAGCGAGGCGAGCGCGGGGACGATCGGCGGAGATCCCGTGTGCGGCGACGGGGTCGTCGGCGGCGCGGAGGCGTGCGACGACGGGAACGCGGACGACGCGGACGGGTGCCTCGGCACGTGTCAGCTCGCGGCGTGCGGCGACGGGGTGGTGTGGGCCGGGGTCGAGGCGTGCGACGACGGCGACGCGGACGACGCGGACGGGTGCCGGAACACGTGCGAGCTGGCGAAGTGCGGCGACGGGGTGGTGCAGGTCGGGGTCGAGGCGTGCGACGACGGCAACCAGATCGAGGGCGACGCGTGCCTGCCGAGCTGCGCGCCGGCGACGTGCGGCGACGGGGTGTTGTGGGTCGGGATGGAGGGCTGCGACGACGGCAACGGGGTCGATGACGACGCGTGCAGCGACGCGTGCGTGCCGGCGACGTGCGGCGACGGGGTGGTGCAGGCGGCGATCGGGGAGCAGTGCGACGACGGCGACGCGGACGACTCGGACGCGTGCCGGAACAGCTGCGAGCTGGCGAAGTGCGGCGACGGGGTGGTGCAGGTCGGGGTCGAGGAGTGCGACGACGGGGTGAAGAACAGCGACGAGACCGGGCCGTGCCGGACGGACTGTACGCCGTGCGCGTGCCAGGGGACGGACGTGGTCGGGACGACGTGCGCCGACCTCGGGTTCACGTGCGGGAAGCTGGCGTGCGACGGGTGCGGGTTCGACACGTCGGGCTGCGCGACGGTGACGCCGCCGAGCTTCGACAAGAAGCACGTCGGGCCCGACTTCTCGGGCGACGGCTGCTGGCTGCAGTGCGAGGGCTACCTCGACCTCGCCGGCGGCGACGACGTGCCGAAGCTGTGGGGCGACGGGTGCGCCGGCGCGCAGTTCAACAGGCTGCGGATCGCCTGCGGGACCGGGCCGGACAAGTACCGCTACGTGACGCTCAAGAAGAACGTGTTCAAGACCGGGCTGGTGTCGTCGCCCGAGCTCGGGCTCATCACCGAGGCGAAGGACCACAACAAGGTCGACTTCGCGACCAGCAACCAGGTGTTCGCGACGATGAACCACCCGCACAACGGCGCGAGCTGGTGGGGCAGCGGGGTCGGCTGCGGCGAGCTGAACACCAACCTGGTGGTCAACAACAATTGTCTGTGGGAGGCGGCGAGCTGCTTCGGCCAGAACCTGAACGCGAGCCGGTACCTGTGGGTCTACGTGGCGCCGTGACGGGCGGTGTCGCGGGGGCCGCGGCTGTGGCACACTGAGGGCCGTCTCATGGTCGAGCCGGTCACGGTCTTTCTGGTCGCGGTCGCGTGCCTGCTGGTCGCGGGGGCGGCGGCGCGCCCGCTGGCGGCGCGGACGGGGGTGCCCGAGGCGCTGTGGCTGGTCGCGGTCGGGGCGCTGCTGCGGGCGACCGGGCTGGCGTCGGCGGCGACGATCACCGCGCTCGCGCCGTTCTTCGCGGCGCTGGCGCTGATCATCGTGCTGTTCGAGGCCGGTCGCGATATGCGCTTCGGGACAGGTGCGGCGATCGCCGGGCGGGCCCGCCGGCTGGCGCTCGTCGGGGCGGCGCTGGCGGTGCCGATCGTGGCGATCTTCAGCATGGCGCTGTCGGGCCTCAACCTGCTGCCGACGTGGAGCTGGACGCACGCGCTGATGCTGGCGGCGCTGGTGCTGCCGGTCGCGCCCGAGGTGTTCGCGCCGTCGCTGCGCGCGTCGGGGGCGGCGCCGGCGATCACGGCGACGCTCGAGCGCGAGTCGGCGCTGTCGGGGGCGCTGGCGATCGCGGGCACGGCGATCTGCATCGACCTGCTGAGCGTGAAGGTCCGCGAGGGGCAGGCGCTGGCGACCCTGGCGGCCGGGTTCGGGCTCGGGCTGGCGTTCGGCGCGTTCGCCGGGCTGCTGTGGATCGCAGCGATCCGCCGCGTCGGGCCGCTGCGCAGCGTGTACCCGTACACGCTCGCCGGGATCCTCGCGCTGTACGTCGTCACCGACACGCTCGGCGGGATCGGGGCGCTCGCGGTGCTGGTGTTCGGGGCGGTCGTCGCCAACGCGGGCGCGCTGGTCGCGGTGCTGTTCCGCCCGCGCGGCGCGGCGAGCGAGGGCGACGCCGGCGACGAGGACTTCCGCGCGGCGCTCGACGACCACGCGCGCACGGTCGAGATCGTCCGCGCGCTGCTGTTCCTGTTCATCGGGCTCGGGCTCGGGCCGCCGTGGGGGCTGCTGTTCATGGGGATCGCGCTCGGGCTGATCCTGGTGGTCGCGCGCCTGCTGGCGGCCCGGCTGAGCCTGCGCGGGCTGGCCGAGCGCGAGCACGCGCTGCTGGCCGTCGGCTGGCCCCGCGGGATGGTGGTCGCCGGGCTGGCGGCGCTGCCCCACGCGGCCGCGGTGCCGGGGACCGAGGGCCTGACGACGCTGGTGTTCTCGGCGGTGGTCACGAGCTGCGTCGCGTTCGCGGTCGCCCGCGCGCACGGGCACGCGGCGGCGCGCGGGCTGGTGCTCGAAGCGACAGGTCCGAAAGAGCCTGTTCGGAGGGACATGTCCGGAGAGGCGGCGGCGCGGGCGGAGGGCCGGGCGGAGGGTCGAGCGGAGGCGGTGGCGCCGGCGGTCGAGGCGAGCGTCGCGCCGCCGGTCGGGCCGGCGGTGATGCCGGCGGTGGTGCCGCCGCGGCGGACGCTCGAGCGGACGGAGATCCGGGTGCCGACGGTTGAGGAGGTGCTCGCGCCGGTGCTCGCCGGGCCAGTCGCGGCGGTCGAGGCGGAGCCGGGCGGGTCGCGGGCGGTCGTGCGGGTGGTGCCGGCGGCGCGGCCGGACGCGGGGCTCGCGGACGCGGTGGCGGCGGTCGCCGAGGGCGTGGCGGCGGGGCCGGCGGCGGACATCGGCGCCGAGGCGCCGGCGCTCGCGGGCCCTGCGACGAGGCTCGCCGGGACGCCCGAGGGCGTGGCGGAGGCGCCGGCGGTCGTGGAGCCGGTCGCCGGGCCGCCCGGGGGCGTCGCCGAAGGGGCGGTCGACGTGCGGGCGATGTTCGCGGAGCCGCGGGCGGAGACCGGTGGGCCCGAGGGACAGGTTCCTCCGACCCTGGCCGAGTGGGCAGGGCTTCCGGGACAGGTCGAGGGCGAGCGGAAGGGGTGAGGCGATGCCGTGGCGGGTCGTCGAGCGCCGGATCGGCAAGGCCGGCGGGGTCAAACAGCGCGAGGCGCGGCAGCGCGAGTGGGATCGCAAGTACGGCGAGGACCGGTGGGCGATCGGCTACCTGATCGACGGGGAGTTCGTCCGCCAGGAGGACGCGCTCGAGTCGGTGTACTACCGTAGCTACGAGCGGCACTTCGCGGAGCACCCGGAGGACCTGGCGGAGCTGATCGGGCTGGCGAAGCAGCTGCGCAACCCGCACGCGGAGGCGACGACGGGGGTCGACCTGCAGGTGCCGGCGATCCTCGAGGTCTTGCGGCGCCGCGGGCTGACGCTGAAGGGCTCGGAGGTGGTCGATATCGGGACGTGGAACGGGGAGGTGTCGCACCCGATCGGCGTCCGCCTGAGCCCGCTGACGATCGCCTGCGCGGCCGAGCCCGGGAAGACGCTCGAGCAGTTCTGGCAGCAGCGCAAGGTGCTGGTCGTGTGGGACGACGCGCCGGCGCCGCGGTGAGCCAGGAGCGCCGAGGAGGCGGGGCCGCGAGGTCCTGAGCGGGCGCGGCGGGGCAGCGAGCCCGGCGGGCTCGTGTTCGGCGGGTCCCGTTCGTCGCGCAGGTCGAGGACGGGGCCGGCGGGCTCGTGTTCGGCGCGGGCTGTGCCATGCTCGGGGGATGGAGCTCGGACTTCGAGGCAAGGTCGCGATCGTCACCGGAGGGAGCGAGGGGATCGGGCGCGCGACGGCGCGAGCGCTGGCGCGCGAGGGGGCGCGGGTGCTGATCTGCGCGCGGCGGGCCGACGTGCTGGCGGTGGTGGCCCGGGATCTGGCGGAAGAGACAGGCGGCGAGGTGGTGGCGGTGCCGGCCGATGTCAGCGTCGTGGAGGACATCGAGCGGGTCGTCGAGGCGGCGGTGGCGATGTGGGGGCGGATCGACGTCGTGATCAACAATGCGGGGACGTCGCGGTCGGGGCGGTTCGAGCTGGTAAGCGATGCGGTGTGGCAGGAGGACCTCGACTTGAAATTGTTCGCGGCGATCCGGCTGGTGCGCGAGGCGCTGCCGCACCTGCGCGCGGCCGGGGGCGGGAGCGTGGTCAACCTGCTCAACATCGCGGCGAAGCAGCCGGGCGCAGGGTCGGTGCCGACGTCGGTCAGCCGGGCGGCCGGGATGGCGCTGACGAAGGCGCTGTCGAAGGAGCTGGCGCCCGACAAGATCCGCGTCAACGCGGTGCTGATCGGGCTGGTCAAGAGCGGGCAGCACGACCGCCGCTGGGAGGCGGCCGGGGGGCCGCGCGAGGACTACTACGCGAACATGGCCCGCGAGAAGCAGGTGCCGCTCGGGCGCGTGGCGGAGGCGGAGGAGGCGGCCGATCTGATCGCGTTCCTGGCGTCGGACCGGGCGGCGTTCATCACCGGGACGGCGATCAACTTCGATGGGGGGGCCAGCGCGGTGGTGTGAGCGGGGGCCGCTTCGATCCGGGGGACGCGGGGCATCGATCGTTTTCGATCCGGGGGACGCGGGGCGCGGGAGGGCTTGGTGGGCGCGTCCCCGGGGCGGCTCCGCGGGGCCCTCGCTTTCGGCGGGCTCCCCCCCGTTGCCGTGCTCGGCGGCTCGCCCGCACCCAGACTTCGAGGCGCCAAGGACATGTGCTAAGAGACATATCTCGAGTGCCAGACACGCCGCCTGCGCGCGCGCAACGGGCTCCGCCCCGCCGGCGTCCCGCTGCGCCGCCCCGGGGACGCGCCCCGACGAACCTGGTGGGCCCCGCGTTGGGGTCCGCGAAGGTCCTGGTGCCGGCGTATCACAGCCGGAGGAGGTGGCGACGGCGGAGGGCGGGGCCCGCGTTGGGGTCCGCGAAGGTCCTGGTGCCGGCGTATCACAGCCGGAGGAGGTGGCGACGGCGGAGGGCGGGGCCCGCGTTGGGGTCCGCGAAGGTCCTGGTGCCGGCGTAAGCACGGCCGGAGGAGGTGGCGACGGCCCACGTTGGGGTCCGCGAAGGTCCTGGTGCCGGCGTATGCTCGGCCGGAGGAGGGTGGCGTGACGGCGGGAGGCGGGGAGGGTGAGGTGGGCTTCGGGACAGGTGGCCGAAGGCGGGGGGAGGGGTTGGCGACGGCGGGGGAGGTGGCTTTCAGGACAGGTGGCCGAGGCCGGGGAGGAAGCGGCCGACGCGGCGGGCGTAGGTGCGGTAGCGGTCGCCGTGGACGCGCAGGAGGTGGGGCTCCTCGGCGCCGCGGACCTGGAGCTCGATCGCGAGGAGGAGGGTGAGGAAGGCGGCGAGGGTCAGGGGGTTGGGGAGGAGGAGGGCGAAGCCGAGGCCGGTCAGCAGCATGAGGCTGAAGATCGGGTTGCGGACGAGGGCGAAGGCGCCGGTGGTGACGAGGGCGGTGTGTTCGCCGGGGCGGACGCCGATCCGCCAGGAGGCGCCCATGTCCTGCTGGGCGGCGACGGTGCCGAGGATCCCGAGCAGGATGATGTGCTCGGCGAGCTCGGCGAGCTCGGGCGCGGGGTCGAGCAGGGGGGCGACGAGGCCGTACCACTCGGCGAGCGGGGCGGCGAGGGCGAGCAGCATGGCGAGGGCGAACAGGAGGCCGCCGAACCACGCGGCCGAGCCGGGGCGGCCGGAGAGCCCGGCGAAGCCGGTCGCGCCGGTGCGCCGCAGCTGCAGCCAGGTGCGCACGCCGAAGGTCAGGGCGAAGTAGACGAGCAGCAGGACGAGGGCGAACAGCGGCCGGGGCATCGGCGGTCAGGGTACTCCGCGGCGCGGCGCGGGGGAGGCGGCGGGCGAGAGAGGAGAGGACGGCGTGGGGAGCGGGGCGGGGCGGTCAGACGACGCCGAGCAGGAGCAGGGGGAGGGTGACGAGGCCGGCGAGGGCGAGGGCGACGAAGGTGATGAAGAGGCTGACGGCGAGGCGAGGGTAGCGGTCGACGAAGCGGGTGCTCTCGCGCATCGACCGCTTGGTGAAGGAGAACATGCAGTGGACGCCGGCGCGGCCCTCGAGGTAGTTGCGCAGCTCGGTGATCATGTCGCCGGCGGTCTGGAAGCGCTGGGCGGGGTCCTTGGCGAGGCCGAGCTGACAGACGCGCTGGAGCTCGACCGGGGGGAGGCTCTGGTGGGTGTCGTCGTACTGGGCGAAGCCGTAGACCTTGACCTCCTCGCGCTCGATCGCGGCGAGCATGCCGGCGAGGGTGCCGGCCTTGTGGTGGTCGAGGTAGTGCTTGAGGCCGATCAGCTCGTGGAGGGTGACGGCGACGGAGTAGAGGTCGCTGCGGGCGTCGAGGTCCTCGCAGCGGACCTGCTCGGGGGACATGTAGGCGGGGGTGCCGATCAGGCCGGCGACCGGGTCGGTGCTGTCCTCGGGGACACCCGGGTCGCGCTCGCCGATCCGCTTGGCGATGCCCCAGTCCATCAGCCAGACCTCGCCGAAGCGGCCGATCATGATGTTGTCGGGCTTGATGTCGCGGTGGACGATGCCGCGGGCGTGGGCGTACTCGAGGGCGCGCAGGACGGCGATGATCACCTCGGCGCGGCGCTCGAAGGTCCAGGCGGCGTGGGTCTGCGGGTCGCCGGCGGCGAGCCTGTCGATCACGTCGGCGAGGGTCTCGCCCTCGACGTACTTCATGACGAAGAAGTAGCGGCCGCTCTGGTCGAGGCCGACGTCGTGGATCGGGGCGACGTTCGGGTGCTCGAGGCTGCCGACGATCCGGACCTCGCTGACGAAGCGGGCGACGCCGAGCGGGTGCGCGGACTCGGGGTGCAGGCGCTTGATCGCGACGGCGCGGCCGATGTCGATGTCCTCGGCCCGCTCGACGACGCCCATGCCGCCCTCGCCGAGGACGCCGAGCGAGCGGTAGCGGTCCCGGGGGTCGTGGATCAGGCGGACGGCGCCGTCGGTCGAGGCCTCGACGTGCGGGAGGACGGAGAGGGTGCGGCGGGTCGGGTCGGGCCGCGGGAGGTCGGACGCGGGGCCGAGGACGCCGTCGCCGGTGGCGCGCGTGACGGCGAACTGGGTCTCCATCCGCGACCAGGCGAGGGTCGCTTGGTTGGCTCCGTCGTGCATGGGGGCTCCTGCTGTCTGCGGGGACAGGTGCTCAGTATACGCAGGGGTTACAGGCGGCTGACCGGCGGCGGGCGCGGTCGACGAGAGGTTGCGCGGGGCGAGGTCGCGCGGGCAGGAGCTGGGTCGGCCGGTGTCGCGGGTGTGGCATGCTGGGGCGGTGGATCGGTCGGCGGCGAGCGGCGTGGGCAGGGGGATGCTCCGTGCGGGGGTCCTCGTGGCGTGGTTGCTCGGGGGCGTCGGGTGCGAGGCGCGCGAGGAGCGGCCGCCGGCGGTGGCGCTGGCGCAGGTCGAGTCGGCGAAGCCGAGCGCGCGGACGCCGGGGGTGATCCTCACGGTGACGCGGGACGACGTCGAGGTCGACGGGACGCGGGCGCTGAAGCGGGCGCGGGCGCAGGTGCAGCCGATGCCGCGCGAGCGCTCGCGGTTCGAGCTCGGCAGCGTGGAGCGGTCCGAGGGCGGGGAGTTGCAGACGCAGCTCGGGCTGCTGTTCGAGGTCGCGGGGCTGACGATGTCGGAGCAGATGGAGACGGAGGTGCCGGAGCTGCGGGTGCGGGCGGACGGGGCGGTGCGGTTCGGCGCGCTGGTGCCGGTGCTGGCGGCGGCCGGGCGCGTCGGGTACGGGTCGCTCGAGTACGAGGTCGCGACGGCGCAGGGGGTCGGGCACTTCAAGGTCCGGCCGTACACGCTGTGCGCGTGCCCGATGCCGCCGGGGACGACGTGGTGCGCGGCGCCGGTGCTGCGGATCGGGGCCGGCGGGGTGACGCTGATCGCGGAGCCGGATCTGAGGCCGCCGACCGGGTGCCACAAGGTGCTGCCCGGGGTCGGCGAGGCGCAGCCGCCGTTCGCGGCGGAGGTCGACTGGCGGAGCCGGGCGATCGCGGGGCCGGACGGGGGCTGTCCTTCGGCGCAGGTCGGAGCGGGCGGGCTCGATGTCGCGGCGCTGGCGCGCCGGCTCGCGGCGGTGAACGCGGCGGCGCCGGGCTGCGGGTGGGCGTCGGTCGCGGTCGATCCGGAGGCGCCGTGGTCGGTCGTCGCGCCGGCGCTGGTCGCGTTGTTCACCGAGTTCGGCGAGCTGCGGGTGTGGCTCCGCGAGCTGGCCGAGGGCGAGTCGCTGTCCGCGGGGACATGTGCGAACGCGCTGGACGTGACGGTGCTGCGGCCGGCGCCGGCCGAGGCGGTGTCGCTGCAGCTCGGGCGGCGCGGGTGCGGCGAGTGAGGCGGGGGCTCGGGGGGCTCGGGGGGCTCGGGGGGCAACTTGCCGAAGGCGGCTCACAGCGGGTGGGGCATGCGGGTCTTCGTCCAGGCTTCGGCATTGGGGTCGACTTCGTCGCCCCCAATCGCCTGCAGATGGACGAAGACCCGCATGCCCCACCCGATGCACGCCGACTTCGTGAGATGCGTCGTCGCCGGTCCGTCGCTCCGTTCTTGGGCGGGGTGATGCGGAGGGCTTCGCCGCGAGACAGGCGCTCGTGCCTCGCGCCCGGCTCGCGGCCCTCTCACGGGCCAGCCGGCTCCTCGATGTCGGACCG
>ERZ1066136.494-NODE-494-length-29524-cov-11.050290_pt1 | contig 29524 bp, 27 predicted proteins | sample MGYA00382783_ERZ1066136 | MGnify/ENA primary metagenome ERZ1066136 (study PRJEB33369, sample SAMEA5778366) | biofilm metagenome | biome: Industrial cooling water; feature: Water cooling tower basin; material: Biofilm | place: United Arab Emirates | collected... | reverse complement strand
CCGTGCGGGCGGGCGCATCGAGCGGCGCGAGAAGGGCCGCTACGAGATCACGCACGTCCCCGCGAGCATCCGCGAGCGCGCCGGGCGCGCACCCGTCGCCCGCCGCTACGAGCGCATCACCTTCGACGCCGCGACCATCGACGTTCAGGGCACGGCCCGCGCCGAACTGCTCGCCCCCGGCCATCCGCTGCATGACGCCGCACTCCAGCTCGTGATCGACCAGTACGGGCCGGTGCTCGACCGCGGTACCGTGCTCACCTCCGACGGGGTCACCGAGCCCACGCTGCTCGTCGGCGTGCTCAACGAGGTCCGCGACTCCACCGGGCAGACCGTCAGCAAGCGGTTCGGCTACTCGGTCGTCGGCGCCGACGGCACCGTGCGCGAGGCCGGCCCCGCCCCTTACCTCGACTACGCGCCCGCCGACGAACCGCAGCGCACCTCGGCCACGAGCCTTCCCTGGCTCACTCAACGAGAGAAGGATGCCGTCTCCTGGGTGATCGCCGAGCAGCTCCCCGTGTTCGCCGCCGACGTGACGACTCACCGCACGAACGAGTACCTGCGCGTCCGCGAGCGCGTCGCCACCCGGCTGACCCGCGAGGTGAACCGCCTCTACACCGAGGCGTTGAAGACCGACGCCGACGCCGCTGCGGGCAAGAAGGTTCGCTACTCCGCCGAGACGCTGCGCCGCCGCGCCGAGGAGCTGGAGCAGCGCCGCGAGACCCGCCTCGCGCTCATCGACTGCCAACTCGCCATGTCGCCCGTTGCCCCGCGCATCAACGCCATCGCGCTCGTCATGCCCGCAGTACCCGATTCCGGCGCACCCGGCGACGTAGCAGCGAGCGCCCTCGCGCGCGCCGAAGTCGAGCGCCGCGGTGTCGACGCCGTGCTCGCCGCCGAGCGCGCGCTCGACCGCACCCCCGAGGAGCAGGCGCACAACAACCCCGGCTTCGACGTGCTCTCCCGGCCCGCCGAGGGCGCGGGCATCCGCATCGAGGTCAAGGCCCGCATCGAGGGCTCGGACACCTTCACGATCACCCGCACCGAGGTGCTCACCGCTCTCAACGCCGCACCCGACCACCGGCTCGCGCTCGTGCGGGTCAGCGCGAGCGGGCCGCAGCATGACGAAGTGCACTACATCGGCAACGCCTTCGAGGGTGTCGAACCCGCCTGGCTCACCGACTTCGATGTCGTCTCGCAGAACCTCTCCTGGGACGACTGGTGGGCGCGCGGCACCACGCCGTTCTGACAAAAGTCAATGCCCCTGTTCTCTGCGTGCGACTACCCGAGTTCCGGCGAGGTCTACGAACCCCTTCGTCTCGCGTGAAAAGCCTCTAGAAACTGCTGCCAGACGGATTCGCTTGGCGCGAGGTCAGCGTAACGGAGCTTCAGAGAGTCAACCGTGAAGGCATCGAGTGCGCTCGGGGCTGCGGCCCGCATCGCCAGGAGAAACTCGCTGAGTGTCGCGGAGCGGAAGGTTGCGGGTTCTGCAACGACGTCCCTGTAGCCGTCGGCGAGCGCGGGAGCGCGGGGATCGTCGTCATGATGGACAAGAAGCAGCATCGTTCGCGCCGCTGATGTGTTCTCCCTTCGTGCGACATGCTCCGCGAGCGCATGCACCCTTCCCAATTGACTGGTCGCCTGGACGCGGGGCACATCGGGGGACACCCAAAGATGCTTCACCTCGGAATAGGCGTCTCCGACCACAACATGCCGACTGTTGAATCGATCTCCGAGTTTCGTCTCAATGGCCACGAAAACGGGCACGCTGCCGCTCCGACCCCGGATTAGGACATCGATGGTGGTGCGATCCCCAAGCGCCTGGCTTGGGTGGCGCGAGAAGTACTCCACTGAGACAGACTCGACTGAGGTCAGAGCGTCTGACCTTGAGAACATCGTCGACAGAACAGCCGAGAGCCATGCCTGATTGCCCGCGAGTGGGCCGATCAGGTTCAGGGTCATGGCTTGGCTGGATGTCAGGTAGGCCAGCGTCCGTACCGGATCGACACCCCATCCCTCTATGCGCCGACGCTCAAACAGCTGGTGTGAAGCTGTGGACAGGAAGTTTGCTCCCCGTCGTGCATCCTCCGGCGCGAGGATGCTTCCAAGAGGCCGCTCGCGGGGAGGCCGAGTTGTTCCGTGGTTCCTTAGCCCGAGCACCGCTGTTCTGTACCACGCCTGGTGCACGCGTATTCGACGGCTGAACCAAGGTTCGCTCACATGTAACGGTCCCAGGTCGACCAAACGCACGATGCTCTCGGACCTGGCTGACACTCGAATGAGTCTGCCGCAGTCACGATTACCCGTGTCACGGGCTCGCCCTAGGCTTGTACAACGGTGAGTCGAAGCCGCGAGTCGGCCAGGAAGGAAGTCGCGTGGCGACGAAGCGAAAATTGATCGAGGTCTCTCTCCCACTAGAGGAGATCAACGCGCAGTCTGTGCGTGAAAAGTCAATTCGTCACGGGCATCCGAGCACGCTGCACCTGTGGTGGGCTCGACGACCGCTTGCGACGGCACGAGCGGTGCTCTTCGCCCAACTCGTAGATGACCCTTCGGCTCGGCGAGATGAGTTCTTGAACGAAGCCCGTTCTCGAGGATACGAAGATGCCGAAGGGTGGGCTGCACATTGCATCAAGCAAGAGCGCGAACGTCTATTCGGCCTCATTACGCGGATGGTCAACTGGGACAACTTGGGCGATGAAGCTCTGTTCGACTCGGTGCGCGCCGAGATTCTCAGGTCGACGAATGGCAACCCTCCCGCAATACTCGATCCCTTTGCGGGCGGAGGGACCATTCCGCTAGAGACGCAACGACTTGGCTTGGAAGTTCATGCTTCCGACCTCAATCCTGTAGCAGTCCTCATCAACAAGGCGCTAATCGAGATCCCGCCAATGTTTGCGGAGCGCGATCCGGTGTTTCCGCACGCGGCCGCGACACGAAACGCTTGGCCAAAGGCGACAGGACTCGCTGAAGACGTTCGACGATACGGCGAATGGATGCGGGACGAAGCGCGACGTCGTATTGGCCACCTGTACCCGAAGGCGAGACTGCAAGACGGCAGTGAGGCGACGGTCATCGCGTGGATCTGGGCACGCACCGTTGTTTGCCCGAACCCCGCCTGCACAATCAAGATGCCCCTCATGAGCTCGTGGTGGCTCTCAAAGGCGCGTGGCAGGGAAGCATTCATTGTTCCGACAGTGCATGCCGGCAGGGTGACTTACTCAATCGGAACCGACCCGGGTAACTCACGCTCTCAGCTCGATGCAGGAACTGTTGGTAGGGCGGGCGCAACGTGCGTCGCTTGTGGAGCGAGTGTTCCTCTGAGTTACATCAGGGAGCACGGGCAAAGAGAAGGTCTTGCTTCCGTGCTGGTTGGTGTTGTCGCTGAAGGAGACCGACGCCGGATTTACCTGCCCCCGTCCGCTGCGCCGGTTAATGAGTTATCTGTGCCAGAGTCCTACAACGTTCCTGGCGGGGAACTCGGTTACTATCCGCGGGATATCAAAGCTCCGATATACGGTCTCGACACATTTGCGAAGCTCTTCACATCACGACAATTGGCGGCGCTGACGACCCTCAGCGACTTGGTTTCCGAGGTGCGTGAGCGCGTCAGAATTGATGCCGGTGAGCTGGAAGGCGACGTTCACCTTGACGACGATCGAACCATCAACTACTCAGACGCCGTTGCGACCTATTGCGGTTTGGCGGTAAGTCGCAGCACGGACTACAACGGCGCGCTGTGTTCATGGCACTCGGGTCGCGAAACCGTCCGCAATGTATTTGGTCGCCAGGCAATTCCGATGGTCTGGGACTTTGCGGAAGTGAACATACTCTCCAATTCCACAGGCAACTTCCTCGGTGCGGTGGAGTGGATCGTTCGCGTGCTCGAAGCGGTTCCCGGGAAGGGACGTGCGGTCGTACAACAGGCTGATGCTGCTGCGGTGCCTGTCGGGTCAAGCATCATTTCCACCGACCCCCCGTACTACGACAACATCGGCTATTCCGACTTGTCCGACTACTTCTACGTTTGGCTGCGCCGAAGCCTCTCTGATGTGGTGCCCGATTTGTTCTCAACGTTGCTCGTGCCCAAGAGCGAAGAGCTTGTAGCGAACAGCTACCGTCACGGAAGCGCCGGCAATGCGAGGCACTTTTTTGAGACTGGTTTTGAGTCATTTTTTCAACAGGCGCGTATCGCCGCGAGCAGTGATTATCCGATCACCGTGTATTACGCGTATAAGCAAACCGAATCGGACGCAACCGGGGGGACAACTTCAACGGGCTGGGAGACTATCTTGGGTAGCATCGTGCGATCAGGTTGGGTAGTGACAGCTACCTGGCCGGTTCGGTCAGAGCTTGGGAATCGCATGATGGCGTCCGACATGAATTCGTTGGCATCGTCAGTTGTTCTTGCGTTGCGTCCACGACCAGAACGTGCTCCCGTTACTGATCGCCGGGGTTTCATCGCCGCGATGAAGCGCGAGCTTGGTCCCGCGTTGCGGGAGTTGCAGCAAGGTGGGATTGCCCCCGTGGACCTCCCGCAGTCAGCCATCGGGCCGGGAATGGCGGTTTTCTCGCGGTACGCGAAGGTCATCGAGTCGGACGGTTCGGAGATGTCGGTACGTTCGGCGCTCGCACGTATCAACGAGGTGCTGGACGAGTTGCTGACTGAGCAGGAGGGCGACTTCGATCCGACCACTCGTTTCGCCATCGCCTGGTATCGCAGCAACGGCTACGACGCGGGAGGATTCGGCGACGCTGAGAACTTGGCACGAGCTCGCGCAACGGCGGTCTCGGCGATGGAGCGTGGCGGCATCCTGAGAGCCCGCGCGGGCAAGGTGCAGCTCTACCGTCCGACTGATCTGCCGGATGATTACGACGCGACCTCGGACCAGCACACGTCGGCGTGGGAGGCGCTTCAGTACACGATTCGCATCCAAGAGTCGAAGGGAATTCCGGCTGCGGGTGCGTTCTTGCACGATGCGAGCCGTCGATCCGACGGGGCGGTCGACCTCGACCTCGTGAAGGAACTGGCGTACCTGCTGTTCCAGGTAGCCGAGAAGAACGGTTGGACGAAGGACGCGATCTCGTTCAACGGCATCGCCACGTCCTGGTCGGAGCTGCTCGACTCCGGGCGGACGGCTACGCCCGTGAGCACGGCGACCACGCTCGACTTCGACGATATGGAGTAGCCCGCCATGACCGAGGTACTGCAGATCTCTGTCGACCAGCCGCACATGGCTCGACTGTCGAAGAGCCCCAAGGTCGCGCTTGCGGAGCTCGTGTGGAACGCTATCGACGCAGACGCGCCAGAGATCCGAGTGAGTATCGAGGCAGGCACCCTCGGCGGGCTCGTGCGCCTCGTCGTCAAGGACACCGGCATCGGAATAGCCCCCGACGATCGCGAGCAGACCTTCGGTCGGCTCGGATACTCCTGGAAGGCGTCCAACAAGACATCGCCTGGCGGACGCGCGATCCACGGATCGAAGGGTGAAGGCCGATTCGCCTCCTTCGGTCTTGGCGACACAGTGCGATGGACCTCCATCGCTGATAGCACCGCAGACGGCCGGGTCCGCTTCACCATCACGAGCACGAAGTCGGTGAGCACCCAGTTCGAGGTCTCAGAGCTCACGAGCGCCCCCGACGAGCAGACCGGTGTGACTGTCGAGGTGAGCAATCTTGGCGCGAAGGCCGCCGCCTATCTGCAGGGCAATGTGGCGCACGATCTGCTCTCCGCGTTCGCACTCCAGCTGGACCGCTACGGCATCGCCCTCTACTGGAACGATGAGCAACTGGACGTCAGCGCGCTCAAGAAAGCGACGACCGAATACGACCTCACCGTGGACGGCGTCGATGACCCGGTGGCGCTGACCATCATCGAGTGGAACACGTCGATCACCCGCCGTCTTTACCTCTGCGACGCTGAGGGCATCACGGTCCACGAGCAGGAGCCGGGCATCCAGGCTCCCGGCCACCAGTTCACCGTCTACCTGAAGTGGAAGGGCTTCGCAGACCCCGAGGTCTATCTCGGCTCCGGCGAGGAAGGCGAGCTGGAGCCGACTGGTCTGGTCCAGACGGTCATCGACGCCGCCAAAGACGCGATGCGGAAGCACTTCAAGGCGCTCGACGAGGCCAAGTCGGCGAAGCTCATCAAGGCATGGACCGAAGAAGGCACCTACCCGTACAAGGAGCTGCCGAAGTCTAAGGCGGAAGAGGCGGCCCGCGGATTGTTCGACATCCTCGCCGTCGCGGCGGCACCAGCCGTCGAGGCCGCACAGACGGCTGACCGCAAAGTCTCCCTCGGCCTCATCAAGGCCGTTGTTGAGACGGACCCGACTCCGGCAGCACTGCGGCACATCATGACCGAGGTGTTGAACCTCCCGCCGAAGGAGGTTGAGGAGCTGAGCGAAGTCATCGGCAAGATCTCGCTCTCCGCGGTGGTGCGCACCAGCAAGCAAATCGTCGGGCGCCTCGAGTTCCTCACCGGTCTCGAGGCGATCGTGAACGATCGGGAGTTGAAGAAGCACGTTCTCGAGCGTCGGCACCTCCACAAGATCGTCGCCGGCGAAACCTGGATCTTCCGCGAGGAGTACGCGCTCACTGCAAACGACAACGCGCTGCTCACCGCGCTCAAGGAGCACATCAAGATCCTCGGTCGCGACGATCTCGCCCCCGAAGACACCAATGAGCCGGTGCTCGATACCGACGGCAAGGAGCGGATCGTTGATCTGATGCTCAGCCAGGTGCTCGAGACGTCGAGGAACCGCCGTGAACATCTCGTCATCGAACTGAAACGCCCGTCGCAGTCGATCGGCACCGAGCAGCTGCAGCAGATCAAGAACTACGCCCTCGCGCTGGCTGGCGACACTCGCTTCGCGAGCGTCAACACGGAGTGGGAGTTCTGGATCGTCGGCGACGAGATCGAGAAAGCGGTGCAGGTCGAACTCGGACAGGGTGGAAAGGAACCGACCGTCGCGTCCGCGTATACCGAACAGGAGCATTCGGTCACCATTCGCGCGGTGACCTGGGCGCAGATCATCCAAGATGCTCGTCACCGTCTCAAGTTCGTCGCGAAGCAGTTCGACTACGACCCGGCCGTGGAGTCGGGGCTCGGGTACCTCCGCAAGGAGCACGGCGAGCGGCTGCCGAGCATTCTGCTCCCGGCGGCGGTCTCGGACGCTTCAGTGCGGAATGTGGCGGAAGCGGCGGAGTAGGGAGCCCATGCGCGGACATCGCCATCGAGCCCCGAAAGCTCTAGCGATTCTGCAGCGGCTCCGCACAGCCCGGCCCGCAGGCCGATGCGGCCACGGCGCTCCAGGTGGAAGTCCGCCTCTACCCGACTCGTAGCGACTCGCAGCAGCGTCTCGCAGCGCGCATTGCATCATCTCGTATATCAGCACCTGAAGTAGAACCAGCAGTCGGAGATTGGGTGACCCTGTCTCTCCAATAAGTCATGCACCCGTGCGATACTCGATGTCATGACCACGACACCCCCCGCGGCGACCCGATCGGCGGACTCGCCGCCGACGGACCGTCCGGATCGCGATGTCATGGTCGAGCGCGTCCTCAGCTTCACGAAGCGGAAGGTGGTCCCCATCCGCCGAGTGTTCCTGCAGACCCCACTCGGGACGACCGCCGCGGATGGCACGCGGCGCAGCCTTCTCAGCGAGTTCGCGCGCGACACCACGACCCTCGACTGCTATCTGTGGATCGCAGCCCTCGCGAGCGCGCGCGCCAGCGAGGAGGATGGCACGTACTCAGCGGAGTACCCGGCTGCGACTTGGGCGCAGCTCGCCGGCCTCGTGGAACACGCCGAGCTGGACGCTGCCAAGACGCGCTGGTCGAAGGCGGTCACCCGGCTGGTCGGCCTCAAGCTCATCGAGCGGCAGCGGAAGGGCGGAAAGAACCAGGCGAGCTACCTGCTCCTCCACGAGGACGGCAGCGGGACCCTCTACTCTCGCCCGACGACCAAGGACCACGGCAACTGGTTCACCATCCCGCACAACTACTGGCTTGAAGGATGGGACCTCAAGCTCTCCGGGCCGGAGAAGCTGATGTTGCTGATCGCGCTTGACCAGCAGGACGGGTTCGACATCTCCCCGGAGCGCGTGCCGGACTGGTACGGGCTCTCGCGCAACACCGCCCAGCGCGGATATAAGGGGCTCGTCGCTCACGGTATCCTCGACGCGCACGCCACTTGGGTCGCCGAGCCGAAGAGTCCGAACGGCTGGAAGAAGGTCGTACGGTACACCACGGTTGGCCCCTGGGCGCGGGCCGCACGCCTCAAGGCTGGCAGGAGCCGGAAGCTCGTGCCGTCCGGAAGCGATACCCGATGACCACTCTGTTCATTGACGAGGGCAAGCGCCAGGGCTACCTGCTCGTCGCGGCCACGATCGCGGACGGCGACGCCGGCGGACTGCGGAAAGCGGTCACCGCGCTGCGAACCCCGGGGTCCGAGCGGCTCCACTTCGTGCGCGAGAGCGACGGGCGCAAGCGGAAGGTGCTCGGCGAGCTCGCCCGGCTGGGGGTCCGCACGACGGTGATGCAAGCGAACGGCCTCGACGATCGTGCCGCACGGGCCTGGTGCCTGGAGCAGGTGGTCGAGTTCGCCGCCGCCGTCGGTGCCGACCGGATCGTGATCGAGACGGACGACTCAATCGTCCTGACGGACAACCGCACGCTCTTCCAGGCCCTCGGTGCGCGGGACCTTCGCGAGCGGGTGCGCTATGAGCACCGCCGCGCCGCGAGCGAGCCGCTGCTGTGGTTGCCGGACGCCGTCGCATGGAGCTACGGACGTGGCGGCCACTGGGGACCGCTCGTCGCGCCGATCATCGAGCGCGTGCTGAGGAATGACGCATGAAAACGCGAAGCTCGGCGCACCGACCGTCCGGAAGGCTACCGAGCTCACTTCGCCCCGCTACTGCAGGACGCTCTCCTATGCTAGCCATTTCCGGCTCCGTCGTGGGCTCAAGGTTCCCCGGCGCGAATCCGGGCGGTCGGTCAGTGTCGTACACGCTCACTAGGTTTGATCGGTAGGAGGACTAGGTGGCGACGTCAAATCGTGACCGCATTGGGCGGATGTTCGAGATCCTTGCGGAGGCGCTCGACCCGTTCATCGCGGAGGTGCTGGAGCCTCAAATCGGTGATTCCGATTGGGCACTGGTGGTCAAGCTCGCCGACGAGGAGAAGGGCATTACCGGCAAGGCATACAGCCGGGAAGACCCGGCCGTGCAGCTTCGGATGCTGACCGAGGGCCTGACAGGTCGCGTGAAGAAGGGCTGGTACCCGTTCAAGGGTGCAGTCACGCGCGAGCACGAGGCGTATGCGAGCCTGCTGCGCGAGACGCGGAACCAGTGGGCGCACAACGCCTCCTTCGATGACGACGCGGCGCTGCGAGCGCTGGACTACGCACGGCTGCTGCTGGCCGCGGTGGGGCAGGCGTATGCGGCCGACAAGGTGGACGCGATCCGCCTCGACCTGCGTCGCATCGCGACGGGCAAGCAAGACACGCGGGCGCTGAAGTCGTCGACGGTGGTGCCTGGCGCGTCGGGGCTGGCTCCGTGGCGGGAGGTGCTGAAGCCGCGCGACGAGGTGGCGACAGGCAACTTCCAGTCCAGCGAGTTCGCCGCTGACCTATACAAAGTCGCCCGCGATCCTGCAGCGACGAGTGGGGAGTATTCCGACCCGGCGCAGTTCTTCGCCCGCACCTACCTCACCGAGGGTCTGCGTGACCTCATCGGCCGCGCGGTGAAGCGCCTCGCGGGGGATGCGAACGCCTCGCCCGTGGTGAATCTCCAGACGAACTTCGGTGGCGGCAAGTCGCACTCGATGCTCGCACTCTGGCACCTGGCCGGCGGTCTGCCGTTGGCGAAGTTCCCGCAGGAGGCGCAGGAACTGCTGACGGCAAACGGCTACCCCGCGGAAGGCGTCACGGCGAGCCGGGTCGCGCTGGTCGGCAACCATTTCGCGCCGCAGGGCGAGACGAAGGACGACGGCACCCGCGTGAACACGCTGTGGGGTGAGCTGGCGTGGCAGCTCGGCGGGCGCGAGGCGTATGGGATTGTGCGCGAGCACGACGAGAAGCGAACCAACCCCGGTGGCGACCTGCACGTCCTGCTGGCGAAGTACGCGCCCGCGGTGATCCTGATCGACGAGTGGGTCGCCTATGCCCGGCAGCTCTACGGGCGTGAGGATCTGGCGGGTGGGACGTTCGATACGCAGTTCACGTTCGCACAGTCGCTGACCGAGGCGGCGAAGTCGATCCCCGGTGTGCTGCTGGCGATCTCGATCCCGGCTTCACACGACGGCGACGACCGCGGCGAATTCGCGGGCGCGGCCGAGGAAGTCGGCGGGTCGAACGGCATGGAGGCGCTCAAGCGCCTCCAGAACGTCGTGCGCCGGGTGGCCGACCAGTGGCGGCCTGCCTCAAGTGACGAGGCGTACCGGATCGTCAAGCAGCGCCTGTTCGAGTCGGAGGATGCGCAGGCGCTCGCGCAGATCGCGGCGACCGCAAAGGCGTTCAGTGACTTTTACCAGGCCAACGCGGGGGAGTTCCCGAAGGAGGCGCGCGACCCGCAGTACGCGCAGCGCATCCAGCAGACCTACCCGCTGCATCCTGAGCTGTTCGACCGGCTCTACGAGGACTGGTCTTCGCTGGAGCGGTTCCAGCGCACCCGGGGTGTGCTGCGGTTGATGAACGCCGTCATCCATGCGCTGTGGGTCGGCGAAGACCAGGGGCCACTCATCCTGCCCGGCTCGATCCCGCTGTCGGTCGCCTCCGTGAACGCGGAGCTGACACAGTACCTCCAGGACTCCTGGAAGGCCGTTATCGACGCCGACGTGGACGGGACCAACTCTGAGCCCGCCCGCATCGACAGCGACAAGCCCGTGCTCGGGCAGCGGTCGGTGACCAAACGCCTGGCCCGCACCGTGTTCTTCGGCGCGGCACCGACTATCGGCACCGCGCACAAGGGCATCGACACGCAGCGGGTGTTCGTCGGTACTGCTGTGCCCGGCGATATCGTCGGCAACTTCCACTCCGCGCTCACCCAGCTCGGCGACCGCACGACCCACTACTACTCGTCGGCGGGCAAGCACTGGTATGACACACAGGCCAACACCACCCGCCGCGCGAAGGACGCCGCCGACGCTCTGCATCCCGAGGACGTGTGGGCAGAGATCGTGAAGCGGCTGCGCGGCGAGGAACGCGCGCGCTCCGACTTCGCGGGCGTCCACATCGGCCCGGCCGACTCTGGCGACATCCCTGACACCGACCAGGCACGGCTCGTCATTCTGCACCCGAAGTATCCCCACCGCCGCAAGAAGAGTGACTCGCCCGCGCACGACTTCGCGCGAGTAGCGACCGAGCGGCGCGCCACCGCGAACCGTGCCAATCGCAACATGATCGTCTTCCTCGCACCCGACGAGGAGCGCCTGGCCGAACTCGACCAGGCCACGCGCTCGTACCTGGCGTGGAAGGAGATCGCGGAGAAGGCGAACGAGCTGAACCTCACGCCGCAGCAGCTCGCGCAAGCCACCGACAAACGCGACCAGTTCGGCCGCACGGTCGACGACCGGCTCGCACTCACCTACCAGTGGGTGCTCAACCCTGTCGCGCCCGACCCCGGGTCGCCGTTCGAGCTGGAGGAGGTCAAGGCCGACGGGCAAGCGGGCTCGCTCGCCGAGCGCGTCGCCAAGAAGCTCGGCAGCGCGGGCGCGTACTCCACCCAGCACGCGGCACGGTCGATCCGGCTCGCGCTCGACACGAAGGTGCCCGCCGCATGGTCGGCCGGGCACATCACCGTCGGCGACCTCTGGAGCCTGTACGCGCAGTACCCCTACATGCCGCGGCTTCGCTCCCGCGAGGCGCTGATCGACGCCATCGACAACCAGCCGCTGCTCTGGCAGAGCGAGAGCTTCGCCCTCGCCGACGGCTACGACGATGCGACCGACCACTACAGCGGACTCTGGCTGCCCGGCGACACCGGGCGGGCGCCCGTCACCGATGCCACCTTGATCGTCAAGCCCGCACCGGCCGAAGCACAGCGCGCCGCAGACTTGGCAGCGGCCGCGGCGAGCAGTACGCTCGCGCCGGAGACGCACTCCCCGGCGACCGCGGCGGTAGCGGCCGCGGGCACGACGGGAAGCGCTACGACCACCGCTCCCGCGCCAGCGCCCGCGAAGAAGCCCGCGGCAACGCGGTACGTCGGCAGCGCGCCGATCAGCGCCGAACGCTACTCCGCGGACTTCGCCAAGATCGCCAGCGAGGTGTTGACCAACCTCGCCGCATCCGGCGCGAAACTCACCATCTCGCTCTCCATCGACGCCATCCACCCCGACGGCTTCACCGAACAGCAGCTCCGCACCATCCGCGAGAATGCCGCCACACTGAAGTTCACCACCAACGAGTTCGAAGCGGAGTAGCGGTGGCCATCGACCGTGAGATCAACCGGCGACTGCTCATCCTCGCAATCGTTCAGTCGGTAGGCGCTGACGGATGGGGTGCGGAAGAAGAAGCGGTGAGGGAGCGCCTTTCTGACCTGGGCGGTGATCCGTCACAGCTCGACCATTCCGAACTCCAGGAGCTTGCGCGGCGAGGCTGGGTAAGCACCAAGGACATGTCCTTCGGCGACTGGATCGGTGCTGTCACGCCCGCAGGGCGAGACGCAGCGGCGAGAATCGAGCAGGATCGCGCTGACGTTGCCGCACGTCGCATCGCGCTCCGCGACGTTCTCCTGCGCTGGCTCTACGACCGCATTCACGTCCACGATGCGCTGATGCCAGATCCCAAGGGGGTTCTCCAGTCCGGGGCCGCCTACTTCGGGGTGGCGTTCACCGACACCGATGTCGAGAAGGCAAGTGCCGCGTTGAGAGACGCTGGTTACATTCGAGGCACGACTCTTGCTTCCGGCGAAATCACGCTCGCAGAACTGCTCCCGAAGGGAGTCCGGCTGATTGAACGCGGCGGCAGCGTGCGTGACGACGAGGCCACGAGCGGTACGACGATCAGCACGACAGTGCATGGCCCCGCAAACATCGCGAACCAGAGTTCAAACGTCAGTCAGAGCATTGACCTCAGCTCGACGTGGCTGGTCAAGGCTGCTGAAACCCTGGACGGCATAGAGCAAGCCCTGTCCGCGCTCGGTCTCGCCGATGAGCACGAGGTGTCTGACGCGATAGCTGATGCACGCGGTGGCGTGGCCGCAGAAGACCCTTCACGAACGAAGTCGGCTCTGGAGCGGCTCTTGCCTTTCCTCTCAGCGACGACAGCGGGAGCACTCGGAAATCTGGTCTCAAGCAGCGTCGTGACGCTCCTCGGGCTGATCCCGTAGCCGAAGGGACAGAGGCATGGCTCAGGGACTGACCAGCAACCAAGAGATCGTGGAGGTGCGCCTCGACAACTTCATGCCCGGTTCGATCAAGGACGCGCTCACGCAGGATCTCGCCGCCCGGCCGGAGCACCGCATCTTCGCACTGTCAACTGTGGCAGGCGGCGACAAGTTCAACGGCGTCACCCGCGTAGTGTCCGTCATCGGGTACCAGTAGGGATCATGGGCAAGCGCGCCGACAGTGATGAGCACTACGTTCTCGACCTCTGCGACGAGATAATCGGGGTCCGCGGGGAGCGACAGGCGACGTTCCTATGGCTTGTCGGTGACGTGTCGCCGACGACAGGACGGGCTCGCAGGCTCCCCGTCGACGGGTATTGGCCTGCGCTGGGGCTCGTCGTCGAGTTCCAGGAGAAACAGCACACCGTGGCCGTCCCAATGTTCGACCGTCGCGCGACTGTCTCCGGAGTGCCTCGTGGCGAGCAGCGGCGGCTCTACGACGAGCGAAAGGCGGAGATCCTCCCGCAGCAGGGTATCCGGCTCGTCGTGATCCACAAGTCGGAGTTCACGACCAAGACCGACAGGATCTTGCGCGATCATGAGCGCGACATCGCCGTCGTCCGCGCCCGCCTCGTCTGATTACTGAAGGCCCCCGCGTGCCGGGGCCGGAGAAGGTTTGCTTGGCCCTCGTTCACAAGTTCATTGAGGGGCAGCCGCGAGAAGTTCGGCGATGCCGAAGCGTCAACGCCAGTTCAAGCGAGCGGCTCCACATCGAGGGGCGGGTGCACTAACGGAATGAGCAAACCTACTGCATGAGAAGCACGAGGCTACGCCGTCGCTGGCAGTTCCCGAGATGAAGCGGGCGAAGCTGCTCGGCGAGCTCGAGCAGGCGAAGGCCGAGGCGACTTCCGCGGTCGAGCTGGCCGAGGCCAAGCTGGCGGCGAAACTGCAGGACCAGCTGGCCGAGAAGGCGGCGGAAGTCGAGAAGCTGAAGGCGAGCATCCAGGCGTCAGAGCAGTCGAAGCAGCTGGCCGTGATCGAAGCGACCACGCGCGTCGAAAAGGAGCGCGACCGGCTCAAGGCCGACCTCGAACTGGCCGAAGCGCAGAAAGCGCTCGGCGAGAAGGCGCTGCAAGAGAAGTACGAGCAGCAGATCAAAGACCGCGACGACGCCATCGAGCGGCTGCGCGACATGAAGGCGAAGCTGTCCACCAAGATGGTCGACGAGACGCTCGAGCAGCACTGCGAGATCGAGTTCAACCGCATCCGCGCCACCGCCTTCCCGAACGCGTACTTCGAGAAGGACAACGACGCGCGCACAGGCAGCAAGGGCGACTACATCTTCCGCGACTACGCCGGCACGCCGGCGGGTGGGGGTGCTTCGGCTGATGGCGGGGCCGGCACCGAGATCGTGTCGATCATGTTCGAGATGAAGAACGAGAGCGACGCGACCGCGACCAAGAAGAAGAACGAGGACTTCTTCAAAGAGCTGGATAAAGACCGCACCGAGAAGGGCTGCGAGTACGCCGTGCTCGTGTCGCTGCTCGAGCCTGACAACGAGCTCTACAACACCGGCATCGTCGACGTCTCGCACCGCTACCCGAAGATGTACGTGGTGCGGCCGCAGTTCTTCTTGTCCGTCTATCACCGTACTGCGCAACGCCGCCCTCGGATCGCTGCAGTACAAGCGCGAGCTCGAGCTGGTGAAGGCGCAGAACGTCGACATCACGAACTTCGAGCGCGACCTCGACGCGTTCAAGACCGGATTCGCGCGCAATTATGACCTGGCATCGCGGCGTTTCGGAAAGTGTCAAGGCGGGTGAGACAGATTCCGTCAGGCGGTCTGTATGAGGGCCTCCTGTGAGGGCTGGTTGATCCAGGCGGCCTCGGGCAGCTTGGGCGCCTGGGGTCGGCGGTGGCCGAAGCGCTCGGGACGGGCGGCGTAGGCCGCGTCCAGGGTGGCCTGGCGCTGGGCGCGGACCTGCCCGGCGGTGCCGAAGTGGACGCTGGCGGGGGTGTGCAGCCCGATCCCGCAGTGGCGGTGCTCGTGGTTGTAGTAGGCGAAGAACTGCTCGGCGAACGCGCCGGCGTCGGCCAGGGACCCGAAGCGCTCGGGGAAGACCGGGGCGTACTTCAGCGTCTTGAACGCCGCCTCGCTGTAAGGGTTGTCGTTCGACACGTGCGGGCGGGAGTGCGACCTGGCCACCCCGAGGTCGACGAGCAGCTGAGCGACCGGTTTGGAGGTCATCGAGGTCCCGCGGTCGGCGTGGATCGCCTCCGGCACGCCATGGATGCCCATGGCGTGCTCGAGCAGGTTCTTGGCGATCTCGGCGTCCTCGCGGGCCGCGATGGTCCAGCCCACGACGAACCTGGAGAAGATGTCGAGCACGACGTACAGGTCGTAGTACACGCCCCGCTCCGGCCCCTTGAGCTTTGTGATGTCCCAACTCCACACCTGCCCCGGCGCCGTCGCGACGAGCTCGGGCCGGGTCCGGGGCGGGTGGCTCGCCTGCCGGCGCCGTTCCCCGGCCATGTCGTGCTCGCGCAGGATCCGGTGCATCGTGGACATCGAGCACAGGTAGGTGCCCTCGTCCAGCAGCGTGGCCCAGACCTGGGCGACCGACTTGTCCGCGAACCGCTGGCTGGTCAACACGGCCAGCACGTGGGCCCGCTCGGCGGCGGACAGCTTGTTCGCCGGTGCCGGCCGCGGTGTCCGTGGACGTGGCGGTGGCGGGTTCTTGGCCCGGTAGTGACTGGCGCGGGAGCGACCCAGCAGCGCGCACGCAGCCGCGGTGCCGACGTGCTCGGCCAGCCCGTCGACGGCCGGGTTGATCACCGCGGCGACCGCGGCGGCTTGTCCGCGCTCTCGGAGAGCGTCTCCAAGAGCGCGTGTGCTTTTCCCATCAGGTCCAGCGCCGCCCTGGTCTTGGCCAGCTCGGCCTCGGCCTTCTCCGCCCGGGCCCGTAGCGCCTGCAGCTCCCGCTCGCGCCGGTCCCGCGGCTTGCTGCCCAGCCCGGACAGCGAGCCGGCGGCCGCGGCCTTGCGCCACTCGATGATGTGGGAGGTGTACAGGCCCTCCCGGCGCAGGATCTCCCCACGCCCAGAGCGGTCCGCGGCGTCGTACTCGGCCAGGATCGCCGCTTTGAACTCGGCGGTGAACGTCCGCCTCTTGGGCCGGTCAGCACGAGGAGCCATAGCCCCATCATCGGTGCCGACGTCAGCAACCGTCATCGTCATCTCAGTATTGGTCCGTTCTCGCCCCGTGCAGTGCGAAGGTCAGCAGTGCTGGTGTCTCACCCCATCCTGACGCACAGGGTTTCGGCGAGGCGATCGCCGAGATCGACAAATCGATCGAGCGGTTGCAGAAGGCGAAGGATGCCCTGCTCGGGTCGGAGCGCAACCTGCGGTTGGCCAACGACAAGGCGCAGGACGTGACCATCAAGAAGCTGACGCGGGGGAACCCGACGATGGCGGGGAAGTTCGCGGAGTTGGGGGAGGGTGGCGGGGAGTAGGCCGGCTAGGCAGACAGCGGTCGCACGCCGATGAACGCCGCCAGGTCGGTCGCATCTCGATGCACGTCGTACTCGCGGAGCAGAGAGATGTACCGCGTCTTGTCGAGTGACCAGTCGTAGAGCTCGGGCTCGTCAAGCTCTTGAGCGGCCACGAAGACGAGATCGGCGAGCAAGCGTGTCGAGCGATGTTCTGAGCTCAACAGCGACGAGCTCGGGTGCGACGCCGAGTGTTAGTTCGCGCACGCGCAGTTTGCCGCCCCACGACCAGATGTCGGCATAGAGCCGTCGATGAAGCTCTCGAATGAACTGATCGTTGAGGAGTTCATCGAGCCCGATCTCGCGGGCCAAGACGCGGTTGAGAAGGTCTGCTGCGACCTCATCTTGAACTGCTTGCTCGAGGTCGAAGATTGCCGCTTTGGTGACGTCTGCGCCGAGGGCTTCGCGAATCGACGGCAACAATTCATCGAACTCATCGCCGTCGAGCGGCGTCTCGCCGTACCCAGGCGAGAGCGCCATCAGCGCCCGTTGCGTCGCTCGGCCAGGAACCTCTCGGCCGCAGCAGACCGAACGAATCCAGCAGGAACTTCGCGGCGCTCAAGCCGCGCAGAGTCAGCGGTAGAGCGCGACACGGCACGCTTGACGACTTCTGCGTCGACTTTGCGCTGCTCCATGAGTTCGCTCCCTTCCTCGCTCTCATGGTACCGCCCGAGCGTCTGAAGCTCAGGGTCATGGGCTACACCGCTTTCAGGGCCTTGACCACGCTCGGTAGCGTGAGACCGACGAGAGAGAGCAACGCCATGCGCAGACAAGCAGCCTTGCGACTGCACCCGGCATTGACCGCGATGCTGAACGGGCTCGGCGACACCGAGTTCGGCGACGAGTTTCGACAGAATGCCGTGACCCTGTCGACCCAGCTGCTCACGCAGCCGCGCCCCGACCCTGGGCAGGCACTCGTGCCACACCGGTGGATGCTCGAGCGAGCATCCGGCGATGGCCTGCCGTTGACCGCCGCGGGGTACCTGAAGCCCGTCGATGCACGCGAGCTCGCCGAGCTCTTGCCGGAGATGCGCGACTACCCCTGGGCGGGCACCCGCGAGATCGACGCCCACCCGGTGCTGGCCTTTCGGGAGTACCTGCGCGACATCAAACTGGTGCGGCGGTACAAGGGCACCCTGCGTCTTACGCCGCTCGGCCGCGAGTGCCTGGCCGACCCGGAGCGACTGTGGCGGCACTGTGCCGAAACGCTGATCGGTGACCCAGAGACCTTTGGTGGGCACTGCTCCGTGACGCTTGCGGTCTATGCGGGTACTGCCGACCGAACAATTCGTCCGCAACGCATCGCGCGCGTAGTGAGCGCGCACGGCTGGCGACACAGCGGCGGCGAGCCGATCGGAGACCGCGACGTGTATCCGGTCTGGAACGAGCTCTGGGCCAGGTTGTCGGCCGTTGGCACGCCCGACCCAGAGGCGGGGCGCGGCGAGTTTCTGCCGCGCATTCCGAGCGCGGCGGCGCGGGCGCTCATTCGAGACGCGCTGTTCGAGGTTGTGCCCGACCCCGATGTCGACCCCGACGAGGCGGAGGCGGGGGCCGCGTTTCGTCGGGGCGCCTACCGGCCGATTCGGTAGCAGCTCTGTGCCTGACCCGCGACGGGATCGCGGCGCTCGACGCCCGGGCTGAACGCGAGGGTAAGACGCGGTCAGAGGTCATCCGCGAGGCGCTGACCCACTGCCCGGCATGAGCCAATTCCATGGCGCCAGGCGCCCTGGGGCGGTGCGGTCAGTGCAATGTGCCTCCGGCGGCACATTGCGAATGTGGTCAACGGCACCCTCCAGCACATGCATGATCGGGTTACGACACGTGCTGGGGCTGTGTGCCTTTCTCCGCAGCGTCGCGAGCTCGGCGTAGGGCATCCTGCGCCCGAAGGACGAGGTCATCCCGCCCTTCACTCGTCGTAAGTGAATCCTCCCCAAGAACCTCGATGGTCAGGTCGGCGATCTCATCGGCGGTGGTCAGCCCGAGGGTGAGGACCAGTGTCGTGATGTCGGCGTAGTCCTTGCGCGCATACCGCGCCATCTTCATCGCGAGCAGGGCTCGGGGTGAGGCGACGCGGATCGTGTGACGGCCGAGTGCCACCTCGACGAAGTGACGGTCGTCGGTGATGTCGAAGACGATGAACGGCCGAGCGTTCTCGTTCACCCAGGTCCCGCTGAGCCCGTGCTCGTCGGCCATCTGCGCCCCGATGCGCACGACAGCGTCGAATGGTCGGAAGAGACCGTCGACGTCGGGAGTCAATTGGTCGCGGCCGAGCTGCAGCGCCATCGCGGCGCCGCCCACGAGGTAGGCGTCGACCTCGATTCCATCGGCGGCCGCGCGGTCGAGGAGCTCGACGAGGAGGGCGCGGATCTCTGTCGCACTCAGTTGCCGGTACTCGGAACTCACGCGATGGCCCAATCGTCAGGGCGCGACAGCAGGTTCTTCGCGAGGAAGAGCGGCGGGGTCTGTGCGCGCAGCCACGCCCGGAACTCGGGGCTTGGGTCATCGCCCATCACCGTCTCGGTCGCAAGGGGAGGGGCGTCGATCATCCACGGCAGGGCTGTTCTGCCCGTGCGCTCCAGAGCGTAGGCGAAAGCCGTCGCCAGGTAGGTGAGCCAGGCATCATCAAGGAGGCCGGCTGGAGCCTGCTCGAGCACCCACGACGGCACGGTCGCGTCGCTCGACTCGCCGAATCGGATGAGCCGGCCGACTGCTTCGGTGAGATCACGGATGGCCGACTCCGGGTCGCCGCGCCGCAGGCTCGAGGCCATCGCTCGTGCTGTGGTCGTCGCCGAGATGAGGTCGGCGGCAGCGGATCGCACGGGTTCCGCCGTCCAGCCGGCGGCCATCAGCAGTGACTGCATGGTCGCCCACGTCGGATCGAGCTCCCCGCTCTCCACTCGGCTCACTGTCGACTGCGCCACACCGGCTCGATCAGCCATTGCCGACTGCGACAATCGCGCGCGGGTGCGAGCGGTGCGAATCACTGTCGCGGCGGGGAGCATGACGGCGCCCTTTCTATGCGTATACGCATAACACTGTACTCATCCTTCCGCCGCTTCCGATAACTCATGAATGCCAAACAGCGCGATATCGCGCTAACGGTGTGCTACAGTCTATTTGAGCGAAAGCGCGACAAGTCGGAACCCACCGCCCCGCACCTCGCTCGGCACCCCCAGGAGGCCCCCATGCACACCACGATCCCCGCCCTCCACGTCGGCCAGGGCACCCACCAGGCCGGCCTCACCGTCTTCCCGGTCTGGGTCGACGCCCCGCGCATCGGCATGCTCGATTGGGCTCCCGCCTCCCTGCGCATCGCCGAGCGCGCCGAGGGGGCCGCCGTCGACACCCTCGAGGCCGAGAACCTCGCCGACCGCTCGCTCGTCGCCCTCGAGGGCGACCTGCTCGAGGGCGGCTGGCAGAACCGCATGCTCGCCCGCAGCCTCGTGCTCGCCCCGCGCGAGCGCCGCCCTCTGCCCGCCCTGTGCGTCGAGCAGGGCCGCTGGGGCGGCGCCGCCGACCACCGCGCCGGCGGCCGCCGCGCCTCGCTCGTCGTGCGCTACGGCGACGAGTCGGTGCAGCACCGCATTGCCGACGAGCTGCAGCGAGAGGACCGGCAGTCGCGGGTCTGGCGCCGCATCGACGCGATCGAGCAGCGCCTCGGCCGCAGCGAGACGCGCTCGTTCACGCACCAGCTCGATCGGCAGAGCATCCGCGTGCCCCGCATGATCGACGGCCAGCGCGGCGTCATCATCGGCATCGGCGGGCGCGTCATGGGCCTCGAGCTGTTCTGCTCGGGCTCGGGCCTGCGCTCGCGCTACGCCGGCATCGTGCAGTCAGCAGCGGTGGATGCTCGCCTCGCCGACCCCGTCGCCACCAGCGCCGAGCGGGCTCGCGCCTTCGCCCGCGCCCTGCAGGGCCGGCGACTGCACGGGGGAGAGGGGCACGGCGGAGAGTCGGGCGATCGCTGGTTCGAGGTCGCCCGCGACGACGACCGCATCGCGGCCACCGGCCTCGGGGCCCGGCTCGCCAACCCGTCCGACGGTGCGACCGACGGGCGCGACCAGCGCGGGCTGCTGCACCTCACCGCTCTCGATCGCGCGCACCCCCTGCTCGCTGGGGTCTGAGTCGGGCGGAACTTCCTGAGGCTGGTGTGTCGTCGATGTCACATGACAAGGGCGACACATCACCCGTCGTGCGCGGGCCGCTCCGGGCCGAGCGGGCGGCGCCGCCAATGTCAGCCCTCACCACTACCGTTCGAAGACCGCAAGGAGACCGCATGACCTCTTCCACTCCCTCGCCCGCAGCGCAGGCCGCCCAGCCCGCCTCGACCGACCGCGCCGCCGGCGTGCTGCTCGGCCTCGCGGCCGGCGACGCCCTCGGCGCCGGCTACGAGTTCGGTGACCCGCTGCCCGACGACGCGCCGGTCGGCATGATCGGCGGTGGCGGCTTCGGCTGGGCACCGGGGGAGTGGACCGACGACACCTCGATGGCCGTGCCGATCGCGCAAGCCGCGGCCCGCGCCGCCGACCTGCGCGACGAGGCCGTGCTCGACGAGATCGTCGCCGCCTGGATCGTGTGGGCCCGCACCGCCGCCGACGTCGGGGTGCAGACCCGCGCCGTGCTCGCCGAGGCCGAGCGCAACGGTGGCACCGCGGCCGCCGCGCGCGCCGCCGCGCAGGCCCTGCACGAGCGCACCGGCAAGTCGGCGGGCAACGGGTCGCTCATGCGCACCGCGCCCGTCGCCCTCGCGTACCTCCACAACGAAGCGGCCGCCGCCGTCGCCGCTCGCACCCTCAGCTCGCTCACCCACTGGGACGACGACGCCGGCGACGCGTGCGTGCTCTGGACCCTCGCCATCCGCCACGCGGTTCTCACCGGCAACCTGGATGCTCGCATCGGCCTGCCCGCCCTCCCCGCCGCGCGGCGCGACCGCTGGGCCGCGCTGCTCGACGACGCCGAGCAGCGCCAGCCGCGCGACTTCGCGCGCAACGGCTGGGTCGTCGAAGCGCTGCAGGGGGCGTGGTCGAGCATCCACGGGGCGCGCGGACTGCGCGATGGTCTCGAGCGGGCCGTGCGCGGCGGTCGCGATACGGACACGGTCGCCGCCATCGCGGGCGGGCTTCTCGGCGGTGCCCTCGGGGCGAGTGCAGTGCCCAGCTCGTGGGGCCGACTGCTGCACGGGCACCCTGGGCTGCGCACCCACGACCTCGTCGCACTCGCAGCTCTCGCCGCCCGCCGGGGCGAGCCCGACAGCACGGGCTGGCCCGTGGCCGAGCGCATGGACTACCTCGACTGGGTACCCGAGCGATCGTTGACCGTCCATCCCCATGACCCCGGGGTGCTGCTCGGCTCGATCGTCGACCTCGACGATGTGCAGACCGATGCCGTCGTGTCGCTCTGCCGCATCGGCCCCGCACAACGACGCCGCGTCGACCACGTCGAGGTGTGGCTCATCGACCGCGACGAGCCCGAGGCCAACCCGAACCTCGACCTCGTGCTGCGCGACACTGCCGACGCGATTGCGGCGTTCCGCGCCGAGGGAAAGACCGTGCTGCTGCACTGCGTGCAGGCGCAGAGCCGAACGCCCTCCGTCGCCGCGCTCTACGCGGCCCTCCACCGCGGCGTTCCGGTCGAGCAGGCTCTTCGAGACGTCGTCGCGGCGCTCCCCGCCGCCCACCCGAAGCCGTTTCTGCGCGAGGCGCTCTCGCGCGTCGCGACCACCACCCAGGAGGCATCATGACCGACTCCACCTACACCGCCCTGCTGCTCATCATCGACCGCAGCGGCTCGATGCAGGCGATCCGAGACGACATGGTCGGCGGGCTCGAGAGCCTGCTCGCCCAGCAGGCCGCCCTGCCCGGGCGTCTGACCGTCGACATCGTCGCGTTCGACGACGAGGTCGAGCACCAGGCGACCTTCGCCGACCCCGCTGCGGTGCGTGTGCAGCTCGAACCGCGCGGCATGACCGCCCTGCTGGATGCCCTCGGCGACTCGCTCGAAGGCTTCCGCTCGGCGCTCTCTGCCATGCCCGCGCACGCCCAGCCCGCGACCGTGCAGGTGGTCGTCGTCACCGACGGCCACGAGAACGCCAGCAAGCGCTGGACGGGGCAGCGCGTCAACCGGCTCATCACCGGGCTCGCCGACGAGCTCGGCTGGAACTTCGTGTACCTCGGCGCGGGGCAGGACGCGATCGCCGTCGGCCGCGACCTCGGCTTCGACCCCGGCAGCTCGATGGCCTGGGATGTCGACGCCGACGCCGTGCACGCCAGCAGCCTCTCCGTCGGCCGCTACCTCCGCGACGTGCGCCGCGGCGAGAAGAAGGAGTTCGACCGCAGCGAGCGCGTCATGGCTGCCCCCAGCCGCGGTGCCGCGGATGCCGACAGGGTCAGCGCCGAGAAGTCAGGCGGGCAGAAGCCCGGCTCCGAGCCCGGGGCCTAGAAGCGCACCACCGAGAGCTCGCGGCCGCCCGGGCCGTGCAGCGAGATCGACTGCAGCTGCGCATCCGGCCCGATGCGGTTCTCGGGGCGCTCGTACGTCGTGACGAGACCGCGGTAGGTCCACAGAGCCGACTGCTCGTCGGCCAGCACCCGCGCCACGACGCCGCTGGGGCCGCGGTCGAGTCGGATGGTGTGGCGCGCATCCGCCGGAACTCTCTCGAGAGGCACCCAGCCGTCGCGCGACTTGCGCTGCACCGAGCTCGTGAGTCGCCGATCGGTGGGCACCTCCTCGGTGCGGGAACGCGAGGTGCGTCGCGCGCCATCACGCACCGCCTCGACATGCTTCGCGCGCCGCGCGGCGACCTCGGCGGCAGTCGGCTTGCGGAACAGCCGCGACGGCTTGCCGACCGTGCCCGAGGTGTACTCGCCGGTCTCGACGAGCAGGGGCTCCATCATGCGGCGGAACGTGTCGCGCTGCGGGGTCGAGGGGTCGACGGCGGTGTGCAGCAGCAGCAGCTCGCGCAGGGTGAACGCGGGCGGCATGAGGTTCCACGGGTCGGGCATCGTCGCGTAGTCGGTGCGGATGCGCTCGACCGCGATCGCCAGGATGCGCGCGTGGTCGAAGTCGAGCGGGTCGGCGAGGTCGATCGGCACGCCCGCCTCCTCGGGCAGGCGATCGGCGGGGAGGGCCATCGCGTGGGCCACCGAGAGCACCCAGCCGCGGTCATCGCGGTGCGGCTCGTCGAACACCTGCAGCTGCCGCGGCTCGCCGCCGCCGATGCCGGCCTTCGCGGCGAGCGAGCGCCGCACCGCGTCGACGAGGCGCTCGCCCTCGTGCAGGAAGGTTCCCGGCAGGCGCCGCCGGCCGTCGCGGCCCTCGACGAGCACGACGCAGAGCTCGTCGCCGCGCACCGTGAACACCGCGGTGTCGACGGCGACCGAGGGGCGCGGGTAGTCGGTCAGCGGGCGCGAGGGCTGAGCATCCATGCGTCATATTCTCGCACGATCGCGCTAATGTCGCGCGCCCACAGGCACGCCTAGAACGAGTTCCCCATCGCCCGCAGCCGCTCGACCCGCTCGGCGACGGGCGGGTGGGTGCCGAGCAGCCGCTCGAGCCACGAGGCGCCGCCGCCGTCGTGGATGAACAGCGCCCGCACCTCTCCGGTCGCGGTCGAGGCGCCCGCGGGGTGGGCGGCGAGCTTCTCGAGCGCGCGCACGAGGCCGTCGGGAAAGCGGGTGAGCTCGACGCCGCTCGCGTCGGCGAGAAACTCGCGGCGGCGCGAGACGGCCGCGCTGATCACCGGGCCGAGCACTGTCGCCACGAGCCAGAAGATGCCGCCCAGGATGAGCAGGCCGAGGCCGAGCATCCCGATCAGAATGCCGATGCCGTTGCGCAGGCCGCTCGGCGTCGCCTGCAGCATCGCCCAGCCGAGGCCGAGCAGCCCGGCGGCGACCGCCGCGATCGACCCGACGAGGGCGAATGTCGTGAGGGTCACGCGGCCGTCCTGGTTGACGATGTGCGCCACCTCGTGGGCGATCACCGCCTCGAGCTCGGTGTCGTCGAGCAGGTCGAGCGCGCCGCGCGTCACGCCGATGACGGCCTTGTCGGGGCGCAGCGAGGCCGCGAAGGCGTTCGGCGCGGCATCCTCGATGACGCCGACCTGCGGCAGGGGGATGCCCGCACGAATGGCCGTGGTCTCGACGATGCGGTGCAGCCGCGGCTCCGCATCCGGGCCCACCGCGACCCAGCCGGCCGCTTTCGCCGCGTGCTCGGTCGCGTGGCTCAGCTGCCACCACACGTAGAGCGGGCAGAACAGGCTCAGCAGCACGAGCGGCCAGAACGACTCGAACACCCATGACGTGAACAGTCCGAGCCCCAGCACCGCCACGCAGAACACCGCGATCAGCAGGATGCTGAACCGCCTGTTGCGCGCGATCTGCCGGTACATGCGGCGAATCTACCGGGGTGCGCCGACCGCGGCTCGGCGGCAGTGCTCGCGAGCCGCCCGACCGTCGAGGCGGTTGTCAGGTCGCAGCTCGAGGGCTACGGTCGAGAGCAACACGGAGGAGGTACCGACGTGGTTGACGCGCCGCACACCCGAGACCCGCACACTCCCGACACCGAGCGTGACCCCGAGCGTGACCCCGAGCCGCTGTGGAAGCGCTGGTGGTTCTGGCTGCTGATCATCGCGATGATCGCGATCGGCACGCTGATCGCCGTGACCGTCGCCGGGGGAGGGGCCACCGAGCCGGGCGCCGGTGAGTCCGACCGGCCGGCGGCCGAGCAGCCTGACCCGCCGGCTAGCGACCCCAGCCCCCCGGCAAGCGAGCCCGTCAGCTGGGGGCCGATCGCCACCAGCTGCTGGTCGATCACCCACAGCCCACCGCCGGGAGCGCCCGGCAGCCCGTCGTGGTTCGCGCTCTCCGTCGTGCTCGCCACGCTGTCGGGGGTGTTCCCCGAGGTCGGCGCGACGGCGACAGCGAGTATCCCGGGCGCCGACGGCGGCGAGGTCGAGGCCTCGATCGGCGACAACGGCACGGCCGTCTTCGTGGTGCCGATCTCGGCGTACGGCACGTATGCGGTCGAGCAGATCGCGGTGACGGATGCGGGCCAGACCACGACCGTCGACGGCGACCTGCCCGTGGTCGAGGTCACGGCCGACGAGCAGCCGCTGCAGTGCACCGGGCCTGACGCGGACGCTCTGCAGGGCAGTACCGAGGAGGCGCTGGCGCGCTGAGGGCGGGGTTGCGCTGAGCCCGGGGTGGCGCTGAGCCTCCTCCCCACCCGGCGCCAGCCGGTTCGCCGACCCCGGTGCGGGGTGCGCGCCACGAGCCGAGGCCACGGGGGGCATCCTCACCGGCATGACCGGAACCTTCCGCACCTACCGCCCCGCACCGCCCGGCCGCCGCACCCGCGTCGTCACGCCCGAGCATCCGCTGACCGAGGCCGAGCTCGAGTCGCCCGAGGCCCAGCTCGCGCACGCGCTCGGGCCGGCGCTGCGCTGGCAGCTCTGGCTCTTCCTGCCGCCCACCGACGCGGGATTCACCGGTGTCGCCATGCCGTGCGACGACCTGCCACGTCGATGCCCGGCCGACGCGGCCGCGATGCTCACGCCGCTGCTGCACGGGCTCTGCGACGCCGGAGCCCGCACGCTCGTGATCGCCCTCGAACGAAAAGGCGGCCCTGACCCCACCCGTTTCGACCGCGAGTGGATGCTCGCCCTCAGCACCGCCGCCCACGACGCCGACCTCACCCTGCGGTCAGTGCTCATCAGCCACACGCGCGGCGTGCGCGAGCATCCTGCCCCGAGCCCGGCGCTGCCGCTCGGGCTGTGAGCAGCTCGCCGATGGCGCCGCGTGGTTAGTCCACTATGGTTAGTTCACATGGGAGAGCAGGTGAACGTGCACGAGGCCAAGACGCGGCTGTCTGAGCTGCTCGCGCGGGTCGAGCGCGGTGAGGAGATCGTCATCGCCCGCGGCGGCGCCCCGGTCGCTCGACTCGTCGCGGTCGGTGCGCTGCCGCCGCGCGAGCTGGGGTTTCTCGCTGGGCTCGACACGCCGGACTCGTTTTTCGCGCCGTTGCCGGAGGAGGAACTCGCGGCGTGGGAGGGATCGGGAGCGTCTCTGCTGTGACGCTGCTTCTTGACACGCACGTTTTGCTCTGGGCGTTGGGCGCGCCGCACCGTCTGCCGGCGGCCCTTCGCGACCGACTCGTCGACCGTCGCGAGACACTTCTTGTCTCGGCAGCGAGCGCATTCGAGATCGCCACGAAGCACCGGCTCGGTCGATTGCCGGAGGCGAGTGCCTTGGTCAGGTCGTTCGAGCGTCAGATTGCTCGACTCGCGGCGGATCACCTGCCGATCAGGGCCGAGCACGCCCTCGCTGCGGGCGCTCTCGACTGGCCGCATCGCGACCCGTTCGATCGCGTTCTGGCCGCTCAGGCCATGACCGAAGGCATCACTCTCGTCTCGGCCGACCCGGTGTTCGCAACACTTCCGGGTCTCAGTGTCGACTGGGGCTGATGTCGGATGTACCCCGCACACTGAAGGTGTGACGAGAGACGACAGCCCCGTGATCCAGCCTGGTGACGGCGCGACGCTCGTGGCTGAGCCCGAACGACTCGCCTCTTGGGCACCGCTCACGCAGCCCGAGCCGTTCCCGTACAGCTACCGCATGAGCGGCGGGTCGACGACCGCTTTGCCGAACTGGCAGGTGCTCGGCGACCTGCTGCAGCTGGTCGGCATGCACCGGCAGTACTACTTCCTCACCGTCGACCGCACCGACGGTGTGGAGAGGTGGGCTCAAGTGATCGGGCACCCCGACGCCATGGCCGTCGAGCTTGCCGTTGCGAACGCGCCGATGCGGGTCTACCGCTCCGGCGACGACCAGTCGTCGCGGATGCTGACATCGTCGGTCGGCACGCACGTCGAGGCGCGGCAGGCGGACCTGTTCACCGCTGCCGAAGCGCTCGTGCTCATCCGCATCTGGCTCGCGCACGGCGCCCTCGGCATCGAAGGCACCGCGGTGCGGTGTCCCGACGACTGGGCTCGCATGAACGGCTGGCCGATCCTGCCGTGATCGGCCGACCTCAGTCGTCGAGCACGAAGGTGACCTCCATGGTCACCTGGTAACCCATGACCTGACCGTTCTCGATCGCGACCTTCTGCTCTTTGACCCAGGCACCGCTCACCCCTCGCAGGGTGCTGCTGGCGCGCGCGATGCCGACGTGCACGGCATCTTCGAAGCTCTTCTCCGACCGGGCGGTGATCGTGGTGACGCGGGCGACGCTCGACATGATGACTCCTTCGGCTTGAGCGGTCGATGGTGCCAGACAGTCAACTCCTGTCGACCGAGTATGTCGAGGGCCTGTCGTGTCGCCGGTATGTGCGCCGGAGACTCGTGAATCCACGGACGAGCCGGCGCGGCACGCCGCACCATCCGTGGATTCGGGAGCACGGCGGGCGACGTGCCGTTTCGGCTTCCGTGGATTGGGGAGTGCGGCGGGCGACGTGCCGCTCCGGCTTCCGCGGATTCGGGAGTACGGCAGGGGGCGTTCCGATCGGCGATCCGTGGATTCGGGAGTGCCCGAGAAGTGTCGGAGGTGCGCCGTACGCTGGCCCTGACCCCACCGAGAGCGAGCGCCCATGTACCTGACGACGACCGAGAGCGCCGAGGGCCCCACCTCACGGCTGCTCGTCACCTCGGCGAGCGACCTCACGCGCGCCGCAGAGTGCGAGTTCCGCGTCGCGCGCGACCTCGACGCCAAGCTCGGGCGCCTGCCCGCCGTCGACGACGAACCCGACGCGATGCTCGCCCGCACGGCACGGCTCGGCGACGCGCACGAGCTCGCCGTCATCGCCGACTACCGCGCACGGGCCGCGAGTCCCGGCGACGTGCTCGAGATCGCCCGCGCCGACCGTGCCGGCCTCGATGCGATCGAGCCCTACGCGCTGCAGACCCTCGAGGCCCTGCAAGCGGGGGTGCCGGTCATCGTGCAGGGCACCTTCGTCGACCGCGACCACAGCCCCGCATCCGACCCCGACGACACGGCGATCGCCTTCGTGGGCTACGCCGATTTCCTCGAGCGGATGCCCTCCGGTGCGTACCGCGTGCTCGACAGCAAGCTCGCACGCCGCGCGAAGGTCACGGCCCTGCTGCAGCTCGCCGCCTACGCCGAGCAGCTCGAGCGGCTCGGCATCGCCGTCGACACCGAGGTGGCGCTGATTCTCGGCACGGGGGAGCACAGCATCCACCGCCTCGACGACATTGCGCCGGTGCTGCGTGCACGGCGCGCCCGGTTGCACCGCCTGCTGCGCGAGCGCCTCGCCGACACCGAGCCCCTCGCCTGGCGCGACCCCGGCGTCACCTACTGCCGCAGCTGCGCGTGGTGCGCGAGCGAGATCGCTGCCCACGACGACGTCAGCCAGGTGGCCGGACTCACCGGCGCGCAGTGGCAGAAGCTCGGCAGCGTCGGCATCACCACGCTCGGCGACCTCGCCGCCGTCGACGACACGGCGGCTGCGTCGGTGGCGAGCGCGTCGGGCATCGCCCGCACGACGCTCGACACCCTGCGGCTGCAGGCCTCCCTGCAGGCGCAGGCCGCCGGAGCCGCAGCCGGCAGCCCGCCGCCCGTGCACGTGCGCGCGCCCGGCGCCCTGCACACCCTGCCCGCGCCGAGCCCCGGCGACCTCTACTTCGACTTCGAAGGCGACCCGCT
>ERZ1066136.489-NODE-489-length-29811-cov-14.768652_pt1 | contig 29811 bp, 25 predicted proteins | sample MGYA00382783_ERZ1066136 | MGnify/ENA primary metagenome ERZ1066136 (study PRJEB33369, sample SAMEA5778366) | biofilm metagenome | biome: Industrial cooling water; feature: Water cooling tower basin; material: Biofilm | place: United Arab Emirates | collected... | reverse complement strand
CAGGTTGGTATCGCGGCTCGGGCGCAGCCCGAGTCGATCGTTCCTCAACCTGTCAGCCCATCCAGGCGCCGCCGTTGAGGTCCAGGGCCTGGCCGGTCAGGCCGCGGGCTTCGTCGGACAGGGCGTAGGCCGCCAGGGCGGCGACCTCCTCGGGGCTGGCCATGCGCCCCAGGGGCACCTGGGACATGGCCATGGCCTTGGCCTGGTCGAAGCTCTGGCCGGTGGCGGCGGCGAATCCCTCGATGCCCTGGCGGGCCATGGCGGTGTCGACCCAGCCCGGGCACAGGGCGTTGACCTGCACCGCCTGCGGGGCCAGCTCCATGGCCAGGGAGCGGGTCAGGCCCAGGAGCGCGGCCTTGGAGGCGCAGTAGCCGCTGTAGCCGCCCACGCCGATGCGCGCCAGGATCGAGGCGATGAACAAAAGGTGGCGCGGCCCCGGGCCGGGGGCCAGGTGCTCGAGGGCCGCGCGGGCGCAGTGGTAGGAGCCGAGCAGGTTGGTCTGCACCAGCTCCGCGAAACGGTCCTCGGGGCCGGCTTGGTTGGGGCCGCCGATGCCGGCGTTGGCGACCAGGGCGTGCAGGGGGCCGAAAGCGCGCGCCGCCTGGGCCACGCCCGCGCGCACCGCGCTCAGCTCGCGCACATCGAAGGGCAGCACCTGGGCCCGGCCGCCGGCGGCGCGGATCAGGCGCTCGGTCTCGGCCAAGGGCTCCGGCCGGCGGCCGGCCAGGGACAGGGCCGCGCCCTCGCGGGCCAGGCGCTGGGCGATGGCGCGGCCGATGCCGGTGCCGGCGCCGGTGACCAGGACGTGCTTGTGGGCGAAGCGCTGCATCGGGGGGGCGTTGGGCAGGGCGGAGGGGTCGATCCGGTGCGGCGGATCGCTGGGGAGCTTCGATCCGGGGCGGAGCCGGGAATCGAGCGGGCGGATAGCGGCCGGCGGGCCCCAGGCGGGGTGCCGGCCGCGGCCCTCGGCCCCGGGGGTGCTGGGGCGCTGGGGCGCGGGGGTGCTGGGGGGCTGGGGGGCCGGGGGCGCCAGACCCTGCACGGGCCTGGGCGGCGCGTCGGCCCCCCCCGCCGGGGCGGGCGCTCTCAGTGCCCCTGGGCTTCGAGCCAGCGCTCGCAGTCGATCGCGGCCTGGCAGCCCATGCCCGCGGCGGTGATCGCCTGGCGGTACACGTGGTCGGCCACGTCGCCCGCAGCGAACACGCCGTCCAGGTTGGTGTAGGTGCCGCGCTTGACCTTGACGTAGCCGAGCTCGTCGGTGTCGAGCTGGCCCTTCAGGAAGCGCGTGTTGGGCTGGTGGCCGATCGCCAGGAAGAAACCCTGGACCTCGAGCGTGCTGCGCTCGCCGCTGACGGTGTCCTCGAGGGCCAGGCCGGTGACGCGGCCGGCCTGCACGTCCAGGACCTCGCGCACCTCCTTGTTCCAGACGAACTCGATCTTCGGGTTCTTGAAGGCGCGCTCCTGCATGATCTTGCTGGCGCGCAGCTTGTCGCGCCGGTGGACCACGTAGACCCGCGAGGCGAAGCGGGTCAGGAATTGGGCCTCCTCCATGGCGGTGTCGCCCCCCCCCACCACGGCCACGGCCTTCTGCTTGAAGAAGGCGCCGTCGCAGGTGGCGCAGGCCGATACGCCGCGATTGCGGAGCGCGGTCTCGCTGGGCAGCCCCAGCCACTTGGCGGAAGCGCCGGTGGCGACGATCACGGCGCGCGCCTCGTGCCAGACGCCGTCGGTGGTCTTGACGCGCTTGACCTTGCCGGCGAGCTCGCATTCCTCGACGTTGAGGGAGTGCAGCTCGGCCCCGAAGCGCTCGGCCTGGGCCTTGAACTTCTCCATCAGCTCCGGGCCGGTGACGCCGCTCGGGAAGCCGGGGTAGTTCTCGACCTCGGTGGTCAGCATGAGCTGGCCGCCGGGCAAGAGGTCCGGGGCCTCCGAGGAGGTCTCGCCCTCGAACACCAGCGGATTCAGGTTGGCGCGGGCCGCGTAGATGGCCGCCGTGTAGCCGGCCGGGCCGGAACCGATCAGGATGACGTTGCGCACGGATGCGGGCGGGACGTGGGACGGGGGGCGCAGGGGTGCGGATAGTTTGGCGCTGGGCGGCGGCGAAACCTACCCTCGGCCGCCGGTCGCCCTCGCCCCTAGGCCGGTTCCGGCGCAGGGGCTGCCCAATCCTGACCCTACGACCGACGGCCCCCCCGGTGACCTGCCTCCCGTGAACCCCGATCAAGGTGACCAGCCCCGCTTCCTGCACAGCGACGAGCCGGCCCTGCTGGCCGCCGAGCGCCTGGCCGACCGGCTGTGTGCGGTGGTGCGCGGGGCGCTCGCCGGCGCCGACGAGGCCGAGCGCCTGGCCCTGGGGCGGCCCGCGGGCCAGGGCGCGGGCGATATCAGCTACGGGCTCGACGTGCCCGCGGAGCGCGCCATCGAGGGCTGGGCGGAGGCCCTGGCCCGGCGCGGGCCGCTCTCGCTGCTGACCGAGGAGACCGGCTGGCGCCACCTGGGCCCGGACGGCCAGGGCGGGGTCCGGGAGCTCGGCGGCTTCGGCCACGGGGGTCCGGCCTTCGTGATCGACCCGATCGACGGCACGCGCAACCTGATGGCGGATCTGCGCTCGGCCTACAGCGTGATCGGGATCGCGCGGCCCACCGCGGCCGCGCCCCGGAGCGGCGACCTGATCGCCGGGGTGGTCAGCGAGCTGCCCGCCAGCGACGGCGGCCGGGCGCGGCGCTTCGTGGGCCGGCGGGGCCTGGGTTGCATCGAGGAGCGCCGCTTCCTGGGCAGCGACGGCGGCCTCGGGGCCAAGCTCTCCGAGCGCCGCCTCTACGCCGACGGCGAGCTGCGCCTGACCCACGCTTTCCTGCCCTTCTTCCGCTACGCCCCGGACCTGCGCCCGGGCATCGCGCGCGTGGAAGCGGCCTTCTTCGAGCGCCTCGAGCGCCACGAGGGCCTGGACACCCGCGCCTGCTTCGACGACCAGTACATCTGCTCCGCGGGGCACCTGGTGCTGCTGATGCGCGGGCTGTACCGCTTCGTGGCCGACCTGCGCCCGCTGGTGGCGCGCCGCGAGGGCAAGCGCAGCGTGCCCACCAAGCCCTACGACCTGGCCGGGGCCCTGGTCTGCGCGCGCGAGGTCGGGGTCGAGCTCACCGACCTGTCCGGCGCGCCGCTCGAGTTCCCCCTCGACGTGCACACGCCGGTGGGCTACGCCGGCTACGCCAACGCCGCCACCCGCGCCAGGCTCGAACCGCACCTCCTGGCGGCGATCCTGGAGAGCGGTCCGCTGCGCGGCGCGTTCTGAGCCCCGCCGCGGAGCCGCGCCGCGAGCCCCGCGGGCTGGCGCTCCACAGCGCGCGGCCGGCGGCGGCCCGAAGGCATCCGCCGGACTGGAACTGCGGCTCGGGGGCCGCCCGAGCTGATGCTTGCTCAGCCCCTCAACCGGCGGCCGGCTGCTCCTGCTGCAGGTAGGTCTTGGGCTTGTAGAGCGCGGCCACGCCGATGTAGACCACGGCGGCGCCGAGCATCAGCTTCGTGAAGAACCAGTAGTAGTCGGCGCCGACCAGGGTCGAATCGCCGTACTCATCCATGGTGAAGCGGTTGACCAGCGCGGTCAGCAGATTGCCCGCCGAGACCGCCAGCAGGTACAGGCACATGACCAGCGACTTGATCTTGAGCGGAGCCTGGGTGTAGGCGAACTCGAGGGCGGTGATCGAGACCATCACCTCGCCGGCGGTCAGCAGCACGTAGGCCAGCAGCTGCCAGACGATGTTGGGGCGCTCCACGGGGAGCGGCGGCTGGCCGTTGCGCAGCGCGACCTGGCTGGCGCCGAGCCAGACCCCGCGCTGGTCCTCGGAGCCGGCGATGGCGTCGGCGCTTCGGGCCTGTTCGAGCCCCAGGGCGGCGGCCAAGCTGGCCCGGTCCGCCCCGGGGGGCAGGCCCCGCAGGGCGTCCTCGAGCCGGCGCCGCTGTTCGCGGGTGCGCTGGGCGAAGGCCGCTTCCAGGGCCTCGAGCTCGGCCCCGTGCTGGGCCTCGAAGGCCGCTTTCTCGGACAGTTTCTTGGGGGTCGCGCCGAGCTTGGCCTGGCTCTCCGCCGACTGGCTGGCCTTTTCGGCCGCCAGGGCCTGCGAGACCGCGGCGACCTCGTCGAGGGGCAGCTTGGAGGCCGGGACCGCGGCGGGGCCGGAATCCGCGAGCTGGCGCGCGCTCCGCACCAGGGAGACGGCCCCGGACTCGAACAGCGACCCCAGCAGGTTTTCGGCGGAACCCGGACGGCCCGAGGCTTCGATCGCCGCCAGGCTGGCGGCGAGATCGATCGTCTCCGGGGCGATCTGGGGCGCGATCGAAGCCTCGAAGTCCTGCTTGGCGGCGGCGATGTCGCTCTCGATCTTGGCCGCCAGGGCGAAGGAGGCCGCGGTCAGCAGGAAACCGAGGAACATCTTGCGCAGCGAGGTCAGCTTGAACAGCTTGCCGAGCAGCGGATAAACGGCGTAGGTGAAGATCGGCGCGAACAGCAGGATCAGCAGCGGATTGACCGCGCCCACCTGGCTCTGGAGCCATTCGATGCCCAGGAACTTGAGGTCCATCTGACCCGCCTGCACCACCCAGGCCGAGGCGCTCTGGTCGTACAGGGACCAGAACACCGCCACGAAGGCGTAGACCGGGGTCAGGCGCAGCAGCACGCTCAGGCCCTCGCCGGTGAACACGTGGCTGAAGTATTCGCGGCCGGCCGGCGGGATGTGCACGAACCGGTGCCGGCCGAGCCAGAACACGAAGGTGGCGATCGCCATCAGGATCCCCGGCACGCCGAAGGCCCAGCCCGGTCCGTAGCGGTCGAGCAGCCAGGGAATCGAGAGGTAGGCGAAGAACGAGCCCACGTTGATCGAGAAGTAGAACCAGCCGTACACCTTCTCGATCAGGTGACCGTTGCTCTGGCCGAACTGATCGCCGACGTTGGCCGAAACGCAGGGCTTGATGCCGCCGGCCCCCAGGGCGATCAACACCAGCCCGATGTACAGGAAGGTGCGCGGATCGAAGGTCTTTTCGAGCAGCGCCTCGGGCAGATCCATCAGCGCCAAGGTGCCGTGGCCCAAGCAGTAGAACAGCGAGAGATACAGCACCGTCTTGTACTTGCCCCAAAAGGCATCGGCCAGGATCGCACCGAAGAGCGGCACGAAATAGGCGAAGAACGAGAACCAGGCCATGGTCTCGCGGACCTGGGTGGCCGTCATGAAGTCCGGGTCCCCGTGCTTGGTGAGCAGGTACTGGGACATGAAGACCGGCAGGATGGCCTTCATGCCGTAGTAGCTGAAGCGCTCGGCGGCCTCGTTGCCGACGATGTAGGGCACGCCCGGGGGCATGCCCGTGGTGGGGATCGGCGCGGTCAGGAACTTGGCCATCGAGGAGCGGGGGGTTGGGAGAGGGTGCGGAGCGGGGCGGGCGCGGCCCGAGTCGATTGTTTCTCGATCTGTCAGGCGCCGTCGCCGCGCAGGCTGATCCAAAGCACCAGGCCGAGCAGCGCCAGGCCGCCCAGCAGGATCAGGAACGCCTTGGCCTTCTGGCCGCCGCGGTCGGCGAACTTGAGGCTCAAGAACCCGCACAGGGCGGCCGCGCCGGGCAGGGCGTAGAGCGCGTAGAAGAAAATCTGCTTGGCCGACTCGGTGCCCAGGAACGGCAGGCTTTCGAGCAGACCGAAGGCCTGGGCGCTGAAGGCGCCCACGGCCAAGGCGGCCAGCAGCAAGAGCAGGGCGCCGAGCGCGCCGAACAGGCCCAGGGAATTCTTGGAGCTCATCGGGGCATGGTGGCAAAGGGGTTCCGTGGGCGCCAGGCGCACCACGGGTCAGGACTCAGGGCCTGTCCATGGCTGGGTCGAAGCGGGCCAGGGCGCGCCCGCCGGCGAAAATCGCCGCCCACAGGGCCAGGGCGAGGCCCACGGAGACCGCCGCCGCGCCCCCGAGCCACAGCGCCGCAGGGCTCTGCGGACGGCCGAAGAGCCCCCACGAGGCCCACAGGCAGCCGGCGGCGATCAGGCCGGAAAGACCGAAACACAGGCCGCGCAGCAGCAGCAACACCAGGGCCCGGCCGACGTTCTGCAAGGGGCCGTCCTGGCCCGGCACCAAGCGCACGGGCCAGACCAGGAAGATGGCGTTGTCGAGGGCCAACCACAGCCCGACGACCAGGGGCAGGGGCATGCCCACCGCCAGCAGTTCGGCCCACACCGGGCCGCTCGGCGCGCCGCGGCCGACCAGCAGCTGCAGGAGCAGGGCCAGCGCCAGCAGCAGCGTGGCCGCCAACCATTCGGGCAGCAGCATGGCCAGGAACAGGCGCCGCGGCGGCAGCGGCCAGGACTTGATCGCGTCCAACCGGTCGAGGTCTTCGCGGAAGTCGAAGCGCAGCCCGCTGCATAGGTACAGGGTCCCGAGCAGGGCTGTGGTCAGCAGCGACAGCAGCAGCGCACCGGGCGCCTGCTGGCGTCCGATGGTGGCCTCGCTGAGCGCCACCAGCAGGGTCAGGATCACCGCGCTGAAGCCCAGGGTGGAGCGCGCCCGGCGCCACAGCCCGGCCGATTTGCGCCAGGCCACCGCGCCCAGGGGGCCGCGCCCGAACAGCCAGGGCACGCGCCGGCCGGCGCTGCGCTCGGACACCAGCGTCGCGGCGGCGCCCGTGCCCGAGCTCTGCAGGCGCCGCAGCCGCCGCGCCAGGGCCTGGGAGCTCTCCAGGACCCACTCGCGGAAATCGAGCGGCAGGCGCGCCACGGCCTCGTAGGTCGCGAGCAGCAGCAGCAGGCAACAGCCGCCCCAGGCCAGGGTTTGCGCGGGCCCCTCGGCCGCCGCCAGCTTGGCCCAGGGCGTGAACGGCCAGGTCAGGCGCCGGGTCCAGGGATGCTCGAGAAAGCGCGGCAAATCGCGGAAATCGGGCATCTGGTCGAGGGTCATGGCCACGAACAGCACGCCCAAGGACAGCCCGAGCAGCGCCAGGAACACGAGCCGCGACAGCAAGCGCAGCAGCTCGGCGCGAGCGCGGTTCTCGATCGCGCCCAGCAGCAGCGCGACCCCCTGCCCGAGCACGGTCACGAAGGCCACCGCCAGGAGGCCCGCCAGGGCCGCCGGCAGGGCCTGCGGCAAGCGCACGGCGGCGGCTGCCGCCACGAACAGGCCGCCGAACAGGGAGCGCAGCAGCAGGGTGTTCAGGCGGTAGCGCAGGATCGCGCCGCGCGGGATCGGGGCCGAAAACAGGCGCTCGAGCTCGCCCGGCGGCAGGTACAGGCCGCGCTGGGTGATGTTGCCGCTGATCGACAGGGCCGCCAGCAGCGCCACCGCCAGGCGCACCACGGGCTCGGTCAGCTCGGGCGGCACGGCGCCGCCGCGGTTGGCCATGATCGTCAGCACCAGGGAGCTGAGCCAGATCAGGCCCATCAGGGCGCCGAGCAGGGCGAACAGGGCCCCGGAGACGCTCTTCAGGCGGCGCTGCTGGCGGCGCCACAGGCCGCGCAGCTTGGCCCGCGCCAGATAACGCAGGGCGGGATGGCCACGGAGCAGCGCCATGGGAGCGAGCTCAGCCGGCCGGCTCCCGCGCGGACGGGGCCGCCCCCTCCCCCCGGCCCTGGCCCTCGGCGGTCAGGGCGAAGTACAGGTCTTCGAGGCTGCCGGCGCTGACCTGGGCCAGGCCCTGCTCCAGGGGCCCGTCGAAGCGCGCGCGCCCGCGGTCGAGGATCAGGAGCCGCGTGGCCAGGGCCTCGACCAGCTCCAGCTGGTGCGAGGACAGCAGCACGGCCACCCCGGCCCGGGCCTGCTCCAGGATCGCCTCCCGGGCGGCGCGGATGCCGCGCGGGTCGAGCCCGGAGAGGGGCTCGTCCAGCAGCACCAGGCGCGGCTGGCTCAGGAAGGCGCAGCAGAAGGCCAGTTTTTGGCGCATGCCCCGGGAAAGTTCGCCCCCCAGGGCCGAACGTTTGTGGCTCAGCTCGAAGCGCTCCAGCAGGGACTCCGCCAGGGGCCAGGGGTCGCGGACCCGGTACAGCTCGGCGGTGAAGCGCAGGTGCTCCTCGACCGTCAGGGCGTCGAAGGGCTGGGGGTCGTCCGGCACCCAGGCCAGCAGGCGCTTGGCGGCGAGCTCCTCCCGCCCGAGGTCGTGCCCGGCGACCAGGATCCGGCCGGACTGGATCGGCAGCACCCCGGCCACGGTGCGCAGGGTGCTGGTCTTGCCGGCCCCGTTGGCCCCCACCAGGCCCAGGATCTCGCCGGGATACAGGTCGAAGGAGAGCTGGTCGACCGCCAGCAGGTCGCCGTAGCGGCGCACCAGGCGCTCGACCCTCAGGGTCGGGGCGCGCGGCGGGGCGGCGGGCGGAGTGGGCTCGGACACGCCGGCGCAGTGTACGCCCCGGGGCGCCCCGAAAAGGCCCCGGGGACCGGCCTTGGGCGGCAGCATTGCGGCCGCCCCCAGCGCTAACATCGTGGCCCCCGGGCGTTCGCCGGCCTATGGAGCCGGTCAGCCCCGTCACCCACCCGCCGCGCTTCCGCCATGGCATCTCGTCACGTCTGGGAACAGCCCCTCGACCTCGGCCCGAGCGACCCCTTCGGCCCGCGCCACACCGGTTCCGGGTCCGCCGACCGCGCCGCCCAGCTCGCCAGCCTGGGACTCGCCTCCCTGGAGGCCCTGATCGATGAGACCATCCCGGCGGCGATCCGCCTGCGCCGGCCCCTGGACCTGCCCGCCGCCCGGTCCGAGACCGAAACCCTGGCGGACCTGCACGCCCTGGCCAGCCAGAACCAGAACTTCCGCTCGTTCATCGGCATGGGCTACCACGCCTGCCACACGCCGGGCGTGATCCAGCGCAACGTGCTCGAGAATCCGGGCTGGTACACCCAGTACACCCCCTACCAGGCCGAGATCGCCCAGGGACGCCTGGAGGCGCTGCTCAACTACCAGACCATGGTCAGCGACCTGTGCGCGCTGCCGCTGGCCAACGCCTCGCTGCTCGACGAGGGCACCGCGGCCGCCGAGGCCCTCTCGATGACCCTGGCCGTGGCCGAGAAGGGCCGCCAGGGCTGGTTCGTGGCCGAGAACTGCCACCCGCAGACGATCGACGTGGTCAAGACCCGCGCCGCGGTGCTGGGCGTGCCGGTGCACGTGGGCGACCCGCTGCGCTTCGACTTCGGGGCCCACCCCCTGGCCGGGGCCCTGGTGCAGTACCCGGACACCTACGGCGACCTGTTCGACGGCGAGGCCCTGGCCGCGCGCGTGCACCAAAGCGGCGCCAAGCTGGTGGTGGCCACGGATCTGCTGGCCCTGTGCCTGCTGCGCGCCCCGGGCGAGTTCGGCGCCGACGTGGCGGTGGGTTCCGCGCAGCGCTTCGGCGTGCCGCTCGGCTACGGCGGCCCGCACGCGGCCTTCCTGGCGGCGCGCGAGGAGTTCAAGCGCGTGCTGCCCGGACGCATCATCGGCGTCAGCAAGGACAGCCGCGGCGAGCGCGCCCTGCGCATGGCGATGCAGACCCGCGAGCAGCACATCCGCCGCGACAAGGCCACCTCGAACATCTGCACCGCCCAGGTGCTGCTGTCGGTGATGTCGGGCTTCTACGCGGTCTACCACGGGGCCGAGGGCCTGGCGCGCATCGCCCTCAAGGTGCGCAGCCTGACCCACGCCCTGCAGAGCCTGCTGTCCCAGGCGGGCTTCGCGGTCAGCCCCGGGGCGCGCTTCGACACCCTGGTGGTCGGGCCGGGCCCGGAGAGCTCCGCCGCGATCCACGCCCGGGCCCAGGAGCGGCGCATCAACCTGCGCCCGATCGACTCGCTGCGCGTTGGCCTGTCGCTCGACGAGCGCACCGGGCTCGGCGACGTGATGGCGCTGCTCGAGTGCTTCGGCCTGCGCTCGAGCCTGGCGGCGATCGAAGCCGCCGCGCGGCAGACCCCGCCGCTCGAACCCCGGTTCGCGCGCCAAAGCGAGTACCTGACCCACCCGGTCTTCAAGCTCTACCGCACCGAGCACGAGCTGCTGCGCTACATGAAGCGCCTCGAGTCCAAGGACCTCTCGCTGGTCCACTCGATGATCGCCCTGGGCTCGTGCACGATGAAGCTCAACGCCACCAGCGAGATGGTGGCCCTGTCCTGGCCGGGCATCGCCGACATCCACCCGTTCGCGCCGCGCGAGCAGGCGCGCGGCTACGGCGAGCTGTTCGCCCGTCTCGAGCGCGCCCTGTGCGAGATCACCGGCTTCGCGGCCGTCTCCCTGCAGCCCAACGCCGGCAGCCAGGGCGAGTACGCGGGCCTCTTGACCATCCGCGCCTACCAGCGCGCGATCGGCCAGGAGCACCGCAACGTGTGTCTGATCCCGACCTCGGCCCACGGCACCAACCCGGCCAGCGCCGTGATGGCCGGGCTCGAGGTGGTGACCGTGCGCTGCGATGAGCGCGGCAACGTGGACCTGGTCGACCTGCGCCAGAAGGCCGAGGCCCATTCCGCCCGGCTCTCGGCCCTGATGGTCACCTACCCCTCGACCCACGGGGTGTTCGAGGAGCAGATCGGCGAGATGTGCCGGCTGATCCACCAGCACGGGGGCCAGGTCTACCTGGACGGCGCCAACATGAACGCCCAGGTGGGCCTGTGCCGCCCCGGGGATTTCGGCGCCGACGTCTGCCACCTGAACCTGCACAAGACCTTCTGCATCCCCCACGGCGGCGGCGGCCCGGGCATGGGCCCGATCGGGGTCGCCAAGCACCTGGCGGCGCACCTACCCGGCCACGCGGTGGTGCCCAACGGCGGCCGCGAAGGGGCGGTCTCCGCGGCGCCCTGGGGCTCGGCCTCGATCCTGACCATCTCCTACGCCTACATCGCCATGATGGGCGCAGAGGGCCTGCGCGACGCCACGGCCCAGGCGATCCTCAACGCCAACTACATGGCCAAGCGCCTGGAGGGTCACTTCGAGATCCTCTACCGCGGCGCCAAGGGCCGCGTGGCCCATGAGTTCATCGTCGATCTGCGCGCCTTCGAGAAGAGCGCCCACGTCACGGCCGAGGACGTGGCCAAGCGCCTGATGGACTACGGCTACCACGCGCCGACCATGTCCTGGCCGGTGGCGGGCACGATCATGATCGAGCCCACCGAAAGCGAATCCAAGGCCGAGCTCGACCGCTTCTGCGAGGCCTTGATCTCGATCCGCGAGGAGATCCGCGCCATCGAGCAGGGACGCCTGCCCCAGGACGACAACCCGCTCAAGAACGCGCCGCACCCGGCCAGCGTGGTCCTGGCGGCGGAGTGGAAGCACCCCTACCCGCGCGAGCAGGCCGCTTTCCCGGCGCCCTGGACCCGGGAGTCGAAGTTCTGGCCCACCGTGGGCCGCATCGACAACGGCTACGGCGACCGCAACCTGGTCTGCACCTGCCCGCCCCTCGAGGCCTACGCCAGCGAGGCCCCCGCGGCCCCGGCCCGCCCGAAGCCGGCGCCGGTGCGCGCCGGCGGCTGAAGCCCGCGCCGCGGGCGCCCGCAGGCGGCGCCCGCACGGCCATGCGAACGCCCCGGTCCGGGCTGCAGCCCGGACCGGGGCGTCGCGCTTGGCACCGGCCCCGCGGCACCGTCCAGCGCCTCACAAGCCCCGCGGCGCTGGACGGGGCCCGGCCCTAGCCGGCGCGGTACAGGCGGCCGTCGAAGCTGGTGATGTAGAGCTCGCCGGCGTCGTCCAGCCCGAAGGAGGCCGGCTGGGGCACCTTGCCGAGCTCCACCGGGCGCGCCTCGGCCGCCGCACCGGCCGCGGCCACGCCCAGGGCCCGGACCCGACCGGTGACGTAATCGGCGTAGACGTAGTGGCCCTGCAGACAGGGCAGCGCCGGTCCGCGGTAGACGTAGCCCCCGGTGACCGACAAGCCCAGGCTGTGGGGGTAGACCACCACGGGCGCGATCGGATCCCCCGGTCCGCGCTTGCTGCGCGGCGAGAAATCGGCGAATCCCTCGAGCAGGCGCCAGCCGTAGTTGCCGCCCTTGACGACCACGTCGATCTCCTCGTAGGCGTCCTGGCCCACGTCGCCGCACCACAGGGCGCCGGTGGCCGGATCGAAGCTGAAGCGCCAGGGATTGCGCAGGCCGAAAGCCCAGATTTCGCCGCGGGTGTTGCCGGGAAAGGCCGGGCCCACGAAGGGATTGTCCGCGGGCACCCGGTAGGGCAGGCCCTCGTCGCGCCCATCGACATCGATGCGCAGGATCTTGCCCAGCAGGTTGCCGAGATCCTGGGCGTTCTCCTGGGGATCGCCGGCGCTGCCGCCATCGCCCAGCCCGATGTAGAGCATGCCGTCGGGGCCGAATTCGAGCTGGCCGCCGTTGTGGTTGCGCCAGGGCTGGCGCACCTCGATCAGGGTCCGTTCGCTGGCCGGATCGATGCGGCCATCGGCGCGGCGTTGGAACTCCGAGATGCGGCCGCGGCTCTCGCCGCGCAGCGAGCGGTGCACGAACAGCCGGCCGTTCTCCGCGAAACGCGGGTGGAACGCGATGCCCAGGAAGCCCTCTTCGTTGTGCAGGCGGCTGACCTCCAACTCGAGCTCCCGGCGCAGGCCGGCGCCCTTGCCGTCGGGGCCGCGCTCGAAGCTCGACAGGCGCCCGCCCTGCTCGACGACGTACAGCCGGCCGCTGCCATCCGGCCAGGCCCCGAAGGCCAGGGGCCGGTCGAGGGCCGGCAGGCCGGTGAAGACCGGTCGGAAGCGCACGTCCTCGAGGCGTTGCGCGGGCAGGGTCCGGGGCGCCTGCGGGGCCGCGGTTTGGGGCTGCGCGGGCAGCCAGGCCAGGGCCAGGAGGGCCGCGATCGGAGCGATAGCCATCCGGGCAGGATACGTCCCGGGATCGGTCCTGGGCCCCCGCGGCCCGGACGGAGCGGCGGGCCGTCCCGGCCGGGCCTCGGTCCCGGGGGCTTTGGGGATACCCTCTGGACGCCATGGCCAAACGCGAGAGCGACCTCAGCCTGCAGGCCCTGCGCGGCCTGCGCTTGTTCCTGGCCCTGCTCTTGGTCTACGCCGCGATCGGCGCCTGGAGCAGCGGCCAGCCGGATGGTGCTGCCCTGCGCGCGGCGATCGAAGGGCGCTCCGCGGGGCTGTTCGCGCCGCTGCGGCTGTGGGGCCAGAAGGTGCTGCTCACCAACCCGGCCGCCCTGGCGTTCCTGTGGCCGATCCTGCTGATCGCCTGCGGCGCCCTGTTGGCGCTCGACATCCGCCGCCGGGCGACCTGCGCCCTGGGCCTGCTGCTGACCCTGCACGCCTGGGCCTACGGGCCCGGGGACCACGGCCTGCAGCACCTGCTGACGGCGGCCCTGCTGCTGGCCTTGGCCTACGCCAAACCGCGCAAGGATTGAGCGAGCCAGAGGGCCAGCGGACCGCCGCGGAGCGGGCGCAGCCGGGGGGCTAGCCGAAAAAGCGGTCGCGGGACAGGGCGATCGCCAACAGGCCGGCCCCGTACAGGCCGGCGCTCAGCAGCGGGCCCACGATGCGCCGGTCGTCGCGCTGCCCCCCGTACAGGGGCTGCACGGCCAAAAACAGGGTCGCCGCAGCCCCGGGCAGGAAGGCCAGCAGGCCGGCGGCGCTGCCGCGGGCCAGGGCCGACAACCGCGGGCCCCAGCTCGGGTCCTGGCGCTGGTCGTCGAACAGGCTCAGGATCGGCAGCAGGCACAGCACCCAAGCCGAAAGGATCGCCTGCAGGCCGAGCAGCGCCCAGCGCAGCAGCGGGGCTCGCTGCCGCCCCACCAGAGCGGCCAGCTCCGCGCGCAGCACCAGGTACCCAGCTCCCAGGCTGAGCACAGCCGCCACGGCCAGGAACGGGAGCAGAGCGGTCATGGGGCGGGGTGGGCCGGGCCGCGGTCAGGGAATCGGCCCCGGCGCGCGAACGGGCCAGGCCCGGGGCCGGGCCCGCGGTTCAATCCGCGGGCCGCAGGGTCACGTCGCCGTTGATGGTCAGCTGGCAGCCGAGGCGCGCGTTGGGGGCGTCGGTGCACATCTCGACGGTCTCCTGCTCCTCCGCGCTGATCGGGTTGAGGTTTTGCATGCCCGCCAGGATCTCGACCCGGCAGGTGCCGCAGGAGCCGACGGTGCAGCCGAAGTCCTGGGGCACCTTGTGGTCCTGGCAGAAATCCAGATAGTTCGCTCCGGCCTTGATCTCGAAGGTCTGGCCGGTGTGCTGGTAGGTGAGCTTGGGCATGGGGAGGCCGGCGCCGGGGCGCCTCGGTGCGGGGCGCGGGGGTCGGTAGCCGGGTGCGTATCGTCGCCGCTGCCCGGTCCGCGCCGCAAGGGCGAGGCCCGCCGCCGGCCGCGATTTGTGGCCCCCGTCGGCCCTGGAACCGGACCCCCGGGACCGGCAAGCTCAGGGCATGGAGCTGGACCCGCGCGGCGAGCGTTCCGACCAGCGCGGCGCGCCCGTGGCGCCGCCCTCCGGTCCGCATCCGGGTTTCGGCTCGGGGACCAGGCTTTGGCTCGTGCGCCACGCGGAGGTCGAGGCCAGCGCCCGCTCGCGGGCCTATGGGTCCGATGACGTGGCCCTGGCGCCGGAGGGCCTCGCGCGCAGCGACGAACTGGCCCAGAGCCTGGCCCGGCTGCGGCCGGCGCGCCTGCTCTCGAGCCCGCTGCAGCGCGCGCTGTACCTGGCGCAGCAAACCGCCCGGGCCTTGGGCCAGCCGGCGCTCATCGAAGCCGGCCTGCGCGAGGTCGACCGCGGCCGCTGGCAGGCCCTGGAGGTGGCCGAACTGCACCGGCGTCATCCCGAGGAGGTGGCCGCTTTCCATGCCGATCCCTGGACCTTCCGCGGCCACGGGGGCGAGAGCGACAGCGATGTGGCCGCCCGCGCCTGGCCGCTCCTCGAGCGCGAGGCGCGCGCCCATCCGGGCGCCGCGCTGGTCTTCGTGTGCCACTACAACGTGATCCGCTGCCTGTGCAGCGTGGCCCTGGGGCTGCCGCCGCCGCGCTCCTTCGCGCTGCGCCTCGACAAGGCCCGCGCCCTGCTGCTCGAGGACCGGCCCGCGGGCTTCAAGCTGGTGGCGCTCAACCTGCACGACCCGGGCGCCTTCACGGCGCGCGACGAGCACCTGGGAGCCGTGCGCTGATGCGCGTCCTGTTCGTCAGCCCGGCGCTGCCCTGGCCGCTCGATTCCGGCGGCCGCATCCGCACCTTCCGGCTGCTCGAGCAGGCGGCCAAGCGCTGCCGGCTGACGCTGTTCGCCGTCGAGGACCCGCGGCCCCACGCCGACGCCGAACGGGAGCTGCGCGCCCTGGGCCTCGATTTCGAGCTGTTTCCGCGCTCCCGTCCGGGGCCGGTGGCGCGCTGGTCCCAGCCCAAAATCGAACGCTGGTTTGCCTCGGCGGCCCTCGATCGGGCGCTCGAGCGCGCCGCCCCCGACTTCGATCTGGTGCACCTCGACGAGCTGCTGCTGGCCCGACGCCTGGCCCCCGGACGAGCCCGGGCAGCGCTGGTGCACCACCACAAGCTCGATCTCGAATTCCAGCGCCTCACGCGCCCGCCGCGCTCGCCCGCCGCGGCCTTCGACCTGTGGAAGCTGGCGCGCCTCGAACGGCTGGCCGCGGCGCGCTTCCGCCACCACCTGACCTGCAGCGAGGGCGACCGCGCCCTGCTGCTCGGCCGGCACCCGGGCCTCGAGGTCACGGCCCTGCCCTCGGGCTTCGACACCAACGACTTCCGCCCCAGCGACCCGCCGCCCGAGCGCCAAACCGACCGGCTGTGCTTCGTCGGTTCCCTCGACTACGCCCCCAACGTCGACGGCCTGACCTGGTTCGTGTCCGAGATCCTGCCGCTGCTCGCCGCACGGCGACCGGGCGTGGTGCTCGAACTCGTCGGCCGCGGCGCGGGGGCGCCGATAGAGGCCCTGCTCGGCCCGCGGGTCGAGCTGGTCGGGGCGGTGCCTGCGGTGCGGCCGTACCTCGAGCGCGCCGCCCTGGCGATCGTGCCCCTGCGCATCGGCGGCGGCACGCGGCTCAAAATCGTCGAGGCCCTGGCCCTGGCGACCCCCCTGGTCTCGACCCCGGTGGGCGCCGAGGGCCTCGAGCTCGAGGGCGGCCGGCACCTGCTGCTGGCGGAGCGCCCGGCCGAGTTCGCGGCCGCCTGCGCCCAGCTGCTCGCGGACGCCGCCGGGGCGCGCCGCCTGGGCCAGGCCGGCCGGGCCCAGGTGGAGCAGCTCTACCCCTGGCCGGCCCTGGGCGAGCGCCTGCTGGCCGCCTGGGACCGCGCCGCCCGCGCCCGGCCGGGTTGATCCCGGGGCGGGAGCCATTTTGGGCGCGAACCGGCGCGGTCCAGGCACTACGCTGCTGCCGTGGAAGCCAAAGTCATGGACAAGGCCTGGATCAAGCGCCTGATCCTGCTGGACGCCGTCCTGGTGGCGGTGCTCGGCTGGTTGGGCTACACGGTCTGGGTGGAAGCCAAGGAGGCCCGCGCCGCCAAGCGCGCGGGCAGCGCGGCGAGCAGCCCAGCAACGCCGGGCGTGGCCCCGGCCGCGGCCCCCGCCGCCGATGTCCAGGCCCCGGGCCAGGCGACCGGACAGTCCAGCGACGGGTCTGCGGTCGACGGCGCAGGCCCGCGCTGATCCCGGGCTAGGCCGTCCCGGCCGCGCGCCGCGCCTGCCCCAGAGCCGCCCCGCGAGCGCCTGAAGGCGCTGCGCTGGCCGGGCATCGAGCGCTCCAGGCCGAACTGCCAGCGGCCGAAGCGCGACGCTCGGCCCTCAAAGCTGCAGCGAAGTCCACAGGTTGCCGTCGTTGCCCGGGATGCCCAGGGCGCCGTTCGACGGGTCGTCCCCCAGGTCGTCGCTGCCCGGAGAGAACGCAGCGCTCCAATCGGGTCCCCCGCCGGCGCCGCTGTAGACCCCGGATTGATTGTTGAATTGCAGGATGTCCCCATCCTGATTCAGGAAAAAGGCCCGATTGCCGCTCGACCCGGCGTCCATGGGCCAGGCGTAGCAGCACCAAAACACCTCGGCCAGGTCGGGGTCGATGCTGGCGCCCATGCCGCCCCCGGCGGCCTCGGGGGTGCCGACCCCGCCGGCGTCCGGCAGGAACATCTGGAAGATGTAGCCCGAGCGCCGCACCGCGGATCCGTCGACGAAACCGAGCGCGGTGGCCAGGATCGCCGGATCCAGGGCTTCGGCGCCGACCTGCGCCGCCTGGCTGCCGTCGTCCTCGCGCAGCCCCACCGCCCCGGCCAGTTCGCCGAAATAGCCGAATTCGCCCGCGCCGTCGCTGTCGCAGTCGATCGCGCTCGAGGCCTGCAGCTGGGCCTGGGCCGTGGACAGCGTGCGCAGGGTCGAGATCGCCGCCGATTCGTTGGCCACCTGGCGGCTGCTGAGCAGCTTGGGCACGGCCAGGGTCGAGAGCACCGCGATCAAGGCCACCACGATCATCAGCTCGATCAGGGTGAATCCGCTCCGCCCGCTTGCCTGCGCCCCGTGTGCCATGTTCCGCCGAAGTTTTTTCCGTGTCGCTCGGGCCCCGCCCGGCCCGCGATCTGGCCCGCCCTGCTTCGGCCGCACAGCCCGGGATCTTGAGCGTGCGGGTTCGAAATCGCACAGCCAGGGCCAGGCGCGCCCAAGCCGCGCCTCCGCAGGGCTCCGGCAAGGCTCCGGCCGGCCCCGGCGCACGCTGCGCAGACTCGGCCCCGCCTCCCCGCTGCGGGCCCGATTCGGTCCCGGCCCGCGGGAGGTCGATAGGGCGCGGCCGAACGGGCTGCTACGCTCGCGCTTTCCCCCCGCATCCCCATGGAGCTTTGGCAAGCCTTGGTCCTCGGCCTGGTCGAGGGCATCACCGAATACCTGCCGGTCAGCTCCACCGGGCACCTGCTGGTGGCCCAGCGCCTGATGGGCATCCCCGCCAGCGAAGCGGCCAACGCCTACGCGATCGTGATCCAGGCCGGAGCGATCGCCGCGGTGCTGCTGCTCTACCGCGAGCGCGTGCGCTCGATGCTGCGCGGCCTGTCGGGCCGCGATCCCGCCGGGCGCCGCTTGGCCCTGTGCCTGCTGCTGGCCTTCGTGCCCGCGGCGATCGCGGGCCCGCTGTTCGACGAGCGCATCGAACAGCACCTGTTCGGCCCCTGGCCGGTGGTCGCCGCCTGGGCCGCGGGCGGCGTTTTGCTGCTGTGGATCGGCCGCGGCCTCGGCGGGCGCGCGGGCGCACCGCTCGAACAGCTCGGGCCGCGCTTGGCGCTGCTGGTCGGCCTGTTCCAGTGCCTGGCCCTCTGGCCCGGGGTCAGCCGCAGCCTGGCCACCATCCTGGGCGGCCTGGTGGGCGGCCTCTCGATGGTCGCGGCGGTCGAGTTCTCGTTCCTGCTGGGCCTCCTGACCCTCGGCGCCGCCACCGCCTACAAGGCTTTGGGCAGCGGCGCGGCCATGCTGGCGGACTATGGCCCCCTGGAGCTCGCGGCCGGCTTCGCCATGGCCTTCGCCTCGGCCCTGATCGCGGTGCGCTGGATGGTCGCCTGGCTCTCCTCCCGCGGCCTCGAACTCTTCGGCTGGTGGCGCCTCCTGGCCGCCCTGCTGGTGGCCGGCCTGCTGCTCTCCGGCCACCTATCCGGCCCGCCCGCCCACGGGTAAGGCAGGCGAGACCGCCGGTCGGGTCCAGGGCCCGGGCGCCTGGCCGGCAGGTCGCCTCCGTCCGGGCCCTCGCCACGGGCTACCCCTCCGAGGCGGATGCCGAGGGCCGTGAAGAGAGAGAATCGAGGCCCTTGACAGGGCCGAAGGGACCCCGCACCATCACGTTATGAAGCTTCTCCTGCCGCTCTACCTGATCTTGAGCCTCGCAGTAGGTCCGATCGCCGGTGTTCGATCCCAGACACCGGTCACGGTCTGCCAGGAGACCCAGGAAGGCTGTACCGTGACCATAACGGTCGAATCGAGACCCGGAGGCTCGACCGCTACTGTAAAGATTACGACCCTGTGCGGATCCCAGGTTGGAATCGGAACAACAACAGTCCCAAAAAACTCTAACAATCCAGCTTATGGCAAGTGCAATACAGGGACCAACATGAAGCTCTCTGCACAGCCGATAAGCCCGGAAACCTGGGCGACTGTCGACTCCTGCGAAGACTTCGACTTCACTGCGGTGCCGTGCTGATCCTCAACGACCAACCGGCGCCATCATGAGCAAACAATCCCTTCGCTCCATGGAACTCTCAGACAGACTGCTCACCGTTCGCCGGTGCACCCGCTCCCCCTCGAACATCTTGGCGGCTTGTGCTCCGCTGGTCCTCGCGGCTTGCTCCGCTTCGATGGCTGAGCCCCCCGCGGGCGTCGCGGAGCTCAAGCCGATCTACGTGGTCACTGGCGATCTGGACCATGGGATGTGGGAGCTAGACCTGACCCTACTGCCGGGAGCGGCTATGGGAACTGGCCTGAGCGGCGGTTATCTGCAAGTCAGCGTCGTGGATTTGCGGCCGAAGATGGGGGTTCTCGATACCGTTTCCGACCGCGGCTGGAACCTGGTCGAGTTCCCCCCGGTTCTCCGTTATCCCCTCGAAGGCGGCGACGTGATCAGTGTCGAGGCCATCACCGGATCCTGGGCCACGGTCACCTCGGCGGCGGACATCCGCCTGATCGTCAACGGGCAGGTCCAGCCGATCCAGTCCCTGTGAGTTGAAATCCGGGGGGATCCGGTCGCTCGCAGGTCGGATCCCGCGGTCAGGACCCCTCGGGCTCCAGGGACCGCGGCCGGGTCCCGTCGGCGGCCCTCCAGCGCGCGATTCTGACCGGGCCGCAATCCCTTTCGGGTGCCCAAGCCCGCGCCCATCGGATACGGCCAGCCCGCGCCGCAGCAGCGGTCGATCCCGCCCCCCGACCCTGCCCCAGCCGCCACGGCTGGGAGGCCGCGTTCACTGCCCGAGCCAGCGGCGGAAGCGGCCCACCAGGCTCGGTCGTTCGGCTTTTTTGTCGAGTTCGGGGAGCGCCGCGCCGCTGACCGGCGGCGGCGGGCCGAACTTGACCCGCAGGTCGCGGCCGGTGGTGTCGAAGATCGCTTGGGTGTAGTGGCCGAGCAGCTCCTTGGCCTGTTCCGCCAGGCCCCGGGGCTCCACCGTGTGGGCCGCCTTCTTGCGCCGCAGGGCCTCGTCGCTGGCGAATTCGCGGATCGCCTGGGCCCATCCGGCCCGGTCGTCGCGGCCCACGATCCAGCCCCCGCGGCCGCCGTCGGCCGAGGCCGCCAGCGCTCCGGCGTCGGAGACCAGGATCGGCAGGCCCGCGGCGCGCGCCTCGCGCACGGTCAGGCCGAAGACCTCCTCCCAGCGCGAGGGCGCCGCGACCCCGTCCAGGCCGGCCAGGATCGCCGGCAGGCGCTCGGGCGTGTAGGGGCCGAAGACCCGGATCGAAGGCTGCTCCGAGGCCAGGCGCCGCAGGCGTTCGACGTAGCGGTTGTCGCCGTGGTAGCTGGGCTCGTTGCCGTGGATCTCGAGCTCGAGGCCCGGCACGCCCGCGTCCAGGAACGCCTGGGCGAACTCGAGCGCGCCCTTCGAGGGCAGCACCGAACCGAGCACCCCGAGCCGCAGCTGCCCCGCGGGGCGCGATAGCGGTTGGCGCTCGGCCGCCACGGCTTCCTTGAGGCCGGCCACATCGACGCCGTTCTCGCACACCTGGATGCGCCCCGCCTCCAGGCCGGCGCGGGCGAAGACGTCGGCCGCAGCGGCCGAGGGCGAGAGCACGCAGGCCGGCAGGCGCAGCATCTGCAGCGCGTAGTCGAGGCAGGCCTGCACCGCGGCGCGGTCGTCGGCCACGGGCTGGTCTTCGGGGCCGGTGTGTTGTCCGCCCCCGGAGGGCAGCAGGTGCGGCCAGCAGCCGCGGATGCGCTCGACCCACAGGTCCAGCTCGGGGCGCTCGATGGCGGCGCCGAAGGGCGGAGCGGAACGGATGTCCTCGGGCTCGGGCTCGCTGCGCGGGCGCGTGGCGTACATCTGCCCCAGCGGGTCGATCAGCCAATAGTCGTGCAGGGTCAGCACCAGGGGCTGGCCGACCGCTGTGATCGCCGCCAGGGCGCCCGCACCGAAGCCGGACAGGTGGTGGACATGGATCACGTCGCAGGGCGCTTCGGCGAGCCAGGCCAGGACCAGGTCCTCGAGGCGCTTGTGGCGCAGCAGGTCGGCCAGGCGGCGGTGGTCGTGGAAGGCGTAGGCGATGCGGCGCACCAGCACACCTTCGATGCGCTCTTCGCGGTGCGAGAAGGGCTCGGCCTGGCCGCTCATGTCGAGGCACAGCACGAACACCTGGTGCCCCAGGCGGCGGTACTCGCGCGCCAGGCCGGTCATCAGCGTCTGCACCCCGCCCACGTCGGGGGCGTAGCTCATCGCCAGGAAACCGATGTTGAGGCCCTGCCCGAGGGCGTAGCTGAACGTGTCGGCGCGGTTGTCCAAGGCGATGGGGCGCGAATCGGGTGGGTCCGCGGGCGCGGGGGCAAGGCGCGGGCGGCGGGCGGGCGTGGAGCAGCGACGGGCAGAGTAACGCGGACGCCGGGCGGAGCCAGGGCCGGCGGGCGGGCAAGGCGCCGGGCGCTCAGCTTGGAGCGCCGGCGCGCGCCTCGAATACCAACTCTTCGTACAGATTTTCGAGCCGCACCAGGTGCTGTTCCAGGGACAGGGGCAGGCCAGGCTGCGCCAGGCGCCCCACCCGGCGCAGGATCACGCGCCGCATGGCGTCCGCCAGGCCCTGGGCATCCCCCGGGGCGAAAAGCAGCCCATGGCGGCCCTCCTCGATCACCTCAGCGATGCCGGCCACCCGGCTGCCGATCACCGGAACCCCCGCGGCCCGGGCCTGGAGGCAGGACAGGGGCGCGTTTTCGTCCCACAGGCTGGGCAGGACCAGGGCGTCGAGCTCGGCCAGCACCGCCGGCCCCTGGTCCGGATCGAAGGGCGGGTGCACCTGGACGCGCGGACCGGGGTCGGGCTCGAACAAGCGCCGGGCATAGAGCTGGTGGCGTCCGCCCGCGGGTTTGCCGAACAGGTGCACCTCCCAGGGCTCCACGGACTCGGGCAGGCGTCCGGAGAGCAGACGGACCGCCTGCAGCAGCACGTGCACGCCCTTGTGGGGCGTGAACTGGCCCAGGTAGCCGAAGCGCACCGACGCCCGGTCGGGGGCCCGGCGGGCCGGCAGGTACGGGGTCTCGTCCAGGCTGTAGACCAGGGTCGTCAGTTTGGACTCGGGCACGCCCGCGCGCCGGTAGGCATCCTTGACCACCTCGGTCGGCGCCAGGATGCGCTGCAGCGCGTCGAAGGCGGCCCCCACGGCACGCTCGCGGGCGGCCACGTCCGCGCGGGTGACCACGCGCCCGAAGCCCCCCAGGAGCGCGGCCAGGTCGGCGGCGGATCGTTTGGCGATCCGCTGGGCCAGGGGCGCATCGTCCGGGGACGGGCGGCGGATGCAGCGCGCGCAAACCTCGGGCGGCCGCGGCCCGCCGCAGGGTTCGAGGCGCCAGTCGAAGAACTGACCGCGGTGGCACAGGGGCCCGTAGTCGGTGGCCGTCAGCAGCCGGCCCATGCGGCGCCGCCGGGCCACCGCGGGCAGCCCCACGGACAGCCCCCAGAGCAGGTAGGTGAAGTGCACGAGGTCCGGCTGGAAGCGCTCGAGCACGGTCTCGAACAGGGCGTCGACGGTGGCGTTTTCGTAGGAGTCGGCGAAGCGCTTCTTCGGGTCGCCGGGGTTGTGCAGCAGGAATACCGGCACGTCGTCCGCGCCGCGGGCCTCCTCGAGCGTGAAGCGCGGGCGCTCGCCGCTGCGCACCGGATGCAACACGGCCAGCTCGTGCCCGCGCGCGATCAGGCCGCGCACCAGCTCGCGGGTGTAGAACTCGGTGCCCCAGCGCCCGCGCGGCGGGTATCCGTTGGCGACGACCAGGAGGCGCATGGGCGTCCGAGGATTGTGCACGACCGGGGCGCGCCGCCGGCGGCCCCGGCCGCAACCGGCCGCCCCGCATGGCACCTGGGGGGCGGCGCCGGGGCCCCGGGCGGCCCGGCCCGCGGCCCGGCGGCCGGCTGGCCAGGCACAGCGAAGCCCACGGGACGCCCGCCGCGCGCTCAGCCGCCAGCCAGGCGCAGGCGCCGCTCGAAGGCCTGCAGCATCGACTCGGGGCGGTGCTCGGCCAGGGCCCGGCGCTGACCCGCGGCGGCCAGCCGCAGACGCTCCCCCTCATCGACGGCCAAGGCCCGCAGGGCCTCGGCCCAGGCGGGCTCGTCGTCCGCCGGCAGGATCCGGCCCTCGGCCCCGTCGACGATCAGCTCCGGCGTGCCGCCGCGGTCGCTGGCCAACAGGGCCAGGCCCAGCCATAGGGCCTCGATCGGGGCGCGGGCGAAGGGCTCCCCCCAGCGCGTCGGGAACAGGCACACGTGGCAGCGCGCGGCGCGCTCGAACAGGGCGGCCTGGGGCACCTGACCGAGGAATTCGACCCGGCCCGAGAGCTCCGGGGCGGCCGCGGATTGCAGCAGCCGCTGCCGGTAGGGTCCCGGCCGGTCGCCGGCCACGGTCACCCGCAGGGGGACGCCGGCGGCGCTGACCCGGGCGGCCGCGGCCAGGGCCTGGTGCGCGCCCTTGCCCTCCCAGGAGGCCGCGGGGACCAGCACCTCGAGCGGCTCGCCGGGGGCGCGCGGCCGGGGCGGAGGGGGCCGCTTGGGCAGGCCCGGGGAGGCCCCCAGGGTGAAGCGTTCGAGGCGCGCCGGCTCGACGCCCTCCGCCAGCAGCTCGCTGCGCAGGAAGTCGCTCGGCACCAGCATCGGCCAAGGGCCGAGGGCCCTGAGGCGCCGGTCGATCAGGGCCGAAAGCAGCGCCAGGCGCCAGCGCTTCGTGCCGCGCGCGCGCCACTCGCGGCGCCAGTGGTTGGCCGGCCAGGCGTCGCAGATCAGGCCGAGCAGGGGCAGCCCCAGCTCCGCGGCCGCTTCGAGCGGCGCCAGGGAAGCGAGGCCCAGGTTGGCGGCCACCAGCACGTCGGGGCGCTCCTCGGCCAGGGCCCGGCGCGTGGCAACCAGGTTGTGGCGCGAACGCACGTGCCGGCGCCAGGCGAGGCGCGTGCCGCCCGCGTAGACCTCGGCGAACAGGTCGCGCTCCGGTTCGAGGCGCGGTTCGAGCCAGGGGCGCACGAAGGGATCCTCGAAGCCCTGGCCCGCGCCGCACAGGACGCGCACGCGGTGGCCGCGGGCCGCCAGGCCGCGGGCAAGCTCCTGGGTCAGCTGCTCGTAGCCGCCGGCCACGTAGGGCGGATAGCGCAGGCTGACGAACAGCAGCGAGAGCGAACGCTTGGAGGCCGCGGCGGAGCTGGCGCTCAAGGCGGGGTGCTCTCCAAGGCCGCGCGGTCGGCAAAACCGAGCCGGATCAGGGGCTCCTGATAGCGCACGCGCAGCCCCTCGACCGCTTCGATGTAGCCGGTCGCGGCGGAGCGCAGGGGCCCGGCCAGGGCAGGGTCCGGGGGCGGGCCGCCGGCGAGCGGCGGGAAGGGCGTCTCGCGCCAGGCGTACAGGCGCTCCTGGCCCTCGCCCAGATGCTCCGCCAAATCGCCGTACCAGGCGCGGCGCAGGGTCGGCGTGGCCACGGCCGCGCCCAGCACCAGCTCGAGGCAATGGCTGTCCGAGATCGCCGCGTAGCCGCCCTGGATCGCGCAGGAGGCGAAGCAGTGCTCGCGCGGCGCGGCGTCCGCGCTCAGGCGGTCGGCACCGAGCATGCCGACCGGCGCCGCGGCGCCGAACAGGCCCAACAGCGTGGGCGCGAGATCCATGGCGCTGAACAGCTCCGCGCGGCGGCCGCGCCGCGCCAGGCTGAGCTCGCGGGCGGGCAGCAGCAGCACCGGCACGCGCAGGTCCGCCATCGACAGCCGGCCGTGGTCCGCGAACAGCCCGGCCTCGCCGAACTGCATGCCGTAGCTGCCGACCACGCACAGGCTGGTGCGCTCGAGGCGCCCCTCGGCGTCGAGCACGTCGAGCCAGCGCCCGATCGCCTGGTCGAGCTCGAACAGGGCCCCGTCGTAGCGCGCCTCGAACTCCCCCACCGTGCGCAGGGATCCGTCGTAGCGCTCCGGCGGCAGGGCGAACAGCGCCGGCCGCTCGGTGCCGATCGGGGGCAGGAAACCGAGCTCCGGACGCGGCGCGAAGCGCGTCGCCTCGGCCGGTTCCGGACGGGTCAAAGCACGCTCGAGGTCGGCCAGCTCGAGGTAGCAGAACCAATCCACGGCCGGGTCCTGGCTCTCGATCCACTGCTGGGCCAGCGCCAGCAGGCGCTCCGCGGGCACGATCTGACCATCCTCCTCCCAGGGCGTGACGAAGGACTGGAAACCCACGCCGAGGCCGAACACGCGCGAAAACTCGGGGTGCGCCGAAAACGCGGCGGTCTGGAAGCCGAGCCCGGCCAGCTCGAGCGGCAGGCGCGGCACGCGCGCGGGCAGCAGCCAGGTCTGATCCAGGGTCGCCTCGAGCCACTGCGGCACCTCGCGCCGGGCCAGGTTCGGATCGCTGCCGGAAAGCAGCGCGCTGTGGGCCGGGACGCGCAGCGGCGCGGCGCTGAAGGCGGCTTCGAACAGGACCCCCTCCTCGGCCCAGCGGTCGAGGCGCGGGGTGGTCTGGCGGTCGTAGCCCAGGCAGGAAAGGTGGTCGGCGCGCAACCCGTCGACCGCGATCACGATCAAGCCGCGCGCCGAGCCCGCGCCCGGGCGCTGGCCCAGATCGCAGCCGCCCGCCAGGGGCAGAAGGGCCCAGAGGGCCAGGGCGCAGCGGTCGAGGGCTGCGCGGCAGGCGCGCCGCCCCGCGCGACCGGGTCGGCCGGAGGCGGGACTCTGGTCGTGGCGCGTGTTCATGGTGCAGAGCATCCCCCGCGGGCGGCGCCGGCCGCAAGGCACGGCGGCGGCGCGGGACGCGCCCCCCAGGGCGCGCCCGGAAAAGGCTCCGGCCCCGCACAGATGGCCGAGCGGGCGCCCAGCTTCCCGGCGGCGGCCGGAGCGGGCGCGCGGAGCGGGCCCCGCCCGGTCCCCGGAGCGACCCGCCCGGACCGCTCCCGGGCTGGCGCGGGCGCGCCTCGGCCCGCGCCGGAGGGCCGGCTGGGGGGCGCAGCGCAGGGGCCGGCGCCCGGCCTCAGCCGGGCAGCAAGCGCCCTGGAACGCCGCTCAGCAGGTCCGCCGGCAGGCCCCCGGCGAAGCGGCGCCAGACGCGCCGCGGACCGAGGCGCTCGCGGCCCTCGAGCGCCGCCGAAAAACGCACGCCCCCGGGCCGGTTGGCCCAGTCCGCCGGCAGCGCCAGGCGGGCGCTGTGCCCCTGGCCGCCGTGGGTCGACCCATCGAGGTGCAGCCACAGGCGCGCGTCCACCAGCCCCCCGTCCTGTTCGATGCGCGCCAGGAGCTCCCCGCCGCGGCGGCGCACCAGGATCGAAGCCGGAGCCTGACCCGGGGATTCTTCGAGCAGCAGCAAGCGCTGGGTGTCCTCGCGCAGGCGCAGGCAGCGCACCCGGTCGAGGGGCGCATCGAGGACCAGGCGCTCGAAGGGCGCCCCGGCGAGCTTGCGCGGCACGTAATCGACCAGCAGCAGCGGATCCCCGCCCGGCGACCAGGAGCCGCCGCTGAGGCGCAGCGCGAATTGGGTCCGTTCCCCGGGCGCCAGGCGCGCGCGGGTCGCCGGCGCCTGGATCTCGAAGGCCCCGCGGCCGGATCGGAAGCTCAGCTCCACCTCGACCTCGAAGGCGAAGGGGTTGCGCACCGCGGCCGCGAAGTCCCAGCGCCCGGCCCACTGCCCGCCGGATGCGTTGCCGGGCGCGCCCGGCTCGAGCTCGAGCTCGGGCACCTCCAGGGGGTAAGGGCCCTGGTCGGCCGGCGCGTGGTGGCACAGGGCGCGAACCGACAGGGCCCGCAGGGGCTCGTTGGTGTTGAAGCCGAACAGAGGCCGACGGCAGGCTTCGAGCAGGTCCGCGGGCTGGTCGACGGTCCAGGCCCAGCGCTCGCAGGGCCAGTCGGCCGCGCCCGCGGGAGTGCGCCAGCCGAAGGCGGCCACGCCGTAGGCCGCGAGGCGCTCGCGGCGCACGAAGGCGCGGTCCGCTTCGTTGGCGCGCAGGCCGAGCAGCATGCTCGGCAGCCCCAGCGCCTCGGCTTCGACGCAGACCTCGCGATGGAAGGAGGCGATGCGCACCGGCAGGGGCCGCGGCAGCTCCGCCAGCGCCCGCGCCACGGCGGGGACCAGATCGGCGCGCTTGAGTTCGATCATGTGCAGGGGGGCCCCCCCGCGCGCCGAGGCATCCAGGGCCAGGGCCTCCTCGAGCAGCGGCAGGGGCTCGCCCGCGAAGGCCTTGGAGAACCAGGACCCGGCGTCGAGGGAGGACAGCTCGGCGAGGCTGGCGGATTCCGCGGGGCCGTGCCCATCCGTGGTGCGCTCGAGCGTGTCGTCGTGCAGCAGCACCGGCTCGCCCGAGGCGCTGCCCTGCAGGTCGTACTCGACCCCGTCCAGCCCGAGTTCCAGCGCGCGCGACAGGCTCGCCAGGGTGTTCTCCGGCGCCAGCCGCGGCGCGCCGCGGTGGCCGAGGATCAGCGGCGTCTGCGGCGCCCCGAAGCCGCGCGCGGCCAAGGTCGCCTCCAATCGACTCCTTTCGCTCTCGGGCGGCGGCGTGGATTGCATGGTCGGCGCGCCCCGAAACCGCGCCGGCGGCGGGCTGTGCCGAGGCGGCGGACCTGGGGCCCTGCAGAGCCTATCAGCCGACTTCGACCCAGCGCTCGCGGGCCGGCGCCACCCGCCCGACCCGCGCCCAAAACTGCCCGCGCCGGTCGCATTCCGACTGGAAGCGCTCGGCGGCCGCCGGAGCCAGGGCCAGCAGCAGGCCGCCGGAGGTCTCCGCGTCGAAGACCAGCGTGGCCAGGGCCTCGGGCACCCCCGCGCCGACCCGCACCTCGCTGGCCAGGGCTTCGCGGTTGCGCTTCGACCCGCCCGAGGCCACGCCTTGCGCGGCGAATTCGAGCGCGCGCTCGAACAGCGGCAGCCGGTCGGCCTCGAGTTCGAGGGTCACGCCCGAGGCCCGCGCCAGGTTCCGCGCGTGCCCCATCAGGCCGAAGCCGGTCACGTCCGTGGCCGCGCGGCAGCCCGCCGCGACCATGGCCTCGGCCCCGTCGCGGTTGAGCGTCGCCATCTGGCGCGCGGCCGGCAGCAGTCCCTGCCAGTCGATCAGCCCGCGCTTTTGGGCCGTGGTCAACGTGCCCATGCCGAGGCGCTTGGTCAGGAACAGCAGGTCGCCGGCGCGCGCCCCCGAATTGGGCGTCAGGGCGCTCGGCCGCACCAGGCCGGTGACCGCGAATCCGAACAGGATCTCCCCCTCCACGGTGTGGCCGCCGGCGACCACGGCGCCGGCCTCGCGCACCTTCTCGAAGCCGCCCCGGAAGATGGCCTCGATCCAATCTTGACGGAAGTCCTTGGGGAATCCGGCCAGGGTCAGGGCCGACAGGGGCCGCCCGCCCATGGCGTACACATCCGAGAGCGAATTGGCGGCGGCGATCGCCCCGTAGAAGTAGGGGTCATCGACGACGGGAGGAAAAAAGTCGACCGTTTGCACCAGCGCCGGCGCGTCCGGATCGCCGTTTGGGTCGAGGCGTACGATCCCGGCGTCGTCGAACGTCTCCGGTCCGACAACGAGGCGCGGATCCTCCTCCGCGTGGATGCCGCGCAGGACCTGCGCGAGCCGCCCCAGGGGCATCTTGGCCGCTCAGCCGGCGCAGGCGGCGTAGTCGATCAGCCGCTTGTCGGGGGTGGGTTGCATGGGGGCATGCTAGCGCTGACCGCACCGGGTCCGAAGCCGCCCGCGGCCGTCCCGGATTCCCGACGGTCCGGGAAAGGATTCCCGCGCGGGCCCGTATCCCGCCCCGTGGCCCGGCTGGGCCGCGCTGCCCCACGGCGCGGGCGCCCGGCGGGCGCCGGCCGCGGCGACCCCCGCTCCCCACCCGCGGCCCGCCTGCGACCGCGGCCCCCCCTCCACCCACGGCCCTTCGGAAACCATGGCCCTCCGGTCCCCGAAACTGTCCGACGTCTCCCTGCTGGCCGCCCTGCTCGCGGTCTGCCTGCCCCTGGCCTGCTGCCGCGTCAACAGCCACTACACGGTGGACGGCGTGCGCCTGCGCCACGAGCGCTGGGTCGAGTTCGAACCCGAGCCGCTGGCGGGCGGGTCCGCCGCGGCCCAGCGTTCCCTGGCCCTCGATCTGGAGCTCGGAAGCATCGCCGTGCGGCGCGGGGAGCCCGGCGAACAACGCGGCCGCGCCAAGCTGCGCGAGGCCGTGCCGGGCGACGCGCGCCTGGTCTGGAGCGAGGGCCGGGTGCGCATCGAAACCAAAAGCGGCAAGCCGGCCCTGGCGGTCGAGGTCGAGCTCTACGTGGGCACGCCGCTCGAGCAGCTGGTGCTCACCACCGACCTGGGGGACCTGCGCGTCGAAGGTGTGCAGATCGAGGAGCGGCTCAGCTTGAGCAGCGCGCTGGGCGACCTCGCCGCCGAGCGCATCGGCCGGCCGGAGAGCGTCGAACTCGACACGGACCTGGGCGACGTGCGCCTGCGCGACTTCGAGTGCGCACGCTTGGTGGCAACCTCGGCCCTGGGCGATGTGGAGGCGCGCGGCGTGGCCAGCGACGACGGCCGGCTGGAGACCGACCTGGGCGACGTCGAGATCGAGTCCAGCGCCTTCACCAAGCTGACCGCTGAAACCGACCTGGGCGACGTCGAGGGGCTGTCGCGGGCGCTGGAGGCCGGCCGGGAACGCACTCCGCGGGCGGGCAAGGCCCAGGCGGCTGGGTCCGCCGACGTCTGACGGGTTGCGGGTTGAGATCGAATCGCCTCGGGCTGCGCCCGAGCCGCGATACCAACCCGTCAGATGCCCTTGGGCCGGCCTCCGCCGGCC
>ERZ1066136.488-NODE-488-length-29819-cov-8.002352_pt1 | contig 29819 bp, 29 predicted proteins | sample MGYA00382783_ERZ1066136 | MGnify/ENA primary metagenome ERZ1066136 (study PRJEB33369, sample SAMEA5778366) | biofilm metagenome | biome: Industrial cooling water; feature: Water cooling tower basin; material: Biofilm | place: United Arab Emirates | collected... | reverse complement strand
GCCCATGGCCGCATGGAAGGCCCGGGCGCGCGCCTCGAAGCGCGCCGCCATATCGGGCGCTGCCACGCGTGCGGCGGCGGCCAGCATGATCATCTGTTCATCGTTCCACACCGGCTGGCCCGGCGGGATCGTCCGCCAGCCGTTGGTGCGCGCCACGATCGGCGCCGCTGGATCGTCGCTGAACGTGCGATGGCAGGATCGGCAGTCGTAGAAGATGAAATCGGGGCCGCTGATGCTGCCCGACACCACCGGCAGCAGCGACAGGGCCCGCTCCACCGCCAGCGCCTGGCCCACCGCCCAGGTCTTCACGCCGCCGGCCACGGCCTTCCTGGCGCGATAATCGCCATCCTCATCGTGATGGCTCTGCAGGCTGGTGAACAGGTCAAGCTCGAAGGCGAGGCGCGGATGGCCGGCGGCCATGATGCGGTGAAAGACGAACTGGCCCGGTTTGGCCGAACCAAAATGGCAATCGAGGCACAGATTGGCCCGCACCTTCGGGTCTTCCAGCGCCAGCATGCCGCGCGCCACATTGTCGGCATGGGTGGCCTTCACCCCGGCATGGCTGGCCAGCCAGAGCGTGGACGGGCCGTGGCAGGCTTCGCAGCCCACGCCATCAGCCAGCTGCCACTTCGGCCCCCGCGCCGGCGCCGGATCGCCATGGCAGTTGATGCACGCGGCGCTGGCCTGGACATTGGCGATGCCCAGCCGGCGGCCGATGGCCTGGGCGCGCGGCCCGGCCAGCACCGTCCAGGCCCGGCTGTGGGCACCGGCCACGCTGGCCGGATTGCTCCAGCTGATCACCTCGTTCTGGCGCACCCGGGGGCCGGTGGCTTCCTGCCGGCCATGGCAGGTGGAGCCGGCACAGCTGGCCACGCCTTCATGGACGGCGCGCGCCTGGGCGGGCTGTGCCACCAAAATTACCAACATGGCCCAGATCGCCAGCGCGGCGAATCGGATCGCTGCGGTGCCCGTGCCTGTTGTCGTCGTTCCCCCCGGCACGCGTCCAACCTCCCGGTGCGACGGAAGGTAGCAAAGCCGCCGGGTGATGCAAGCATTTGAACAGGATGGCGAGCGGCAGCAGGAACTGGTCAGCTGCGTGTGCAAAGCCGGTTGCAGGGCGGCGTGGCCTGTGGTTCATTGCCTTCACAATATGCACAGGGAGCGCGGGACAACCCCGGCCCGACAGAGGCCCTCCCTGGCCCACGCTCATGGGGAGTGATCGATGGACCTGAAGTCCTGCCTTGCTGCCGTTTCCGTCCGTGCCATGGCCGATGTGCGCGGTGCCGCCGAAGCGTTGCGCGACATTGCCCTGGCCTGTGGCGGCCTGCACGTCATCGCTGCTGACAATATCGCGTCCAAGGCGCCGATGGAGGATGCCGAGGGCAATATCCTGGCCGCCGACGTGTTCGGCTGGACCGGCGAGAACGAGCATTGGTGGAAGGACAGCAAGCTGGCGCTCTCCTCGCCGCTGCCGCGCGCCTGCCGCTATGAATCGGAAGTCTTCTGGGCCAATGCCGAAGGCTTCCGCACCCGCCAGCCCAATCCCTATCTCGACGAGATGAACCTCGAGAACTTCGAGAAGCGGGCGCTCACCAAGGCCTCGATCGTGGTGCCGGTGCACCTGCCCTTTGGCCAGATCGGCGCGGTGTGCTTCGTCAGCCGCGATCCCAATCGCACCGATCTGTCGGCGGAATATGAGGCCTATGCCGATGAGCTGGCGCTGCTCTCGCACCGCTTCCTCGCTGGCTATGTGAAGGCGCATCGCACCCGCCGCTGGCTGCCGGGCGATTGCCAGCTCACCAAGCGCGAGGTGGAATGCCTGCGTTGGGCCAGCATCGGCAAGACCGACAAGGAAATCAGCCTGATCCTGTCGCGCAGCCATGCCACCGTGCGCTTTCACATCCAGAACGCCGGCGAGAAGCTGAATGCGGTGAACCGCAGCCAGACCATCTTCAAGGCGGCGCAGCTGGGCTATCTCGGCGCCGCAGCCTGAAGCGCCAGTTGTTCATGACAGGTGAAGCCGCTGCCGTGTAGAGCGGCCGCCATGAAGACGCTTGTTCCCCTCGCGCTGGCCGGCCCGCTGTTGCTGGCGGTTCCGGCCGCGGCCACCACGCTGGCCGACATCAACGCCTCGCTGAAGGGCACCACCAGTTTTGCTGCCGATTTCGCCCAGACCGGCGCCGATGGCGGCGTCGCCACCGGCAAGCTGTGGCTGGCGCGGCCCGGCAAGGTGCGCTTTCAATATGATCGCGCCCCGATCCTGTTGGTGGGCGATGGCCGCACGTTGTCGTTCGTCGATTATGAAGTGAAGCAGGTCAGCCAGTGGCCGGTGAAGCGCACGCCGCTGCAGATCCTGCTGGCCGATGAACCCGATCTGGCGCCGCTGGCGCGCATCGTGTCTGACCGGGCCGACGGGGTGGACGTGGTGGCCCGCGATCCGCGCCGGCCGGAATTCGGCACCATCACCCTGCGCTTTGCCAAAAGCGCCGCCGCGCCCGGCGGGCTGGCGCTGCGCGGCTGGACGGTGGTGGACGCCCAGGGTGGCCGCAGCCGCATGGCGTTGAGCAATGTGCGATACAATGCCAGCCTGTCGGGCGTGCGTTTCAGCTTCGATGACCCTCGCACGACACCACGCAGCGACCGACAGCCCTGAAGCTGCGTTGAACTGCCACAGGCCAGTTCAGGCCCGTTCATGATGGGGCAAGGTCGGATCGGCAATAAAGGTTACAGCAGGCCTCCACCGCCGCTCCCCGGGTTGCCCCCTGTTGACCGGGCAGTGGCTGCGTAACAAGGGCAGCCTGCATGCGTGACGAGCGCAGACCAGAACCCCGGCGCCATGCCCCCGGCGCCGGGGTTCATCTGTCTTCGGGCACCTGCCTTGCGGCAGGTGACGAACGCGCCGGCTTGGCCTACATCGCTTGCCATGCCGATCCGCATCGCCACCTGGAACATCAACAGCGTCCGCGCCCGTGCCGACATCGTCGAACAGTTTCTGCAGCAGGAGCAGCCCGACGTGCTGTGCCTGCAGGAAACCAAGGTGATGAACGACCAGTTCCCGCACGCACTGTTCGACAAGCTGGGCTACACCCACCGCTTCATCAACGGCCAGCGCATGCATCATGGCGTGGCCACCCTGTCCCGCGTGCCGCTGGAAGGCGCCTGGCGCTATGACTGGCAGGACAATGGCGAGGCGCGGCACATCGGCGTGCGCCTGCCGGGCGGGGTGATCCTCGAAAATGTCTATGTCCCGGCCGGTGGCGACGTTCCGGATCGCGATCTCAACCCCAAGTTCGGCCAGAAGCTGGATTTCGTCGAGCGCATGACCCGCTGGTCGGAAGGGCTGAAGGAGCCGGCGGTGATCGTTGGCGATTTCAACATCGCGCCGCTGGAATGCGACGTGTGGAACCACAAGGCGCTGCTGGATGTCGTGTCCCACACGCCCATCGAGGTTGCGGCACTCGATCGGCTGCAGCAGAGCCATGACTGGGTGGACCTCGGCCGCCGCTTCCATCCGGCCCCGGCGAAATTCTTCACCTGGTGGAGCTATCGCAACAACGACTGGCGCGCCTCCGATCGCGGCCGGCGGCTTGATCACATCTGGTGCTCGCCGGGCGTTGCCGGGGCAGCCACCGGCTTTGCCGCGCTGCGCGATGCGCGCGACTGGGGCAAGCCTTCCGATCATATCCCGCAGATCGTCACGCTCGACCTGTGAGCATCGCGCCCGCCTATCTCGCCGAAGCCGCCAGCGACGCGCTGCGCCGGGGCCGCATTGTCGGCGTTGGCGGCCTTGCCGTCCTGTCCGCCGAACTGGCCGATGCCGAAACGCTGGCGGCGCTGGAAGCGGCCACGCGTGCCGGTCTCATCATCACCGCCCGGCGGGCCGCGGTGCTGAACCTCGCCAACCAGATCGCCGCGGCCGCGCCCGATCCGGAACCGGTGTGGGTGGACCGGCCGGACTGGCTCGATCTGGCCGGCAGCCGCGCGGTCGCCGATCCGGTGCTGGATCTTGCCACCCCGTTCAAGGGACCGTTCCGCAGCCGCGCGCTGGGCGCCGATGCTGCCGCGGCACGTGCCGCCATCCAGCTCGCAAAGCATGCCGGGCTGATCCCGGCCGTCTATGCGGCGCCGCTGGCCGGTGTGGATGCGGCCGTGTCTTGCCCGGCAGAAGCTGCGCTGGCGCTGCCGCCGGCTGTCGCCCGCGTGCGCGTGTCGAGCCGGGCGCGGTTGCCGCTGGCCAGTGCCGAGAACACCGACGTGGTGGCCTTTCGCCCCGACGATGGTGGGCCGGAGCATCTGGCGCTGGTCATCGGCGATCCCGATCTGCGCGGCCCGGTGCTGGCGCGCCTGCACAGCTCGTGCCTCACCGGCGATGTGCTGGGCAGCCTGAAGTGCGATTGCGGCCCGCAATTGCACGCCGCCATCGCCGCCATCGCCGCCAACAAGGGCGGCGGCATCCTGCTCTATCTGCAGCAGGAAGGCCGCGGCATCGGCCTGCTCAACAAGCTGAGGGCCTATGCCCTGCAGGATCAGGGCTGGGACACGGTGGACGCCAACACGCGGCTGGGCTTCGAGCCGGACGAGCGTGATTTCAGCCTCGCTGCCGCGATGCTGAAGGCGCTGGGGGTGGGCGCCGTGGCGCTGATGACCAACAATCCGCTGAAGGTGGAAGGGCTGGCCGCGCACGGCCTTGCCGTCACCCGCGTCGCTCACGACATGCCGCCCAATCCGCACAACGCGGCCTATCTCGCCACCAAGCGCGACCGACAGGGGCATATGCTGTGACCCTGTTTCGCGCCGACCCGGCGGCCGGCACCATCAGCGGCCTTGGCGAAACCCACCAGGTGAGCTTCGGGAAGGGCGGCCACTGCGCTGCGGCCGACAAGCGGGAAGGTGACGGCAAGACCCCGCTGGGCCGCTGGCCGATCCGCGCCGCCCTGCTGCGCCCCGATCGCATGGCGGCGCCGGCCACCCGGCTGCCGTGGCGCTGGCTGCGGCCCTGGGATGGCTGGAGCGACGGCGTTGATGATCCCGCCTACAACCGCCCGGTCAGCCTGCCGCATCCGTTCAGCCACGAGCGTCTGTGGCGGGATGATGGTGCCTACGACATCATCCTGGTGCTCGGCCACAATGATGCGCCGCCCGTGCCGGGGCTGGGCAGCGCCATCTTCTGGCATTGCCGGCAGCCCGATGGCCGCCCCACCGAAGGCTGCATCGCCATGGAACGGGCAGCGCTGGCCGCCTGGCTCGACCGCATGGCGCCGGGCGATGAAGTGGAGCTTGCCGCATGAGCGCCGCCACCTCCTTGCTGCTGTTCGGCGCCACCGGCGATCTGTCGCGGCGCATGCTGCTGCCCTCGCTGTTCGGCCTGTCCGCCGATGGCCTGCTGCACCCCGATCTCAGGATCATCGGCACCGCCCGTTCCGGCCTTGATACCGCGGCATTCCGGGCGATGGCGGCGCAGGCGCTCGAACAACATGTGGAGGCGGAACGGCGGCCACCGGCGGCTGTGGCCAGCTTCCTCGATCGCCTGGCCTATGTGCCGCTCGATGCCACGCAGGCGGAAGGCTATGCCGCGCTGGCTGCCGAAGTGGGCGATCCATGCCGGCTGGCAATCTTCCTGTCGACGGCGCCCAGACTGTTCGGCGCGACCATCACTGGCCTGGCCGGGGCTGGCCTCGCCTGCGCCGGTGCCCGGCTCGCGCTGGAAAAGCCGCTTGGCCATGATCTGGCAAGCAGTCGTGCGATCAACGATGCGGTGGCCGGCGCCTATCCAGAAAGCCAGATCTTTCGCATCGATCATTATCTGGGCAAGGAAACCGTTCAGAACCTGCTGGCCCTGCGCTTCGGCAACATCCTGTTCGAGCCGCTGTGGAATGCCACCGGCATCGATCATGTGCAGATCAGCGTGGGCGAGACGGTGGGGCTGGAAGGCCGCACCGATTATTATGATGGCATGGGTGCCCTGCGCGACATGGTGCAGAACCACATGCTGCAGCTGCTGGCGCTGGTCGCCATGGAACCGCCGGCCCGCTTCGATCCGGCAGCCGTGCGCGACGAGAAGGTGAAGGTGCTGCGCTCGCTGCGGCCGATCGGCCCGCGCGATGTCGAATCCCACAGCGTGCGCGGCCAATATGACGCTGGTGCCATCCTGGGCCAGCCGGTGAGGGCCTATGCCGATGAACTTGGCCGCGCGTCGGACACCGAGACATTCGTGGCCCTCAAGGCGCATGTCGACAACTGGCGCTGGCGCGGCGTGCCCTTCTATCTGCGCACCGGCAAGCGGATGCCGGAACGGGTGAGCGAGATCATCGTGCAGTTCCGCGCCGTGCCGCATTCGATGTTCGGCGATGCCACGCTGAAGCCCAACAAGCTGATCATCTCCATCCAGCCCGACGAGAATATCGGCTTGCGGCTGATGACCAAGCTGCCCGGGCTTGGTCGCGATGGCCTGAAATTGCGCGCCGTGCCGCTGGATATCGGCCTGCCCGGCGCCTTTGCCGATGTGCGCCGCCGCATTGCCTATGAACGGCTGCTGCTCGATCTGGTGGAAGGCCGGCAGACCCTGTTCGTGCGCCGCGACGAGGTGGAGGCGCAATGGACGTGGATCGATGCCATCCGCGCCGGCTGGGCGGAAACTGGGATGCAGGTGAAGCCCTATCCGGCCGGCACCTGGGGGCCATCGCAGGCCATCGCGCTCACCGAACGCGATGGAGTGAGCTGGCATGACTGAGCTGGTGGTGGCCGACATCGGCGGCACCCACGCCCGCTTCGCGTTGGCCCGGCTGGATGCCGGGGGCCAGGTGGCAGCGCTGGGTGAACCGCTGGTGCTGCGCTGTGCCGACCATGCATCGCTGGAGGCGGCGTGGGCGGCATTCGAGGCAGGCATCGGCCGCCCCAGCCCGCGCGCCGCTGCCATTGCCGTGGCCGGGCCGGTGGTGGGCGAGGAATTGCGGTTCACCAACAATGACTGGGTGATCCGCCCGGCGCAGCTGAACGCGGCGCTGGGTGTGGACAGCCATGTGCTGATCAATGATTTTGCCGCGGTGGCCCATGCGGTGGCAGCCTGTGGGCCCGATCAGTTCCGCCACCTGTGCGGGCCCGATGTGCCGTTGCCCGAACGCGGCGCCATCACGGTGCTGGGCCCGGGCACCGGGCTGGGTGTGGCCCTGTTGCTGCGCGGCGGCGCGGGCAGCTGGCAGGTGCTGGCCACGGAAGCCAGCCACGGCGATTTCGCGCCCACCAATGCCATCGAGGATGCGATCCTCGCCTATTTCCGGCAGCGCTTCGGGCGGGTCTCGGCCGAACGGGTGATCTCGGGCCCCGGCCTTGCCGGCATCCATGCCGCGCTGGACGGCGGGGCCGTATCGCCATTGGATGATGCGGCGCTGTGGTCGCTGGCGCTGGGCGGCGAGGATAGCCTGGCGTCAGCCGCGCTCGAGCAGTTCTGCGCGGCCCTGGGCGGCTTTGCCGGCAACATGGCGCTGGCGCACGGTGCCGGCGCGGTGGTGATCGGTGGCGGCCTGGGCGCGCGGCTGGCCGATTATCTGCCCAAATCGGGCTTTGCGGCGCGCTTCTGTGCCAAGGGCCGCTTTGAAGCGATGATGCGCAGCCTGCCGGTCAAGCTGATCACCCATCCCCAGCCCGGCCTGCTGGGCGCGGCCGCCGCCTTCGCCCGCCGGGAACGGAGCCACTGATGCACGACACAGATGCGCTGCTTGTCCTCGCGCCGGTTATCCCGGTGCTGGTGGTGGATAATGTCGCCCACGCCCGCCCGCTGGCCGAGGCGCTGGTCGCCGGCGGCCTGCCGCTGCTGGAGGTGACGTTGCGCACGCCGGCGGCGCTGTCGGTGATTGCCGAGATGGCGAAGGTGCCCGGGGCCATCGTGGGCGCTGGCACCGTGCTGAACGCGGCCGATCTGGATGCGGCCCGGGCGGCAGGCGCGCAGTTCATCGTCTCCCCCGGCCTCACCCCGGCGCTGGGCGCGGCGGCACAGCGGGCGGGCCTGCCTTTCCTGCCCGGCATAGCCAATGCCAGCGACGTGATGGCAGCGCTGGAGCTGGGCTTTTCGCGGCTGAAATTCTTCCCGGCGGTGCCGATGGGCGGGCTGCCGGTGCTGCGGGCGCTGGCCGCCGTGTTCGGTCAGGTGCGTTTCTGCCCTACCGGCGGCATCAGCGACGCCACTGCCCCCGAATGGCTGGCGGAACCATCGGTGGCCTGCGTGGGCGGCAGCTGGCTGGCGAAGCGCGGCGAGACGGACTGGCAGGCGATCGAGGCGCGCGCCCGCGCCGCTGCCAGCCTCAGTCGGCCGGCCTGATCCGGAACAGCCACACGCCGGCGAGCAGCAGCGCTGGCACCGCCAGCGCTGCCAGGCTCCACCAGCTGCCGGCCAGGATCAGGCGGGTGGCGGCGGCCAGCGCGCCGAGCACCACGAATTCGCCCACCGCCATCAACAGCGAGGACCGATAGCGGTGGCGGAAGGCGCTGCGCCGCGCCGGCGCCCGCGTCCAGGCCTGCATCGCCGATGTGGACAGCGCCGCCAGCAGCGCCATCGGCAGCATCAGCGCGGCGGCCAGCGGCGCCCGCCAGGTGACCACCAGTGCCAGCGCCAGCACCAGCACGGCGGGCGGCGTGAGCACGGCGGCCAGCTTGGCGCCCACCGCCTGCGCCTTGGTCACCGGCGCACAGCCGATCAGATCAGGCGCGTCTTCGGCGCACAGCATCAGCCACGCCAGCGACGAGGCGAGCGCGCCGCCCAGGAACACGCCGGCGCTGGCCATGCGTTCCGGCGTGATGCGGCCATCGGCGAAGATCAACGCCACGATCGGCACCATGAACACCATCTGCTGGCCGATCTGGGTGATCAGCTCCGGATCGCGCCCCAGCAGCGTGAGTTCCTTGCCATAGAGCACGCCCATCGGGCTGCCGCCAAAGCGTGCGGCGGGCCCGCGCTTCTCCTCGGTGGCAGGCGCCGGCGGCGCGGCTTCCAGCCGGGCGGCGGCGAATTCGGTGGCCAGCGCGGCCGCCACCAGCGCCAGCGCCAGCATGCCGATCAGCGGCGCCGGATCGCCGAACAGCGCCCGCGCCGGCCAGTCGAGCGGGGCGGGCGGCGGGGTCTTCAGGGCCGCCAGCTGGGCTTCGAACCAGCGCGGCGCGAAATTGGGGGCCTGCCCCAGCGCAAACACCAGTGCCGCCAGGCCAACGCCCACCACCTGCGCCACAGTGGTGGCCAGCCGCGGCCCGAGCAGCCGTTCCAGCAGGCTGGCGATCATCAGGGCCAGCGCCGTTGCCACCAGCGCGATTCCCACCACCACCAGCGGCCCGGCCAGCCAGCGCCAGTGGCCCAGCGCTGCCGAGGCCAGGAAATATGGGGTGGTGAGCAGCAGGAAGGGCAGCGCCACCACCGCCTGCACCCCGGCGATGCGGGCGGCCTGCACGCGGGTCACCGGCACGGGTGCGGACAGCAGCAGTTCCAGTTCGCCGCGATCGCGGCCCAGCCGCAGCACATGGGCATAGGCCGAGCTGATCATCACCAGAAGCATCATCAGCAGCGCGGCGCCGGTGAGCCCGATGGCGTCCACCGGCAGCATCGGCACCCGCTGCGTGCGCCAGGCAAAGCCGATGCCGGCCGCCACCGGCAGCACCGCCAGCAGCAGCATCGCCACCAGACGGCCCAACCGGCCCTGCCGGCTGCGCGCCTTCACCCGCACATCGTGCCACACCAGCCAGGGCAGGCTGGCGGCCGGCAGGCGATCCGGCACCAGCGGCGACAGCGCAGCCGTGATGGCTGTCACGCCGCCAGTTCCAGGAACAGGTCTTCCAGCGTGGTGCCTTCGGCGCGGCCCGCCGCCAGTTCCGCCATGCTGCCTTCCGCCACCAGCTTGCCGGAGCGGATGATGCCGATGCGGCTGGCGATGCGTTCGGCGACTTCCAGGATATGCGTGGTCAGGATCACGGTGCCGCCGGCCGCAACGCGCTCCTGCAGCATGTCCTTCACCAGCCGGGCGGCGGCGGCATCCAGGCCGGTCAGTGGTTCATCGAGGATCAGCAGGCGCGGCTCGTGGATCAGCGCGCCGGCCAGCGCCACCTTCTGCTTCATGCCGCGCGAGAAGCCCTCGCAGCGCACGTCGCGCCGGTCCCACAGGCCCAGCCGGGCAAGCAGCGCGGCGGCGCGCGGCTCGGCAACGCTGGCCGGCACCCGCCACAGGCCGGCGATGAAGGCCAGATATTCGGCCGGTGTCAGCTTGTCATACAGGAGCGGTTCGTCAGGCAGCCAGGCCAGCATCTGCTTGGCGGTGATGGGATCGGCTTCCACATCGGTGCCGAACAGGCGGATGCTGCCGGCATCGGCGCGCGCCAGCCCGGCAACGATTCGCAATGTGGTGGTCTTGCCGGCGCCATTGGGGCCAAGCAGCGCATAGATCTGCCCGGCCGGCACCTCGAGATCGAGGCCGTCCACAGCGACATGGCCGGCATAGGCCTTGGCAAGGCCGCGGATCGACAGGGCAGGCAGCAGCGCGTGCATCGCCCGAGTCTTAGCAAAGCCATGGCGCCAAGGCGATAAATGGCCATTAACCGGGATGATTTCGGGCTTGAGCCGGACGCGCCGACAGGGGAAAGTCGGGCCAACAAGAAAACGGGGGAGGCGAATCATGCGCAAGGCAACGGGCGCGCTGTTGGCAGCATATATTTTTGCCGGCACGCCGGGCGGATCGGCGGCGGCCAGGATGATCCACGTCGGCCCCGGCGACAATGCCCAGGAACGGCTGCAGACCGCGCTGATCGAGGCGGCGCCGGGCGACATCATCCACATCGCTGCCGGCCGCTATGCGCTGGCCGATGGCCTGTCGCTCGATGTCGATGGCGTCACCATCAGGGGCGACGGGCCAGAGCGCACCATCCTCGATTTCACCGCCCAGAAGGGCGAGGGCGAAGGGCTGCTGATCACCTCCGACAATGTGGTGGTGCGCGATCTGGGCGTGGAAAATCCCGCCGGCAATGGCATCAAGTCGAAGGGCAGCGATGGCATCGCGCTGGTCAACATCCGGGTGGAATGGACCGGCGGGCCGAAGTCCACCAACGGCGCCTATGGCCTCTATCCAGTGTCTTCGAAGAACGTGCTGATCGATCGCAGCTTCGTGCGCGGTGCGTCCGACGCCGGCATCTATGTCGGCCAGTCGCAGAACATCATCGTGCGCCGCAGCCGCGCCGAGATGAACGTTGCCGGCATCGAGATCGAGAACAGCCATGATGCCGCCGTGGTGGGCAATATCGCCACCAACAACGCCGGCGGCATCCTGGTGTTCGATCTGCCCGATCTGCCGCAGCAGGGCGGCCGCAACGTGAAGGTTTCGGGCAACCAGGTGGTGGGCAACAACCATGTGAACTTTGCCGCGCCAGGGAACATCGTCGCCGGCGTGCCATCGGGCACCGGCATCATGGTGATGGCCAACCGCAATGTCAGCGTGTGGGGCAACCAGGTGATCGGCAACAACGGCAATGCGGTGATGGTGGTGGCCTATACCCAGGCCTTCACCGACAAGGCCTACAACCCGCTGCCACAGGCGGTGGACGTCTGGGGCAATGATTTTCGCGGCAATGGCAGCGCGCCGGCCTTTCCCGGCGGGAAGCAGATTGCGGCGGCGGTGGGCGGCACGCTGCCGCCGGTGATGTGGGATGGCATCACCCGCTACACCGTGCCCGGCACCGCCGAGGCGCGCATGGCGAGCGGCGGCGTGCGCAGCGATGTGCCCGGCATCACGCTCAACCTTGGCACGCATGGCACCCCGGCCACCGCCGCCCGGCCCAGCCCGTTGCCAGTGACCGACTTTGGCAAGCTGGTGCCAGGGGCTGATATTGGCGTCACGCTGCCGGCCGAGCTGGAGGCGCGCAGCCGATGAGGCGGGCGCTGCTGGCGCTGCTGCTGCTCGGGGCCGCGCCGCAACCGGCGGTGCGCGGCGATCTGCTGCTGGCCAGCGATGCGCCCAGGCTGGCGGATTATGGCCTGTTCGATGCTTCAGGGAACCCTGCGCCGGGCGTTGCGCCCTACACGCTGGGCACACCGCTGTTTTCGGATCATGCGGAGAAATTCCGCTATGTCTGGCTGCCGCCGGGCACGCGGGCCAGCTATCGCGCCAGTGGCGCACTGGCCTTTCCGGTCGGCACGGTGCTGATCAAGCGCTTCGCCTTCCCGGCCGATCTGCGCCAGCCGGCCCGCGATCTGCGGCCCGTGGAAACCCGCCTGCTCATCCATCGCGCCACTGGCTGGGTGGCGCTGAGCTATGTCGAGGAGGGCGGGGAGGCGGTGCTGAAGCGCGCCGGCAAGCGCGTGCCGGTGAACGTGATCGGCCAGGATGGCCAGCCGCTCGCCATCGATTATGCCGTGCCCAACCAGAACCAGTGCAAGCAATGCCACCAGGCCGGGGAGGCGATCACCCCGATCGGGCCGACAGCCGGCAATCTCAATCACGGCCTCAATGGCGCCGGACAGAGCCAGATGGTGCAATGGCAGGCCACGGGCCGGCTGGACGGGCTGCCGGCCACGGGCGTGCCGCAGCTGGCGCGCTGGGATGATCCGAAGCAGCCGCTGGCGGCACGGGCGCGGGCCTATCTGGCGGTCAACTGCGGCCATTGCCATGATCGCGCCGGCTTTGCCTCCAACTCCGGCCTCTATCTGGGCCCAGAGGAAGCCACCCCGGCGCATCTCGGCATCCTGAAGCGCCCGGTGGCGGCGGGGCGCGGCTCGGGCGGGCGGGAGTTCTCGATTCAGCCCGGCAACCCAGATGCCTCCATCCTGGTGCACCGCATGGAATCGAGCGAGCCGGGCATCATGATGCCGCAGTTCGGCCGCTCGATGCCGCACAGGGAGGGCGTGGCGCTGATCCGGGCGTGGATCAGCGCGATGGACCCGGCCGCACCAGCCGGCTGACCAGCGCCGCATCGAGCGCCGGCACGCGGCGCAGCTGGCCGGTGGCGGGATCGCGGCTTTCCACCGTTCTGGCCATCAGCAGGCTGTTGGCGATGGCCTCTTCAGTGGCGTCGGCAACAGCGACGAACAGCGGGCTCATCGCCTCGTTGCCCAGTTCCGGATAGGCGGTCTCGCCGGCGCGGCGGGCGGCAGTGCGGCGCACGCCTTCATGCACCGAAAAGGCGATGGCATAATCGCCCGAGCCATTGGAAAAGGCCGAACCGGTGCGCGCCAGCCCGGCCATGGCGCGCGCGGCCAGCCGTTCAAGGTTGCGATCGGAGAGCGGCGCATCAGTGGCGATCACGATCATGATCGAGCCATCGGCAGACGGCGGCCTGGCCGCTTCGGGTGGCGGGATCTCCGCGCCGCCCAGGATCAGCCGGCCGCCATAGTTGGACTGCACCAGCACGCCGACCATGTGACCATCGGGGGCGCGGCGGGAGGAGGTGCCGATGCCGCCCTTGTAGCCAAAGGCAATGGTGCCGCGCCCGGCGCCCACCGCGCCTTCCGCCACCGGGCCGGAACGGGCCTCGGCAATGGCACGGCGCGCATCGGCGATGCTGACGGCACGGGCGCGGATATCGTTGAGGCCGCCATCATTGGTCTCGCCAACGACGGCATTGACCGAGCGCGCGGCTTCGTTGCCCGGCTGTGCCAGCGTATGTTCGATGATCGCGGCTGCGGCTTCGGGCACGCTGAGCGTGTTGGTGAGCAGGATCGGCGTTTCGATTTCGCCCAGCTCGCGCAGCTGCGAAAGGCCCATCAGCTTGCCGAAGCCATTGGCCACCTCGATGGCGGCCGGCACCTTTTCTGCAAAGATGTTGCCCGTGTGCGGCAGGATGGCGGTGACGCCGGTGCGGATGGTGTCGCCGCGGTCGATGGTCACCTGGCCCACGGTCACGCCGGCCACATCGGTGATGGCGTTGAGCGGCCCGGTGGGCAGCGGCCCCGGCGCGATGCCCAGTTCGCGGGCGCGCTGTGCGGTGGCAGGGCTGGCAAGCAGCAAGGCGGCGATCAGGAGGCAGAGGCGCATGGCGCCATCCTGCCGCGCGCCGGCCAAAAAGAAAATGCCGCCCGGCGCCGAGGGAAGGGAGCGCCGGGCGGCATCGTCATGGTGCGGTCCCGAGGGGGCAGGGGGGGATGCGCACCGAACAGATCTGGGGAGCCTTTGGGCAGCCCTGGGGGCCGGGCTGCCGATGCGGCGGGCGGGGCGGCCCCTGCCTCCGCCCGCCGGGTCGTCAGGTCAGGCGCCGGTGCGGGCGGCCTGGGCGGCCGCAGCCACGGCGAGATTGCCGGACTTCACCGCCTGCTGGATGCAGCGATATTCCTCCATCTTCGACAGCGCATCCTGGCCGCTGCTGGCGCAGACGGTGCGGGCGGCTTCGCGCACACGGCCGTTCAGGGCCTTCTGGCCAGCCGGGCTGCCGAGATCGAGATCGGCGTGGTTGATCATGGCGATGCGCTCACCCGCGCCGTTCAGCGCGAAGCGGGTGCCGGCGTTGGCCGGGGCGGTGGCGGCGGTGATGCACAGGCCGGCGAACAGCAGGGTGCCGGCAGCGCCAGCCAGGGTGCGGGAGAAATTGGTGACAGAAGCAATCATGGGGGTCCTCCTTCTGGTGTCGATGCCGGATCATCCGGCGCCGATGCCAGAACAGAAGCAAAGGGCGTGCCAAGTGGTGCGATTTTCACGTATCATCGTAAAATCAGATACTTGGGAGAATTGGCGTATTACAACAGCATGACACAAGTGAGATTCGATACCAATAAGCGGGAAAATGTGCCAAATGTCGGCATCCGCTTGCGGATGGCTCCCGGTCGGTTGCCGGCTTGGCATCAATCCCTTGCTGGTGCATAGGAGTTGCGTGCTTACCCAGCGGTCCCGTTATGCGCTGCGCGCGCTGATCTTCATCGCCCGATCGGCTGGCGTGGCGCCCGTGCCCATCTCGGCCATTGCCGAGGATCAGAAGCTGCCGCGCAAGTTCCTGGAAGCCATCTTGCTCGATCTCAAGAACGGCGGGCTGGTCAACAGCTATCGCGGCAAGATGGGCGGCTATCGCCTGGCGCGGCCGGCCAGCCAGATCAGCTTTGGCGAGATCATCCGCCTGATCGAAGGGCCCATCGCGCTGGTGCCCTGTGTGTCTGTTTCCGCCTATCAGCGCTGTGTCGACTGTTTCGAAGAAACGACCTGCGTGATCCGCAAGGTGATGCTGGTGGTGCGCGAGCAGACCGCCAATATCCTCGATCACACCACGCTGGCCGATCTGTCGATCGACCGCGAAGCGGCCTGACCCCCTATTCGGCGGCCCTTATTCGGCGGCTTTGGGCGGGCGCCGCAGCAGCAGCTTGCGGCCATCGGGTGCAGCCAGGATCGCCTCGCCGGCCGCCGTGTAGGTGACGTTGTTCACCGCGCCGAGCGTGGCCAGAAAGCGCTGCTCGATCTCCATGGCGGGCGGCGGGCAGGCCATCATCGTGCTGGCGAACTGGCCCAGCTTCAGGGTGGCGCCATTCTGCTGCCAGCCGCCAGAGAAGCGGTTGCAGCCGCTGCTGCCTGAAACCCGGCTGGTGTTGTGGTCCCCCGGATCGAACAGCAGCATGATGTTCGCCGCAGGCTTGCCGCCGCCGTTCATGTCGGCCAGCACCCATTCGCCTTCCAGGCTCCCGGCGATCACCGGCGGCTTGCCCGACAGCGCCTGGCCAAGCTGCTGGCGTTGGTCCCGGCAGCCCGGGAGCAGGGAAAGGGCGACGAGAGCGGGAACGAGAATGCGCATGCCTTGATTATGGCGCGGGGGCGGGCACCGGCGCAAGACTTGCCACCAGCGCGGTCATCGCCGATTGATCGACCAGAATGGCGCCATCGACCGGCCGATCGAGATCGAGGATCAGCATGATGGTCAGGCTCATCAGCAGGAACAATATGCCCGAGGCAAGCCGGTGATGGTGGCCATGCGCATCGAGCACATAGCCGAGCAGGAAACAGGCCACGGCGGCGAAGATGACCAGCAACAGTATGACTTCGCCCGGCACGCGCGCCGCCACTGCTTTCTCGCGCTGGGTGCCGGTATCGAGCACGGCGTTGACGGCGCTCACCAGGCTGGCGGCGCGCGCGCCGTCGAGCTGGCCCTGCGCGCTGGCGGCAAGGCTCCAGACTCGGTTCCGAAGGGCCGCCGCCCGCGCCAGCCTTTCGGTCTCGTGCGGCAGCGGGCTTGAAACCCGCACCTGCGCATAATCGACCAGCGCGGCCTGCAACGCCGGTCCCTGAGGGGCCGGCACCAGCCCGGCGCGCAGCCAGGCGGTGCCGATGTCGTTGGCTTCCTGCACCACCAGCTGCCGCCGCTCGTCGTAACGGCTCAGCGCCATCGAGAAGGTGAAGCCGAGCAGCAGCGCCAGCACCAGCAGGGCGGTGGAGAGCACCTGGCTTTCATCATCGGCGCCGCCAGCACCGCCAAAGCGGCGGTGATAGCGAAAACCCAGTTCCGCAGCGACGAAGAACAGCGCCACCATCACCGCCGGGATGGCCGGCAGCGGCACCAGATCAAGCAGCGCGGCCAGATCGGCGATCAACCGCGACCCTTCTTCAGCTCGTCGCGGATTTCGGCCAGCAGCGCCTCGCTGGGCGTCGGGCCAGGCGCTTCGGCCGGGGCCGGCGGGGCCATCGCCTTGTTGGCGGCCTTCACCAGCAGGAAGATCACGAAGGCGATGATCAGGAAGTTGATCAGCGCGGTGAGGAACTTGCCATAGCCGAACAGGGCGACACCGGCCTTCTTCAGTGCCTCATAATCGGTGGGGCTGCCCTTGTAGTCGGCCGGCACGTCACCCAGCACGACGAACAGGCCGGTGAAATCGATGCCGCCGGTGAACAGGCTGACCAGGGGCATCACCATATCCTCGGTGAAGCTGGTGACAATGCTGCCGAAGGCGCCGCCGATGATCACCGCCACAGCGAGATCGAGCACGTTGCCACGTGCGATGAACGCCTTGAATTCCTGCAACACGGCCCGTCTCCCTCTTGAATTCCCCACACGCGCACTATCTGATGGAAACACGCGCGCGTCCAATCTGCCACAATTGCGGCCCTGCGCAAGCCGCGCACATCGGAGATGTCTTCATGACCAATGGCTTCCGTCGCACCGCCGCCCTTGCCGGCCTTGCCGGTGCTGCCCTGCTGCTGTCGGGCTGCGGCATCAACACCATCCCTTCCAAGGAGGAAGCGGTGAAGGCCAAGTGGGCCGATGTGGAGAACCAGTATCAGCGCCGCGCCGACCTGATCCCCAACCTGGTCGCCACGGTGAAGGGCTTTGCCGCGCAGGAAAAGGATGTGCTGGAAAGCGTGACCAAGGCGCGTGCCAGCGCCACGCAGGTGCAGGTGGACCCCACCAAGCTGTCTGATCCCGGCCAGATCGCCGCCTTCGAACAGGCGCAGGGCGCGCTGTCGCAGTCGCTGGGCCGGCTGCTGGTGACGGTGGAGAAATATCCGGAGCTGAAGTCGAACGAGAATTTCCTGCAGCTGCAGAGCCAGCTGGAAGGCACCGAGAACCGCATCGCGGTGGCCCGCCGCGACTATAACATCGCGGTGCAGGACTATAACACCGAGATCCGCACCTTCCCGTCGCTGATTACCGCCAAGGTGGTCTATGGCGCGCAGCCGATCGCCCCCTTCAAGGCGACCAGCGTCAATGCCGAAAAGGCGCCCGAGGTGGCGTTCTGATCGCGGCCTGAAAGGCCCTTGCGATGCGCGATGATCCGCTGATGCGCCGCCTTTCGTGGCTGGCCCTGCTGCTGGCCACGCTGCTGGCGGTGCTGCAGCTGGCGACGCCGGCCTTTGCCGAGCCGGCCTATCCCAAGCTGTCGGGCCGCGTGACGGATGCCGCCGGCGTGCTGCCGCCGGACACGGTGGCAGCGCTGGAGGCGCGACTGAAGACGCTGGAAGACACCACCGGCACCCAGCTGGTGGTGGCCACCGTGCCCGGCCTCGATGGCTATGAGATCGAGGATTATGGCGTGGGCCTCGCCCGCGCCTGGGGCATCGGCCAGAAGGGCACCAACAATGGCGCCGTGCTGCTGGTGGCGCCCAATGAGCGCAAGGTGCGCATCGAGGTGGGCTATGGCCTCGAAGGCGTGCTCACCGATGCCATGTCGAGCCAGATCATCCGGCGCGCCATCATCCCGCAGTTCAAGGCGGGCGACATGCCGGCTGGCATCACCGCCGGCACCGATGCGCTGATCCAGCTGCTCAGCCTGCCGGCCGATCAGCAGGCGGCGCAGGTGGCGGCGGTGGACGCCGGCAATGATCGCGCCGCCAAGGTGGGGGCGATCTCGGCGATCGAGGTGATCTTCTGGGTGATCGTGCTGCTCTGGGTGATCGGCGCGATGAGCGGCGGCAAGCGCGGCCGCCGGCGCGGCCCAGTGATCCTGTGGGGCCCCGGCACCGGTGGCAGCTGGAGCAGTGGCGGCGGCAGCAGCTGGGGCGGTGGCGGCGGCTTTTCCGGCGGCGGTGGCAGCTTCGGCGGCGGCGGCGCGAGCGGGAGCTGGTGATGCTGTTTTCAGGTGAAGACCGCACCCGCATCGCGACGGCGATCAACAAGGCGGAAGCACAGACCAGCGGCGAGATCGTGGTGATCGTCTCCACCCGGCGCCGCCGCTATCCGGCCACCGCGCTCACCGTGGCGGCACTGGCGGCCTTCACCCTGCCGCTGGCCGCCGTGCTGCTGGGCTGGCAGCCCGGCGTGCTGCTGGCCGACTGGGGCGAGCAGGATGTGACCAGCCGTATCGATCATGCCGTCCAGGGCTTCGCCTTCGTGCAGCTGCTGCTGTTCCTGGCGGTGTTCGCAGGCGTGAACTTCACATCGCTGGCGCGCCTGCTCACGCCTTCGGGCCAGCGCCGCGACCGTGTCCATGCCGATGCCACGGCACAGTTCCGCAGCCGCGGGATGGAGGCAACCCACGGTCGCACCGGCGTCCTCATCTATGTCGACGAGCCGGAGCATCTGGTGGAAGTGATCGCCGACAAGGGCGTCTATGAGAAGGTGACACCGGAAGACTGGGGGGACACGGTGACGGTGCTGGTGGATGGGATCAGGGCCGGCCGCGCCGCCGATGGCCTGATCGCCGCCATCGAACGCGCCGGCGCCGTGCTGGCCCAGCACCTGCCGCCACTGGCCGGCAACCCCAATGAGCTGCCGGATCACCTGATCGAGATCTGAAGCCTCAGGCCTTGGCGGAAGGCCGCGCCGCCACCCGGTCGCGCCAGCCCGGCAGCCAGGCGAGGCCGGCGGGCAGCGGCTGGCCCACGGCGGCGCCGAACTCGACGAAGCAGAACAGCAATATGTCGGCCATGGTGAAGCGGTTGCCGCAGACGAAGTCGCCCTTCATCAGGCCATCGAGCCAGACGAGTTTCTTCGCCGCGATTCCCTTCAGCTCCTCGCCGGCGCCTTCCGACACGATGGGAAAGCGCGGCGCGAACATCGGCCGCCCCTGGGTGGCGCGAAAGCCGTTGGCCATCGGCTCGCAATAGCCAAGATCGATGATCCGCACCCATTTGCGGGTTTCGGCGCGCTCCTCGGCCGTGCTGCCGATCAGGGCCGGCGTGGGGTGCAGTTCTTCCAGATATTCGGCGATCACGGTGATTTCGCTGACGATGTCGCCATCGTCCAGCTCCAGCGCCGGTGTGCTGCCAGCCGGCACCTTCTTTATGTAATCGCCGCTGCGGTTGACGCCGGCGCGGATGTCCACGGTCTCTAGGGCCATGCTGATGCCCTTTTCGGCCATGGCCATGCGCACCACGTGCGGGTTGGGGCCGATGCTGTCGTAAAGCTTCATGAGGCGCGTTTCCCTTCCAGTTCGCTGATGATGCGTTGCTGTTCGTCACGGTCGATGGTCCAGCCCTTCGCCAGCCAGGCCGCGATGAGCGCGGCGATGATCGGCGGCAGCAGGAACAGCAGCACCAGGCCATCAATGGCGTCGGGCGTGTTGCCAGCGCCCAGCTTCGCATCGAAGCCGATGGCATCGAGCACGATATAGGCGAGGCCCACTGGGATGGCATATCCGAGCTTCTGCACACCCACCAGCACGGCATAATAGAGCCCGGCATTGTTGCGCCCGGTGGCCAGCGTTTCGGCATCGGTCACATCGGCCAGCATGGCGCGCACCAGGAAGGGCGGCGCCACCGCCGGCAGCCCGGCCAGCAGCATGCCCATTGCGGCCACCCAGAAATCCGCCTTGGGCGCCAGCACCAGTGCGGCGTGCAGCACGGCATAGCTGCCGATCGCCCAGGCCACCGCCATGTGCTTGGAGGTGCGGCGTGCCACCCAGCCCCACAAAGGCGCGCCCAGCAGCCCGGCCGCGAAATAGAAGAGCAGCAGCAGGCGTGCCTCGCTCACCGAAAAGCCGCGCGCCGCCTCGAAGAAGAAGATCAACAGCGCGCCGCCAAAGCCCGGCGGCAGGCTGGCGAACAGATCGATGAACAGCAGCCGTTGCAGCAAGGGGCGTTTCAGCGCCGCCTTGATATCGGCCCAGCCGTGCGGGCTGCCGTGCACGCTGGCGCGATCCGGCACGCTTGCAAGGATGGCCAGGAAGGTGGGCGGCACCAGCGCGATCAGCACCCAGCCCATGGCATGGACGCCAAGCCCGGCAGAAGCCTCCAGCCCGAAGCGCGGCCCCAGCGCGTTGGCCAGCGGCGGCACGGCGAGCAGGCTGATCAGCGCCACCATGTTGAAGCCCTGCCACCAGCCGAAGATGCGGCTGCGCTCGTGATAATCGGTGGAAAGCGCCTGCCCCCAGCTGGTGTGCGCCACCTGCGCTGCCGAAAAGCCGCCATAGAGCAGGAACAGGCCGAGAAAGGCCCGCAACGGCGTGAGGCCCGGATCGGCAAAGAACACCATCGCCAGCCCCAGCACCAGGAACAGCGAGGCCACTGCCAGCCACGGGCGGAAGCGGCCCCAGCGCGTGTTGGTGCGATCGATCCAGTGGCCGAAGGCCACATCCAGCGGCAGATCGATCCAGCGCACGGCGGAAAACAGGATGCCGGTCACCGCCAGATCGAGGCCCAGCGTGCCGGCATAATAGGGCGGCAGATAAACGACCAGCGGCAGGCCCACACCTGTCAACGGCAGGCAGGGCGCGGCAAAGGCCGCCAGCGTCCGGCGTTTCAGCAGCAAGTCTCACCCCCTCCCCAGGGACGATGGCCACTGTGCGGCGCGCGCCGGAGGCGTGCAAGCCTGTCGGAAATGCGGGAGGCGTCAGGCGGCGCGGCGCCGCGCGGCAAAGGCCTTCAACGCATGATCGAGCCGGTGCAGCACTTGCGCATGCAGCGCCGGGGTGGCCGCGGCCAGGCCCTGGATGATCGGCGTTGGCTGGTTGAAGCGCAGCGTCTGGCCATGCCGGTCTGTCAGCAGGCCACCGGCTTCCGAAAGGATCAGGCTGGCGGCGGCGACATCCCATTCGGCGATGCTGCGCCCTTCTGCCCACGCATCGGCTTCATCGGCCGCCAGCATGGCCATGCGCAGCGCCAGGCTGTTCGGCTTGGCAACGGCGGTGCCCGGCCATGGGCTGGGCCAGAAGCTGGCGGCCATGTTGGCGGCATCGATGGGCAGGCGCACGCCGTCCAGCGAGGTGAGCCCGGATACCGCCAGCCGCCGGCCATTCAAGGTCGCCCCCTGCCCGGCGCTGGCGGCATAGAGCCGGCCCTGCGCCGGTGCGGCCAGCACGCCCACCGTGACGGCACCATCCTCCACCAGCGCGACGCTCACCGCCCAGCCGCTGCGGCCGCGCAGGAAATCGCGGGTGCCATCGATGGGATCGACCACCCAGATCCGCCGCTTGTCGAGCCGGGCGGCGCTGTCGGCACATTCTTCCGACAGCCAGCCATCATCCGGCCGCGCCGCAGCGATCACGCCCTTCAGATAGGCGTTCACCGCCATGTCGGCCGCCGAAACCGGGCTGCCGTCGGCCTTGTGCCAGGCGGTGGTCGGCTGGCCGAAATGGCCCATGGCGATGCGCCCGGCATTGCCGGCGATCTCGGCGGCGAGCGCCAGATCGGCGGCGCGTTCCGACGTGATATGGCGGCTCAACTGCCCGCCACCGTCATGCCCTCGATCAGCAGCGTGGGGGCATTGCTGGCGTGGCGGAAAGCGAGATCGTCGGCCGCCACCAGGCTGGCGAACATGTCGATCAGGTTGCCGGCGATGGTGATTTCCGCCACCGGCCCGGCAATCTCGCCATCTTCGATCAGGAAGCCGCTGGCGCCCCGGCTGTAATCGCCGGTGAGGCCGTTGACGCCCATGCCGATCAGCTCGGTCACCAGCACGCCGCGCTTCACCCCGGCGATCAGCCCGGCGCGGCTGATGGTGCCGCCTTCCAGGTGCAGGTTGGTGGTGCCGGCGCCCGGCGGGCCGCTGGTGCCACGGCTGGCATGGCCGGTGGGCGCCAGGCCCAATTGGCGGGCGCTGGCCACGTCCATCAGCCAGGTGGTGAGCACGCCATCATCGATGATGGCGGTGCGCCGCGTGGCCAGCCCCTCGCCGTCGAAGGCGCGGCTCCTGAGGCCGCGGTGGCGCAGCGGATCATCGATCACGTGGAGGCCTTGCGGCAGGATGCGCTGCCCCAGCCGATCCTTCAGGAAGCTGGTGCCGCGCGCAATCGCACTGCCGGTGACAGCGCCGATCAGGTGCCCGAGCAGCGTTGCAGAGACACGCGGATCGAACAGCACCGGCATCGTGGCGGAGGCCAGCTTCACCGGATTGAGGCGCGCCACCGCCCTTGTGCCGGCGCGCAGGCCGATCTCGGCGGCGGATTCGACATCGGCGAGATAGCGCGCGCTGTGCCAGGCATAATCGCGCTGCATGTCGCCGCCGGTGCCGGCCACCACCGAGGCGGAGAGGCTGTGGCTGGTGGAGCGGCGGGCGCCGCGAAAACCGGTGGAGGTGGCCAGCGCCATCACCACCACGCTGGCGCTGGCGCTGGCGCCTTCGCTGTTGGTGATGCCGGCCACGCCGCGCGCCGCATCTTCGCAGGCCAGCGCGCGCTCCTTGAGCAGGGCGGCCGGCACCTCGGTGGGATCGTCGATATCGGGATCGGGCAGCACGCCCGTTGCCAGCCGGTCTTCCGGCGCCAGGCCGGCAAAGGGGTCTTCCGGGGCCAGCCGCGCCATGGCGACGGCGCGCTCCGCCGCTTCGGCCAGCGCGGCCGGCGTGAGATCGGATGAGGACACGCTGGCCGAACGCTGGCCCACGAACACGCGTAGGCCCACCTCTTCACCTTCGGCCCGGCCAATATCCTCCAGCTGGCCCAGCCGCACCGAAACATGGCCGGCGCCATCGCCCATATAGACGGCATCGGCGGCGTCGGCCCCGGCGGCGCGGGCGGCGGCAAGGGCGGCATCAAGCCGGTCGAGAGCGGCATCAGGGGTGAGCATGGCCCAGATGTAGGGGGGCAGGCCGCAGCTGTCACGCCCGCATCTGCCGCCCGATGCTGCGCCGCGGCGATTTTGTCGCTTTCATGCAATCGGCCGCGCCCCTTGTGTGGCATGGAGGCAGCGCGATGGGGCCGGCGATGGGTGGGCCAGCCGGCCAGACAGGGGAGCGCGCGGGCCTGTGTCCAACTCGGCACAGGCCCGCAGCTTGTCGGAGGGCCTCAACAAAAAAGCCCCGCAGCTTGTCGGAGGGCCTCAGGCTATCCCGACGGCGGCGCAGGCGGCCGCCCACAGCGCGCCGGCGGTGCGATTGGCGCGGAACAGCAGCAGGGCATTGGCGGGCGAAGTGTCTGCCAGGCGCCAGACCTGCCAGCCGAGATGCAGGGCCAGCGGCACCACCGCCGCCAGGGCCAGCGCCTGCCCGGCGACCTGCACCAGCGCCACACTCCACAGGACAAGCGCCAGCACATAGAAGAGCGCCACGCCGCCGCGCGCGCGGCTGCCCAGCGCCCGCGCCGAGGACTTGATGCCGGCCAGCGCATCATCCTCGATATCCTGCAGCGCGTAGATGGTGTCATAGCCCAGCGTCCAGGCGATGCCGCCGGCCCACAGCAGCCACATGATCGCCGATGGCTCCGCCACCGCTGCCCAGCCAACCAGCGCGCCCCAGTTGAAGGTGAGGCCCAGCCAGGCCTGCGGCCACCAGGTGATGCGCTTCATGAAGGGATAGGCCGCCACCGGGATCAGGCTGGCCAGCGCCACGCCTTGCGCGATGGGGCGCAGCTGCAGCAGCACGACAAGGCCGACCAGCGACAGGGCGACGGCAAAGGCCAGCGCCGCCTTCACGCTGATGCGGCCAGACGCCACCGGGCGATCCTTTGTGCGCTCCACCTGGGCATCGAGATCGCGATCGACGATGTCGTTCCACACGCAGCCGGCACCGCGCATGGCGATGCTGCCCAGGCCGAACCACAGGATCAGCCACGGCGCGCTGGCCAGCCCGCCGGCCAGCGCCAGCCCGGCGATGCACGGCCAGAACAGCAGCCAGGTGCCGGCCGGCCGGTCGAGCCGGGCGAGGCGCGCGAAGCGTTGCACACCCGCCGGCAGCAGATCGATCCAGCTTTTCACGGCGTCTGGCGTAACGCTGTTTGCGTTTGGCGGGGCGGGCGGCGTAACCACGGCTCCATGAGCGAAACAGACCGCAGCTTGTCAACCACGCCGCGCCTGCATGTGACAGCAGCGCTGGCTGCGGGCGCGTCGATCACCCTCGATCAACCGCAATCGCACTATCTGGCCGGCGTGATGCGCCGGCAGCCGGGCGACCTGGTGCGCCTGTTCAATGGCCATGATGGTGAATGGGCCGCGCGGGTGGCGAGCGTGGCGAAGAAGGCGGTGACGCTGGTGGCCGAACGGCAGAGCGCGCCACAGGAACGGGTGCCCGATCTGTGGCTGTGCACCGCGCCGCTGAAGAAAGGGCGCATCGACTGGCTGGTGGAAAAGGCCTGTGAACTGGGCGTCGCGCGGCTGCAACTGGTGACAACGCAGCGCACGGTGGTGGAAAAGCCCAATCTCGAACGGCTTTGCGCCCATCTGGTGGAAGCCGCCGAGCAATCGGGGCGAACGGCGGTGCCGGAATTGCCCGCACCGGTCACGCTGGAGCGGTTGCTGCGCGACTGGCCGGCGGGACGCGGGCTGCTCTTCGCCGATGAAACCGGTGGCACGCCACTGGCGCAGGCCAGGGCGCCCGCCCCCGCCGCCATCCTGATCGGCCCGGAAGGCGGCTTCACCGAACCGGAGCGCGCCGCCATCCGCGCCCACCCCGCTGCCGTGCCGATCAGCCTTGGCCCGCGCATCCTGCGCGCCGACACGGCGGCGCTGGCCGCGGTGGCAGTGTGGCAGGCCATGCACGGCCATTGAAACCACGACAAGAAACCGTCACTCTGCCGTGAAGCCAACCGGGGGGACGGCCGATGCAGATCCTGATGATTGCCGCTGCCGTCGCGATTGCGCCGCCGGCCTGGCTCTATCCGCAGGCTATGGGCGCCGCGAACGAGCCGGCCACTGACACGCTGGTCAGCGTGCCGGGCAGCCGGGTGAAGCTGGCCGAACGTGATGTCCACAACCGCCAGCTCGCTGCCAACTGGTTCCCGCAGGATCAGCCGCCACCGCCGGCCGTGGTGCTGAAAAGTCCGCCGGGCGGCTTTGCCTGCGGTTATTGCCATATGCCGAACGGGATCGGTCATCCGCAGAACATCAGCATCGCCGGCCTGCCCGAAGCCTATGTGATCGCCCAGTTCGCCGCGTTTCGCAGCAACCAGCGCAAGGCGGCACAGCCCGGCTATATCCCCAACGCCAGCATGACGCGCGTCGCCGGGCAGGCGAGCGATGCCGAGATTGCCGAAACCGCGCGCTATTACAGCCGCCTGCCCTATCGCAGCCTGATCCGTGTGCGCGAGGTGCGCCAGGCGCCCAAGGTTGTCGCCACCGGCCTGGTGTGGACGCGCGTGCCCGGCCCGCCGGAACCGATCAATGGCCGCATTGTCGAGCTGATGGACAAGCCGGAGGATTCGATCCTGCACAATCCGCGCGGCCGCAGCACCGCCTATGTAGCGCCCGGCAGCATCGCCAAGGGCCGCAAGATCGGCGCGGAACTGGCCTGCATGGCCTGCCACACCCAGGAAATGGCAGGCTGGGGGCCGGGCCGGTCACCCAGCTACATCGTCCGCCAGCTGCTGGCCTTCCGCAACCGCACCCGCAACGATCCGGGGGCTGAACCGATGCACGCCATTGCCGATCAGCTTGATCTTGATCAGATGGTGGCCGTGGCCGCGTGGATGGGGGCGGGCGCTAAGGCGTCACCCTGATGATGCGCTCAGCCTCCTGCAGCACGCGGCTGCGGCTCCATGGGAAGGGCACATATTGCCCGGTCGCCCAGCGCGGGAACAGATCGCGGTAATGCGGGCTGGCGGGATCGCCGGACTGGCCGGGCGTGTTGATCGCCATCGAATTGTCCCACTGGCCCACGTCCATCACCAGCCGCACCGAGGCGCCGGAGACGACGCGAAAATCGGAGCCGGTTCCCATGGCCATGGGCGTTGAGCCGCTGCCGCCGATCGGCACCGGCCCAACCCGGCGTTCGGCATCGCGGCCGGCAATGGGCAGCGCCGGCTGGAAATCGGCGCGGTGCAGCGCGCCCCAACGCCATTTCGCGGGATCTGGGCCGAGCAGGCGCTGCACCTCGGCAAAGGCCGGGCCCAGCGAGCTCAGCAAGATGCCATCCCGCACCGCCCCGGGGTCGGGGCCAAGCAGCGTGCCGTCTTCCAGCACGGGCAGGATGTTGCCGATGCTGGTGCGGCCAAAGCTGCGCCGTGCTGCTTCGGGCACGATGGCCTTCACCGCGCTTACCGGCAGGTGGCGGGCCGCCCAGATCTCATAGAGCGCCGCCGCCGCCGAATCCGGCCCTTCATGGCCATTCCAGCCTTGCAGCAGTTTCAGTGCGGCGCGTTCATTGTCGTCGCGGCCAGCAAGCCCTTGCAGCAGCGCCACGGCGCGGCGAGCCATCGGCGAAGTGGCATCATTCTGCAGCGCCATCGCGTCGGTGAGGCTGAACGTCGGCCTGGCGGCGATCACTTCGGATATGCGGGTGATGCGGCTGCGATCGGCCCATTCCAGCCCGAGCAGATGCGGGTAGCCGGCGGGAATGTTCATCTCGTTGGCCGTCGCGATCCAACCTTCGGCGGGGTTGAGCTTCACCGGCATCAGCCTGGCGTCGAGCAACCCGGTCCAGCGATGCGCCGTGCCGGCCGGCACGGGCAGCAGGCCATCGCCGCTGCTGCGCTTCGGCACGAAGCCGCCGGGCGCCCAGCCGATGTCGCCGCTGCGGCTGGCGAACAGCAGGTTGAGCGGCGGCGCCCCCCAGTGATCGCGGGCAAAAAGGAAATCGTCCCAGCTCCTGGCCGTCCAGGCCCAGCTGGCGTTGAAATAGGCCGACGCGCCGGGCTGGCTCCAGGTGGCGCGCAGGGCAAAGCTGCGCCCGGAGGCAGGGTCTTCGTGCAGGATCGGGCCATCGGCGCTGAACTTCAGCACCACTTCGCGCGGCGCCTCGCCCTTCACCTCGACGGTCTCGCGCACTTCGATGAGTTTGGTCGCCTTCGGGTTCACCACCAGGTCCTGCTGGTCGATGGCGAAGATGGTGATGGCCCAGGCGACATCCTCGTTGTGCCCGAAGCTGACGCCCGGCAGCGCCGGCTCGCCCGATCCGGCGATCTTCAGTTCCGGCGTGTCGATGTGGGACAGATAGCGCAGGTTGGGCACGGCGTGGGCGCGGTGCGGATCATTGGCCAATATGGCCCGGCCGGTGGCCGATCGGGACGGCGCGATCACCCAGTTGTTGGAGCCTTCCTGGGCATCGGGATCGAGGCTTGCGACGACCAGTTTCTGGCCGTCGAAGCGCACATCGGCGGTGCCGGCGGCAAAATCGTCCAGCACATTGTCGGGGATGCTGCACGGGTCCAGCCCCTTGGGGATGCTGACCCTGTGGGCGGGCTCCAGCTGTCGGCGCAGTGGTTCGTACTTCACATCGCCGCCGCACAGGGCGCGGGCGCGGGCGACCTCGTCGGGGATGTTGCGGATCAGCGCGTTGGACCGGATGCGCACCACATCATCGGCCTGCCAACGCTCCGGACGGCTGGACGTGGCGCTGAACTCGATCGGCAGCGGCGCGCGCCCGGCCTCCACGTCGGCGATGAAGGCGTTGATGCCGGCCACGAAGGCCTCGGTCCAGGCCTTGGCCGGCGCCGGATAGGCGGCCCATTCCGCCGCCATGTCCCCCCGATAGAGCAGCAGCCGCGCCGCGCGGTCCTGCTTCACATAGTCGGGGCCAAAGCTGGCGGACAGCCGGCCGAGCCCGCGCTTCCTCCACAGATCGATCTGCCACAGCCGGTCGCGCGCCACGGCATAGCCCTGCAGGAAGAAGCCGTCATGGGCGTTGGCGGCATAGATGTGCGGGATGCCCGCCCGATCGATGATGATCTCGCCGGGTGCGGTGAGGCCGGGCGCGGCGCGGCTTTCGGTGAAGGCGCCGGGCGGGATGTCCTGGGCGCTGGCCGCCGTGCCGAGCAGCAGGGCGGCAATGCTGGCGCGGATCATTCGGCCGCCAGCGCCGCCGTGGCAGGGGCCGCTTGAGGCCCGCGAATGAGGCCGCCAGGCAGCGCGCCGGTCATGGCGCCATTGCGGAACGTCACAACACCGTTCTTGATCGTCGCCACATAGCCCTCGGCCCTTTGCAGCAGGCGCTTGCCGCCGGCCGGCAGATCGAAGGCCAGCCACGGCTTGCCCAGTTGCAGCCGCTCGAGATCGATGATGTTGAGATCGGCCAGATAGCCGGGCGCGATCAGCCCGCGATCATCGAGGCCATAGAGCTTCGCGGTGTCGCGGCACTGGCGGCGGACAGCGTTTTCCAGGGTGACGGTGCCGCGCGCCCGGTCGCGCGCCCAGTGCTGCAGCAGATAGGTGGGGCTGGCGGCATCGCAGATGGTGCCGCAATGGGCGCCGCCGTCCGACAGCGAGATCACCGTGTCCTCGCGTTCCAGCAGGCCCTTCACGAAATCGAGATTGCCATCGGCATAGTTGAGGATGGGGAAATAGATGAAGCCGGTGCCCTCATCCCGGCAGAGCAGATCATAGGCATAGTCGGCCGGGTCCTTGCCGGCGGCCTTCGCCATTGCAGCGATGGTTTCGTCCTGCTGCGGCTCATAGTTGAAGCCATCGGTCATCTCGAACTGCAGTTGCCAACCCATGGCGACCGCCATCAGCAGCGGCAGCACGTCGGTTTCCGGCCAGACATTGTCTTCCGCCAGCAGCCTTGCCTTGAAGGCGGGGTCGCTGAGGTGCCGCCACTGCTCCTCCCACGGCAGCGCCTCGATGGCCTGCCAGCTCGGCCGGAACTTGAACGGATGCACGGTGCCGCGCCAGGCCATCAGCACGCCGTTGCCGCGGATGGCGATCTGGGCAACGATGTTGGCCCCTTCGGCATTGGCGCGCGCGGTTTCCGCCATCTGCTCTTCCCACGGCAGTTCCTTGGCGATGGACTGCAGCATGGCGAAGGTGACCGGCAGGCCGGTCTCGCGGCTCAGCTCGGCCATCCAGCCGAACTCGTCCCATTCGCGCCTGAGGTCACTGGCCATCTCGAACACGCCGTGGCCCACTTCGCCCATGGCGCGACCGATGGCGATCAGCTCGTCCTTCTCGGCGGTGGTGCCGGGCACCAGCTCGCCATCGATGCTCTTGTGCAGGATGGTGCGCGAGGTGGAAAAGCCCAGCGCCCCGGCCTTCACGCCTTCGGCCACGATCCTGGCCATCTGCGCGATATCCTCCGGCGTCGGCCTTTCGTTCTTGGCGCCGCGCTCGCCCATCACATAGGCGCGCACGGCGCCGTGCGGCACATGGGTG
>ERZ1066136.486-NODE-486-length-29893-cov-8.267310_pt1 | contig 29893 bp, 25 predicted proteins | sample MGYA00382783_ERZ1066136 | MGnify/ENA primary metagenome ERZ1066136 (study PRJEB33369, sample SAMEA5778366) | biofilm metagenome | biome: Industrial cooling water; feature: Water cooling tower basin; material: Biofilm | place: United Arab Emirates | collected... | reverse complement strand
GTGAGCGCGAGGGCACCGGCAGGGGCGAGGCGAGGCAGCGCCGCCATGGGTCAGGTCTCGGAAGTGGAAGGCGAATAGGGAAAGGTGTCGGGTGCCGCGGATTGCGGCGCAGGCGTCACGATTGGCGCGGCGGCGCGCTGCCCGCAGGGCGTCGGCTCGATCGCGGCGAGCGCGCGCACCTTCGATTCGATCAGCGCCACCAGGCGCGGGCGGACGTGGGGCGGCAGCGGGCTCACATCGAAGAGCTGGTTCCAGAACAGGCCGTCGGCGGCGAGCAGCAGCAGGAATCGCTCGAGGTCGACGTCGTCCCACTGCCAGTCGGCGAACTCGCTGGCGTTGTGGGCGCGCACCGGGTCGAGCAGTCCGGGGTCGACCATGGCCGCGCTGACCATGCCGGCGACGAAGCGCTTGTGGGCGTCGTCCTCGTCGGCGAGGCAGGAGCGCACGTGGCCGATCATCCGTGCCGCCTTCGGGCAGGGCAGGTCCGCCCCGCCGAGGGCCTCGGCCGCCACTTGCCAGTCGGCGATATCGGCCTCGATCAGCGCTTTGAGCAGCTCTTCCTTGGTCGGGAAGTGATAAGTGATGCCGCCGCGGGTCACGCCCGAGGCCTCGGCCAGCGTCTCGAAGGTCAGATGCCCGGCGCCGCGGGTCTCGACGATCCGGCGGGCGGCGTCGAGGACCTTCTGGCGGGCTTTGGGGGGACGGGTCATGAAGCGCGCAACTTTACAGGACGTTTTGTACAGAAAGTTGACGGCGCGCGTTCCAGCCGTGGAACGCTGTTGCGACGGATTCGCAACGCAATCGTTGGTCAGCCGGGGACGACGACCACGTCGGCGAAGTGCACGGTATGCCGGCAGCCCTCGGGGCGGGGCTCGCAGCGGTAGCGCCCGCCAGCGGCCAGCGTGCGGTCCCGGATGGCGTCGATGCCGAGCCGCGGCGGCGGCGGGCCCGCCCAGGCGAGGTCGAGCTGGAGGTCGAGGTCCACGCTGCCGACCCCCTCGATCGCGACGATGCGCAGGCGACACTCCCGCGCGCCGAGGGCGAGGCCCTGCTCCAGGCCGGCCTGGGCGATGCGGTAGAGCACCGCGCGCCAGCGCTCCGGCAGCCGCTGCACCGGCCCCTCGAGCTCGACGCGCCACCCCACGCCCTGCTCCTGCGCCCATTCCCAGAGCGGGCCGTGCGACAGCAGGGCCTGGAGGTCGCCCCGGGCGAGGGCCGGCGGCTGCAGCCGCCGCAGCGCGCGCTCCAGTCCGTCCTGCACCTGCCACGTATGGCCGCGGAGGCTTTCGAGCATCCGCGCATCGCGCTCGTCCGGCTGGCTGCGCCAGGCCATGGCCAGCAGCGTGCGCAGTTCCTGCAGCGGCGGCGCCACCTGCTGGTGCAGCGATTCGGCCACCTGCCGCTGCCCGTCGTCCTCCATCGCGACGATGCGCCCGGCGAGCTCGCGCTGGTCGAGCATGGCCAGGCGCAGGGCCGCGTGCTGCGCTTCGACGGTCTCGCGCTGTTCGCGGAGCTGGGAGGTCGCGGCGCCGAGCAGCAGGGCCGCGCCGCCGATCACCGCGGCCATGACCTGCAGGCGCAGCGGATCGGGGTGGCCGCTGAACCCGAGCGCCAGCAGGGCGCCAAGCACGGCCATCGACCACGCGGCGCCGCGCCAGCCGTGGCGGAAGGCCAGCAGCACGGTCGGCAGGAAAACGATCAGCAGCAGGTGGTCGTCGAGCGTCGGCCGCTGCCGGGCCAGGCTCATGACGCCCAGCGTGAGGGTGAAGGCGAGCGCGGCCTCGAAGCCCCAGCGCCGGGAACGCCACAGCGCCCCGGCGTCGCCGCGCAGCGCCAGCGCGGCAGGGACGACGACGAGCAGGCCGAACAGGTCGCCGAAGCCGAAGGCGAGCAGGGCGTCGAGGTTGTTGTCGGTGACGTCGCTGATCGCACCGAGGTACAGGGCCAGCACCGGCGCCACGCCGAAGGTGCACAGGGTGGCGGCGCCGAGCAGCCGCGACATCCCCAGCGGCGTGTCGGGCTCGTCGGGGACGTCGGCGCCGCGGGCCAGCCGGATCATCAGCGCATAGATCAGCACCGGGGCGAGCGAGATCAGGGAGGGCCCGACCCCGAGCAGCGGCTCGCCCTGGAACAGGGACCGCGCCACGACCGCGCTGCCCGCGTCCACGAGCACGACGGCCGGCCAGTGCCGCACCGGCAGGTTCCACAGCAGCAGGAAGCGCAGCGCCACCGGCCAGAAGGCCAGCGTCGTCGACAGCTCCTCGAGCAGGATCCACGCCGGCGGGTAGGCGAGCAGCAGCGCCGCGAGCACCCGCGGCCCCGGGCCATCGCCGCGCGCGGTCATCGCGGGCAACGCGGCGCTTCGCCTGTGGACGCCGGGCCGATATACTTCACCGTCCCATTGGCGTTCCGGCCCAACCAGGTATTCCCGTGCGCAATCACGATCTCGTCTTCCTGAAGCGCTTCTCGCTGATCATCGCGGCGCTGTTCGGTCTCATGGTCGTGCTGATCCTGATCGGCCTCGTCCTCAACAGCCGCAAGGCCTACGAGCCGAACCCGATCGCCGAAGCGCGCACCGTCGAGCGTATCCGCCCGCTGGGCGGAGTGTATGCGGGCGAGACCGGCGCGGCGGCGGCGGCGGCGGCGGCGAAGGCCGCGGCGGAAGCGGCGGCGGCCGGCGGCGCGCCCTACGGCGGCACGCTCGATGGCGCCGTGATCTACCAGAACCTGTGCTCGGCCTGCCACGCCAACGGCGCCGGCGGCGCGCCGGCCCCCACCGCGGCGGCCTGGGCCCCGCGCATCGCGCAGGGCCGCGACACCCTCGTCAAGCACGCGATCGAAGGCTTCCAGGGCGCCGCGGGCATCATGCCGGCGCGCGGCGGCAACGCCCGCCTGACCGACGAGCAGGTCGCCGCGAGCGTCGACTACATGATCGAGAAGTACCGGTAAGCCGGATCGAACCGCTGTCCTGACGCCGCCCCGAGGGCGGCGTCGTCGTCTCTGGAGCCCCGATGTCGCGTTCGTTGCCCGAATCCTTCCCCGCCTCACGCCGTCCGCTTGCGCGTGCCGTCGCGCTCGCCGTGGCCGCCGTCGGCCTGCTGGCGGCCTGTGAGCGCGGCGCGCCCGTCGCCGTCGAGGGCATCGCCGCCGTCCAGGGCACGGAGGCCGGCAGCGCCTTCGAGGGCCAGCGGGCCCGCATCGAGGGCGTCGTCACGCTGCGCTTCGACGACGGCGCGTTCGTCCAGAGCCTCCAGCCCGACGCCGATGCCGCGACGAGCGAGGGCGTGTTCCTGATGCCCTTGGCGGGCGCGCCGACGCTCGAGGTCGGACAGCACGTGGTCGCGACCGGGACGGTCGCCGAATCCGGCGAGGGCGCCACCCTGACCACCCTGGTCGACGCGCGGGTCGAGGTGCTCGGCACCGCCCCGCTGCCCGAGCCCGTCGCGCTCGACGCGCCGCCGTCGGACTGGGAGGCCCTCGAGGGCATGCGCCTGCGCATCGCCGCCCCGCTGACGGTCACCGGCAACGATGCCCTGGCCCGCTTCGGCGAGGTCGACCTGGCCTTTGGCGGCCGGCTGCACACGCCGACGGAGGTGGTGCCGCCCGGCGACGCGGCGCGGGCCCTCCGCGACGAGAACCGCCGCCGGCTGCTCGTGCTGGACGATGCCCGCAGCGCCGAGAATCCGCCGGCCATCGCGTGGCTGGGCGAGCCGCTGTCCTCGACGGCGCCGCTGCGCGCCGGCAGCACGATCACCGGCCTCGAGGGCGTGCTGGACCAGCGCTGGGGCGGCTACCGCCTGCAGGCCGCCTCGCCCAGCGGAGAGGTCGCGCAGGCGCCGCGTCCGGTCCCGCCCGCCCTCGACGGCGACCTGCGCATCGCCGGCATGAACCTGCTGAACCTGTTCAACGGCGACGGCCAGGGCGGCGGTTTCCCGACCGAGCGCGGCGCCCGGGACTACGACGGCTATGCGCGCCAGCTCGCCAAGCACGTCGCCGTGATCAGCGCGCTGGATCCGTCGATCATCGCGGCGCAGGAGCTGGAGAACGACGGCTACGGCCCGGAGTCGGCCGCCCAGGAGCTCGCCGACGCCCTGAACGGCGCCCAGTCCGGCGCGCGCTGGACCGTCGTCGCGCCCGACGAGCGTCCCGGCGGCGACCAGATCGCCGTGGGCCTGCTGTACCGCGCGGATCGCGTCGACGCCGTCGGCGCGCCTGCGCTCGCCCTCGGCGGTCCGTTCGAGCACGGCAGCCGCCCGGTGCTGGCGCAGAGCTTCCGCGTTGGCCGCGGCCCGGTGTTCACCGTTGCCAGCGTGCACTTCAAGAGCAAGGGCGGCTGCGATGACGCGCAGGGCCTCGATCGCGACCAGGGCGATGGCCAGGCCTGCTTCAACGCCAAGCGCGTCGAGAGCGCCGAGGCGATGGAGGCGTGGTTGGCCACCGATCCGACCGGCAGCGGCAGCGACCGCGTGGCCGTGATCGGCGACTTCAACGCCTACGCCATGGAAGACCCGATGCGCGGCCTGCGCGAACGCGACTGGATCGACGCCATGGCCGCGACGGACGCGATCGACGCCGAGGCCGGCGCGGCGCGCGCGCCGGCGGCGCACAGCTTCGTGTTCGACGGACAGGCCGGGCGGCTCGACCACGCCATGCTGAGCCCCTCGATGGCGGCGATGCAGCGCGGCGCGGCGAAGTGGGCGATCAACAGCGACGAGTCGCTGGCCTTCGGCTACGACGGCGCGCTGGGGCGCGAAGCCGGCCCGTGGCGCAGCTCCGACCACGACCCGATGGTCATCGGCATCGACACCCGCTGACGGTGTGCGGCGCGGCGCCGATCGGCGCCGCTGCTAGACTCCGCGCCGCATGAGCGCTTCGCCGACTTTCCCGACAGATTCCGGCCCGATCACGCTCGCGGGCCCCGCCGGCGCGATCGAGGCGGCCGTCGAGCTGCCGAAGGCCGAGGACGCGCGCCGCGGCGTGGCCGTGATCGGCCATCCCCATCCGCCCGACGGCGGCACGATGAACAACAAGGTCGTCACGACCATCGCGCGCGCGCTGGCCGAGAGCGGCATCGCCTCCGTGCGCTTCAACTTCCGCGGCGTCGGCGCGTCCGAGGGCGAGTACGACCAGGGCCGCGGCGAGACCCTCGATTACCTCGCGGTGGCGCAGTGGCTGCAGGCGCAGCGCCCGAACGACGCGCTGTGGCTGGCCGGCTTCTCGTTCGGCAGCTGGGTGGCGCTGCGCGCCGCGCGCCAGCTTCCCGTGCAGCAGATGATCGCCATCGCGCCGCCGGTGGGCTTCCGCGATTTCACCGGCGTGCCGCCGCCGCCCTGCCCGTGGCTGGTGGTGCAGGGCGAGGCCGACGACGTCGTCGACGCGGCCAAGGTGTTCGCCTGGGCCGAGGCGGCCGAGAACCCGCCGACCCTCGTGCGAATGGGTGATGCCGGGCATTTCTTCCACGGGCGGCTCGTCGACCTCCGCGGCGCGATCAGGAACGGCGTGCGCAAGTCGCTTCCGCCGCTGCGCAGCCAAGGCTGAGGCATGCCGGATCGGCCGTCGAAGCGCTATCTCGATGGCGTCGCGCAGGGCCGCTGGTCGCAGGACGCCGGCCAGCTGGCCGCGCTGGTCGAACTCGACCGGGTGGCGCGCGCCCTGCTGGAGCGCCAGCGCGCGGGGTTCCTGAGGAAGATCGGCTTCCGCCTGGCCGGCCACGCCGGCGTGCGCGGCCTGTACCTGTGGGGCGGCGTCGGGCGCGGCAAGACGATGCTCTGCGACCTGCTGCTCGACGCCTGCGCCGAGCTGAAGCCAACGCGCCTGCACTACCACCGCTTCATGCAGGACGTGCACGCGCGGATGAAGGCGCTGTCGAACACGGCCGACACCCTCAGCGTGGTGGCGGCGCAGTACGCCGCGCTGTCGCCGCTGCTGGTGCTCGACGAGTTCTTCGTCAACGACATCGCCGACGCGATGATCCTCTCGCGCCTCCTCGAACAGCTGTTCGACCGCGGCGTCACTCTGGTGACCACGTCGAACGTCGCGCCGCAGGGCCTCTACGCCAACGGCCTGCAGCGCGCGCGCTTCCTGCCGGCGATCGCGCTGATCGAGAAGGACTGCGTGGTGCACCGGCTCGGCAGCGACACCGACTTCCGGCTGCGGCAGCTGACCTGCGCCGACACCTGGCACGTGCCGATCGACGCGGCGGGCGAAGCGCAGCTCGCCGAGCACTTCCGCGTGCTGAACGGCATCGGCCTGTGCCAGACCTGCCCGCTGTCGGTGAACGGCCGCGACATCCCGGCCAAGGCGCTCGGTGAGGGCGTGGCGTGGTTCGACTTCGAGGCGCTGTGCGAGGGCCCGCGCTCGGCGGCTGATTACATCGAGATCGCGCGCGAGCACCACACGCTGCTGCTCAGCGGCGTGCCGACCTTCAGCGACGAGAGCACCGACGCGCCGCGCCGCTTCATCCACCTCGTCGATGAGCTGTACGACCGCCACGTCAACCTCGTCGCCACCGCCGCGGCGCAGCCCCCGGGCCTGTACCGCGGGTTCAAGCTGCGCATCGAGTTCGAGCGCACGGTGTCGCGGCTGGTCGAGATGCGCAGCGCCGAATACCTCGCCAAGGCGCACCGGCCGTGAGCGCGCCCGGGCGCCGCGACGTCGGCGCGGCCGCGCTGCTCGCGCTGGCGATCGTCCTGGCGCTGTGGCCCCTGCTTGGGGCCGACGCCCACTCCGACGACCTGACCTGGCTGGCCTTCGTGCGGCATGCGGCCTCGCCGTGGCCGGCCTTCACGGAATCGCAGCTGTTCGGCTACTTCTACCGGCCGAGCGCCTTCGTGCACTGGTGGCTGGCCGAGCGCATCGCCGGCAGCGACCTGCGCGCGCACTACGCGCTGGTGCTCGCCGTGCATGCCGCGGGCGGCGCGCTGTTCGCGCTGTGGCTGCGCCGCTCCGGCCTCGCGGCATCCATCGCCTGGCCCTGCGGCGCGCTGGCCGCGCTGGCCCTGCCGGTCGCCGGCACCGCGATGTGGCTGTCGAGCCGCAACGAGACGCTCGCGATCGTCGCCGGCCTCGCTGCGCTGGCGCTGGCGCCGCGCGCGGCGGGTGGCCCCGCGAGCGCCGGCGTCCTGCGCGCGGTGGGCGTCGGCCTGCTGTTGGCCGTGGCCTGCACCGCGAAGGAAACCGGCCTGGTCTTCGCCGCGGCGGTCGCGGCGCAGGCCGCGCTCTCCGCGTGGCCGCGGCGGCCCTGGCGCCTGCCGCTCGTCTGGGCCGTCGTCCTGCCGGCCCTGCTCGCGCTGCTCGCGCGGCAATCGATCATCGTGCCGATCGGCCCGGAGGCCGGCGGCGTCGAGCTCGGCGCGCTGTGGCGGGACGGTGTCGTCGCCTGGTGGCGGCACCTGCCCGCCGCGCTGGCCGGCTGGGGCCAGCCGTCGAGCGCGGTGCGGGCGACGCTGCTCGCCGCCGCCGCGGTGCTGGTGCTCGCCGGGCTCGCGGCGGCGCGCGACCGCGGCCGCGTCGGCCTGCTCGCCGCGGCGGTCGTGCTGGCGGTCCTGCCGGCGCCCCTGCAGTCGCCGATCACCTCGCTCGTGCTGCCGGCGCCCGGCGCCGACGCCTTCCTCGTCAACCTGCGCTTCTTCGCGTCGGCGACGCTCGGTCTGGTCGCGCTCGCCGCGCTGGGCGTGGAGCGCGCCGCGCGCTCGCCGATGCGATGGCCCGCCGCCGCGATGCTCGCCGCGCTGATCGTGGCCTCGGCGCTCGGCGCGCACGGGCAGGCGCAGCGGTGGGTGCAGGAGACGCAGGCCCTGGCGGCCCCGCTGCACGTCGCGCGGCGGCTGCCTGTCGACGTCGCCGCCGGCGCGCCGCCGGCCTGCCTCGTCGCGGTGGAGGGCACCGGGCTCCACGCCGGACTGGCGCCTTACCTCGACTCGGCCGTTCGCGCCCTCGCGCCGCGGGGTCGCCCGCCCACCTGCCTGCTGGCCGCGGAGGGCGTCCCGCCGCACGTCGCCTTCCTCGCCCCCGAAGCGTGCCGGGCCGACGCCGCGTGGGGCGAGCGCGGCCTGGTGGTGGCGAACCTCGGCGGGCGGCATCACGCCGAGCCCTTCGGCCGCCTGTGCCAGATCGCGCTGCGCCCGTCGCCCGACGGCGGGCCGCTCCGCCCCGATCGACGGACCCTTGCGCCGCCGGCGGCGTCGCCCTGATTCAGCGGCCTTTGCCGGGCGCCACGCTATCCTCCGCGTCGATGAACACCCCTGAATCCTCGACGCTGGGCCACAGCGTCGCTTACCCGTCCGCGTACGACGCCGCCCTGCTGTTCCCGATCCCGCGCGCCGAAGCGCGCGCCCGGCTCGGCCTCGATGACGCACTGCCCTTCGTCGGCGTGGACCTGTGGAACGCCTACGAGCTGTCCTGGCTCGACCCGCGCGGCAAGCCGCAGGTCGCGCTTGCCGAAGTGCGCGTGCCGGCCACCTCGCCGAACCTCATCGAGAGCAAGAGCTTCAAGCTCTACCTCAACTCGTTCTCGCAGGAGCGCATGGCCAGCACCGACGCACTGCGCGCGACGCTGATCAGCGATCTTTCGGCCGCGGCCGGCGCGCCGGCGTCGGTCAGCCTGATCGCGCCGACCTCGCCGCAGGCCTTCCCGGTCAGCGTGCTGCCCGGCGAGCTGATCGACAGCGTCGCCATCGCCATCGAGCACTACGGCCCACCCGAGCCCGAGCTGCTGAAAGCCGACGCCCAGGAATCGGTCGAGGAGACCCTCGTCTCCCACCTGTTCCGCTCGAACTGCCCCGTCACCGGCCAGCCGGACTGGGCCAGCCTGCAGATCGCCTATGCCGGCCCGCGCATCGACCGCGCCGCGCTGCTGCGCTACCTCGTGAGCTTCCGCACGCACAGCGATTTCCACGAGGCCTGCGTGGAGCGCATCTTCCTCGACCTGCGCGAACGCTGCGCGCCCACCAAGCTGTCGGTCTACGCGCGCTTCACGCGCCGCGGCGGGCTCGACATCAACCCGTTCCGGGCCTTGCCCGGCGCGTCGATGCCCGACAATCTGCGGCTCTCGCGGCAGTAGCCGCCCGTCCCCCGGAGTCGTCGATGAGCCTCGTGCGCGCCTGCCTGCTTCCCTCGCCCGATGGGTCACGGCGCGGGGCGATGCCCGCCGCGCGGGCCGCTCAACGCTCGTCGTCGCTGCCCCTGCTGATGCTGCTGTCGTCGGCGTTCGTCGTCGGCTGCGGCGCGGAAGACCGCGCCCCGGCCTCGGCCGACGCGTCGCCGGCGCCGTCGGCCGACACCGCCGTGGCCGACGCGGTGGCGCCGCGACCGCCGGGCAGCCTCGAGGCGGTCGCGCTGGAGCTCGGCACGGCGGTGGACGCCGACGGCCGGGTCGCGGCGCCGAGCGAGCGCGTGCGCGCGGGCGACGCCGTCCACGTCAGCCTGGTGACCGTCGGCGACGCGGACGCGGCCGACCTCGCCATCGCCTGGCGCGACGCCTCGGGCACCGAGATCGACGCCGACGAACGCGAGATCACCGCCGCCGGTCCCGCGGTGCACACCTTCAGCCGCCAGCCGGAGGGCGGCTGGGCACCGGGACGCTACGAGGCCGAAGTCCGCATCGACGGCGAAAGCGCCGGCGTGCGGGCGTTCGAGGTGCGCTGAAACGCCCTGACGGCCGCGCCTCAGTCCGTCGAGGCGCGGGCCGGGGCGGCGCGGGCGTGCTCCGGCGGTCCGGGCTCGTCGTCCGCGTCGCACAGCACGCGGTAGTGCGCCACGACGTCGCGAGCCGGCGGGGGCGAGAGCACTTCCAGCTTCACCCAGCCGTCGATGACGCCCCCGGTGCCGCCGGGTACCGCGAGCCGGCCGATCGCGTCGGCGGGTCGGGGTGCGACCGTGCGCGTCCATTCGCGGGTGCCGTGGGTGCGCGGCCCGGAGAACGTCAAGGAGTGCTCCGGCGACGTGCGGCCGTCGTCGAAGGCATACCGGTAGGTCACGACGCCCGCGCCGCTGGACGTCACGCTGCCGACGAACCTGATCGTTGCGGGGCAGGTGCCCGTATGCACCTCCGGCTCGGCGTCGAAGCGTGCGGCGGCCACCAAAGGCGCCGCGCGCCGCGGCGGGACGTCGGCACGTGGCGGTCGCGGAGCGGTGCCCGGGATCTTCGCGGCCGCGAGGGGCGAGCCCTCGCATTTCACCCGGGCATTGATGAGGGCCGTCCTCGATTCGAGGTCCGAGCGGCCCAGCCCGATCGCGTTGCAGGTGAGGACGTACTGGACCTGCAAGGCCGCCGGCACGTTCACCGTCAGGCCATCGGCGAGCACGCGGTATCGGTTGGCCCCGGCGGTGGTGGCCAGTCGGCGGTCGAGCTCGTCGTTGCAGGCCCGCACCGGGTCGAATGGCTGGCCCGTTCCGCCGTCCCAGCGATACACGCCCGAGGCCCGGCTCGAGGACCCGATCAGGAAATTCGCCGGCTCCTTCTGCCCGACGAGGACCCAGCCCGGCACCCTCAGCTCGCCGCGGTAGGCCTTGTCGCCTTTCCCTTCCCATCGGCACGCCGCGCTCAGGCCAATCTCGATCTTCGACAGGTCGGTGGCGTCGACCGTGGTCCAGCGCTCGCCGTCGAGGGAATAGACCTCGAACTCCGGCGCGCTTGAGAAACCGGCGAGGTTGCTGATGCTGAGTCGCTCGACCTTGTTGGCCGCGGCGATCGGTGGCAGCGCCGCGGCCGCCGCGGCGAGGACGAGCGTGGAAGCGAGCGTCTTCATCGAGACCCTCGAGCGCGTTCAGGGTCCTCCGAGCATACGCTCAAGGCCCATGAACACGCTCCGCCCCGCGCCCGGGAAGCTGCGCTCCTCGCCGAAGGCGAAGTCCACGCGTTCGGCGTAGCGGCGGTCGGCGAGGTTCATCACCCGAAGCGTGGTCTGCCAGCGCGGTGAGAGCTCGAACGCGAACCGCGCATGCCACAGCACGTGTCCGCCGTAGCGCCGCGTGTTCGCCGCGTCGATCGCGTAGGCGCCCTGCCACACCCCTTCGAGTTCGGCCTCGACGCGCTCGCCGAAGCGCCGGCCGAGGCGCACGCCGCCCAGCCACTCGGGCGCCGTGTCGATGCGCGCACCGCGGCGGATCGTCTCGCCGCCCGGCAGCAGGCGGTCGAACGCGTAGCGCTGCTCACTCCAGGCCAGGTTCGCGTCGACCCAGCTCGCGTCGCTCGGCGTCCAGGCGGCGGAGAGCTCGACGCCGCGATGCCGCGTGGCCGCGGCCGGCACCGAGAGCCCTGCCGCGTCGCGCAGCAGCACGTCGCGCTTGCGCATCGCGTAGGCGGTGAGGTCGGCGCGCAGCCGCGCTTCGCGGAAGCGCAGCGTCGCCTCGAGGCTGTCGGCGGTCTCGACGCCAATGCCTTCGACCGTCTGGCCGCGCTGCAGCCGATACAGCTCGGTGGCCTGCGGAAAGCGGAAGGCCTGCGCCGCGCGCGCGCCCACCGACACGCCGCCCTCGAGCGTGCGCACCCAGCCAAGTTGCGCGCTGCGCGCGCTGAAGGCGTCGTCGCGATCGGCGGGGCGCAGGTACAGGCAGCCGCCGAAGCCGCAGGGCGCGCCGTCGTCGCGGAGGTTGCCGTCGCCGGCGCGGTTGTCGTAGCGGTAGTCGAGCCGCTCGACCCGCGCACCAACGGTCAGCGTGTCGACCTCGAACCGCCACTGCCGCTCGGCGAACAGGGCCAGCTGCGCCGCATCAATGGCGTAGTCGTAGTGCGTGCCCGCCGGCCTCTGCGCATTCTGCGCCGGCGTGCCGGTGCTCAAGGCGCGCGCTTGCGTCTGCCGGAGTTCGCCGTCGACGGCCTCGGCATCGAGGCCGAGCCGCATGGCCTCGTCCGCCCACATCAGCTGCGCGCCGAGGCTCCGGCTGTCGCTCCGCTCGAGCGGCTGGCCCAGGTTGAAGTGCTGCAGGAAGGTCTGCGACTCGTCGCGCACGTAGGGCCGCAGCAGCAGCTCGCCGCCGCCGAGCGGGCGACGGTGGTGCAGCACGAGGCGAAGGCCGTCGGCCTCGCGGAAGGCTTCCGGATTCTGGTTGCCGAAGCGCCGCGCGTCGCGCCACGCACCCTCGCCGAAGGCGAAGCCGGCGGTGTCCTGCCGCAGCCGGTTCACGCTGAGCGCGAGCCGCGTGGCGTCGTCCCTGCCGGGCTGCCACTGCGCGCCGAGCTGCTGCTGCCGGTAGCCCTCGTCGGCGCGGAAGCTGCCGGCGTCCACCGCGTTCGCCTCGAGGCGGACCCGCGCGCCGGCATCGTCCATCCCGACCAGCACGCGGCGGTAGGCGTCGCTGCCGAGTTCGAGGCGAAGGCCGTCGCCGTCGCCGGGTCGGCGCGGCTGCACCGCCACCACGCCGTGCAGCGCGTTGCTGCCGTGCACGGCGCTGCCCGGCCCGCGCAACACCTCGACGCGCGCGGCCTGCGCGAGGTTCAGCTCGTTGAGCTGGTTGACGTTGCAGAAGCCGGCCGGGCGGATCGGCACGCCGTCGTCGAGCACCAGGAAGCTGCCGCAGCCCCCCGGGCCCGTCAGCACCGGGGAGCGGATTGCGAGCAGCTGCTCCTGGCCGCTGCCGCGGCTGGCCCAGGCGCCGGGAACGCGCGACAACGCTTCGTTGGAGTGGGTCGGCGACAGGCGGTCGAGCGCGGCGGCGTCGAGGGCGCTGACCGATTCGGCGCGTACTCGCGGGTCCTGCGGCGCCCGGGCCACGACGTCGATGCGGTCGAGGGTCGTGGCCGCGACGCTGGCGGGCGCCGACAGCCCGGCCGTCCGCGCGGCGCCCGGGGCGGCGGCGGCGATCGCGGCGGCGATCAGCGTGGACACAAGGCGCGGGGGCGTCGAGGCCGCGCGGCGGTGGATCGGCATGGGTGGAGGGTCCGGGCGCAGGGGGGCGCAGCGTAGCGGCCCGCCCTGTCGGCGAACGGTCAATCCTTGATTCAGCGGGTGCACCCCGCGCCTCCACCGGGCCTGCGCCGCCTACACTCGCGAGCGCTCCGAACCCGCCCCCGCCGTGACCCCATTCCTCCGCCTCTGGCCGCTGCTGCGCGCCGGCCTCGTGCTGGCTGCGCTGCTGGGCGTGCCCACGGCGGGCGCATCGGCGACGGAGCACGCCCGCCGCGTGGCGCCCGTCGACGACGCGGCCCGCGTCGCCCTGCGCGATGCCGTGCGCTGGTGTTTCGCGGCCCCGGCGGCAACGACGCCCCCCGCCGACTGCGATCGTCGCCACACCGCCACCGGCGAGCTCAACGCCGGCTACGCCGCCGAGGCGGTGTGGATCGCCGTGCCCCTGCGTCGCGCCGGCGCGCCGGCCTGGCGATGGCTGGAGATCGGCTACCCCTCGCTCGACCGGGTCACGGTGTTCGCGCCGGTGCCGAACGGCGCGCCGACCCGCGCACTCGCGACCGTCGGCGACCTCGAGCCTTTCCCGGCGCGGCCGCTGCCGAATCGCGGCCTCGTCGTGCCGGTGCTCGTTCCCCGCGGCGACAGCCTGCTGTGGGTGCGCGTCGAGAGCGTCGGCACCCTGACCGTGCCGCTGGCGCTGTGGCGACCGGAGGCCTTCGCCGCGCACAGCCAGGACCTCTATGCCGGGTTGGCCGCCTACTACGGCCTGCTGCTGGGGCTGGCCGTGTTCTACCTGCTGCTGTGGATCGGCCTGCGCGATGTCGCTTTCCTGATCTATGCCGCCTACGGCTTGTCGCTGGGCCTGGGGCTGGCCGCCCAGAACGGCTTCGGCGCGCAGTACCTGTGGCCGACGGCGCCGTGGGTGTCGAACCTCGCGCTCCCGCTCGGCATGCTCGGCACCACCGGATTCGGCGCGTGGTTCGTGCTGCGCTTCCTCGGCGACGCGGCGCTCGGGCGCGTGCTCGCCGGCCTGCTGCGTGGGCTGATGCTCGCCTGCTTCATCGTCGCGATGCCGGCGGTGGTGCTCGGCGCGCGCTGGGCCTGGCCGCTGGTGTCGGTGGCGGCGCTGACGCTGTGCGGGCTGGCGATGGCGGCGGGCGTCATCGCGGTGCGGCGACGCGTGCCCGCCGCGCTGCCCTTCCTCTTCGCCTGGGCCGCGCTGCTGGCCGGAGCGACCGTCACCGGCCTGCGAAATCTCGGCGTCGTCCCCACCAACGCCTTGACCGCCAACGCGCTGCAGATCGGGTCGTCGTTCGAGCTGCTGCTGCTGGCCTTCGCGATGGCGGCGCGCTTCCTGCTGATCCAGCGCGCCAACGAAGAAAACCGCGCCCAGCTCCTCGCGATGAAGCAGCGGGCGCTGGAGACCTCGGTGCAGCAGGAAGCCAGGCTCGAGGCGCGGGTGCTGGAGCGCACGGCCGAGCTGGCCGAGGCCAACCGCCGCCTGCGCGAGAGCGAGACCCGCCTGCGCGCGATGGCGAACCGCGACGTGCTCACCGGCGTGGCCAATCGCGTCGCGCTGCGCCAGGCCCTGGAGCTGCAGCTGGAGGATTGGCGCCGCGGCGGCGCGCCGTTCGCCGTCCTGCTGCTCGACCTCGATGGGTTCAAGCCCGTCAACGACCGCCACGGCCACGCCGCCGGCGACGAGGTGCTGGTCGAGATCGCGCGCCGCCTGTGCACCGCCGTGCGGACCGGCGACCTCGTGGCCCGCCACGGCGGCGACGAGTTCGTCCTGCTGCTGCGCAGCGTGCACGCCGACGCCCAGCTCGAGGAGCGCGTGCGCCGCCTCGCCGAGGCGGTGCAGGCGCCGATCGCCCTCGCGGACGCGTCCGTCGTGGTGCACGCCAGCATCGGCGTGGCGCGCGCCGCGCACAGCGCCGACACCGTCGACGGCCTGCTGCGTCGCGCCGATCTCGCCATGTACGCGGCCAAGGCGCAGGGCACCGGACGCTGGAGCTACGCCCCGGCGTTCGCGCGCTGAACGCGCGCCCTGCGCCGCTCAGCCCACCAGCTTCATCGTCCAGCGGCGCGCGATCGGCGCGCAGAAGAATGCGGCGACGATGGCGATCGGCCAGGCGACGATGAAAGCGCGCAGCCAGCGTCCGACGAAGCCGCTATCGATGCCGGTGTTGATCGCGGTCAGCACCGCGCTCATCAGGAAAGCCATCAGCAGCGCCATCAGCGTGGAGAACAGCAGGCGGAACTTCAGGCTGTCCATCAAGGCGCCCTGCGACGCGACGCCGCACCCGGCGGTTTGCGGGCCTTCGATGCCGGCGCCATCGGAGCCGGGCAATAGAGATCGTGCAGGGTTTGGAGCAGCGTTCGGGCCGGGCCATCCGCCAGCGCGTAGTAGATCGTCTGCGCCTCGCGACGGGTCTCGACGAGTGCTTGGTCGCGCAGCAGGGCGAGGTGCTGCGACAGCGCCGATTGCGACAGCGGCACGTGGCTGTTGATCTCGCCGACGGAATGCTCGCCCTCGACGAGCCGGCACAGGATGCGAAGCCGCGCCGGATGGCCCAGCGTCTTCAGCAGCTCGGCGGCCGCCTCGGCCTGCGAAGCCATGGCGTCGGCGAGGGAGGGGGCGGAAGCGCTACGGGGCATGCGGGAGAGGGCGGGCGGGGCGGATCGGAGGGCTGCAGTGTGGCGGGTGCTTGCTAAATTAGCAAACACTAATTTAGAGTGATCTAACTTTCCAAGGAGCCTCGCCATGAATCTCGACCGTGCCGTCTTCGCCTTCGCCGGCGTGATGATCCTGATCTCTGTTGCTCTGACGCAGTTCGTTTCGCCGTGGTTCTTCCTCTTCACGATGTTCATTGGACTGAACCTGCTGCAGTCGGCCTTCACCGGCTTCTGCCCGGCCGCCATCGTGTTCAAGAAGCTGGGCCTCGCGTCCGGCTGCGCGTTCCGCTGAGGGGTCCGTGATGCGCCTCCGTCGCCTGCCCCTGGCCGTCACTTTGGTCGCGGTCCTCGCGCTCATCGCCTGCTCGGGCGGTGGCGACCGTCGCGCTCACCCGACGCGTGATCCCGGCCTCGAGACGGTCACCGTCGCATCGTCGGTGGCCGCGCGCGAACGCAGCTGGGACGGCGTGGTGCAGGCGGTGCACCAAGCGACCCTCGCCGCGCAGACGGCCGGGCGCGTGGTCGAGCTGCCCTTCGACGTCAACGACGTGGTGAAGGCCGGCGACGTCGTCGTCCGATTCACCGACGTCGAGCAGCGCAGCGGTCGCGCGCAGGCGGAAGCCGCGCTGCGCGCCGCCCGCGCGCAAGCCGCCGAGGCCGAGGCCGACCAGCGCCGCATCGCCGACCTCGCCGCGCGCCAGCTGGTGGCGCGCGCGCAGCTCGACCAGGCCACGGCACGTCGCGACGCGGCCCGCGCGGCCCTGGCCGCCGCCGAAGCCGGCGTGAAGCAGGCCGGTGAGCAGGTGGACTACACGGTGGTGCGAGCGCCGTACTCCGGGCTGGTGACGCAGCGCCACGTCGAGGTCGGCGAGGCCGTCGCGCCGGGCCAACCGCTGCTGTCGGGCCTTTCTCTCGGCCAACTGCGCGTCGAAGTGGAGGTGCCCCAGGCCGACATCGCCGCGATCCGCGAGCACAAGGCGGCGACGGTGCGGCTGGCCGACGGTCGCGACGTCGAGGCCCGCGAGGTCATCGTCTTCCCGGCGGCCAACCCGCAGACCCACACCTTCACCGTGCGCGTCGAACTGCCGGAGATGGAAACCGGCCTGCAGCCGGGCAATACCGTGAAGGTGCGCTTCAAGCTGGGCGACGCCGAACGCCTGCTGGTGCCGGCGACGGCCCTCGTGCGCCGCAGCGAGATCGCCGCCGTCTACGTGGTGTCGCCCGAGGGCCGCGTCGGCCTGCGCCAGATCCGCGTGGGCGAAGTCTTCGGCGATCGCGTGGAGGTGATCGCGGGCTTGGCCGCGGGCGAGGCCATCGCGCTCGACCCGGTGGCGGCCCTCGTGGCCCAGCGCGCCGCGCGGGAGGCCGCCGATGAGTGAGCCGCAAACGCCTTCGATCGGCGCCGCCGCTCAAGGGGCGGCGCTCGGCGTCTCCGGCCGGCTGGCCCGCGCCTTCCAGACCAACCCGCTGACGCCGGTGCTGGCTTTGGCCGCCCTGCTGCTCGGCCTCGTGGCCGTGATGATCACGCCGCGCGAGGAAGAGCCGCAGATCGACGTCACGATGGCCAATGTCTTCGTGCCCTTCCCCGGCTCGTCGGCGCACGACGTCGAATCGCTGGTCAGCGTGCCGCTGCAGCAGATGCTCGCCGAAGTGGAAGGCGTCAAGCACGTCTACGCGATGAGCCGCCCCGGCATGGCCGTGGTCACCGTCGAGTTCGACGTCGGGATCCCGCGGAAGGACGCGCTGGTTCGCCTGTACAACCAGGTCTTCGCCAACGCCGATTTCGTACCGCCGGGGCTGGGCGTGGGCCCGCCGCTGGTGCGCCCGATGGGCATCGACGACGTGCCCGTGATGGGCGTCACCCTGTGGACGGACGATCCGCAGCGCGGCGCGACCGAGCTTGGCGCGGTCGCCCGCGCACTGGAAACCGAGCTCAAGCGCGTGCCCGGCACCCGCGACATCACCACGATCGGCGCGCCGGAGCGTGCGGTGGTGGTCGAGCTCGACGCCACCCGACTCGCCGCGCACGGCATGACCGTGGGCGAGCTGCAGCAGGCGTTGGCCGCGGCCAACGTGGTGCTGCAGGCCGGCGAGCGCGTCGATGCCACCGGCACGCAGGTCCCGGTGACGGTGGGCACCTTCCTCGCCGACGCGAACGGCGTGGCCGATCTCGTGCTCGGCCTGCGTGAGGGCCAGCCGCTGCGTCTGGCCGACATCGCCACCATCCGCGAGGCCGCGGACCGCCCGACGGCCTATGTGTGGCATGCGGCCGGTGCCGGTGCGCCGGCCGGCGAGAGCGCCCCGGTCGAATGGGCGCCGGCGGTCACGCTGGCGATCGCCAAGAAGCCCGGCGCGAATGCCGCTGACATCACCGCGGCGGTCCGCGAGCGCCTTGTCGATCTCGAGGGCGCGCTGATCCCGGAGGGCGTCCACGCCACGGTGACGCGCGACTACGGCTTCACCGCCAACGAGAAGGCGATGACGCTGATCAAGAAGCTGGTGTTCGCGACCATGGCCGTGGTGCTGCTGGTGCTGGTGGCACTGGGCTGGCGCGAGGCGATGGTGGTGGGTGCCGCGGTGATCCTCACGCTGGCCGTCACCCTGTTCGCCAGCTGGTCGATGGGCTTCACCATCAACCGCGTCTCACTGTTCGCGCTGATCTTCTCCATCGGCATCCTGGTCGACGACGCGATCGTCGTGGTGGAGAACATCCATCGCCACATGACGCTCGGCGGCAAATCGCTGCGCGAGGCCTTGCCGGCGGCCGTGGACGAGATCGGCGGCCCGACGATCCTCGCGACCTTCACCGTGATCGCGGCGCTGCTGCCGATGGCCTTCGTCACCGGGCTGATGGGCCCGTACATGCGCCCGATCCCGATCAACGCCTCGGTGGGCATGCTGCTCTCGCTGCTGATCGCCCTGACGGTCACGCCGTGGCTGGCGGTAAAGTTGCTGTCGCGCCACTACGCGCGCCTGGGCGAGGCCGGCGGCCACGGCCATGGCGGGCTGGCGGCGCGCCTGCACGGCGTCTTCGATCGTCTGATGCGCCCCTTCCTGGACGCCACGCAGGGCGGCCGTCGCCGCTGGAAGCTCTTCGCCGGCATCGGTGCCGCCGTGGCGCTGTCGGTGGGGTTGGTGGTCGTGCAGCTCGTCGTGCTGAAGATGCTGCCCTTCGACAACAAGTCGGAGCTGCAGGTCGTCGTCGACTTGCCGGAAGGCACGCCGCTGGAGCGCACCAATGCGCTGCTCCTCGAACTGGCCGCCGAACTCCGTGAACGCCCGGAAGTGCTCGACGTGCAGGGCTACGCTGGCACCTCGGCGCCGGTGAACTTCAATGGCCTCGTGCGCCAGTACTACCTGCGCGAAGGCGCCGCCCTCGGCGACCTGCAGGTGAACCTCGTCGACAAGCAGGACCGCGACGAACAGAGCCACGACCTCGCCCGCGCGTGGCGCCCGGCCTTGCAGGCGATTGCCGCGCGCTACGGCGCTGCGCTGAAGGTGGTCGAAGTGCCGCCCGGCCCCCCGGTGCTGGCCCCGCTGGTGGCCGAGGTCTACGGCCCCGATGCCGCCACGGTGCGGCGCATCGCCGAAGGCCTCGAGGGGCTGGCGCGCGACACCGAAGGCCTCGTCGACATCGACACCACGCTGGAGGCGAAGGCCGAGCGTGAGACGGTCGTGGTCGACCGCGTGCGGGCCGCGCGGCTGGGCGTCAGCCAGCAGGCCATCGCGCAGACGCTCGCGCTCGCCGTGGGGGGGGTGGACGCGACCTACCTGCGCGACAGCGTGGCCAAGCACGCCATCCCCGTGCGCCTGCGCCTGCCGGCGGGCGAGCAGGCGCGCATCGATGAGCTGCTGGCGCTGAAGGTGCGCGCACAGGACGGCCGGATGATCCCGCTCGTGGAGCTCGTCGAGGTGCGTCGCGAGCCATGGGAGCCGACGCTGATGCAGAAGGACCTGCTGCCGGTGGCCTACGTCATGGCCGACGAGGCGGGCGAGGTCGATTCGCCGCTGTACGGCATGTTCTCGCTGGTAGGCCGCGTCGATTCGCTCGACGTCGGCGTGCCGGTGGCGCAGCGCTTCTTCACCGCGCCCGACGACCCGCTGGCCTTCACCATCAAGTGGGACGGCGAGTGGCAGGTGACGTGGCAGACCTTCCGCGACATGGGCCTCGCCTATGCCGCCGGCCTGGTGCTGATCTACCTGCTGATCGTCGCGCAGTTCCGCAGCTACGTCGTGCCGCTGGTGATCATGGCGCCGATCCCGCTGACCGTGATCGGCGTGATGCCGGGCCATGCGCTGCTCGGCGCGCAGTTCACCGCCACCAGCATGATCGGCATGATCGCGCTGGCCGGCATCATCGTCCGCAACTCGATCCTGCTGGTGGACTTCATCAACCACGCCATCGCCAACGGCCGCGACCTTGCCGACGCCGTGGTCGAGGCCTGCGCGGTGCGTGCGCAGCCGATCGGGCTCACCGCGCTGGCGGCGATGCTGGGCGCGTTGTTCATCCTCGACGACCCGATCTTCAACGGCCTCGCCATCAGCCTGATTTTCGGCATCGCCGTCTCCACCCTGCTGACGCTCGTGGTGATCCCGCTGCTTTACTTCGCGTGGTTGCGCGGGCGTCCGCGGACCGCCTGATGGCCGGGTAGCGGCGGCGGGCTCGCGGCCGGGCCCACCGACTGCGTGAAGCGCGGCGGATCGAGGAGACGCGCGAGGTCCGCCTGCACGGCCTCGGCCTCCGGGGCCATGCGGGTGTTGGCGTCCTGCACCATGAATACGCCGGCAATGCCGGCGGCGCCGTCCACCCAGCCCTGAAAGCCGAAGGCGCCGGGGCTCGACTCGACCACCGGCGCGCCCGCCCGCGTGGTCGGCAACAGCCAGTAGCCAAAGCCGTAGCCCCAGGCATCAAGCTGCTGCGGCACCGGCGGCACGTCCTGCTTCACCGTGCCGGCCGCGTGGTCGCGCTGCATGGCGCGGATCGTGGCACTCGCCAGATAGCGCTGCCCGGCACTCGGGCCTTCGCGGATCACGCCATCGGCCTGCCACATCGCCATCAGCTTCCGGTAGTCGGCCAGCGTGCTGCGGATGCCGCCGGCGATGCGCGGGTTCGGCACAGTGACGATGCCCGGTGCGGTGCTGTTGAGACCGAAGTCGGTCGCGGTGAGCGCGAGTGGCGTGGTGAGTTCGCGGGCGAACAGCACGTCCCAGCCGAGGCCCGTCGCGCGTTCGGCCATCGCGCCGGCCACCTGCATCGACAAGCCGCCGTAGGCGAAGGTGCTGCCGGGGGCGGCGATCATCGGCCCGGCCAGGATCTGCCCGGCGCAGGCTTGCAGCGTCGTCAGCGCGTTCGCGATGCAGCCCGATTCATCGCCGGGCAGGCCGCTGGTGTGGGAGAACAGCTGCGCCAGGGTGATGGCCCGCTTGTCGGCGGACACCGTCGGCCACCATTCGCCGACCGTCGAATCCCAGCGCAAGGTGCCGCGCTCGACCAGCCGCGCCAGCACCAGCGCCGAGACCCATTTGCTGGCCGAGGCGATGGGGATGCGGGTGGCGTCGGAGTAGCCGCCGTAGTGGCGGGCGAGCACCGGTTGGCCATTCTGCGCCACCCACAGCGAGGCGCCGTCGAGCCGGTAGCGGGTGACGAGGGACTGCATGCGCGCGTCGACCACGGTGAAGTCGACTTTTGCGGGCGTTTGCGCCGCGGTCGGCAGGGCGAGCAGCAGGGGGGCGAGGAGGGCGAGGAGCGGGCGCATGGGGCGGGTAACGCGGCGGGGAAGGGATGGTTGACCGGGATGTTGCCGCTGGGCCCCAATGGCGATTCGAAGGGATACGGGGCGCGATGTCATGACGACGTGGGGAAACGATGCCGGGGAGCTTGGGGCGCGCCGCCGGCAGGCCAGCGAAGACAGCGACCGTGGTGCCTGGAGCCGGCTTTGGGTCGGCCTCGGTGCCGCGCTCGTGATGCTGCTCGCCTACCCGTTCTACGAATACACCGTGCACGCCAAGCTGGCAGAACGGGACCTCCGCGAAGCCACGCGCCAGATGCAGGCCCAAATCCAGGCGGCGGGCGACGCCATGGCTCGTGACACGGCGGAACGCCGGCAACTCACCTTCGAGCAACGTCTCGCGGCGGTGCGGGTGAAGGGCGTGAGTGACGCCGCTGGCGGGCCGGTCGTGATGGTGGAGCTGCAAGGGCTGACCGCCGCCCAAGCCGCCATGCCCATCTGCGCCCAAGCGGCCGGTTGGTTGAAGCGTTCCGTGAGTGGTGAAGTGCTTCGTGTCCAGGCCGCGCGGGGCCAACGCCCGGCGCAGGACGCTGGCACCATCCGCTGCGGGTAATGGAGAGTTGACGTGCCACTGAGCTGGAACGAGATCAAGGACCGCGCGCTGAAGTTCAGCCGCGAATGGGCGGACGAGGCCAGCGAGGACGCCGAGGCCAAGTCCTTCTGGGATGGCTTCTTCGAGGTGTTCGGCGTGCCGCGCCGCCGCGTCGGTACCTTCGAAAGGAAGGTGAAGAAGCTGGACGGCAAGGACGGTTTCATCGACCTCCTGTGGAAAGGCGTGCTGCTGGTCGAACACAAGTCGCGTGGCAAGGACTTAGACCGCGCCCACGCGCAGGCGCGCGACTACTTCGCGGGCCTGAGCGACGCCGAGCTGCCGAAATACCTGTTGGTCTCCGACTTCGCGCGCTTCCGGCTCTACGACCTCGAGACCGGCGAGCCACCGGTGGAGTTCGGCTTAGGCGAGTTGCACAAGCACGTGCGCCGCTTCGGCTTCATGGCCGGCTACCAAGCGCGCACCTACAAGGACGAAGACCCGGTCAACGTCCAAGCCGCCGAGCGCATGGGCAAGCTGCACGACGCACTCAAGGCGGCCGGCTACGAAGGCCACGCGCTGGAAGTGCTGCTGGTTCGCCTGCTGTTCTGCCTGTTTGCCGACGACACCGGCATCTTCCCGCGCCACGCCTTCACCGAGTTGGTGGCGCAGCGCACCGGGGTGGACGGCGCCGACCTCGGCCTGTGGCTGGGGCAGCTGTTCCAGACGCTGAACACTCCGCCGGAGAAGCGGCAGAAGACGCTGGATGCGCAGCTGGCCGAGTTCCCGTACGTCAACGGCAAGCTGTTCGACGAGCCGCTGCCCTTCGCAGCCTTCAACGCCACCATGCGCCAGCAGCTGCTGGACGCCGCCGCGCTCGACTGGAGCCGCATCAGCCCGGCCATCTTCGGCTCGATGTTCCAGAGCGTGATGGACGCCAAGGCGCGGCGGAACCTCGGCGCGCACTACACCAGCGAGAGGAACATCCTGAAGCTGATCGGTCCGCTGTTCCTCGATGGGCTGAAGGCAGAGCTGGCGAAAATCGGCACCCACGAGGCCAAGCTGCGCGAGTTCCACGCGAAGCTCGGCACACTGCGCTTCCTCGATCCGGCCTGCGGATGCGGCAACTTTCTTGTCATCGCTTACCGCGAGCTGCGCTTGATCGAGCTGGAAGTTCTGAAGCGCCTGTACGCCACGCAGGGCAGCGTGTTCACCCGCGTGGGCGACCACGTGCTGGTGGATGTGGACCAGTTCTATGGCATCGAGATCGAGGAGTTCCCGGCGCAGATCGCGCAGGTGGCGCTGTGGTTGATGGACCACCAGATGAACCTGCAGGTGGCGGAGCTGTTCGGCGAGTATTTCGCGCGACTGCCGCTGACCAAGAGCCCCACCATCGTCCATGGAAATGCGCTGCGCATCGATTGGAACGACGTGGTGCCGAAGGAAAAGCTGAGCTACATCCTCGGCAATCCGCCGTTCATCGGCTCGAAGCTGATGACCGAAGGCCAGCGCACCGACCTGTTGGCTGTAGCAGTCAAAATGAAGGGCGCGGGAGTGCTCGATTTCGTCTGTGGCTGGCACCTCAAGGCCACGGCCTATGCGGAAGGCACAGGTATCGACATCGCTTTCGTGTCCACCAACTCCATCTGCCAAGGCGAACAGGTGGGCATCCTGTGGGGCGAGTTGCTGGCGCGTGGTTGGCACATCGCTTTTGCGCACCGCACCTTCCGTTGGAACAATGAGGCGAAGGGTGTGGCGGCGGTGCATTGCATCATCGTCGGCATGAGCCGCACGCCGCCCAATCCGCGGCGCTTGTTCGACTACGAGACGGTGGGCGGCGAGTCGCACGAGGTCGCCGCGGCCAACATCAATCCGTACCTCGTGGATGCGGCCGATGTGCAGCTTCCGAATCGAAAAAGTGCCTTGAATGCACCGGCGCCAATTGCGTTTGGATCTATGCCGAACGACGGCGGTCATCTCCTGCTCACCGACGATGAAATGAAGGCCCTCGTTGCAGCGGAGCCCGCAAGCGCCAGGTGGGTTCGCCGCTTCTACAACTCCGAGGAGTTCATCAACGGCACGCACCGTTGGTGTTTGTGGCTTCTTGACGCGTCTCCCGTCGAACTAAAGCTCTCACCGAGTGCTTTGGCGAGAATGGCAAACGTGCGGGATGTTCGATCGGCGAGTTCACGCGAAACGACGCGCGATTTGGCAGCGACTCCGGGACTTTTTGGCGAGATTCGGCAGCCTTCGACGCCCTATGTCGGCATCCCAAAGACGTCGTCTGAGCGGAGGTTGTACGTGCCTGTTGGGCAGTTGGATGTCCATGACATCGCGGGGTCAGAGCTCTTCACTGTTGCGCCATTTAGTGGATATGCGTTTGGCGTTATCCAGTCGACCATGCACATGGCTTGGTTGCGAAACGTAGGCGGTAGACTCAAGAGTGACTACAGGTACTCCGCTGGAATCGTCTACAACAATTTCCCTTGGCCCGAGCCGTTGGACGATAAGCCCCGCGTCGCCATTGAAACCGCCGCACAGGGCATTCTGGATGCCCGCGCCGCGTTCCCCGGCAGCACGCTGGCAGACCTCTACGATCCGCTGACCATGCCGCCCGCGCTCGTTAAGGCGCACCAGCAGCTCGACAAGGCCGTGGATGCGGCTTACCTCGCTGCCGAAAAGGCCGTCGGACGCAAGGCTCCGAAGCTGGGCAGCGATGCGGAGCGCGTGGCGTTCCTGTTCGAGCGCTATCAGGCGCTGACCTCGCTGCTTCCGGTGGCCAAGGTGAAAAAGGCGCGGACGCCGCGCGGCGGGCTTGCGAGCCGTCCCCCGCAGAACTAGCCTGAAGGGCGCGGCGGGTAGGGCCCCACCACGGTAAAGGGGACGGCAAGGCCGTTTGGCCGCCGGGGACTGCGGGTTCAAGTCCCGCCCCCGCCGCGCGCTCTTTTGGTTTTCAAATCAAGCACTTGAGGGTCGAGCAGGGCGCTTTGACGCCGCGCCGCAACCCCCGGGGGGCGCGATGTTGCTGCAAGGCTTGAATTAAGTTCTTCAAGAACTTAAAAGTTATCGAATGAAGCCCTTGCCGCCCGCGCCCGACCTCGACGAGCTGTTCCGGCTTCCGTCGGAGCGCGTCCGCGCCGTCGCGGAGGCGGCCGCACGGCTCGATGACGGCGGCTACCTGCACTGGGAGGCGCTACGCCACCGCACTCCGCCGAAGGGCCTGGACGTCCGGGAGTGGTGGTTCGCGCTGAAGTGGCGGCGCGCCAGCGCTGCGGCCCGCGTGTCGCGGCTGACGGCCATCAATGGCACATCGCTCACCTACACCCGACACGCACGCATCGAGCTCGGTGTCTCGCGCATGGACCGACTGCTCGCCGGATCGCAGTCATTGCCGCAGGCGGCCGCCAATCCGGCCACGCGCGATCAGTACCTCGCCAGCTCCTTGATGGAAGAGGCCATCCATTCGAGCTTGTTCGAGGGCGCCGTCAGTACGCGCGAGGCGGCGAAGGACATGTTGCGTTCGCAGCGCGAGCCCTTGAATCGTGACGAGCGGATGATCCTCAACAATTTCCGCGCGATGGAGCGGCTGCGCGCGATGGCCGCCGAGCCCCTGAGCGTGGAGGGCATCCTCGAGCTGCACCGCATCCTCACCGATGGGACGCTGGACGACCCGTCCCAGGCCGGCCGGATGCAGCAGCCCGACGAGGTTCGCGTCGATGTGGTGGATCATCGGGTCCAGCGCGTGGTGCATTCGCCGCCGCCCGCCGAGCAGCTGCCCGACCGGATGGACGCCTTGGTCGCCTTCGCGAACGCGCCCGACGTCGAGGACGGCCAGTACCTGCACCCCGTGATCCGCTCGATCCTGCTGCACTTCCAGTTGGCCTACGACCATCCGTTCTACGACGGCAACGGCCGCACGGCGCGCGCACTGTTCTACTGGTCGCTGTTGCATCGCGGCTACTGGCTGGCCGAGTTCTTCTCGATCTCCCGCCTGCTGTACCGGAACCGTCGCCCGTACGAGCTGGCCTACCAGCAGGTGGAGAGCGATGGCCAGGACGCCACGTATTTCCTGATCCAACAGCTGGACGTTCTCGAGCAGGCCGTCTCGGAACTGTTCACCTACGTCGAACGCAAGGCGCAGGCGCAGGCTTCGCTTCGCCGCCGCCTCGCCACCCGCGGTGATCTCAATCACCGACAGCTCGCGTTGCTCGACCACGCCCTGCGTCGGCCGAACGCTGAGTACAGCCATGATTCGCACGCGACGTCGCACCGCATCAGCGGTGTCACAGCGCGCGCGGATCTTTTGGGTCTCGTGAAGCGGGGTTGGCTGCGTGCGGTGCGCTCGGGACGCCGTGTGATCTATGTCCCCGCCGATCATCTCGAAGCGCGCATGCAGCAGGAATCCTAATGACCCGAACCATCGAAGGCCCCTTCCACGTCAAGATGACGCCCGAGCCGCTGGCGCACGACGACGCCCCGCCGCACCTCGGCCGCTTCCGGCTCGACAAGCGCTACGAAGGCGTGCTCGACGCCGTCGGCCGCGGCGAGATGCTCTCCGCTCGCACGCCGGTCGAAGGGTCGGCGGGCTATGTCGCCATCGAGCGCGTCGTCGGCATGCTCGATGGCCGGCTCGGTGCCTTCGTTCTGCAGCACAGCGGCGTGATGGACCGCGGCATGAAGCGGCTGTTCCTCGAGGTGGTGCCTGATTCCGGCAGCGGCCAGCTCGTGGGGCTGTCGGGCCGGATGGTCATCGACATCGCCGGCGGTGAGCACTTCTACCGGTTCGATTACGCGCTGCCGGAGGCGGAGTGATGCGCACGCCGCGCCTCGCGCGTCGCCTCGCTCGGGCCCTCGCGGGGGCGGTGCTGGCGCTCGCCCCCATCATGACCGGAACCTCCGCGACGGCGGCGCCCGCTCCCGAGTCGACCGTCGCCGCGCCCTCGCGCTTCGAGACCTTCGTCGTTGCGCTGCCCACCCTCGGCGTCGAGCGCACGCTGCGCGTCTACCTGCCGCGCGGCTACACGAACTGCGAAGGCTGCCGCTATCCCGTCGTCTACTTCATGGACGGGCAGAACGTCTTCGACGCGGCGACCAGCTACGTCGGCGAGTGGGGGGCGGATGAAGCCCTCGACGATCTGCTGGCGAAGCACGACCTCGCGGTGATCGCGGTCGGCGTCGACCACGGCGGCGAAGCGCGGATGCAGGAGCTCAGCGTCTGGGAGAACCCCGAGTTCCGCCCGGCAAAGGGCGAGGCCTTCCTCGATGACCTCGTCGGTGTGGTGAAGCCCGCCATCGATGCGCGCTACCGCACGCGCCCGGCGGCGGCCTCCACCACGATTGTCGGCAGCTCGATGGGTGGCCTGATGGCCCACGCGGCCCTGCTGCGCCGGCCCGACGTGTTCGGCGGGGCGATCATCTTCTCGCCGAGCTACTGGTTCTCGCCGGCCATCGCCGAGGAGACGGCGCGCACGCCGCTTCGCGCGGGTCAACGCGTCTACGTGTACGCCGGCGGCCAGGAGAGCGAGGCGATGCTGCCGGACGCCAGGGCGATGCTCGATCGCCTGCGTGCCGCGCCACCGACGATGCTGGACAAGCGCTTCGCCGAGAACCCGCTTGCGGGCCACAACGAGGCGGCGTGGCGGGCCGCGTTGCCGGCGGCCCTGTGCTGGCGCTTCGCGCCGATCTGCGACCCGCGCTGACCGAGCTTCAGGCGGGCTCGCCTACAATGCGGCCCGCTTCTTCCCCGGGATCCCCATGGCGCTCAAGGCCACCGTCCACCGCGCGACGCTGCAGGTCTCCGACCTCGATCGCCACTACTACGCCACGCACACGCTGACGCTGGCGCAGCACCCGTCCGAGACGGACGCGCGCTTGATGGTGCGCCTGCTGGCCTTCGGCCTGTTCGCGGAAGAGCGCCTCGAGTTCGGTCGCGGGATCAGCAGCGAGGGCGAGCCGGACGTCTGGTTGCGCTCGCTCACCGGCGACATCGAGCACTGGATCGAACTGGGCCAGCCCGAGGAAGCCGATGTGCGCCGCGCCTGCGGCCGCTCGCGCCGCGTCACCGTAGTGGGATACAGCGGCCGCGGTTTCGGCCTGTGGTGGGAGAAGAACGCCGCCGGGTTGGCGCGCTGCGCGAACCTCGAGGTCGTCGAGCTGCCGGCTGGCACCGCCGAGGCGCTGGCCCCGCTGTTGGCCCGCGGCATGGACCTGCAGTGCCTCGTGCAGGACGGCGAAGTGCAGCTGATGGGCGAGGGCGGCAGCGTCAGCGTGACGCCCGTCTGGCACCAGCGCGCGGCCTGAGCACTCGACGCCGATGAGCGCGCCGCGCCCCAAGGCCGATCGGGTCGATGTCGTCGTGATCGGCGGCGGTGCGGCCGGGCTGTTCACCGCGTTCACGGCCGGCCGCCGCGGCCGCCGCGTGCGCGTGATCGAGCACGCCAACCGCTGCGGCAAGAAGATCCTGATGTCCGGTGGCGGGCGCTGCAATTTCACCAATACCGGCACGACGCCGGCGAACTTCCTGTCGGCCAATCCGCACTTCTGCAAGTCCGCCCTCGCGCGCTACACGCCGGCGCATTTCATCGCGATGGTCGAGCGCCACGGCATCGCCTACCACGAGAAGGAGCTGGGCCAGCTGTTCTGCGATGACAGCAGCAAGCAGATCGTCGCCATGCTGCTGGCCGAGTGCGCGGAAGCCGGCGTCGACGTGCGCACGTCGTGTGCGGTCGAGGCCGTCGAGGTGTTGGACGCGGCGGGCGACGGCGCGCCGCGCTTCCGCATCACCACGGCGCAGGGCGCGGTCGAGGCCGACTCGCTCGTCGTCGCCACCGGTGGCCTGTCGATCCCGAGCATGGGCGCGACGGGCTTCGGCTATGCGCTGGCCCAGCAGTTTGGCCACGCCGTGCTGCCCACCCGTGCCGGCCTCGTGCCGCTTACGCAATCCGGCAAGCCGGCGGAGCAAATGGCCGAGCTCGCGGGCGTGGCGCTGCCGGTGACCGCGACGGCCGGCAGGACGAGCTTCAGCAACGCGATGCTGATCACGCACCGTGGCCTCAGCGGCCCGGCCATCCTGCAGATCTCCAACTACTGGCAGCCCGGTGACGCGCTGACGCTGGACCTGTTGCCCGGGCAAGACGCGCTCGAGACGCTGGCGACGCTTCGCGCGGCGCGCCCCGACGCCCAGCTGCGGACCGTGCTGGCCGAGCTGCTGCCCAAGCGCTTCGCCGAGCGCCTGTGCGAGACGGTGTTCGAGAGCCGGCCGATGAAGCAGCTCGACCCCAAGCCCCTGCAGCGGATTGCAGATTTGATCAGGCACTTTCCGCTGGTCTGCAGCGGCACCGAGGGCTACCGCACCGCCGAGGTCACGCTGGGCGGTGTCGATACGAAGGACGTCTCGTCGAGCACGATGGAAAGCCGCCGCGTGCCCGGCCTGTACTTCGTCGGCGAAGTGCTCGACGTCACCGGCTGGCTCGGTGGCTACAACTTCCAATGGGCCTGGGCCTCCGGCCATGCCGCCGGGCAGAACGCTTGAGTTGAACGAACGCATGAATCCCTACCGCACCACGTTCCCGCACCCGCTCGTCGACATCGGCGCCAACCTGACGCACGAGAGCTTCGGCCACGATTTCGATGCCGTGCTCGAGCGCGCCCGCGAGGCCAGCGTCCACCAGCTGATGGTTACCGGCGCTTCGCGCGAGGGTTCGCGCCACGCGCTCGAGTTGGCCCGCGCGCATCCGGGCCGGCTGTTCGCCACCGCCGGCGTGCACCCGCACCACGCGATCGAAGTGACGGACGAAGCCGTCGCCGAACTGCGCGAGCTGCTGACGCATCCGGAGGTGGTGGCGGTGGGCGAGTGCGGCCTCGACTACTTCCGTGATTTCGCGCCCCGCCACGCGCAGCAGCGCGCCTTCGAGCGCCAGCTGGAGCTCGCTGCCGAGTGCGGCAAGCCGCTGTTCCTGCACCAGCGCGACGCCCACGACGACTTCCTCGCCCTCCTCAAGCCCTTCCTGCCGAAGTGCGGGCCGGCGGTGGTGCACTGCTTCACCGGTGATGAG
>ERZ1066136.484-NODE-484-length-29922-cov-22.046339_pt1 | contig 29922 bp, 17 predicted proteins | sample MGYA00382783_ERZ1066136 | MGnify/ENA primary metagenome ERZ1066136 (study PRJEB33369, sample SAMEA5778366) | biofilm metagenome | biome: Industrial cooling water; feature: Water cooling tower basin; material: Biofilm | place: United Arab Emirates | collected... | reverse complement strand
GCGGCCGGACGCGCAGCCGGAGTCGGCGCGGCGGTCGGCGCCGCGACCGGGCGCGGCGGCGTGTTCGGCCCCGGCGCGGGCGCGGCGGTGGCCGGCGGCGCGGCCATCAAGCCCGACGGCTCGTCCTTCTTGCCCTTGCCGGCCTTGAACAGCTGGAGGAGCGCGGCTTGCACGACATCATCGGTCGAGATCCCGCGGCGCTTGGCGAGCGCCTCGACCCGGGCCCACAGGTCATCACGACATTGGAACTGGCGCAGCGTCTTGCTCATGCACGTCCCCCGCGAGGAGCCTGCCCACGGACAATGTGTAGATTGTCCCTCGGCACGCCCCAGGCATCCTAAGAAGTCCGAGCCGCGCGGGTCAACTGTTCCCGGGCGAGGGCCGAGGTCTTCGCGACCAAACCGAGTTATCCTGGCTCTCCCATGCGAGACCCGCGACGAGCCGCGCCCCTCAGGGCCGATCCGCCGGCCTTCCTGGGCCCGTCGCTACCCGGCCCGCGACTCGCGCGACTCGTCAGGAACGCCGTTTACACGGCCATCCTGGCCCTTCTCGCCCCCCCCGCGATCGCCGCAGCCGCGCCGGGACAGGCGATGCGGCTCGGCGGACCCGAGCCGCAGGGCCCCGCGACCCGCGCGCTGACGGCCCTCCACCATAACCCGGCCATGCTCGCTGGAATGAGGGGATTGCGGTTTCAGATCGGCGCGGCGGCGGGGCTCGACCAGCGGTGGATCCAGCGCGAGGAGGTCGGCTCCGACGGCGCCCCGACCGGCGCGCTCGGCCCGCGGTCGAGCGCGTTCAACCCGACCGGCGGCTACTTCGTCGGCGGCAGCCTCTACTTCGAGCCGTTCGCCGTCGGGGTCGGCGTCTACGACCTCGGCAGCGAGCTGCACGCCACCGCCCCCGAGAGCGCGCGCTGGCACCTGGCCCCCGAGCCAGATCGCCTCCCGCTGCTGTGCCGGCGCGACGACACCCCGGCGTGCCGGCTCAACGGCGGGGCCGCGACCGCGCGGACCGACGTCACCGTCGCGGTCGCGTGGAACATCCTCGGCAACCTGCGGATCGGCGTCGGCGTCCACTTCCCGCGCCTGCGCCAGCGGATCGCCTACGACAACAGCACCGTGCTGTCGGAGCACCGCGAGGACGGCCCGCGCTGCAACCGCGTCGAGAACCCGCTGTGCGCCGAGCGGCTCGGCTTCAACGGCCGCACCCGCTGGCTGCCCGAGCGCGACGATCGCCCGGCCGGCTTCGACGTCGCGCTCAGCTTCGGCCTCGCCGCCGACGTCAGCGATCGCGTGACGCTCGGCCTGCGCTACCGCACGCGCCCGCTCGTCCGCGGCGGCGAGCTCGTGCTCGCGGGCGACGCGGTCGTCTGCCGCCCCGAGCCCGGCGGGATCGCCACCGACGTCCTCCCGTGCTCGGTCGCCGCCCCGATCGACGCGACCGTCACCGAGCGGGTGAGCCGCGAAGCCGCGCTCGGCGTCGCGGTCGTGCTCGGGCGCAGCCGCCTGTGGCGGATCGACGGCAACGCCTACTGGATGGACCTGTGCAACGACATCGTCGGCGCCGGCGCCGGGATCTCGCGGTGCGCCGACCCGGGCACCCAGCAGATCAGCCTCGTCGGCCTCGACCGCAACAGCGTGCTGCTGCCCGAGAGCGCGCGCTACCGCGGCCGCCAGGATCTCTTCGGCGTCGACGCGTACACGACCTACCGCGCGCGCTCCAACCTCGCGGTCGTGCTCGGCAGCCACTTCGCCTCGCCGGTGGTCCGCCGCGCCGCGCGGGCCCCGGGCAACGCCGACGGCTGGCGGATCGGCCTCACGGTCGGCGTCCCGCTGCGCGTGCGCCAGAGCAACCTGCAGATCGTCCCCGGCTACGGCTTCGACCTCTTCGTGCCCGAGCGCGTGCGCGCCGGCGAGGCCGCCTTCGATCCGGTCGCCGCCGCCGCGTTCGCCGAGGCCGGCGGCGACCTCAACAGCCCGCAGGCCGACCTCGTCCTGTCCGGCCGCGGCCGCCCGAGCAACGCCGGCCGCCACGGCGGGGCCGTCCACACGTTGATGCTGACGCTCCGCTGGTCCGAGCGGATGCTCGGCTTCGAATAGGCGGCGGACCGCTCGGAGATCGCCGTGAGCGCCGCGCCCCGGTCGGACCTCGCCGACCGGCGCGAGACGACCGCGACGATCGCCGCGGCGGGTCACTCGGGGCCGCCGCGAGATCGGTCGGCGCCTTGCGGCAGCGCCGGCAGTGGCCCCGGGTGCTGGCGCTGCGTACACTGGTCCTCGTGCGCCGCCTCCTGCTCGCCTTCGCGCTCGCCGCCCCGCTGCTCCCGGCCTGCACCCGGCCCCAGCAAGCCGAGGTGCGCGCCCCCGAGGCCCCGAAGTCGATCCCCGATCTCGACCACTTCGCCCTCGCGCTCAACAACTTCGCGCTGCTGCCCGAGGGCCACCCCAGCCGCGGCCCGTTCCGCGCCGTCCTGCTCGACTTCCTGGTCGGCTACATCGACCGCACGCTCGGCGAGGAGCGCCCCGAGGAGGCGACCGAGGCGCTGCAGTTCGCCGCCGGCCTGTGGCGGCCCGCCGAGCTGCGCGGCAAGCGGCAGATCGAGCCGGGCCTGGTCGCCGCGGCGCACCGGATCTACAAGACCGCGGCACGGCGCGGCAACGAGGGCCCCGCGCTGTTCGCGGTGGCGATCGAGCAGCAATTCGGCGACGACGCCGCGCGCGAGCGGGCGATCGGCGAGTGGGCCGAGATCGAGGGCTGGGTCGTCCGCAACAGCAGCTTCTCGGAGGAGCCGCTGCTGCGCCACGAGGAGCTCGAGGAGGCGATCGAGGGGATCGCCGCCGACTTCCCGGCGCCGTTCGTCGTCCAGCGGCTGACCGATCTCTACGTCGCCCGCTACGAGGCAGCGATCGCGGCCGCCGCCGGCGGTGGCGGCGACCTCGAGCTCGGGCTCGCCGCGCGCCACCGGGCCGAGGTCACCGGCTACCTGCTGACCCGCCTCTACCTGCGCGCCGACGACTTCGACGGCGCCGTCCAGGCGCTCGCCCGCGTCGAGCTCGACCTGCCGACGCGCAAGCTGATCGAGTACCTCGAGGGCGCCCGCGGGGCGGGGCGCAGCGCCCGGCCGCTGCTCGAGCTGGCGCGCCAGTTCCTGCCTGACGAAGAGGACATGTCCGAGAGGATCCCTCCGTCGTTCATCAACCAGGGCTGGGGGATCGTCGAGAACCTCGCGCGCCGGGCCGTGCAGCAGCACCCTGACGACCCGTTCGGCCACCTCCTGCTGGCCCGCGCGCTGCGGACCCAGGGCCTGCTCGACGCCGCGATCTTCCACCTCCGCCGCACGCTCGCGCTCAAGGAGGACATCTTCGACGCCTGGCAGGACCTCGCGGTGCTGCAGCAGTCGAGCCTCGAGCGGCTGGTCGGCGTCGACCTCGACGCCGCGCTCGCGCGCCTGCCCGAGCTCGAGAAGTTCCACGCCCGCGCGGTCGAGCTGTGGCGCGACCGCCCGATCCGCCCCGGCCTCTCCGACGCCCAGTACGCCGTCGCCGAGGCGCTCTACGAGCAGGGCAGCGTCGACCGGGCCAAGGACCTGCTGGAGCGCAGCGTCCGCGGCGAGCCGCGCCCGGCCGCGCTCGACCTGCTCGGCACGATCGAGCTCAAGGACGGCCGGCTCGCCGAGGCCCGCGCGCAGTACACCACCCTGCTCGGCCTGCCGTTCGACAACCAGCTGCTGCGCCTGCGCTGGGAGACGCAGGCGCGCGCGCAGCTGGCCGCGCTCCTCCGCCGCGAGGGCAAGGCCGACGAGGCGACCAAGGAGATGCAGATCGCGCTGCGCCAGCTCAACAAGCTGATCGCGTTCCCGAGCCTGCCCGCCGGCGAGCGCTCGTCGCGGCTGATCGACCGCGGCAAGCTGCTGTTCTTCCTCGGCGACGTGCCGCAGGCGATCGCCGACTTCCGCCAGGCCCGCAACGTCGAGGGCGGCCGCGCCGAGGCCTACGCCGAGCCGATGCTGTTCCTCGTCAGCCGCGGCTACTACGACGAGGCGCTCGAGCTGTTCCGCCAGGCCGCCCCGCGCGAGGACCTGCGCGACAGCCTCAAGCTGTACTTCGCGCTGTGGCTGCACGAGATGGCGCTCCGCCAGGGCCGCCCGCAGGACCCCGCGGTCGTCGCCTTCCTCGCCGGCTACAAGGGCGAGCGCTGGCCGAGCCGCCTCGCCGCTCACGCGCAGGGCAAGCTGAGCTTCGACGACCTGCTCGGCGGCGCCTCCGACTCCGGCGAGCGCGCCGAGGCCTACTTCTACGAGGCGCTCCGCCGCTGGCGCACCGGCAACGCGGTCGGCGCGAAGGAGCTGATGCGCAAGGTGATCGACACCCGCCGCATGGCCTTCTTCGAGTACGACATGGCCCAGAACTACCTCGAGTGGGACGACATCCCGCGCGCGGCCCGTCCGCCTCGCTGAGCGACCTCCGGACAGACACCTCCGGACCGACACCTCCGGACAGACGAGCACCCCGCCGCGAGCAACGCGAAAGGCCCTGTCCCGAAGGACAGGGCCTCGCTCACTGGCCGAAGGCGCTCACTTGGCCGGGTTCTTGCCCTCGATGATGTTGCCCTTCTCGTCGTAGGCGACATCCGAGCCGCCGAGCACGTCGCCGACCGTGTCGGTGAACTTGTCGTCGCCCTTGATGTTGGGCAGGCGCTCGCCGATCGCGGCCTCCTGGTTGCCGTCGATCACCGCGATCATCACCACGCCGTGGACCTCGGTCATGTCGAACGAGCGGATCTTCTCGTTCTTCTCGCCGGTCCACTCGTTGTAGCGGAGCAGCACGGCCGCGGTCTTCGGGTCCTGCTTGACCTTCGCCGCCGGGTTGACGCCGAACCACTTCTTGAACGAGTTCTCGACGATGCCCTGGTAGTCCTTGTCCGGCCACTTCTCCTTGTTGAACGCGTAGACGATCTTCCACAGCTGACCGTCCTTGAAGAAGTAGAACTTGCGGAGCTTGCCGCCCTCCTTGAGCCAGACCATCTCCTCGTTGGAGTCGTCGGCGAACTCGTACTGGATCAGGCTGACGCCCCACTTGTGCTTGGAGGCGGACGTGAACTTGATGTGACCCTTCTTGAGCTCGTTGAGCTGATCGGAGCGCTCCTTGCGGATGCGATCCTGGTCCATCGGGTTCTTCGTCTCCTTGAGCTGGTCGTCGAAGCTCTTGCTGATCGACTCGCCGAGCTTGCCGAGGACGGCGTCGGGGCTCATGCCCCACTCGAAGCCCTTGATCAGCGAGGCGACCCCGAGGCTCGCGGTGAGCTTCGGGTTGGAGTCGACCATCTCGCAGACCTGCTCCTTCTTCTTGTTCTTGCCCTTGCCGGTCGTCTTGGTCTTGCAGACCTCCTTGACCTCCGGGCGCTTCTGGGCGTCGTCCTTGGCGACCGCCTTGTCCATGTCGGTCGTCGCGGGCGCCTCCTCGCCGGTGCTCTCGCTCGTCGGCCCGGAGGCGACCATGCTGTCCTCGTTGTCCTCGCTCACGCCCTTCTTCTTCGGGGTCGTGTCGCTCGTGACCTCGTCCTCCGGCTGCGTGGTCTCTTCCTTGCTCTTCTTGCAACCGGCGTCGGCCGCAAGGCCGAGGATCGCGGCGATGAACAGTGAGCGCTTCAGCATTCTCGTCTCCTGGTCGCGGGAGGCTATCACAAGCGCCCCGGCGCGTCACCGGCGCTCGCGCGGGCGAACTCGCCCCCGGGCCTGCACAGCGGCGGGGGCGGTGCCGGCGCAGGCGGACGGCCTCCGCGGCGCCGTCAGCCCTCGAACTCGATGCTGAAGCCGAGCTGTTGCCGGCCGTCGACCTCGTGGGCGTAGATCTCGAGCTTCGCCCGGCTCTTGAACAGCTCGAGCATCGCCCGGCACGCCCCGTAGAACACGCAGAGGAAGCCGCGGCTGTGCAAGATCTCGGGGACCAGGTCGACGCTGCGCAGCTTGACCCCGCGGTCCTCGGGATCGTCGACGAACTCGAGCTCGCCGCAGTGCTGCGTCGACAGCGACCAGGCCCGCGGCGCCGTCTTCAGCAGGCGCGACACCGACGACTTGCCGAGGCTGAAGTTGGCGAGCACCGTCAGCGGCTTCAAGATCCCGTGGTCGTAGCTGTCGCGCATCAGGTCGGTCCAGAACTCGCGGGCCGCCTTCTCGCCGAGGATGTCGAGGATCGCGTCGCACAGGCTGAGCACCGTGCGCGCCGGCAGCCAGTCGAGGCTCGCCGCGTCGCGGATCGCCGCGAGATCGCCGGCGTCGATCCGCTCGCGGATCTCGGCGCCCTTGCCCTCGGGGACGGCGCGCAGCCGCTTGAGGGCGAGCTTCGAGTAGTGAGCGCGGATCTGGGGGGTCCCTTCCGACATGACGCGACGCTCACAAACTATACTGCGACCGGCTACGACTTGAGCAACTTGGCGAACGGATTGTTCGCGAAGCCGCCTGCCTGCGGCGACGGGTCGCTCCGCCGCGAGTCCGGCCGCGCGCCGGGCCGCCCCGGCCCCTGCCGGCCGCGGTCCTGGCCGCGGTCCTGACCGCCGGGGCCGCCCTGCTTGCCGCCGCCGCCCGGGCCGCGGTCCTTGCCGGCCTGCGGGCGATCTTGCCCCTTCGCCGGCGCGGCGCCCTGCGGCGAGCGGGCGCTCAGGGCGATCCGGCGGCGCTCCGCGTCGACCTCGAGCACGCGGACCTTCAGCTTGTCGCCCGCCTTGACGACCTCGTGCGGGTCCTTCACGAAGCGGTCGGCGAGCTGCGAGATGTGCACGAGGCCGTCCTGGTGGACGCCGACGTCGACGAACGCGCCGAACGCGGTCACGTTGGTGACGACGCCCTCGAGCACCATGCCCGGCTTCAGGTCCGCGATCGTCGTCACGTCGTCGCGGAACTTCGGCGGGTCGAAGCGATCGCGCGGGTCACGGCCGGGCTTCTGCAGCTCGGCGATGATGTCGCGCAGCGTCGGCTCGCCGACCCCGCCCTGCACGTAGCGCGCGACCGGGATGTTGGCCGCGAGCTGGGCGTCGCCGACGAGCTTGCCGAGCGACACCCCGAGGTCGGCCGCGATCTTCTCGACCAGCTCGTAGCGCTCGGGGTGGACCGCCGACGCGTCGAGCGGGTGCTCGCCGCCGCGGATCCGCAGGAAGCCCGCCGCCTGCTCGAACGTCTTCGGCCCGAGGCCCGGCACGCCGAGCAGCGCCTTGCGGCTGGTGAACGCGCCGTTGCGGACGCGGTGCTCGACGATGCTGCGCGCGACCGACGAGCGCAGCCCGGCGACCCGCGCGAGCAGCGGGGCGCTCGCGGTGTTGAGGTCGACGCCGACGTGGTTGACGCAGCTCTCGACCACCTGGTCGAGCTTCTTCGCCAGGAGCGGCTGGTAGACGTCGTGCTGGTACTGCCCGACGCCGATCGCCTTCGGGTCGATCTTCACCAGCTCGGCGAGCGGGTCCTGCAGGCGGCGCGCGATCGAGATCGCCCCGCGGATCGTCAGGTCGAGCTCGGGGAACTCCTCGCGCGCGACGTCCGAGGCGCTGTAGACGCTCGCGCCGGCCTCGTTGACGGCGACGACGAGGATGTCCGAAAGACCAGCCGAGGCCAGCGCGCCGCGGCAGAACGCCTCGGTCTCGCGCCCGCCGGTGCCGTTGCCGACGGCGACCGCCGCCGGCCGGTGCTGCTTGACGAACGCGACGAACTCCTGCTCCGCGCGCGCCGCCGCGGCCGCGCCCTGGCTCGGGTAGATCGTCACCGTCGCCAGGTACGTGCCGGTCTCGTCGATCGCCGCGCACTTGCAGCCGGTCCGCAGCCCCGGGTCGACGCCGATCACCCGCCGCCCGCCGAACGGCGGCGCGAGCAGCAGCGTGCGCACGTTGCTGGCGAACACCTCGACCGCGTCTCGGTCGGCGCGCATCTTGAGCTCGATCCGCAGGTCGGTCTCGATCGTCGGCGCGAGCAGCCGGACGTACGCGTCGCGGACCGCCGCCGCGAGCTCGCCCGCGAACGGCGTCCCCGCCTTGAGCCCGGCCTTCGCCTCGATCCGCGGCGTGATCGCCTCGGGCACCAGCCCGATCTTGACCCGCAGCACGCCCTCCTGCTCGCCGCGGCGGACCGCGAGGAACCGGTGCGACGGGATCGTCGCGATCGCCTCCTCGAAGTCGTAGTAGAGCTCGAACTTGGTCGGCTGACCCGCCTTGTCGGCCAGCACCTCCGAGCGCACCGTCCCCTCCTTGGCGAACGCCTCGCGGACGAGCGCGCGGACCTCCGGATCCTCGGCGACGACCTCGGCCGCGATGTCGCGCGCGCCGGCGAGGACGCTCTTGATGTCCGGCAGCTCCTGGTCGGGCTTGACGAACGCGGCCGCCTCGGCCTGCGGATCGCCGGTCTCCGGCTGCGCGAGCAGGCGATCGGCGAGCGGCTGCAGGCCGCGCTCGCGAGCGATCATCGCCCGCGTCCGCCGCTTCGGCTTGAACGGCAGGTACAGGTCCTCGAGCGCCGCCTTGGTGTCGCACGCCTTGATCTTCGCCCTGAGCTCGTCGGTCAAGAGGCCCTGCGAGGCGATCGAGTCGAGCACCGCGCGGCGCCGGTCCTCGAGCTCGAGCACGTAGGTGCGGCGCTCCTCGATCGCACGGATCTGCACCTCGTCGAGGCCGCCGGTCATCTCCTTGCGGTAGCGAGCGATGAAGGGCACCGTCGCGCCCTCCGCGAGCAACTTGACGACGGCCGCGACGCCGGGTTCGGGCAGGTTCAGGTCGCGGGCGAGGACGGGGACGGGATCGAAGTCGACGGCGGTGGCGGTGGTCATCGCGGGGGCGCGACCGTGACACAAACGCGGCGGCGCTGTCGACCGTCGCGTGCACGGGCGACGCGCACGACGTGAAGTCGCGACGAGCCCGGGCGCGGCGGTCGCCGCACCCGGACCCCTCGCACGTCACGCGCTCAACGCGGGCGGACGCCCGGCGCCGCGGGGCGCAGCGCCTCGCAAGCCTGCTGCACGATCGTCACGTGCAGCGCCTGCGCCTCCTCGTCGGTCACCGTGCGGTGCTCCGCCGCGTAGTGCAGGCGCAGCAGCAGCGCGCGGTGGCCCTCGGGCACGCCGGCGCCGCGGTAATCCTCGAGGACCTCGATCGCCGGGGCGCCGAACGAGTCGGCGGCGAGGCGCACCGGATCCTCGCCCGGCCCCTTCGCGCCGGCGGCGGCCGTCGCCAGCGCGCGGACCGCGAGCGCGGCCGGCACGGCGATCGGGAGCTCGAGCGAGAGATCGCGGCTCGTCGCCGGGAAGCGCGGGAGATCGCGGCAGCGGGCGACCGCGCGCGCCGGCACGGCCTCGACGTCGATCTCGGCGTAGTAGGCGCGTGTCCCTTCGGGCAGGTTCCACGCGGCGATCAGATCCGGGTGAACCTCGCCGGCCTCGCCGACCAGCGCCCCGTCCACCGCGAGCCCGACCTGCACCCCCGGGTGCAGGTGCCCGGCCCTGTACGCCGGCGGGACCAGCTCGACGCGGTGGCCGAGCCGCGCGAGCGCCTGCGCGGCCGCGCCGGTGATCGCCCGCGCCTCGGGCGTGCCCCTCGCGCCGGCGAACACCAGCGCCCCGACCAGCGTCCGCTCGCGCGGCAGCACCGCGTCGATCGCCGCGGTCGGCCCGTCGTGCGAGACATGCCTCTCCGGCCAGGCGTAGACCCGCCCGACCTCGAACAGCCGGACCGGCCGGGTGTGCCGCGCGACGTTGTAGGCGAGCGCGTCGAGCAGCCCCGGCAGCAGGTGCGTCCGCATCACCCCGGCGCCGCGCATCGGGTTCTCGATCCGCACGTACCGCGCCTCGGGCGTGGCGAAGAACCGCAGCTTGTCCTCGGCGACGAACGCCAGCGACACGTGCTCGTGCAGCCCCGCGTCGCGCAGGCCCTCGGCCAGGCGATCGCCGCGCTCCGTCAGCGGGTCGCTCTGCGCCGCCGCGCGGGCCGCCAGCGGCACCGTCGCGCGCGCGGGCACGTGCTCGAGCCCGTGGAAGCGCATCAGCTCCTCGATCAGGTCGGCCTCGCGCCGCAGGTCGGGCCGGTGCGTCGGCGGCACGCAGATCCACCGCTCGGGGCTGTCCTCGTGGACCTGTACCTCGAGACCGGCCAGCACCCGCCGCGCGACGTCGGCCGGCACGGCGACCCCGAGCAGCGCCTCGACCCGCGGCAGCCGCAGCGCGATCGACGGGACCGCGGACCGGTGCCCCTCGGCGACCGTCCAGCGGGTGCAGCGGCCGCCCGCGACCTGCTGCAGCAGGCCCAGGGCGCGCAGCGCGGCCCGCTCGAGCCCGGCGCCGTGGTCGACCCCGCGCTCGAAGCGGTAGCTCGAGTCGGTGCCGTAGGCGTGGCGCCGCGCGGTCGCGCGGATCCCCTGCGGCGCGAACCATGCCGCCTCGAGCAGGATGTTCCTGGTGCCGCCGCCGACGGCCGAGGCCGCGCCGCCCATCACCCCGGCGAGCGCCTGCGGGGCCGTCGCGTCGGCGATCACGAGGTCGTGGCCGGTCAGCGCGATCGTCTTGCCGTCGAGCGTCGTCATCGGCTCGTCCGCCTGCGCGAGGCGGACGACGACCCGGCCCTCGGCCAGCCGGTCGCGGTCGAACGCGTGCAGCGGGTGGCCGAGCTCCATCAGCACGAGGTTGGTGACGTCGACGACGTTGCTGATCGCGCGCAGGCCGAGCCGGTGCAGGCGGACGCGCAGCCACAGCGGCGACGGCCCGACCGAGATGTCCTCGAGGACATACCCGAAGTAGCGCCCGCAGCGGTCCGCCGCGGCGATCGTCACCAGCCCCGGGTCGCGCGCGGCGCCGGCGGGCGCGCAGGTCTCCGGCGGCCGCAACGCGCCGCCGAGCTTGGTCGCGACGTCGCGGGCGACCCCGAGGTGCCCGAGCGCATCCGGCCGGTTCGGCGTGACGCCGATCTCGATGATCGTGTCGACGATCCCCGGCACGAGGTCGACGAGGTGCGCGCCGGCGGGCCAGTCCTCGGGGAGGATCAGGATCCCGGAGTCGTCGCTGCCGATGTCGAGCTCGGTCTCGGAGCAGATCATCCCCTGCGAGGCGACGCCGCGCAGCTCGCGGGCGGCGATCTGCAGGCCGCCCGGCAGCACCGCGCCGACCGGCGCGAACGCGACCTTGCCCCCGACCGGCGGCAGGTTGCTCGCGCCGCACACGACCTGCAGCACGGCTGTCCCGTCGAACAGCTCGACGACGGTCAGCTTGTCGGCCTTCGGGTGCGGCGCCTTGCCGCGGATCTCCCCGACCTTGATCGACCGTACCTCGTGCCCGACCGTGTGGACGGCCTCGACCTCGAGGCCGAGCCCGGTCAACACCTGCGCGATCGTGTGAGGAGCCGGGACGTCGTCGCTCGCGGCGTCGAACAGGCTCGTGAGCCACTGGTGCGAGATCTTCACGTGAACTGCTCCAGGAAGCGGATGTCACCCTCGAACATGTGCCGCAGGTGCGGGATCCCGTGCTGCGACATCGTCATCCGATCGATGCCGAAGCCGAACGCCCACCCCGTGTAGACCTCCGGGTCGATCCCGCAGGCCTCGAAGACCGCCGGGTGCACCATGCCGCAGCCGCCGATCTCGATGAAGCCGGTGTGCTTGCACAGGTTGCACCCCTTCATCGCGCAGAACGGGCAGCCGATGTCGAACTCGGCCCCCGGCTCGACGAACGGGAAGAAGCTCGGCCGGAACCGGACGTCGAGCCGCCGGCCGAAGAAGTCGCTCGTGAAGTCCATCAGCGTCGCCTTGAGGTCGGCGAGCGTGACCCCGCGGTCGACGTACAGCCCCTCGATCTGGTGGAACATCGGGCTGTGCGTCGCGTCGTCGTCGCAGCGGAAGGTGCTGCCGAGCGCGACGATCCGGATCGGCGGCCGCTGCGTCAGCATCGTCCGCACCTGCACCGGCGAGGTGTGCGTCCGCAGCACGAGGTCGCCGTGGTGCAGCCGCACCGCCGCGTCGTCGTCACCCTGCTCGCCAGGCCCGTAGCCGGCGTGCCGGTTCGGCCGGACGAAGAAGGTGTCCGCCATGTCGCGCGCCGGGTGATCCTTCGGCACGTTGAGGTCGTCGAAGTTGTACTTCGCGTGCTCGACGTGCGGCCCGACCGCCAGCGAGAAGCCGAGCCGCAGGAAGCTCTCGCTCAGCCGCCGCCGCGTCTGCGACAGCGGGTGCAAGGTGCCGCCCGGCGGCCGCAGCGGCGGGAGCGTCAGATCCTCGACCCGCGCGAGGTCGCGGCGCCGCGCCTGGTCCTTGAGCCAGGCCCGCCGCTGCTCGAGCTCGGCCTCGATCGCGTCCCGCACGCGGTTCCACTCGGCGCCGAAGCCCTTGCGCTGGTCCGGCGGGAGCTTGCCCATCTCGCCCCGCAGCAGGGTGACGCTGCCCTTCTTGCCGAGAAAGGCGACCTGCAGCTCGTAGAGCTCGCCCTCGGTGTCGACACGCCCGAGCGCCTCACGGAAGGCCTCGAGCTGCTCTGCCAAGCGATCCGACATGGCTCCAAGTGTGCCTCGAGCGGCGGCCTGTTCGTCGCGCGCGCGTGTGCGTTTGCCCCTCCGCGGATCTTTCCGTCCGTTGGCTTCGCGGTGCTTCGCTTCGAGCGGGGGCTCGGGGCGTCGCTTCGAGAGGGGACGCGGGGCGCGGCAGGCCTGGACCGGCGGGCGGCCGCTTCGAGCGGGGACGCGGGGCTCGGAAGACCTGGGCCGGCGGGCGGGGGCCGGCGAAGCCGGGTCCCTCGCGGCCGTCGGGTGCCCCCCCATGGCACGTGCTCGGCGGCTCGCGCGCCCTGCGGCCTCAGACCTCCACCCTCCTGTGCCCGCCTGGCCGCCTCCGCGTGAGCCATGGGTCCCCCCCGCCTGCGTCCCAGTTCGCCGGTCCCTGCCTGCAGGAGCACAGCTCGTCGTTGGCCCCGCGTGTCGCCGTGCATCGTCCGTCTCGAGCACGGACGCAGGTGAGGTGGGGGCCGTGGCTCGCGCGCAGGCACTCGCATGCCCGTCGCGCGTGCGAAGGGACAGGCATGAGAAGACATGTCTTCAACGACATGCGGGCGCCGAGCACGTGCCATGGCGGGGAACCGCCGACCGCGAGGGACCCGGCTTCGCCGGCCCGCCGGCCAGGCCTCCCGAGCCGCGTCCCTGCGAGAAGCGAATCACCCTCTCGAAGCACGACGGCCCGCCTGAAGCGACCAGGCTTAAACGCGACAGGCCGGCCGAAGCCAGCCTGTACAGCGCAGCGGTGGGGGGCTCAGAGGGCCGCGCGGGCCTCGGAGACGACCTTGCCGAAGGCCGCGTTGTCGAACACGGCGAGGTCCGAAAGGACCTTGCGGTCGAGGGCGATGCCGGCCTTGCCGAGCCCCTCGATCAGGCGGCTGTAGCTGAGGCCGAACTGGCGGGCGGCCGCGTTGAGGCGGACGATCCACAGGCGACGCATCGTCCGCTTCTTGCCCTTGCGGCTCGTGTACATGTGCATCCACGCGTGGTGCACGGCTTCGAGGGCACGGCGGAACATCCGCGAGCGACCGCCGCGGAAGCCCTTGGCGGCCTTGAGGATCCGGTTACGGCGACGGCGCGCTTTAAATCCACGTTTTGCGCGAGGCATGGCTCAGGTTCTCCCGTTCGGCAGCATGATCTCGATCCGGCGCTGATCGGGCTCGGAGACGATCGTCATGCCCTTGAGCTTGCGGATCCTGTCGCTGTGCTTCTTGGTCAGGATGTGGTTCTTGTGCGAGTGTTTACGCTTCGCCTTGCCGGTCGCGGTGAAGCGGAAGCGCTTCTTCGCGCCGGAGTGGGACTTCATCTTGGGCATAACGGCGCCTTCAAAGGGGGCCTGGAGATACCCCAGGATTCGCGCGGGCGCGAGGTCTGGGTGCAGCGCCAGGGTTTGTGTTGGCTCACTATCGACGGCGTGGGTCGACCTTCGGTCAACCCTCGTCGGCGGCTTCCTCGCCGTCCTCGTCGTCGTCCTCGTCGTCGTAATCGTCGTCGTCGTAATCGTCGTCGTCATCGTCGCTGGTCGACGGGGCCGCGGCGGCGACCGACGCGGGCGCGGCGGGCCGGGCAGCCGGGGCTTCGACGGGCTTGGGCCGCGGTGCACCGGCGCGCTGGGGCTTCGGCGCGAGCACCATGTTCATGCGATTGCCTTCCATCTGCGCCATCTGCAGCACCGTCGCCACGTCGGCGAGATCCCGGCACACGCGCTCGAGGATCGCCCGGCCCGTCTCCGGGTGGGTGATCTCGCGGCCGCGGAACTGGACCACCAGCTTGACCTTGTCGCCCTCGTCCAGGAAGCGACGGATGTGCCGCGTCTTGAAGTCGAAGTCGTGGTCGTGGGTCTTCGGACGGAACTTGACCTCTTTGAGCTCCGTCGTCTTCTGGTTCTTCCGCGCCTCGCGGTCGCGCTTGGCGGTCTCGTACTTGAACTTCCCGTAGTCCATGATCTTGCACACGGGAGGGTTCGCCTTCGGGTTGACTTCAACCAACTGAAGGCCCGCCTCCTCGGCGCGTGCCATGGCTTCCTGGGTGAGCATGATCCCAAGCTGCTCGCCGCCGGCGTCGATCACCCGGACTTCCTTGACGCGGATCCGGCGACCGACGCGGTGCGTCTCGACGCGGGGCTTGGGCTTCTGTTGTCTGCGGCCGATTGGTGCTGCTCCTGCAAGAGAAAAACCGGCGAGCGGGGCGAGCGACATCGACCCACCAGCCGGGGCGCCAATTTGTGTGCAATTGTGGCCGCGCGTCAAGACCCAAGGGCCGCCCGCCGACGCGGCCCGCGCCGGTTGCTGACCCCGTTCTCGGCCCTGCTCCCGGGCCCTTTTCGATCCCGGAAGCCTCCCTGGTCCCTGCCGGCCCCACGCCGGACCCACGTGACCGGGGGCGACCGCGCCGGCCGATCCCGAGCGCCCGGAGCGCCCACCGCGGCCGGTTCATCCCCCTGCCCGCCCCCGCCCCGCTCACTGGAGGGCCGGACGTGCGCGGCCGGCCCCCGCGCGCCAGGCCCTTGCCAGGCCCTTGCTAGGCCGGGATTTCGGCCTCGGCGGCGAGCCGGTCGACGAAGCTCTCGAGCGGCTCCAGGGGGCCCGTCTGGCCGTCGCGCGTGCGCGGGGCGACGCTGCGGGCCTCGACCTCCTTGTCGCCGAGGACCAGCATCACCGGCACGCGCAGCAGCGTCGCCTCGCGGATCTTGAGGCCGAGCTTCTCGTTGCGCAGGTCGGTGTGGACGCGCAGGCCGCGGCCGACCAGCGCCGCCTCGACCTCGCGCGCCCACGCGTGGTGCGCGTCGGTGATCGGCAAGATCGCCGCCTGGACCGGCGCGAGCCAGGTCGGGAAGCGCCCGGCGACGTGCTCGAGGTAGACCCCGAAGAACCGCTCGAGGCTGCCGAGCATCGCCCGGTGGATCATCACCGGCCGGCCGCGCGAGTCGTCGGGCGCGACGAACTCGAGGCCGAAGCGCTCGGGCAGCTGGAAGTCGAGCTGCACCGTGCCGAGCTGCCAGCTGCGGCGCAGCGCGTCGCGGACCTTGAAGTCGATCTTCGGCCCGTAGAAGGCGCCGTCGCCGTGGTTGATCTTGTACGGCAGCCCCGCCGCGTCGAGCGCGGCCATCAGCGCCGCCTCGGCGCGGTTCCACGTCTCGAGCTCGCCGAGGTACGATGCCGGCCGGGTGCTGACCTCGATCTCCGGCTGGTCGAAGCCGAAGGTCCGGTAGCACTCGAGGATCATCGCCGTGACGTTCGCGATCTCCTGCCCGACCTGGTCCGGCGTGCAGAAGATGTGGGCGTCGTCCTGGCAGAAGCTGCGGACGCGGGTCAGCCCGTGGATCACGCCAGCGCGCTCGTAGCGGTGCAGGCGGCCGAAGTCGGCGACGCGCAGCGGCAGGTCGCGGTAGCTGTGGCGCGTCTGCCGGAACAGGATGCAGTGCCCAGGGCAGTTCATCGGCTTCACCCCGAACTCCCGCTCGTCGATCGTGCACGCGAACATGTTCTCCTTGTAATGTTCGTAGTGCCCCGACGTGCGGAACAGCTCCATGTCGAAGATCTGCGGGGTGATCACCTCCTGGTAGCCGTGGCGGCGGTACAGCTTGCGCACGTACGCCTGAAGGAGGTTGTAGATCGCCGCGCCGCGGCCGGTGAAGAACGGGCTCGCCGGGGCGATCGGATCGAAGTGGAACAGCCCGAGCTCCTTGCCGAGCTTGCGGTGGTCGCGGGCCTTCGCCTCCTCGAGCAGCCGCAGGTACTCCTTGAGCTCCTTGCGGTCGGGGAACGCCGTCCCGTAGACCCGCTGCAGCTGCGGGCGCTTCTCGTCGCCGCGCCAGTAGGCCCCGGCGATGCTCATCACCTTGAACGCCCGGATCTCGCCGGTGTGGCGCACGTGCGGGCCGCGGCACAGGTCGACGAAGTCGCCGCTGCGGTACAGCGTCAGCGTCGCGCCCTGCGGGATCGCCCCGATCGCCTCGACCTTGAAGTCCTCCTTCAGGCCGCGGAACAGCTCGATCGCCGCGTCGCGGGAGATCTCCTCGCGCACGAACGGGTGCCGTGACTCGACCTCCTTCTGCATCTCGGCCTCGATCTTCTCGAAGTCCTCGGGCGCGAGGCGGTGGGGCATGTCGATGTCGTAGTAGAACCCGTCCTCGGTGTGCGGGCCGAACGCGAGCCGGGCCTCCGGCCACAGCCGCTTGATCGCCGCCGCCATCACGTGCGCCGCGCTGTGCCGCAGCCGCTCCAGCGGCGACAACTCCGGCACCGAGGGGTCGATCATGTGCTCAATTTCTTGCGCGTGCTCGTCCGCCATAAGGGCTGCGAAGCGTACACAAGCCGAGCCCGGCGGGCGAGCCCGAACCACGAAAAAAGCCCGCCAGGGACTCCCTGGCGGGCTGCTCTGTAGGACCGGGCGGATTCGAACCGCCGACCTCTACCGTGTCAAGGTAGCGCTCTAACCAACTGAGCTACGGCCCTTCGTGTTTTTCTCGCCGCCCTCACCGCGGCGAGGGGCTGCTTAGGTATCGCAGCCCGACGGCGACGTCAAGCCCATTTGCGCCGCGGCGCGCGCTGCCCCAGGAGCAAACACACAGGTTTCTCCTCCGCGGGCCTTCTTCCCCCAGCCCACAGCGCAGCGCCCCGCCCCTCATCCACGCCCCCGCCGTCACGGCGCGACGCCCAGCCGCGGCCCCTCCGGGTACAGCGCGTCGATCTGGGCCGCGAACCGGCCGGCGATCTCCCGCCGGCGGATCTTCCCGGTCGGCGTCAGTTCGCCGCCCTCGATCGTCAGCGGCACGGGCAGCAGCGCGAACCGGCGGATCGCCTCGTACCCCGCGAGATCCGCGTTCAACGCGTCGATGTGCCCCTGAACGATCTGCACGATCCGCGGGTGGCGCACGAGATCGGCCAGGCGCTTGCAGCCGAGGCCCTCCTGGCGCGACCGCTCGAGCATCGTCGCCTCGTCGAGGGCGATCAGCGCGACCAGGTAGGGCCGCCCGTCGCCGAGGACCGCCGCGTGGGCGATCCCCTCGCACAGCTCGAGGCGCCGCTCGAGCGGCTGCGGCGCGATGTTCTTGCCGGTCGAGGTGATCAGGATGTCCTTCTTGCGGTCGGTGATCGTCAAGAAGCCGTCGTGCAGCTCGCCGATGTCGCCGGTGTGCAGCCAGCCCTGCGGGTCGATCGTCGCGGCGGTCTCGTCGGGCAGGTTGTGGTAGCCGCGCATCACCCCGGGCCCGCGGACCAGCACCTCGCCGTCATCGGCGATCCGCAGCTCGCAGCCCGGCATCGCCGGCCCGACCGTGCCGAAGCGGAACCGGTCCGGCCGGTTGACGTTGGTCGCCCCGGTCGTCTCACTGAGCCCGTAGCCCTCGAGGATCAGCACCCCGATCGCGTGGAAGAACTCCGCCACCTCGCGGGCCAGCGGCGCCCCGCCGGATACGAAGAAGCGCAGCCGTCCGCCGAACTTCTCGCGGATCCGGGCGAAGAACAGCTTGTCGGCGACCCCGGCCTTGAGCGCCAGGCTGCCCGGCACCGACTGCCCGCGCTGGCGGCACAGGCTGACCTTGCGGCCGACCTGCATGCACCACACAAAGCCCGTCTCCGCGATCGTCCCGCCGGCCGCGATCTCGCCCCGGATCTGCGCGTACAGCTGCTCGTAGACCCGCGGCACCGCGCCCATGAAGGTCGGCGCGACCTCGAGGAGGTCGAGCGCCGGCGCGTGCGGATCGGCGGCGAACGCCGTCACCGAGCCCTGCTCGACCGCCCCCCACAGCAGATGCCGCGCGAACACGTGGGCGAGCGGCAGCACCATCAATTGCTCGTCGGTGCGATCGGCCGCGATCACGCTCTTGATCGCCCACGCCTCGTACACGATGTTGCGGTGGGTGAGGATCGCGCCCTTCGGCCGCCCCGTCGTGCCCGAGGTGTAGACGAAGGTGAAGTCGTCGCCGGGCCCGATCGCCGCGGCGAGCTCGTCGAGCGCTCGCGCGGCGCCCGCCAGCTCGGCCTCGCCGGCGGCCTGGAGCGCGTCGAACGAGCTGCAGTCGCTCGCCGCCGCGCCGCCCTCGTCGAAGCAGAACGTGTGGCGGAGCGGGGTGGCGAGGCCGCGCAGCCGGGCCGGCCAGGCGGCGCCGTCGGCGAACGCGAGCGTCGCCTCGCTGTCGCGCAGGATGAACGCCGCCTGCTCGGCCGTGAGGCTCGGATAGATCGGCACGCTGACCGCGCCGGCCATCGCGATCGCCAGGTCGACGAGCGCCCACTCGACGCGCGTCCGCGCGAGGATGGCGATCCGGTCGCCGCGGCGGACCCCGTGGCGCGCGACCAGGGCCGCCGCGATCGCGCGGCTCGCCTGGTGCCAATCGCGCCACTGGAGCGCGCGCCAGCCCCCGCGGTGCTTGTAGCGCAAAGCCGGCAGATCGGGGGTGCGTTGGACGCGCGCCGCGACCATCGCAAGGGCGTTCGGGTAGTTCAGGCCCTCGGCGGGCTGGGGCACGAAACCGGAGGCAGCCATGAGTTCGCAGCTATCCCCTACCATGGATCGGCCCCGGGGCGCGCGCGCCTCACCGGCCGGGCAGGCCGGCCTCTCGGGGCGGCGGCGAGCCTGTCCGCGCGCGACCTCCCGGGGCCGGCGGACGGGCGCCGGCAAGCCCGCCCGGTCCGGTGTCCAAAGACCCGGCCCCGCGCGCAGGCGTTGCTGCCGACGCTCGCACCCGGCGCCAGCCGATCTGTAGTACACGATGGATGCCCCGCGATGCCCACCCTCGTCGGAACGAAGCTCGACAAGTACGAGATCCAGAGCGAGGTCGGGCACGGCGGCATGGCGGTCGTCTACCGCGGGCTCGACACGGTCCTGAACCGCGAGGTCGCGATCAAGGTCCTGCACCCGCACATGGCGGGCCGCGAGGAGTCGCGCGCGCGGCTGCGGCGCGAGGCGCTGACGGTCGCCAAGCTGCGCCACGAGAACATCCTCGAGATCTACGACTACTCCGGCGAGAACGCCGCCGAGAGCTACCTGGTCACCGAGTTCATCCACGGCATGACCCTGCGCGAGTGGCTCGACACGCGCTGGCGGCCGCGGCCGGCGCTCGCCGCGTTGATCATCCACCGCCTGTGCGTCGCGCTCGGCCACGCGCACAAGTCGGGCATCGTCCACCGCGACATCAAGCCCGAGAACTGCATGATCCGCAGCGACGGCTGCCTGAAGCTGATGGACTTCGGCATCGCCCAGATCGTCGACCACCAGAAGCTGACCATGACCGGCCAGCTGCTCGGCAGCCCGGCCTACATGGCCCCGGAGCTGATCAGCGGCAAGCCGATCGACGCGCGCACCGACCTGTTCGCCGTCGGCGTGATGCTCTACCAGCTCGCGACCGGCGAGCTCCCGTTCAGCGGCCGCAACCCGCACGAGGTCCTCGCGCGGATCGCCGACGCCCAGTACACCCGCCCGAGCATGATCTGCTCGCTCGTCGACGACGAGCTCGAGACGATCATCGACCGCGCCCTCGCCCGCGAGCCCGACCAGCGCTACCAGACCGCCGACGACCTCGCCCGCGACCTCGAGAAGTACCTCGACGAGGTCGGCGTCACGACCTCGCAGGACGAGGTCACCGCCTACTTCACCGACCCCGATCGCTACGTCGACAACCTCGACAAGCGCGTCTGCACCGCGCTGATGACCCGCGCCGAGGCGGCGACCAAGGCCGGCCACAGCGCGCGGGCGATCCGGCTGCTCGGGCGCGTGCTCGAGCTCGAGCGCGACCAGAAGCAGGCCAAGCAGATGCTCTCGCGCCTGCGCACGCGCGAGCGGACGATCCGTCGCCTGATGGCCGGCGGCGCCGGCCTGATGGCGACCGCGGCGGTCAGCGGCGGGGCTGTCCTCTTGTTCATGACCCCGCCGACCGCCGAGAACCTGGCCGGCGGCGACGACCGCGTGCAGCTGCCGGCGCCCAAGGCCGCGCTCGCGCCGGCGACCGCCAAGCCGTCGCCGCGCCCGCAGGACCCGCCGCCGGCGACGACGGGCGCCACCGGCGAGCCGACGGCCGACCCGGTCGTCCCGCGCAAGACGACGACCACGCGCCCGGCGGACCCGGGCAAGGCGGTCAAGGCGGCGGCGGCGGCGACGGCGCCGACCAAGTGCAGCGTCACGATCGAGGGCCTGCCGGTCGTCCAGCTGCAGAACGGCAGCCACGCGCTGCAGGTCGGCCGGCAGAAGATGCCGCTGCACGACCGCACCGTCGAGTTCGAGCTCCCGGGCGAGCGCGCCGTCGTCGCGATCACCGGCGCGCGCTACCAGGGCCACGTGATCGTCGAGCGCGACGCCTGCAAGGCGCCGATCGTCCTGCAAGCGAAGCCGCGCCCGGCGACGCTCAAGTTCACCGGCGCGCCCTCGGGCACCACGATCAAGTGCGTCGCCGGCCCGTGCCCGGACGACTCGCCGCACTTCCCCGACGCCTTCCCGCCGATCGCGCTCGGCGAGCCCGAGGCCGAGATCTCCCTCAAGGCCGCGGCGACCGGGTTCGCCAGCAAGACCTTCAAGATCCGGATCGGCCCGGGCGAGACCGTCGTCCCGATCGACCTGACACCGCATTAGGTCTCGCGTTAGCATCGCCCCGCATGCGCCTCCTCGCCTGCTCGCTCGCCCTCGGGTTCGCCGTCGCGGCGCCGGCCCACGCGCGGCCGCCTGCCCCGGCCAAGCCCGCGCAGGCCGAGCCGCAGACCGAGGCCGACAGCGTCAGCGCCGCGATCGGCGCCTGGCGCAGCGGCGACTGGGCGCGCGCCCGCGCGCTGCTCGAGCCCTTGCTGCAGAACGACCGCAAGCTCGCCGACCCGCTGCTCGAGGAGGCCGCGCTGCGCTACCTCGCCGACGCGACCCTGCAGGACCCCGACCTCGCGTCGATCAGCGTCGAGCTGGCGACCGGCTACATCAACCGCCTGCTCGCCGCCCCCGACTGGCGCCCGCCGGCCGACACCCACAGCAAGCAGTTCTACGACCTCTACAACAGCCTCCGTGAGCAGCGCGACCGGACCCAGCAGACCCAGTGCATGTCTGAGCGCGCCGCCTGCTCGGCCGAGCTCGACGAGCTCAAGGTCAAGCACACCCGCCTCGTCGGCGATCACGACGTCCTGCTCAAGGCCTACAACAACCAGGAGGTCGAGGTCCGCGAGAAGATCGCGCGCAACCGCGGCGTCGCGCTCGTCCCGTTCGGCGTCGGCCACTTCTACAACGGGCGCAAGGCGCTCGGCGCGACCTTCCTCGCCGCCGAGGCGCTGTTCGGCGGCGTCGGCCTCGGGCTCTTGATCTATCGCCAGACCGAGTGCGACCGCACCGCCGGCTTCACCTCCGGCTCGCTGGTCTGCCAGGGCAACCGCGAGGCGATCCTCGCCCGCCGCAACGCCGAGCAGGCGATGGGCCTGTTCTTCGTCGGCACGCTCGCCCTCGACATCGTCCTCGCCCAGGTGCTCTTCCGGCCCTACATCACCGTCAGCAAGGGCCGGGTCCGCCGCAGCGAGCTCGACACCGGCGACGACGAGCGCCGGCGCGGCGCGGCCCCCCGCACGCGCGGCGCTCGCGACCCCGCGGCCGGCCGCGCCCCGTCGAGCCGGCTCCGCACCCGTGATATCCTGCGCGCAGCCCCCGCTCCCGCCCTGATCCCGGGCGGCGCGGGCCTCGGCGTCAACGTCCGGTTCTGATCGACACATGCCCCACCTGCAATTCACGGGCCCCGACGGCGTCACCCAGCGCTTCCCGCTGCGCCACCGCATCACGCAGATCGGCTCCTCGCGCGACTGCCACCTCGTCCTCGCGGGCGCCGACATCGCCCCCTCGCACGTCACGCTCGAGCACGAGGCCGGCAGCTACAAGCTCGAGTCGTCGAGCCGCAGCACCGTCTTCTTCGTCGGCGGCAAGAAGCTGCGCGAGCACGTGCTGCGCCACGGCGACGTGTTCGTCGTCGGCGCCGTCGAGGTCACCTTCTCCGCGATCGACCCGCCGCCGGCCGCCGCCGAGCCCGAGGGCGCGGCCAAGCTGCAGATCGACGCGATGCGCAACCTCCAGCGCTTCAGCGAGCTGCTGGCGAGCGCGAGCAGCAGCCTCGACAGCCTCTTGTCGGAGCTGATCGACCAGGCCGTCGCGCTGACCCGCGCCAAGGGCGGCTTCCTCGTGCTGACCGAGGGCGACCGCTACGCGATCCGGGTCGCCCGCGGCCTCGACCGCCAGCCGGTCGACGACCCCGAGCAGCTGCTCAGCGACAAGATCATCCGCGAGGTGATCACCTCGCGCGAGCCGCAGATCATCAGCGACGCGCTCAACGACGGCCGCTTCCAGAGCAGCATGTCGGTGATCAACCTGAAGCTGTGCTCGGTGATGTGCGCGCCGATGATCGTCCGCGGCGAGCTGATCGGCCTCATCTACGTCGGCAACAACTCCGTCGTCAACCTGTTCAAGCCGGTCCAGCTCGAGATGCTGCAGGTCTACGCGGCCCAGGCCGCGCTGGCGATCAAGAACGCCAAGACCCTCGGCGAGCTGCGCAGCGAGAGCGCCGGCCTGCAGAAGCGCCTCGACCAGGTCAAGTTCGGCCAGATCATCGGCGCCTGCCCGCAGATGATCGACGTGTTCAAGCGCGTCGACAAGGTGGCGGGCACCGACATCAACGTGCTCGTCACCGGCGAGACCGGCACCGGCAAGGAGCTGATCGCCCAGGAGCTGCACAACCGGTCGCCGCGGGCCAGGGGCCCGCTCGTGACCGTCAACTGCGGCGCGATCCCCGAGAACCTGATCGAGTCGGAGCTGTTCGGCCACGTCAAGGGCGCCTTCACCGGCGCCGTCGCCAACCAGATCGGCAAGTTCCAGGCGGCCGACAAGGGCACGATCTTCCTCGACGAGATCGGCGAGATGCCGATGCAGCTGCAGGTCAAGCTGCTGCGCGTGCTGCAGGAGCGGCAGATCCAGCGCGTCGGCGACACCCGCCTGATCCCGATCGACGTCCGCGTCGTCGCCGCGACCAACCGCGACCTCGCCAGAGAGGTCGCCGGCGGCCGCTTCCGCGAGGACCTGTACCACCGCCTCAACGTGATCGACATCCACTTGCCGCCGCTGCGCGAGCGCGGCAACGACATCCTGCTGATCGCCCGCTACTTCGTCACCCGCTACGCCCGGGAGTACGGCTCGAAGATCGACCCGGCGCGCCCGTTCGACCCCGGGGCCGAGCGCGCGCTGCTCCGCTTCGCCTGGCCGGGCAACATCCGCCAGCTCGAGAACCACATCAAGAAGGCGCTCGTGCTCGCCGACGGCCCCTCGCTGACCGCCCGCGACCTCGACCTCGAGCTCGACGTCCCCGGCCAGGCGAGCCCGGTCGAGATCTCGACGCCCGAGCAGATCCTCCCGCTCGCCGAGGCGCGCGAGCTGTGGCAGCGCGACTACATCAACCGCGTCCTCGCGCTCAACGCCGGCAACCGGACCAAGACCGCCCGCGACCTCGGCGTCGACCCGCGGACGATCTTCCGCCACCTCGAGAAGGAGAACGACAAGGGGGACAAGCCGCGATGATCGCCCGCACGCCGCGCCGCGCCCTCCTGCTGGGCTTCGGAACGTCCCTGGCCCTCGGGACAGCCGTGGCGGCGTGCATCCTCCCCGACAACCTGATCGACATCGAGGACGAGGAGATCAGCAACAAGCAGGCGGTCCGGATCGCCCAGACGATGGTCCTCTCGCTCCAGGCCAACGCCGCCTGCGACGCGACCCTCCAGAACGACGAGCAGGACGGCTGCCCGCAGCCCGGCATCGACCCGCTCGACGCCCTGCCGCACTTCCTCGACCCGACCTACTCGCCGCCCGGGGCCCCGCAGGCGCTCCCGTACGACTTCTGCTCGTGCGGCTCCGACGAGTACGACTCCAAGCGCCTCGGCGCGTTCACCCTCTACGTCGAGGACCGCGACGAGGAGCCGCGGACCCGTGAGCCGCAGGACCCGATCTACGCCGCCCTGCTGCTCGACCTCGACCCCGACGACCCGCAGCCGCAGAACTCGCTCGCCTACGTCGACTACCTCGACAGCACCAAGCCGCTCGCGCTCGCGGCCGACATCGACTACACGCCGATCCGCCGCCCGACCCCGTCGCTGCGCGAGCTCAACCTCGGCGACGGCGACACTCCGCTCGACCTGTGCAACCGCGCCGGCAACGAGGCGCTGTCGGCCGGCTTCCACACGCTGCGCGTGCTCGTCACCGACCGCCCGTGGTTCGAGCGCACCGCCGAGGACGGCCAGAAGATCGCCCAGCTCGGCGTCCCCGACCTCAACGCCGGCGCGACCTTCGACTTCGTCACCTACGTCTTCCACTGCAGCGTCAAGCAGGACGAGCAGAGCAACTGCAACACCCAGTGCAAGGACATCGAGGAGGCGAGCCTGTGACCCGCCGCCGCGCGCCGGGCCCCGCCCGCGCGCTCGCGCTGCCGGCCCTCGGGGCCGCGCTCGCGTGCTCGACCGCCGCGCCGCCCGACGCGAGCCGCAAGTGCGCCGAGGACACGCCGTGCGAGCGCGACCAGGAGTGCATCGACGGCGCCTGCTACCAGAGCCTGCTCCCGCCGCGCGCCGCGATCGCGCTCGACGTCCGCAACGACGGCTTCTCGGCGACCCCGGCGCGCGTCGAGATCCTCGGCGACGACGCCGCCGTCGCGCGGCTCCTCGATCGCAAGCCGAACCGCCACCGCGTCGGCCTGACCGACAGCGGCGACTTCCCCGGGATCCGCGACCGCCTCGAGATCACCCTCGAGGAGCTCCGCACCGACCCGCCGCCCGGCGAGCTCCCGACCGCGATGCTCGCCGCCGACATCGAGCTGCAGCAGGCCTCGCGGATCGGCCGCGCCCCGCTGCGCAGCAGCGGCCTCGCGTTCCCCGTCCTCGACCCGCAGACCAGCCAGCCGGCGCCCGAGCCGCAGGTCGTGGTCCCGTGGCCGCGCTACGACCCCCAGGATCCCGGCGGCGACCTCCCGCTCTACGTCCAGATCTCGCCGAAGGCCGACCCCGACCCGACCGTCGGCCGCGGCATCATCTACCGCCAGCTCGTGCGGGCCAACGTCGGCGGCGCCTCGCGGCACAACTTCGCCGTGCCGAGCGTCCGCGAGTGCCACCGCCGCCTCGAGGGCACCCTGCTGTTCCCGGACGGCCCGCCGGCGACCCCGCCCGACGTCGACCCCGCCACGCTCGCGATCTCGGTCTCGATGAAGCACGCCGGGCGCGCCGACGACGGCGACACCTCGACCCCGATCTGCGACCCGGCGCCGGTCACCGGCACCCCCGCGACCTGCTCGCCCGCGACGGTGCTGCCGCAGACCAACAACCAGTGCGAGAGCAACCTCCAGTGCGCCGACCCGTACCGCTGCTACGACACCCCGAACGGCCAGGGCAAGCGGTGCGGCTGCCGCCTCGATCGTGACTGTCCGCAAGGCCAGGTCTGCAACGTCGAGCGCCAGCAGTGCGCCCTCGACCTGACCGATCGCCCGGCGATCCAGTCGCTCACGGTCCCGCTCGGCAACAACGTCAGCTTCGAGGCGTGGACCTACACCTACTGCGACGAGGACCCGACCGCCGACCGCAGGATGGAGTTCGTCGTCACCGCCGACCCGAGCGAGGCGCTCGGCCTGCCGCGCCTCAGCTACACCGGCGTCGTCGACTTCGTGTACGACAACGGCAACCTCCCGCTGACCAAGCTCAAGCGGCTGTGCCTGCCGACCTGGGACCTCGCGCAGAAGATCGAGCTCGCGCTGACCGGCCCGCCCGCCCTGCTCTACCGCGACGCGCAGGATCGCCCGTGGGTCTGCTGCGACACCGGCTGCATCCAGCCCGACGACGAGGTCCCGGTCGCGCCCGACATCTGCAAGGTCAAGGGCTCGATCGGGGCGACCGGCGCCATCCCGGTGACGATGCTGACCAACCAGACCTGGGCCGAGAGCCTCAACTGCATGTCGCCGGCCGGCGTCGACCAGGACGTCGTCCGCGTCACCTACAAGGGCGGCGAGTGCCCGCCCGAGGGCACCACCTGCGCGATCGACCTCAGCCCCGGCCCGCCCGACGGCGGCGGCCTCACCTACAGCCTGCGGATCGAGCCGCCGGTCGGCTCGATCTTCCGCTCGACGATCGTCGAGCTCCCGGTCACCAAGGAGACCACGCAGAAGGCGATCGGCCTGCCGTACCGCGTCCTGCTGCGCGGCAGGGTCACCGCCGACTGCGCCGGCGACACCGACGGCGCCGCCTGCTCGACCGCGGCCGAGGTCCTCGCCGAGCGGCTCACCCGCAACGAGGACCCGACGACCCTGATCGGCCCCTACCTCTATACGACCCGGACCTTCGAGGGCGGCGAGTACGTGCTCCCGGTCAACCCCGGCGTCTACCTGCTGACCGCCCTGCCCCAGATCAGCGCCGGCAGCAAGATCGGCCCGGCGGCGATCACCGTCGTCGACCTCCGCGAGACCAGCATGGCGGTCCGCGACGAGGACGGCCTGCTCGTCGCCGACGCCCCGGACCTCGAGCTCGTGCCCGGCAGCGTCTACACGATCGAGCTCGACGACTTCGACGCCAGCAGCCGCGTGTTCCCCCTCGATCTCACCTCCTGGCTCGGCCTCGCCTTCGAGAAGAAGGAGCTCAACCTCAACGCCTCCGACACCTGCGCCGCCGCCAACGAGGGCTGCCAGATCCGCCGCCTGCGCCCCGGCAACAGCCCCGCGCTGCTGACCCAGAACCAGTTCATCAACTACGTCGCCCGCGCCGCCGCCGACTAGCGCCTGTCGCATGGGCCAGGTCGCCGCCCGCTCGTGAGTTGCCCCGGGTGCTCGGCGGCCCGCGGCCGGAGTCGGCGCCTCGCTCGGCGGCCGCGGCGATCGCCCGCAGCGGGGCCACCGGCCGATCGGCCATGGCGAGGGCTCGCGGCCGAATCATGCCGTTCCGCGGCGCTGCGCCGGCGCTGCGCGGGCCCCTGGCGACGCGTCGGCGGCGATCGGCGCCGGGCCCGAAATCGCCCGTCGCACGCGGCCGGGGCGCTTGACCCGGTGGAGCGAACCTGGGACACTCTGCGCGCACTGCCTCAAGCCGCCCCAGGACGTCGTGATCGGATCCTCACTTCGCTGTGGGTGGCGGTCTCTGTTGCCGCCACTTTCTATGCAGTAGTCGGGATCTACGCGGGGCTCGCTCAGCAAGAACTCGGGGCCGACAAGGCCGCGGTGAGCTGCGAGTACCGCCTTGATCTCGCTCGTGATCGCTTGATCGCGCTGTTCGACCGGAGCCCCCAGCGGTGGGCCCAACACGACGAGCACGCTGCGGCGGATCTCTCCAACCTTCTCCGCGAGACCTTAGCGCTCTGCGCCGGCTCGGACTCCGAATTCGGACGACGCCTCGAACGGCTATCCGCCCTTCACCGCGACTTCACCGAGCGGAGTCAACGCCACGCCGACGCACGCCAGGAGCTCCTTGCGCTCTAGGATCCTTCACCATGTCTCAGCACAACTCGTCTGGCGACCAGCCAGGCGGAGTCCCGCATGACCTGACGTCGCCTGCCCCCGCGCCCGAGTCGTCGTCTCCCCCCGCTCAAGAACCCGCCTCGTCCGCCGCCGCCGACGCACCCGTCGAGGCCGAGCCCGAGCCCGCCGCGCCGGTCGAGATCGACGCCACGCCGTTCGACGCGACGCCGGTCGAGGTGACGCCGGTCGAGGCGACCGTCGTCGACGCGACCCCGCCGTCGTTCTCGATCGCCGACCTGCCCGCGCCCCCCGCCGACGCGGCCGCGCCGCCGGCCGAGCCGGAGGCGCCGAAGCTCCCGGAGTCGTTCGACGAGCTCGACCTGCCGGACACCCTGCGGCGCGCGATCGCGCGGATCGGCTGGAAGAAGCCGACGCCGGTCCAGGCCCTCAGCTTCCCGCCGCTGCACGCCGGCCGCGACGTGCTCGTCCAGTCGCACACCGGCAGCGGCAAGACCGGCGCCTTCTGCATCCCCTGGCTCGCCGGCCGCTTCGACCCGCGCCCGGCGCCGCAGACCGGCGTCCAGCTGCTCGTCCTGCTGCCGACCCGCGAGCTCGCCAAGCAGGTCTGCGACGAGCTCAAGCGGCTCGCCGTCGAGACCCCGGTCGAGGTCCTGCCGATCTACGGCGGCACCCCGATGCAGCCCCAGCTCGCCGCGCTCAAGTCCGGCGTGCACGCCGTCGTCGGCACCCCCGGCCGCGTCCTCGACCACATCCGCCGGCGCTCGCTCGACCTCTCCAGGGTCGCCACCGTCGTGCTCGACGAGTGCGACGAGATGCTGTCGATGGGCTTCCTCGAGGACATCCGCGCGATCCTCGACGCCTGCACCGGCAAGCACCTGACCGCCCTGTTCTCGGCGACGATCCCGAGCGACATCCAGCGGATCGCCAAGCGCTACATGCAGTCGCCGGTCGAGGTCCAGCTGTCCGGCGACATGGTCGCCGCCGCGGAGATCGACCACGCCTACTACATCGTCAACGGCGCGATCAAGGCGCGCGACCTGCTCGACGTGATCGCCGTCGAGGAGCCGGCCCGCGCGATCGTCTTCTGCAACACCCGCGAGGAGACCAAGCTGGTCGCCAACGTCCTGCGGCGCGAGGGCTACCAGGCCGAGGAGTTGTCCTCCGACCTGACGCAGGCCCAGCGCGAGAAGGTGATGGCGCAGATGCGCGAGCACAAGCTCCGCTTCCTGGTCGCCACCGACGTCGCCGCCCGCGGGATCGACATCACCCACGTCTCGCACGTGATCAACTACTCCTTCCCGGAGTCGGCCGAGGTGTACATCCACCGCACCGGCCGCACCGGCCGCGCCGGCCGCACCGGCACCGCGATCTCGCTGATCCACGCCCGCGAGATCGGCAACTTCTACTACCTCAAGCTGCAGTACGACACGATCGTGTTCCGCGAGCGCTTCCTGCCGACCGCGGAGCAGCTCGCCGCGCAGCGCACCGAGGTCAAGCTCGACGCGATCAGCAAGCGCTTCCCCGAGCTCGTCTCGCCCGAGTGGGTCCTGCTCGCGCGCAACCTGATGGCCGACCCCCGCGGCGAGCGCGTGATCGGCCTGCTGCTCGAGCGGGCGATGAAGCAGCCCCCGCGGCCCGAGCCGCAGCCCGAGGACGGCGAGCGTCCGGCCGAGGCCGCCGCCGCGCCGCTCGCCGAGGGCGCCGAGGCCCCGCGCGAGGACGACCGCGGCGAGCGCCGCGAGTCCCGCGAATTCCGCGAGCCCCGCGACTTCCGCGAAGGCCGCCGCGATCGCCGCGACCGCCCCGACCGCCGCGATCGCTTCGACCGTCCCCGCCGCGACGGCGACCGTCCGAGCTTCGCCGACCGCCGCGACGGCGCCGAGCGTCCCGAGGGCGGCGACCGCCCCGACCGCTTCGACCGTCCCCGCCGCGACGGCGCCGAGCGTCCCGAGGGCGGCGACCGCCCCGACCGCTTCGAC
>ERZ1066136.481-NODE-481-length-30295-cov-11.483135_pt1 | contig 30295 bp, 27 predicted proteins | sample MGYA00382783_ERZ1066136 | MGnify/ENA primary metagenome ERZ1066136 (study PRJEB33369, sample SAMEA5778366) | biofilm metagenome | biome: Industrial cooling water; feature: Water cooling tower basin; material: Biofilm | place: United Arab Emirates | collected... | reverse complement strand
GGGTGGTGGCCGGCGCCGGGGCGGGGCTGGCCACGGCCGGCGGCACGGGCGCGCCGGGCTCGGCCGCGGGCCACTGGGCGCAGCCCGCGAGCGCCGCCAGCATCAGCAGGGCCGGCAGGCCGGGGCGTCGATCAATCCGTGAGGGCATGGGGCAGGTGGAGGCGGAAACAGGCGCCGGGCAGCGGCCCGTCGTGCAGGAGTTCGATGCGGCCGCCGTGCGCGGCGACGGCCTCGGCCACGATGGACAGGCCGATGCCGGTGCCGGGCAGGGTGCCGGGGGCCGGCTCGGGCTGCAGCGCGCCGCGGTAGAAGGGTTCGAAGATGCGCGCACGGTCGGCGTCGGCCACGCCCGGGCCCTCGTCGGACACGGTGATGGTGACGCCGTCGCCGGCGCGCGCGAGGTCAAGGCGGATCGTAGCGCCGCGGCCCGCCCCGCCGCCGTTCTCCGCGGCGGGCGGGCTGAAGCGGATGGCGTTGGCCAGCAGGTTGGCCACGGCCGTGCGCAGCAGCGCGGCGTCGACGTCGGCCGTGGCCTGCTCGCCGCCCACCACCACCTGCAGGCCCTTGGCGCGCCACTGCAGCTGCTGCTCGGCCACCAGCTCGTGCAGCAGCGGCGCCAGGGCCACGGGCCGCCGCACCAGGCGCTCGGCGGCAAAGGCGGTGGCGTTGAAGCTCAGCAGGTCCTCGATGCGGCGCTGCAGCGCCGCGGTGTTGTCGGCGAGGATGCGCGCGACCTCGCGCTGGTCGGCCGACAGCGGCCCGGCCACGCCGTCCTGCAGCAGCGCCACGCCCTCGCGCAGCGCCGCCAGCGGCGTCTTGAGCTCGTGCGACACGTGGCGCAGGAAGCGCGCCTTGTCGGCGTCCTGCCCGGCCAGGCGCAGGCGCAGCCAGTCGAGGCGGCGGCCGATCTGGCGCACGTCCGACGGGCCGGGGATCTCGATGCGCTCGTCGAGCCGGTTCTCGCCCAGCGCGACGATGGCCTGCTCCACGCGCCGCAGCGGGCGGGCCAGGCCCACGGCCAGGCCCAGGGCCAGCACGAGACCGAGCACGCCGGCGCCGGCCCACTGCCGGCCGAGGGCCAGGCGCACGGCCTCGATCTCGTCCTGCAGCGCGCGGTTGCGGGCCTCGGTCTGCGCGCGCAGGCGCTCGGTCAGGCGCGCCTGCAGCTCGACGATCTCGCCGAAGGCCTGCACGACGGCGGTGTCGCGGCTGGGGTCGGGGCCGTCGGCGAGCAGCCGCTCGACGGCGCGGCGCTGGCTGCGCCAGTCCGCGGCGGCATCGGGTGCGACGCCGGCCTCGGCCAGGGCGCGCAGGTGGATCTCGGCGTCGTCGGCGCTGCGCCGGAAGCGCTGGCGCAGCGCGGTGTCGCCCAGCACCAGGAACTGCCGCGCCGCGCGCTCCATGGCCAGCGCCAGCTCGTCCAGGCGCTCGGCGTGGCCGTTGAGCGCCAAGGTGCGGCCGGCGTCGTCGCGCGCCTTGTCGAGCAGCGCCTCCAGCGCCAGCTGGCCGCGCAGCGCCACGCCGCCCAGCAGCAGCGCCACCAGCATGAAGGCCGCCAGCAGCAGCTGGCGGAACGAGGGGCGCGGCAGCATCAGCCGGCCCCGGCCCTCACATGCCGGCGTAGTTGGGGCCGCCGCCGCCCTCGGGCGTGACCCAGACGATGTTCTGCGTCGGGTCCTTGATGTCGCAGGTCTTGCAGTGCACGCAGTTCTGGGCGTTGATCACCAGCTGCTCGGCGCCGTCCTTCTGCACGTACTCGTACACGCCGGCCGGGCAGTAGCGGCTCTCGGGGCCGGCATAACGCTCGAGGTTGATGGCCACCGGCACCGACGCGTCCTTCAGCGTGAGGTGCGCGGGCTGGTTCTCCTCGTGGTTGGTGTTGCTGATGAACACCGAGGAGAGGCGGTCGAAGGTGAGCTTGCCGTCGGGCTTGGGGTAGGCGATCTTCGGCACCTGGCTGGCCGCGTGCAGGCGCGCGTGGTCGGGCGTGTGGCGGTGGATCGTCCATGGCGGGCTCTTGATGCCGAGCTTGGGCAGGAACCACTGCTCGATGCCGGTCATCAGCGTGCCGATGGTGTTGCCCTTCTTGAACCACTGCTTGAAGTTGCGCGTGGCGTCGAGCTCCTCGTGCAGCCAGCTCTTCTCGAAGGCCTCGGGGTAGGCCTTGAGCTCGTCGTGCGCGCGGCCGGCCTTGAGCGCCGGCGCGATGGCCTCGGCGGCCAGCATGCCGCTCTTGATGGCGGCGTGGCTGCCCTTGATGCGCGCCGCGTTGAGCATGCCGGCGTCGCAGCCCACGAGGCAGCCGCCCGGGAACACCAGCTTGGGCAGGCTCAGCAGGCCGCCCGCGGTGATGGCGCGCGCGCCGTAGCCGATGCGCTTGCCGCCCTCGAGGTGGGCGCGGATGGCCGGGTGCGTCTTCCAGCGCTGCATCTCCTCGAAGGGGCTGATCCAGGGGTTCTGGTAGTCCAGGCCGGTGACGAAGCCCAGCGTGACCTTGTTGCCCTCCAGGTGGTACAGGAAGCCGCCGCCGTAGGTGTGCTCGTCCATGGGCCAGCCGGCGGTGTGCACCACGAGGCCGGGCCGGGCCTTGTCAGCCGGGATCTCCCAGAGCTCCTTCACGCCCAGCGCGTAGCTCTGCGGGTCGCGGCCCTTGTCGAGGCCGAACCGGGCGATCAGCTGCTTGCCCAGGTGGCCGCGCGCGCCCTCGGCGAAGACCGTGTACTTGCCGAGCAGCTCCATGCCGAGCTGGAAGCCCTCGTGCGGCTGGCCGTCCTTGCCGATGCCGAGGTTGCCCGTCGCCACGCCGCGCACGTGGCCCAGCTCGTCGTACAGCACCTCGGCGGCCGTGAAGCCGGGGAAGATCTCCACGCCCAGGCCTTCAGCCTGCTCGCCCAGCCACTTGGTGACGGCGCCCAGGCTGATGACGTAGTTGCCCTCGTTGTGCAGGCAGCCGGGGATCAGCCACTGTGGCGTGGCGCGCGCGCCGGTCTCGTCGAGGAACAGCACCTCGTCGTGCGTGACGGGCTGGTTCAGGGGCGCGCCGCGCTCCTTCCAGTCGGGCAGCAGCTCGGTGAGCGCGCGCGGGTCCATCACGGCGCCGCTGAGGATGTGGGCGCCGGGCTCCGAGCCCTTCTCGAGCACCACCACCGAGAGCCCGGCGTCGAGCTGCTTGAGGCGGATGGCCGTGGCCAGGCCGGCCGGGCCGCCACCCACCACGACCACGTCGTACTCCATGGACTCGCGGGGGCCGTGGGCGGCCAGGATCTCGGCGGGGGTCATGCGGGGGTCTCCTGCAGGGTGGCTCGTCTCGGAAGCGGCGCGATTCTAGGAGCGCCCCCACCCGGACCCCGTGGGGGCGCCTGCCTAAACCAAGCCGGCAGACAGCCCTTGGTGGCGCGGGTTCAGTGCCGCCACAGCAGCGGCGTGGCCAGGCCCGCCAGCGTCATCAGCACCGAGCCCGCCAGGTGCGTGGCCGCGGTGGCCAGCGCCCAGCCCGTGCGGCCCTGCTGCAGCGCGGTCACGACCTCGGCCGAGAAGGTGGAGAAGGTCGTGAGCCCGCCCAGGAAGCCGGTGACGATGAAGAGGCGCCACTCCGGCGACAGCTGCGGCGCCTGCGCGAACAGCGCCATGGCCAGGCCGATGCCGTAGCCGCCCACGAGGTTGGCCAGCAGCGTGCCCGGCGGCAGGTGGGGGAACAGCCCGTTGAGCGCGGCCGACAGGCCCCAGCGGCCCAGCGCCCCGAGGGCGGCCCCGGCGGCGACGGCGATCACAGCGGTCCACATGCCGCGGGATTATCCCGGCGGGCCGGGCCGCGCCCCCGGGCCGTGCAGGGGCCGGGGTCAGGCCGCCTGCAGGCCCATCGGCCGCGAGGTGCCGAAGACCGGGGCGTCCTCGTCGCCCTCGGCGGTGACGGCGCGGCTGCGGCCCTGGCGCTTGGCCTCGTACAGGGCCTGGTCGGCGCGCCGCAGCGCCGCGGCCACGCCCTCGCCGAAGCCCACCTGCACCACGCCCACCGACAGCGACACCGTGGGCAGGCCGCGCAGCGGCGCCAGGCGCTGCACCTCGGCCGTGATGCGCTGGGCCACGCCCAGGGCCTGCGCCGGCGTCGTGCGGCGCAGCAGCAGCACGAACTCGTCGCCGCCCTGGCGGCCGGGGACGTCGTGCGCGCGCAGGGCCTCGAGCATGGCCTGGCTCACGAGCTGCAGCGCGCGGTCGCCGGCGGCGTGGCCGAAGAGGTCGTTGATGCGCTTGAAGTGGTCGACGTCGATGTGCAGCAGCGAGGCGGTGCCGGGCTCGTCCTGCTGCAGCGCGGCCTCGGCGAGCTGCTCGAAGTGGCGGCGGTTGGGCAGCTGCGTCAGCGAGTCGAGGTGGGCCAGCACGCGCAGGCGGCGGCGCGAGTCGCGCAGCTGGCGCTCGGTGCGCTCGCACACCAGCGTCACGGCCACGAAGGCCAGCACGGGCAGCAGCAGCGCCAGCGCCGCGGCCTGCGCCGCCAGCAGGGGCCAGCCCAGGGCCAGCGCCGCCATCGGCAGCCCGCCCAGCAGCCCGGCCGCCAGGCCCAGGGCCTGCACCGGGCGGTAGTCGCGCCCGCCGGGCCCCAGCAGCAGCACGCCGGCCACGTGGGCGTGCACCAGCAGCAGCAGCACGGCCAGCAGCGGCTGGCCCACGGCGTCGGGCAGGGCCGCGGCCAGGCCGAGCAGGGCCAGCGCGCCCAGGGCCACGGCGGTGTCGAGACGCCGGCTGCCCGGCAGCAGCTGGCGCGGGTGGAAGCGGCGCAGCCCGCGCAGGCCCAGCAGGGGCGCGGGCAGCAGCAGCGCCGTGGCCAGGGCGCCCAGCCAGGGGGCGGGTTCCGGCCGCGCCAGGACCACGCTGGCCAGGGCCACGGCGGCGGCGCCCTGCCAGAGCGCCAGCGTCCACCAGCGCCAGCCGTCGTACCGCGGCTGGCGCAGCCCGAAGGCCGTGGTGGCCAGGGCCAGCAGGGCCAGCAGCGCGGCCGCGGCGGCCAGCGCCGCCGCCAGCAGGGGCAGGGTGTCGGTGTCGAAGCTGGGGCCGGCCATGGCCCGGGATTCTGGGCAGCCCGGGTCGCCGGGCCCTGTGCGGTTTCGAAGCCGATGCAACCAAGTGTTCGCGGCGCTTCGGTAGCATCCCCGCCGCCGCCGGCCGGGCCGGCCAGCACGAAGGAGCACCGTTCATGGGCATGGATGTCGTCGACTACGAGATCAAGGGCGCGGAGATGCAGTTCGTCGAGGTCGAGCTCGACCCCGGCGAGGCGGCCGTCGGCGAGGCCGGCAGCCTGTTCTGGATGGACGCCGGCGTCGGCATGGACACCGTGTTCGGCGACGGCAGCGCGCAGCAGGGCGGCCTGTTCGGCAAGCTGCTGGGCGCGGGCAAGCGGCTGATCACGGGCGAGAGCCTGTTCACCACCGTCTACACCAACAACGCGGCGTCCAAGCAGCGCGTGGCGTTTGCCGCGCCCTACCCGGGCAAGATCCTGCCCATGGACCTGCGGCAGTTCGGCGGCCTGCTGATCTGCCAGCGCGACGCCTTCCTGTGCGCCGCGCGCGGCGTGAGCCTGGGCATCGCGCTGCAGCAGAAGCTGTCGACCGGCTTCTTCGGCGGCGAGGGCTTCATCATGCAGAAGCTCGAGGGCGACGGCATGGCCTTCGTGCACGCCGGCGGCACCGTGCTGCGGCGCGACCTGCAGCCCGGGCAGACGGTGTTCGTGGACACCGGCTGCGTCGTGGCCTACACGGGGCAGGTGAACTTCGAGATCCAGTACGTGGGCAAGATCAAGACGGCCCTCTTCGGCGGCGAGGGCCTGTTCTTCGCCAAGCTCACGGGCCCGGGCACGGTGTGGCTGCAGAGCCTGCCGTTCAGCCGCCTGGCCAGCCGCGTGTTCGCCGCGGCGCCGCAGATGGGCGGCCGCTCCGAAGAGAGCTCGCTCGGCGGCCTGGGCTCGGCCGGCTCGCTGCTGGGCGACATCCTCGGCGGCGACCGGCGCTGACGCCCGGGTGTCCCCCCTCGAAGCCTTCTGGCGCGCCCTGGCCACGGTGACGCAGCCGCGCACCTGGGCCTGGGCGCTGCCGCCGCTCGTGCTGGTGCTGCTGCTGGTGGGCGCGCTGGGCTGGGCGCTGTGGGAGCCGGCGCTCGACGCCGTGCGCGCCCTGGTGGGCCGCGTGGAGTTCAGCGACGGCGTCTGGCGCTGGCTGCACGACGCCGGCCTGGGCTCGTGGCGCACGGTGCTCGCGCCCATGGTGGTGGTGGTGCTGGCGCTGCCGCTGGTGCTGCTGATCTCGCTGCTGGCGGTGGCGCTGCTGGCCGCGCCGGGCATCGCGCGCCATGTGGCGCAGCGGCGCCACCCGGCGCTCGAGCGCCGCCAGGGCTGCGGCCTGGGCCGCCGCCTCGCCTGGACCGCGGCCACCACGCTGACCGCCACCGCCGCGCTGGTGCTGAGCCTGCCGCTGTGGCTGGTGCCGCCGCTGGCGCTGGTGCTGCCGCCGCTCATCTGGGGATGGCTGGCGGCGCGCGTGCTGGGCTACCACGCGCTGGCCGGCCACGCCGCGGCGGAGGAGCGCCGCCGCGTGCGCCGCGGCCGCCGCTGGGCGCTGTGGGCCATGGGCCTGGGCACGGGCTACCTGGCCCTGCTGCCGGCGCTGCTGTGGAGCGTGGGCAGCGTGGCCTTCGTGCTGGCGCCGTTCTTCCTGCTGGCGGCGGCCTTCCTGTTCGTCCTCGTCTTCGTGTTCGCCGCGGCGTGGTTCGCGCACCTGGTGCTGGCCGAGCTGGCCGCGCTGCGCGCGCTCGAGCCCGCGGCCGTCCTCACCGCAGAAAGCCCCGCGCCATGAACATCGGCCTCCTCATCGTCGGCGACGAGATCCTCTCGGGCAAGCGCGCCGACAAGCACATGGCCAAGGTCATCGAGCTGCTCGCCGCCCGCGGCCTGGCGCTGGCCTGGGCGCGCTACGTGGGCGACGACCGTGCCCGCATCACCGCCGACCTGCGCGATGCCTTCGCCAGCGGTGACCTGGTCTTCAGCTGCGGCGGCATCGGCGCCACGCCCGACGACCACACCCGCCCCTGCGCCGCCGCGGCCCTGGGCGTGGAGCTGGCCCTGCACCCCGAGGCCCGGGCCCTGATCCTGGAGCGCATGGCCGACGTCGCGCGCGAGCAGGGCCAGCCCTTCGAGCCCGAGCGCCCCGACAACGTGCACCGCCTGAACATGGGCGTGTTCCCGGTGGACAGCCGCATCATCCCCAACCCCTACAACAAGATCCCGGGCTTCAGCTGCGGCCACGTGCACTTCGTGCCGGGCTTCCCGGTGATGGCCTGGCCGATGATCGAGTGGGTGCTCGACACCCACTACCGCCACCTGCACCGCGCCACGGCGGTGCGCGAGCGCTCGGTGATCGTCTTCGGTGCGATGGAGGCGGCGCTGACGCCGCTGATGGAATCCATCGAGGCCCGCTTCCCGGGGATCAAGGTCTTCAGCCTGCCCAGCGTCGACCACCCGCAGCACGGCCGCCACATCGAGCTGGGCGTCAAGCCCGCGCAACCGGGGCAGGGCGACGATGAGGCGGCCTTCGCTGCCCTGCGCCAGGGGCTGATCGACTTTGGTGCCTCGTTGGGCCCTGAAATGGTGCGTTGACCAGGCGCCAGGCGCCCGAGCCTGGTGCGCACCAGCTCGGCACACGCCGGGCCCCGCGGCGGCGGCACAAGGCATGGTTTCTGCTACAACCCCCGGGAGCCGCGCCGGGCCCCCGGGCCCACGCACCGACTCCCACGACCACACCCAACCCCTCGAGCCCCGCTAGGAGAGATCTGAATGGCAAAGACCGTTGCCGACGTGATGAAGATGGTGAAGGAGAACGAAGTCAAGTTCGTCGACTTCCGCTTCACCGACACCCGCGGCAAGGAACAGCACGTCAGCGTGCCGGTGTCCGCTTTCGACGAAGACAAGTTCACCGCGGGCCACGCCTTCGACGGCAGCTCGATCGCCGGCTGGAAGGGCATCGAGGCCTCGGACATGCTGCTGATGCCCGACCCCAACACGGCCAACGTCGACCCGTTCTTCGAGGAGCCGACGCTGATCCTGACCTGCGACGTGCTCGAGCCGGGCGACGGCAAGCCCTACGAGCGTGACCCGCGCTCGCTGGCCAAGCGCGCCGAGGCGTACCTCAAGAGCAGCGGCCTGGGCGACACCGCCTACTTCGGGCCGGAGCCCGAGTTCTTCATCTTCGACCAGGTCCAGTGGAACGTGGACATGTCGGGCTGCTTCGTCAAGATCGGCTCCGAAGAGGCGCCGTGGAGCAGCGGCAAGGACTTCGAAGGCGGCAACATGGGCCACCGCCCGGGCGTCAAGGGCGGTTACTTCCCCGTGCCCCCGGTCGACAGCTTCCAGGACATGCGCAGCGAGATGTGCCTGATCCTCGAGAGCCTGGGCATCCCGGTCGAGGTGCACCACCACGAGGTGGCGGGCCAGGGCCAGAACGAGATCGGCACGAAGTTCAGCACGCTGGTGCAGCGCGCCGACTGGCTGCAGCTGCAGAAGTACGTGATCCACAACGTGGCCCACGCCTACGGCAAGACGGCCACCTTCATGCCCAAGCCCGTGGTCGGCGACAACGGCAGCGGCATGCACGTGCACCAGTCGGTCTGGAAGGACGGCAAGAACCTGTTCGCCGGTGACGGCTACGCCGGCCTGAGCGAGTTCGCGCTGTACTACATCGGCGGCATCATCAAGCACGCCCGCGCGCTCAACGCCATCACCAACCCCGGCACCAACAGCTACAAGCGCCTGGTGCCCGGCTTCGAGGCCCCGGTCAAGCTGGCCTACTCGGCGCGCAACCGCTCGGCGTCGATCCGCATCCCGTTCGTGGCCAACCCCAAGGGCCGCCGCATCGAGGCGCGCTTCCCGGATCCCCTGTGCAACCCCTACCTGGGCTTCAGCGCGCTGCTGATGGCCGGCCTGGACGGCGTGGAGAACAAGATCCACCCGGGCGAGGCCGCCACCAAGGACCTGTACCACCTGCCGCCGGAAGAGGACGCGAAGATCCCGACCGTCTGCCACAGCCTCGACCAGGCCCTGGACTACCTCGACAAGGACCGCGCGTTCCTGACCAAGGGTGGCGTGTTCACCGATGCCTACATCGACGCCTACATCGACCTGAAGATGACCGAGGTGACGAAGTTCCGCATGACGACGCACCCGCTCGAGTTCGACATGTACTACTCGCTGTGATGCGGCGGCCGGCCCCGTGGCCGGCCCGCGGCACCCGCGCACCCGTGCAGAAACGGCCCCATCGGGGCCGTTTCCTTTTTCGCGGCGGCCCGCCCGGCTGGGCCACAATGCCGCGCATGCGTTCCCACGCCCTCCGCGCCGCGCTGGTGCTGCTGGTGGCCACGATGCCGTGGCCGGCCCAGGCCCAGGAGCCGCGCACCGTCTACCGCTGCCCCGGCCCGCCGGTGCTCTACACCGACGCCATCTCCGCCGAGGAGGCGCGCAGCCGTAACTGCCGCACCATCGACGGCGCCACCGTCACCGTGGTGCAGGCGCCGCGGCGGCCGGCGCCGGCGGCGGCCTCGGCACCGGCCAGCCCGCCCGCGGCGCGGCCGCCCGGCGAGACCCGTATCGACCCCGCCGCGCAGCGCGCGCGCGACACCGACGCCCGCCGCATCCTGCAGGAGGAACTGCAGCGCGAGGAGCAGCGCCTGGCCGAGATGCGCGCCGAGTTCAACAACGGCGAGCCCGAGCGCCGCGGCGACGAGCGCAACTTCGCGCGCTACCAGGAGCGCGTGGCCGAGATGCGCGCCGCCATCCAGCGCAAGGAGGCCGACATCGCGGCCCTCAAGCGCGAGCTGGCCAAGCTGGCGCCGTCCTGAGCAGCGCCCGCGGCCCCGGCCGATGAACCCCAGCACCGCGGACACCGGGCCCGACCCCGAGCGCTTCGACGCCTTCGACCAGCTGGCCTCCATGGTGGCGCTGGTGCACGCCGACGGCCACGTGCTGCGCGTGAACGGCGCGCTCGAGAACACGCTGGCGGCCTCGCGCCGCTCGCTGCAGCGCAGCTCGCTGCTCGACTGGCTGAGCGACCCGGCCCCCATGCGCGACACGCTGGCGGCCGTGGCCACCAACCACGTGGCCACCAGCCGCTTCGACACCCACCTCAAGCGCGCCGGCACGGCCGACCTGCCGGTGCACGCCATCGTCACGCAGTCCGACCTGCCGGGCTGCGTGCTCGTGGAGCTGATCGAGATCGAGCAGCAGACCCGGCTCGACCGCGAGGAGCGCGCCAACACCCTGGCGCAGAGCAGCAAGGACCTCGTGCGCAACCTCGCGCACGAGATCAAGAACCCGCTGGGCGGCATCCGCGGCGCGGCGCAGCTGCTGCAGATGGAGGTCAACTCCAGGGAGCTGACCGAGTACACGCAGGTCATCATCCACGAGGCCGACCGCCTGCAGAGCCTGGTCGACCGCCTGCTCGCGCCGCACCGCCGCCCGCACGTGGTGGCCGACGTGAACATCCACGAGGTCTGCGAGCGCGTGCGCGCGCTGATCCTGGCCGAGCACCCGCGCGGCCTGACGGTGGTGCGCGACTACGACGCCAGCATCCCCGAGTTCCGCGGCGACCGCGAGCAGCTCATCCAGGCCGTGCTCAACATCGCCCACAACGCCAGCCAGGTGCTGGGCGAGAAGATCGCCACCGGCACCGCGCAGATCCTGCTGCGCACGCGCGTGGCGCGCCAGGTCACCTTCGGGCGCCAGCGCTTCCGTCTGGCACTGGAATTGCATATCGAGGACAACGGCCCCGGTGTGCCCGACGACATCCGCGACCGCATCTTCCACCCGCTCGTGAGCGGGCGCGAGGGCGGCAGCGGCCTCGGGCTCACGCTGGCGCAGACCTTCGTGCAGCAGCACAGCGGCACGATCGACTGCGAGAGCGTGCCGGGGCGCACGGTGTTCAAGATCCTGATTCCATTGCCCTGAGGGCGGCGCGGGCCGCCGGGGCACAACCCGAACGCAACAGGGAGCGCGGCAGGCTGATGAAACCCATCTGGGTGGTCGACGACGATCAATCGATCCGCTTCGTGCTCGAGAAGGCGCTGGCGCGCGAGCAGTTCCCGGTGCGTGCCTTCTCGAGCCCGCGCGACGTGCTCAAGGCGCTGGACGACGACTCGCCGCAAGTGCTGGTGAGCGACATCCGCATGCCCGGCGGCAGCGGCATCGAGCTGCTCAACGCCGTGAAGCAGCGGCACCCGGGGCTGCCCGTCATCATCATGACGGCCTACTCCGACCTCGACAGCGCCGTCAGCGCCTTCCAGGGCGGTGCCTTCGAGTACCTGCCCAAGCCCTTCGACGTGACGGCGGCGGTGGAGCTGATCCGCCGCGCCGTGCAGGAGAGCCTGCGCGAGGAGGTCGGCGACGCCATCCCCGCGGCCACGCCCGAGATGCTGGGCCAGGCCCCGGCCATGCAGGACGTGTTCCGCGCCATCGGGCGGCTTTCCCAGAGCAACGTCACCGTGCTCATCACCGGCGAAAGCGGCACGGGCAAGGAGCTCGTGGCGCGCGCGCTGCACAAGCACAGCCCGCGCGGCGACGCCGGCGCCAAGGGCCCGTTCGTGGCCATCAACACGGCGGCCATCCCCAAGGACCTGCTCGAGAGCGAGCTCTTCGGCCACGAGCGCGGCGCCTTCACGGGCGCGCAGGCCACGCGGCGCGGCCGCTTCGAGCAGGCCGACGGCGGCACGCTGTTCCTCGACGAGATCGGCGACATGCCCTTCGACCTGCAGACGCGCCTGCTGCGCGTGCTGAGCGACGGGCAGTTCTACCGCGTGGGCGGCCACCAGCCGCTCAAGAGCAACGTGCGCGTCATCGCGGCCACGCACCAGAACCTCGAGGAGCGCGTGCGCCAGGGCGTGTTCCGCGAAGACCTGTTCCACCGCCTCAACGTCATCCGCCTGCGCCTGCCGGCGCTGCGCGAGCGCCGCGAGGACATCCCCATGCTCACGCGCACCTTCCTGGCCAAGAGCGCGCGCGAGCTGGGGGTCGATGCCAAGCGCATCACCGACGAGGCCCTGGCGCGCATCGCCACCTTCGACTTCCCGGGCAACGTGCGCCAGCTCGAGAACCTCTGCCACTGGCTCACGGTGATGGCGCCGGCGCAGGTGGTGGAGCTGAAGGACCTGCCGCCGGAGATCCTCGACGCCGCCAGCATGGCGGCGCCCTCGGTGCCGGCCCTGGCGACGGCGGGCCCGGCCCTGCCCACCGAGGCGGGCGTGGTGCACGCGGCCGACGGCGGCATGCTGGCGCCCTTGGGTGCCGCCGCCGTGGCCACGCCCGTGCCGCCCTGGCTGGCCGAGCTGCGCCGCGATGCGCGCCGGCGGCTCGAGGCCCACGAGCCCGACGTCTGGGAGCTGCTGTCGCAGCAGTTCGAGGCCGGCCTCATCCAGACCGCGCTCGAGATCACGCGCGGCCGCCGCATCGAGGCCGCCCAGCGCCTGGGCATCGGCCGCAACACCATCACGCGCAAGATCCAGGAGCTGGGTCTCCCGGACTGACGCGCGCGGCCCCTCAGGCGCCCAGGGTCACGACCACGGGGGCGTGGTCGCTGGGCCGCTCGTTCTTGCGCGGCGCCTTGTCGATGGCGCAGGCCGTCACCGCGGGCTTCAGCGCCTCCGACACCAGGATGTGGTCGATGCGCAGGCCCTGGTTCTTGCGGAAGGCCAGCATGCGGTAGTCCCACCACGAGTACAGCTTGGGCGGCTGCTCGAACAGGCGGAAGGCGTCGTGCAGGCCCAGGCCCAGCAGGCGCTGGAACTGCGCGCGCTCTTCCTTCGTGAGGTGGATGGTGCCGGCCAGGCCCACCGGGTCCCAGGCGTCGCGGTCGTCGGGGGCGATGTTGAAGTCGCCCATCAGCACCAGCCGCGGGTGGGCCGCGAGCTCGGCCTGCACGAAGGCGTGCAGCGCGTCGAGCCAGGCCATCTTGTAGGCGAACTTGTCGCTGTCGGGCGCCTGGCCGTTGGGGAAGTAGCCGCCGATCACGCGCACCGCCTCGGCCCCCGCGCCCACGGTGCCGGTGATGACGCGGGCCTGGTCGTCGGCGAAGCCGGGGATGTTCTTCACCACGCCCGCGGCGGCGCCGCTGCGGCTGAGCAGGGCCACGCCGTTGTAGGTCTTCTGGCCGTGGAAGGCCACGGCATAGCCCGCGGCCTCGATCTCGGCCTGCGGGAACTTGTCGTCGGTGAGCTTGGTTTCCTGCAGCACCAGGGCGTCCACCGGGTGGGCAGAGAGCCAGTCCAGCAGCTGGGGCAGGCGCACGGCCAGCGAGTTGACGTTCCAGGTGGCAATCTTCATGAGTTTGTCTAACTTATTGATTTATAAGGTAAAAATTGATTATCAAGACCTGGAAAATTGGGCTAGCTACCAGCCTAGCTACCAGCAAAAGGGGTGGTAGGAACCAACCGTTCCCTCTTGTGTGTCATGAAGAGTCATAGTATGCAACTTCATCCCAAGGCCAAAGCCGGACATCGCGGGCCTCTGTCGCGAGAGGAGGAGTTCAAGCCCGGAAAGAACACACCCTGGCTGCAGACGCCCGCTGACCTGATCGGCCCGCTGTACTTCGGCGCCGAGGACGAAACCATCCCGCCGTTTCTTCTGGCAAGCTTCGACGGCCAGCCGCCACGTCGCCGTGAATGTGGCGCGGTGCTCCTGTCTTCGAACATCGCCGACGTCTACGAAGACGGCGCCTACGAGCGCTATGGATGCGTGCTCGAGGTGTGGCTCCACAAGCGCACACGGTGGCGCTACCGCCCAGATGTCGAGCAGCCCGGTGGTCTTCAAGGCAGCGAGCCTGCAGTTTGGCGCCGCCCAGAGGATCAGAATTCCCTCGACGCGATCCGTGCCGGATCGGGTGAGCAGTGGTACGTGTGGAATCCCAGAGCCGTTTCCATCGTGCGGCGCCTTGCCTATCACGAAGCAATCCCGCTGCTGTGCGTCGCCCTGGATGAGGCGGGGCCCGCGGCCAGCTTCAATGGGCTTGTTGTTCATGATTACTCATGCATCTGGTGGGGGCGCATTCAGGGCAGTCCTCGGCTTTCGGTTCTCGCCTATCGGCAGCAGCTTGAACGCGTACTGCGACGCTATGTGGGGCGTAAGCGATCGCTTCGGCTACGAGACGCGGCTGAGCCCATGGGTGCTGCGCGCCGCGCGGTACGTGCGCGGGAACCAAGCCCTTCGGCTCGAGGGAGCTCCGGCCGAAAAGTTGAGCATTCTTGAGGGGTCCTTCGGCATCTCGAGACCGAAATGCGGTGGCGGGTGCCGTGCTCGAGCGGTGCGGCCGGTGCCTAGCTCTTCGGCGTCGAGAGCTCCTTCGCGACAAACAGAGGTGTCACTCCCAGGGTCAGCGCGCCGTGAGTATATCGTTTTGGTAGAGATGGGCTGTTTTTCTAGGAGAATTGCCGAACCTATAGCGAAATTGCATCCCATGCCTGACACCCTATTGGGCTTCCACCGGCTTGCCGAGCTCTACGGCATCCAACTGGTACAGCCGCTTTTCTCCCGCAGCCGCCTGGGGCCGGTGCGCCAGCGCGAAGCGGCGGATGGACGGGAGACGCGAACCTGGACCGCCGCGTATCAGCCCGCGGACAACTTCCGCGGGCACTTCGAGTTCGGTTTGAAGTACGAGCGGCTGAGCTTTGAGTTCTTCTCGCGGCTGTTCCAGCGGGTCGATCCTCAGGACGTGGTGGCGTGGGTGAAGGATGAGCCCACGGGGAGCTATGCACGGCGCGCCGCGTTCTTCTACGAGTGGTTCACCGGCCGGCAGCTTGCTGTGCCGGACACGGCGCCCAACGTGGGATACGTGGACGCGATCGATGCCGCACAGTATCTGGTCGCCCAGCGGCCGGATCGCGTCCGGCGCTGGCGTATCAACGACAACCTGCCGGGCTCGCGCGACTTCTGCCCCGTGGTGTACTTGGGACCGCAGGAGCAGCGCGAATGGCTCTACGACGTGGCGGCGGGCGTCCAGTTGCTCGACGACACCTACGGGCCGGAGTTACTGCTGCGCAGCGCGGCCTGGCTGACGTTTAAGGAATCGCGGGCGAGTTTCGCCATCGAACACGAGGCGGACAAGCAGGATCGGGTGAAGCGCTTCGCGGCGGCCATCGGTACGTACAGCGGCCACATGGACGATCCGATGGCGCCCGAGCAATTGCTCACGCTGCAGCAGGCCGTGCTCGGTGAGGCCGCGTTGCGCGTCGGCATTCGCCAGTCGCCGGTGTTCGTCGGCGAGCGCGGCTTCGTGAGCGAGATCGTCCACTACATTGCCCCGTCCGAGGAACTTGTGGTTGGTATGCTCGATGCGCTGCGCTGCTTCGAGAACCGCACGCGGGGCGCAAACCCGGTAGCGCGCGCGGCGGCAGTGTCATTCGCATTCGTCTACCTGCATCCGCTCGCCGATGGCAATGGGCGCATCCACCGCTTTCTTGTCAATCACCTACTCGCGGCGGACAAGGTGGTGCCCGCCAACATCATCGTGCCGGTCTCGGCGACGATCGCCGGCTCGGCCAAGGGGCGCGCCGGCTATGACCAGGCCCTGGAGGGCTTCTCCCGGCCCTTCATGCAGGTCTATGTCGATGCCTACCGCTTCGGATCGAAGCGGCTGTGCCCCGATGGCGTCGAGACCAATTTCGAGTTCCTTCGGACCGAGGACGCGCAGCATGCGTGGCGCTACCTCGACCTGACCGAGCAGGCGCGCTACCTGAGCAGCGTGCTGCGCCAGACGGTCGAGCAGGAGATGGCGCAGGAGGCACTGGTCCTGCGCCAGTACGACGAGGCGCGCACGGCGATCAAGGACTTTTTGGAGATGCCGGACCAGGACGCGGACCGCATCATCCGGTCGCTCAAGGAAGGGGACTGGCAGGTGAGCAACAAGCTGCGCAAGACGCTGCCCCAGATCTTCGCGGAGGACGGTGCCTTCTATGCGAGGCATGCGCAGATCATCGCAGCGGTGCGCTCCGTCTTCGAGGGCGAATCGCCGGAGGCAGAGAAGGCCTAGTCGTGCCTCGCGTGCTCCTGCCCATCGCGTCCGCACCGGCGTTACGATGAAGGCCGAGGTCAGAGGAGGGTTGGCGTGATGCCACTACCGGATAGAAAATCAGGCGTGGTCAACGTGCCCGACGTCCAGATGCGCGTGCTCCCGTTGGGCGAGCGTCATTTCGTGCCGCGCGTGAGCAGAAACGTGCGGTTGCTCGGAGTCGTTCGACGAGGCTTGGAAACGGGCGCTCTCGCCTGGTTGCCAGACGGGCGCTACGCGCAGGTCAACGGCGACATTGTTCAGCCCTTGGATCCGGTGGAGGTCGAGGCCGCGCTGCAGTGCGCAGGGATCGCCGTTCCCGGTGCCGCGCGGGCGGCACGGCGGCCCGATTCCGCGTCGGAACGACCGATGTCCGGCACGCCTACGGTGGTGATCAAGCGGCGCCGCACGATCCGGCTTCCCGATGAAGGGCACGGCACAGGGGCTTAGTTGCGGCATGGGCGGTGTCGGCTTGGGGAAGCGACGCCAGAGGGGGTTGGACAGAAATGCAATTCTGCAGCCATGGCGTGTCCTCGCCATTCGCGCTGGGCGGCACCGACTCGACACTGTGACCGCGCGCGGGCTTGCGCCTCGTCTGCGCAAGCCCGCGTAAAGGCGAAGATCAGCCGAGTAACTCCAGCACATGCTCTTCCGGGCTCGGCCCTACCGACAGGCGGAAGGTGCGACCCACCATCACTGGAAACCGTTCCAGGTTGAGCCGTTCCAGCATCGCGCGCAGCGTGGACACGGGGTCGCTGGCGCGCATGCGATGGATGAGTTCGGCCAGCATGGCCGTATCGGCCTCCATGTCGTCCTCGTGCCAGTGGCCATCCGAATCCACAAAGTCCGATGCCTGCTGAACCGCGCAGCCAGAGCATTCGCCGGCGGGAATGAAAAGCGTCCCTTCATGGGCGAGGCCATCCTCTTCGAGCTCCACGGTCTCGCCGCCGGCCTCGAGGCGCACGCGTTCGCACAGAACCACGTCGGCCCATAGCCAGCGTCCCTCCAGCCGCGTGCGGAGTGTCTCGCCCACGGCCCGCACGCTGACGTCGCGGGCCGACAATTCGCGCACGTGGGCATGGACCCAGTGGCCCGGACCCAGGACATGCGCGTCGAAGACGACCATCTTCAACGACCATGCAAGCATCCAATCGGCCATCGATTCATCGGATGGCGCGTCGAGGCTCACCAGGCGGAGCCGGCCCGATTCGACCTCCTCGCGCGTCGGGGCCGAGGCCAGCGGCTCCATGAAGTCGCGGGAAGGGAACGCCTCCTGGACAGGGTACGTGATCGTGTCGCAGAGTACCCGCGGCAGCACCGGCACGTCGTCCAGAAGATCGAGGTGCTTCCACATGTGCATCGCCCCGTAGAACGTCTCGACGAACTCGGCAGCGGGAAGACTGCCTTTCCTGTGCAGGAGAATCCGCCGCCACAGGTGCGTGACCGCCTCGTCGACCGCCTTGAGCTGTGTGTCCTCATCGATCAGCCTGTCGCGGTCAGGCAGGCGAGCGAGGTGTCGAGCCGGGTCCAAATGGACCACGTTCGAATCGTCGTGCTCGTCCAAGTGGCTGGGCCGGCGGTTCACGCAGAAGCCCTGCAAGTAGACGCGCGTGCGCACCGAGCATCTGCCGTCGACGGACCCCGACAGGCGCACGGCACCGACAGGCGTGTCGTGGAACCCATCGCCGTTGCTGGCGTCGGTCGCGTCCGGTCTCGGGATCAGCCGCCCATTGAACTCGACGGGCACCGGGAAGCCTCGGCACATCGGGCCGATGCGCCGGTGCAGCCCTTCCAGGTCCACGCCGTACAGTTCGACGATGGTCCCGGGATGCACGCCGACAGCGCTCGGCCTCACTGGAACGGACGCGTGCGCCAGCGCTGCCGCCGTGTCGATGTCCGCTTCGAGGCCCCCGCTCGTGACGATGCAGCGCGTGGAGGCATAGAGGCACTTCGAGAAGCCGACCCCGAACGGCTGCTCCTGCCGCTGCAGGTCTTGGTCCCAGCCGGACTCGTGGAAGGTCAGCAGCTTCTGGAAGTCGCCGAGGCCTCGGCCGTTGTCGCGCACGCGCAGCGTGCGGCTCGGCTCGTCATGGCTCACCTCGATCAGTGTCGCGCCCGCGCGGCGGGCGTTCTGCAACAGTTCCGAGACGAGGGTGAAGCGGTCTGTGAAGGCATAGCGCTGGTTGCGCAGTGCGCCTTCGCTGTTGATGCGAACTTGGATCTCCATGGGTTTCTCCATCGGAAAGAAAGGCCACGGGCGACGAGGGCAGCCGTGGCGCGAGGAAGGGCCCGCGAGGAGCGGAAACTCTGCGGGTGCGATTCGAAGGACCGCGAATGTGCGGCCTGGGAGACGAACGACGCCGCGCGAGCCGGCGCCGCGGCCGGCTGGCTGGGAGCGCCAAGGCGCCCCGGACTCGCTCGCGTCACGTTCAGAAGAAAGGAAGTGCGTCGTCCCCGAGGGAGACGACGCACCATGGCCCTCGCGGCGCGATCAATGCGGCGCCGGCGCCACCATCGACTGCAGCCGGTCGATGACCCCAGGCTCGACGAAGACGCAGGCCTGCTTGTCAGGGATCGGCACATCGAAGATCTGCGAAAACACCGGCCGCCGCAGGTGGGCCAGCCGGCCCGTTCGGTACGCCTGCTCGGGCTTCAGGCGTCCGTCCGCCGGCGGGCCGCTGCGCTCTGGATCGCACTCGACCAGCGCGACGTAGCCGTCATCGAACAGCTTCTGGTGCTCGGGGCACAGGCCCCAGCCCGTGGTCGTGTGAGGCTCCATGCTCGCGCGCAAGCGCTTGTCCAGCAGGATGGCGCCGGTGTCGAACGTCGTGCCGCACACCAGGCAGGCGTGCTGCTCGAGAGAAACGTGGGACTTCTCGCTCATGATGCGCTCCGGCCGCAGGAATGCAACTGGCTGGAAGCGGCATCCCCGCGGCGCTTTGCCGCAGTCGTCCCCTCGGAGCGCTTCAGATGGCTCCGGAAAAGATGGGAACGGGTCTTGTGCGCGGGCCGTTGGCCCGTGAATGTGGTGAACATGCTCATCTCCAAAATGAGTGAGACGAGAGATGCCCTCGCCCCGCGGGGAAGGGATCCCCCGTCGGGTTGGTCTGCAGGCCGCAAGGGCCTCGGTTTTCGTGGCGGCGCGATTCGCGCCACCACCGTTGCACCGGCGTGGGCCTGTGCACGTTCAACGCGGCACGCGGTGGAAGCGCGGCGTCGTCAAGCATGCGAGGCGCAGCGCGATGAAGCCCGCCTCTCAGGTGCTCCGTAAGAGACGTTCCGGGGCAGTGGTGCCTCGGGCGGCGACGCCGCAGAGAGGTCGCTGCGGTTCGCCAGCAAGCTGCAGGCAAACGCGCGCGGCCTGCGCGGATGCGCGATCGAAGCGCTCATGCTTGTTGTCTGCGCTGCATCTGCGGCAACCGAGAGTGCAGCGGGACGCGAGGGCGGGTTTCGACCGCGACGCCAGCCGAGCAGGCTGGACTCCATACGCCCGTCGCGGGGGATGGAGGCTGGGCGGACCACGATGTCCGCTGAACGCAGGCACAGTATGGTCCCGCAGAGGCTGCGGGTCATGGCAGTTGCCTTTGCGGCCACACCGAAACGACGGAACTCGCCGCGCATTCGGCAGGAGAGGCGGCGGCGCTGGTTCAACGTGACAGCTGCGGCGTGGGATCATCGATCGCGCAAGGATGGGCGTGGAGACGCCTGACAGCGCCAGCGCGCGGCGCTCCCATGTCGGGGGTACCGTCGCACCGCAAAGGGGAAATACGTCCTATCTATAGTTTGCAGGTTTGCCCTGCATGCTGAGGTGGAGGCCTTGCCGCGATGCGGCCGGCTCCCGTTGGGCCATCGTTGCCGAGGGCTCCAACCGCTCGGCGGGAACCGCCTGCGGTGGCCGGGGCCTGGCGGCCGCGCCCTCCACCTTGCGATCCCTCGGGCGGTCCGGGCCCGGAGGGTCGGGGCCGCCATCGCGGCGTACCTGTTCATGTGCTGCACGAACGAAGGTTCGGGGCAGCGGGGAGTGAATCGATGATCGAAAGGAAGGAATCTGCGGTGCCGCCCTCAGGTTGGGAGTACGGCCATCGGCTGCGCGAGCCTGGATGCGACCAGCGGCGCTGCAGCGAACTGCTGAGCGCGCAGGCACGGGAGATCGAGCGCCTAAGCCGCGAGGCCGTGAAGCTGCGCGCTGCGGTCATCATTCGTGAGACCGCCTTGATGTGGGAGCGCGAGGACCGGGCGGCGCTCGTCCAGGCGGCTCCGGGCCTGCCTCGCAGGGTGACGCTCGCCAGGCATGTGGAAGCGTTGCTGGCGCGCGTTCAGGAACTGATGCGCGAGCGGGCGCGCTGGCAGCGGCCTCAGGATGGCAAGGGCGAGGGAGCGCTCGCCGCCGCTGGCATGGTGTCACAGGACACGTTTGGCGATGCGGGACTGGCGGCCGAAGGCGGCGCGGCCGTGCTCGAGGCCAGTCTCAGGGCGGCGGACCTCGTGATATGCCAGACGGGCTGCCTCAGCCACGGCGCCTACTGGCGGGTCCAGGACCACTGCAAGCGGACTGGCAAGGCTTGTGTGATGGTGGAGCGTCCTCAGGAACTGCGCATCGTGCGCATCGGCAAGGATGGGGATGGCGAGAGCCGTTCAGGAGCCGTACGGGTTCTGTAGTTGCCCGGCCATCGCCTTCGGCCATGTGCTGATTGCGCGGCGCAGTCGCCGCCGGCAGATCAGTCGATCACGCTGAGCAGAGAGGGATTCTGCGCCAGCAGCCCCCGCACACGCTGCAGGGCGATGGTGACGTCTTCCCGCGACGGGACCGCGCCGGTGGCGATGCGCACGGCGTTGGGCGCCGAGGCCGGGTCGAGCGAGAAGACCTTGGCCGGCGCCACCACCACGCCCGCTCGCCGCAGCCGCATCGCGAAGTCCGACGCGTCCCAGGGGACGGGCAGCGGCAGCCAGAAGAACAGCGCCTCGTCCGGTACGTGCGCGGCGTGTTCCCCCAGCAGCTGCCGGGCCAGCCCCTGGCGCTCCTGCGCCTCCGTGCGGACCTGCTTGATCAGTTTGGCCATCTGGCCATGGCGGATCAGGTGCGTGGCCAGCGCCGCCTCCAGCGGCGGGACTGTCTGCATGGTGGCGCGCAGGATCTCCGCGAGGCGCTCGGCCTTCTCGGCATCCGGCGCCACGACGTAGGCGACGCGCAGGCTGGGCGAGATGAGCTTTGCCAGCCCGAAGACCGAATAGGTGAGTTCCGGGGCCAGCGTGCCCAGCAGCGGGGGCGGGTCGCGGTGCAGGCCGCCGTAGGCATCGTCCTCCACGAGGGTGAGGCCGCGCCGGCGCGCGACCTCGACGAGCGCGCGGCGCCTGCGCAGGCCCATCACCGCGCCGCTCGGGTTCTGCAGCGTCGGCACGCAGTACAGCACCGTGGCCTGCGACGCCTGCGCCGCGGCGTCCAGGGCGTCCGGCAGGATGCCTTCGGCGTCCAGCGCGACCGGCACGAGTTCGATGCCCAGCACCGTGGCCAGGGTGCGCATGGTCGGCCAGCACATCGCTTCCACCAGCAGCCGGCCGCCGGTTCCCACGAGGCTGGACAGCAAGCCGATCAGTGCGTTGCGCGCGCCCGAGGCCATGGCCAGGCGGCCGCCCACCTCCAGGTCGAAGCGCGGCTGCAGCCAGTCGCGGCCGGCCGCGAGGTCCAGCGCCGGCACCGTGCCGGCGCGACGTGCCAGGAAGTCAAAGCTGCGGTCGCCGGTCAGCCGCGCCACCGCGGCCGCCAGCGTCGATGCGATCTCCAGGTTCGGCGGCCACGTGGAAGTGAGGTCGATAGGCTCGCGCACCCCCTCCTCGGGCGCCGGCTCGGCGACGGTGCGCGCGAAGCCCTTTTCCGCCGCCACGAAGGTGCCCTGCCCATGGCGCGACTGCACGAGGCCGATGCGCTTGGCCTCATCGTAGGCGCGCGTGACGGTCGTGAAGTTAACGCCCAGCTGCCGGGCCATGTCGCGCTGGGAAGGCAGCGGCGCTCCGGGCGAAAGCCTTCCCTCCCGGACCTCTTGGGCCAGCAGTTCAACGATGCGCAGATACAGCGGGCCGCCCATCGCTTCGATGGCGGCCTGCCAGCGCGCGGACTTCTCCTCTCCGCCTGCTTGCGGTCTACGTACAGATGACATACACTTCTTGTGCGATATAAGTGAACTGTACGGGAAATCTCCATACAATTTGATCTCATGGGTGTCAGCGGACAAAGGAGCCAAGTATGAGTGAAGCGGGTGCGGTGGTGGTCGGCAGCGGAATCATGGGGCGGGACATCGCCGCGATCTTCCTGAATGCGGGTTGGCAGACGCAGGTCGTGGCGCCCGCGTCCGGGGAGTGGGACGCGGTGCGGCGCCACGTGGCCCAGTCGGTGTCCCAGATGGGCGGGCAACTGTATGGCGACCTGTTGCACCTGCGGCCGGCGCTGGATGCGGTGGACTGGTCCGGCGTGGAAATCGTCATCGAGTCCGTGACCGAACGGCTCGAGGTCAAGCAGGGGGTGTTCGCGCAGCTCGACGCGATGGTGCCCCGGCACGTGCCCATCGGTTCCAACAGCAGCGGCATGCGCATCACGGACATCGCCCGCGCCTGCAGCAGCCGGGAGCGCATGGCCAACGCGCACTTCTTCCTGCCCGCCCACCTCGTGCCGCTCGTGGAAATCGCGCGGGGCGAATTCACACGGGGCGAGACGATGGACCGCCTGATGCGGATCTTCTCGGACGTCGGGCGGATCCCCGTGCGCGTCAACCGGGACGTGCCGGGCTTCCTAGCCAACCGCATCCAGCACGCGCTGATGCGAGAGGCGTTCTCGGTCATCGACGAGGGCCTCGCGACGCCCGAGGACGTTGACGCAGCGGTGCGCTTCGGCTTCGGCTTCCGGTACGTGGCGGCGGGGCCGATCCTGCAGAAGGAGTTCGCGGGACTGGACACGCAGTTTGCGGCGGCCTCGTCGATCTACCCGACCCTGTGCAACGACAGCGTGCCCAGCCGCACGCTGCGCGAGAAGGTGGCCGATGGCCGCTTCGGCACCAAGAGCGGGCACGGCTTCTGGCGCTGGACGGACGAGCAGATCGCGCGCGAGCGGTCGCGCTACGAACAGGTGCTGCTGCAGGCACAGCGGCTGCTCGCGCCCTCGGCGCTGCCGGGCACGGCGGAGCCGGGCGAGGGCGGGGCGGCCCCGGCCGCATGGGCGCCGGCGGCGGCACAAGAAGTGGTGGGGAGCGGCACGCCATGACGACCCCCGTGATCCCGGAGACGGAGCGCTCCCCGGTCGACGTGCAGGCCATCCACCGGGCCGCCCAGCGGCTGCAAGGATGGGCCGTCACCACGCCGCTGTTGCGCTGCGATGAACTGGACGCGCATGCCGGCGGGCGCGTCTACCTCAAGGCCGAGAACCTCCAGCGCAGCGGTTCGTTCAAGTTCCGCGGCGCCTGCAACCGCATCCTGGCCTTGACGCCTGGCGCGCGCGCGCGCGGCGTGGTGGCCTACTCCTCGGGCAACCATGCCCTCGCGGTCTCGCAGGCGGGCCGGATGCTGGACGTGGCCGCCACGGTCATCATGCCGGCCGACGCGCCGGCCATCAAGATCGAGGGCTGCCGCGCGAGCGGCGCGACGGTGCTGTTGTACGACCGCGAACACGAGGACCGCGAAGCCATCGGCCGGCGGCTCGTGGTGGAGCAAGGCCTGACGCTGGTGCCGCCCTTCGACGATGCGCTGGTCATGGCGGGCGCAGGCACCGGCGCGCTGGAGGCCGTCGCGCAGATGCAGGGGCAGCGCGTGGACACGGCGCTGGTGTGCTGCAGCGGCGGCGGCCTCGCGGCGGGGTGGACCCTGGCGCTGCGCGCGGCATGGCCCGATGCCCGCATCGTGGTGGTCGAGCCCGAGGGATTCGACGACACGGGGCGCTCGCTCCGGTCGGACAGTGCGCAGACCAATGCGCGCAGGTCCGGCTCCATCCAGGACGCGCTGCTCGCTCCTGCGCCGGGCCAACTGACCCTGCCGGTGCTGCGGACCCACGCGGCGCAGGGCGTCACCGTCTCGGACGCCGAGGCGCTGGAGGCCATGTTCTTCGCCTTCGCCGCGCTCAAGCTCGTGCTCGAGCCGGGCGGGGCCGCACCGCTCGCGGCCGTGCTGGCGCGCAAGGTCGCGCTCGAGGGCCGCAACACCCTGGTGGTCTGCTCGGGCGGCAACGTCGATCCGGCGGTGTTCGCGCGCTGCCTGTCCCTGGGCACGGAGCGGGGAGGACGGGCATGACGACCGCAGCGACCCGCTCGCCCGAGCAGCGCGTGCGCGAGCTTGGCCTGGCGATCCCGGAGGACGTCGCGCCGGCCGCCCACTACGAATTGGTGACCGTGCACGGCGGCCTGCTGTACCTAAGCGGACAGCTGCCGCGCGTGGACGGCCGCGTCGCGGTGACCGGCTGCGTCGGCGGCGGCGTCAGCCTGGAGCAGGCGCGCGAGGGTGCGCGCCTGTGCACGCTGCGCGCCATGGCCGTGCTGCGGCAGGCGCTCGGCTCGCTGGACCGCGTCGAGCGCGTCCTCAAGCTGCAGGTCTTCGTGCACAGCGACCCCGCCTTCACGCGGCACAGCGATGTGGCCGACGCGGCCTCCGACCTGTTGGTCGAACTCTTCGGGTCCGCCGGCCGCGCCGCGCGCACCGCCATCGGCGCCGCCCAGCTTCCTCAGGGCGCCAGCGTCGAGCTCGATCTGATCGTCGCCTCCACGGCGGCGGTCCCGTCTTCCAAGGAGCCTTCTCACCATGCCATCCACCGCTGAAGCCTTCATGGCCCCCGGACCGACAGCCGGGGCCGCCCCGGAGTCCCTGACCCCGCCGTCCGGTGCCTGGACGCCTGACGAGCGCCTGCGATGGCAGGCCCGCTTCGACGCCTTCAAGGCACGCGGCCTGCGCATCGACATGACGCGCGGCAAGCCCTGCACCGAGCAGGTGGCGCTGTCGGACGCGATGCTCGACTGGCCCGGCGTCGGTGGCCACCGGACGCAGGAGGGGGGCGATGCGCGCAACTACTACGGCAGCCCGCTGGGCCTGCTGGAAGCGCGCACGCTCTTCGCGCCCATGCTCGATGCGCCGCCCGAGCAGGTCGCGGTGGCCAACAATTCCAGCCTCGCGCTGATGCACGACACGCTCGTGTACGCCCTGCTGCACGGGGTGCCGGGCGGCGCGGCGCCCTGGCATGGCCAGGGGGCGAGGTTCCTCTGCCCGGTTCCGGGCTACGACCGGCACTTCGCGATCTGCGAGGCCTACGGCATCGAGATGGTGCCGGTGCCCCTCACGGGGCACGGGCCCGACATGGATGCCGTCGAGGCGCTGGTCCGCGACCCGCGGGTCAAGGGCATGTGGTGCGTGCCGGTCTACAGCAACCCCACGGGCGAGACCTACGCGCCCGAGGTCGTCGAGCGGCTGGCGCGCATGGCGACCGGCGCGCCGGACTTCCGGATCTTCTGGGACAACGCCTATGCCGTGCACCATCTCACCGACGTGGAGGAATCGGTGCCGGGCATCCTCGCGCTGTGCGCGCAGGCCGGCCACGCGGATCGGCCGCTGGTCTTCGGGTCGACGTCCAAGATCACCTTCGCGGGCGGCGGCCTGGGCCTGCTGGCGGCCTCGCCGGCCAACCTCGCCTGGTACGCCCGGCATGCGGGCGTCCGCTCGATCGGGCCCGACAAGCTCAACCAGCTGCGCCACGTGCGGCTGCTGCGCGACCACGCCGGGCTGCGCGCGCACATGGCCCGCCATCGCGCCATCCTCGGGCCCAAGTTCGCCTTGGTCGAAGCCTGCCTGCGGCGCGAGCTGGCGGGCCGCGGGCTCGCCAACTGGACCACGCCGCGTGGCGGCTACTTCGTGAGCCTGCAGGTACGCGACGGCAGCGCCCGGCGCGTCGTGGCGCTTGCCCAGGAACTGGGCATCGCGCTGGTGCCGGCGGGCAAGGCCTTTCCCCTCGGGCACGACCCGCGCGACAGCCATCTGCGCCTGGCGCCGAGCTTTCCGGGCCTGCAGGAGCTGGAGCAGGCGATGGAAGGCATCTGCCTGAGCGTCCTGCTCGCCACGACCGAGGAGGTGCTGCCATGAAGGGCCACCTGATCGCCTTCGCTGACTACTTGGCGCGCACCGCCCAGCCCGTGGGCCGGCCCGCCATCTGGCGCAAGCCCGATGTGGGCGCGGCCCTGGCGGCCCAGCCGAGCAGCCCGCAGCGGCTCACGCGGGCCATGGCGCTCACGCGCAGCGACGAGCCCGGGGCCTTCGCCCTGAACGGCAGCATCTCCCTGATCGTCCAGGCTCTGGGGCCCGGCGAGCGCGGACGCATGCACAGCCATTCGTTCTGGCACCTGTACTTCGTGCTCAAGGGGCAGGGCGCCTCGGAGATCGCCGGCGAGCGCATCACCTGGTCGGACGGCGACAGCTTCTACGTGCCGGCCTGGGTCGCGCACGACCTGCAGAACCTCAGCGACACCGAGGACGCCATCGTCTATTCCGCGCAGAACCTGCCCGAGCAGGCCTTCAGCGGCGCCCTCATGCGCAGGGAGCCAGGCGGCGGCTACGCGCACATCGCCTCGGATCTTCCCGCGGAGGCCGCCAGGGACTGAGCGGCGCGGCGCCCGCGCATGCCTCGCTTCCGCCCTTCCTCACGCCGTCCCTTTCCCATCCCTCAACCCGTTTCAGGAGTTCCCATGCATCTCGCCCGATTCCTGCGCGCGGCCACGGCCGCCCTCGGCCTGTTCGCCGCGCTCGCCACGCATGCCCAGTCGCTCGGCGACCGGCCGGTGCGTCTCATCGTTCCCTTCGCCCCCGGGGGCGCCACGGACATCGTGGCGCGCGCGGTTTCGGACGCGCTGGGGCGCGAGCTCGGCCAGCCCGTCATCGTCGAGAACCGCCCGGGCGCGGGCGGCTCCGTCGGCGCGAACTTCGTCTCCAAGGCGCCGCCCGACGGCACCGTGCTGGGCCTGGCCACCGTCTCCACGATGGCGACCAATCCGGCCATCAACCCGAAGAACCCGTACGACCCGGTCACGGGCTTCACGCCGGTCATCACGCTCGCCACCGTGCCCGTGGTGCTCGCCGTCAACGCCGCCAGGCTGCCGGTGAACAGCCTCGAGGAGCTGGTCGCACGGCTCAAGCGCTGCCCGGTGCCCTGTACCTTCGCGTCGGCGGGCACGGGCGGCGTCGGCCACCTGGACGGCGAGCTGTTCAAGGCGGTGTCCGGCACCGACCTGGTCCACGTGCCCTACAAGGGCGCGGGCCCCGCCATCTCGGACCTGCTGGCGGGGCAGGTGGACATGATGTTCGACAACCTGCCGTCGATGCTCCCGCACATCCAGTCGGGTGCGCTGCGCGGCATTGCCGTCATGAGCGCGCAGCGCAGTCCCAGCCTGCCGCAGGTGCCCACGTTCACCGAGGCCGGCATGCCCGCGCTCGACAACACGGCGTGGATGGGGCTGGTCGCCCCGCCCAAGCTGCCGCAGGCGCTCCACGACAAGCTCCAGGCCGCGGCGGCGCGCGCGCTGGAGGATCCGGTCGTGCGCCAGCGCTTCGAGAAGGCCGGCATCCGGCCCGTCGGCGGCACCTCGGCCGCGTTCGCGGCGCTGATCGAGCGCGAACTGGCCGTGCGCCGCAAGATCGTCGCGGAACGCCAGCTCAAACTCGAGCCGTGAGCATGCCCATGGTCCACGCTGGCCCCGTGCGGGCCTATCCGCTGCCGCGCGACTTCCGGGTGGGCATGTCCGAGCTGCGGCCGGCCTTCGCGGGGCTCAGGAGCCCGGAGTGCATCCTCGCGAACCACGAAGGCGCGTTCCTGATGTCGGACCGGCGCGGGGGATTCACCGCCATCGCGCCGGACGGCCGCGCCCGGCTCGTCCGGGGCGCCACGCTGGCGGGTGGACCGCTGCACGCCAACGGCATCGCGCTGCGCGGCAACGGCTGCGTGCTGGTCGCGCACCTGGGCGACACCGACGGCGGCGTCTACGAGCTGGGCGCGGACGGACCGGCCGTCCCTGTCGTCACGGCGTTGGAGGGACGGCCGCTGCCGCCGACCAACTTCGTGCTGGAGGACGCCGAGGGCAGGGTGTGGTTCACGGTCAGCACGCGGCGCATCCCGCGCATGGCGGCCTGGTACCCGGACGTGGCGGACGGCTACATCGCGGTGCACGACGAACGGGGAACGCGCATCGTGGCCGACGGGCTCGGCTACGCGAACGAACTGGCGTTCTCGCCGGACGGGCGATTCGTCTACGTCAACGAGACCCATGCCCGGCGCCTGTCGCGGTTCCGGCTGCGGCCCGGGCCGCGGCTTACCGATCGCGAGACGGTGTGCGAGTTCGAGCCCGGCGACCAGCCCGACGGCGTGTGCTTCGATGCCTTCGGCGGCGCCTGGCTGACCTGCATCGTGAGCAACAAGGTCTACGTGGTGCGGCCGGACGGCGAGCGCCAGCTCGTGCTGGCCGACACCGACAACGCTCACGTGCGGCGCTACGTCAGCGACCTGGAGGCGCGGTGCCTGCAGCGCGACAGCATCTGGACCTGCGGCAGCAGCGGGCTTGGGAACGTCTCGAGCCTGTGCTTCGCAGGACCGGAGCGCCGGACCGTGTACCTCGGGTCCCTGCTGGGCGAGCGCGTGCTGAGCTTCGACAGCCCGGTGCCCGGCATGGCGCCGCTGCACTGGCAGCGCCGCTACGCCGCGGGTGTCGGACCGGGCGCCTAGCGCCCTGGGCGACGCGCGGCAAGGAAATCCCTGTCCCGCAGCGGCCCGAGCCGGGCCTTGCCTTCATGTTCACCATCACCCCATTGGAGAGACACACCATGCCACGTCTTCTGCACTCCCTCGCCGCCATGCTGGCGGCCCTGGCCACGCTGCTTCCGGCGGCAGCCAGCCGCGCCGAACAGCCCTGGCCCCGGGACACCATCCGCGTCGTCGTGCCGTTCGCGCCGGGCGGGCTCACCGATGTGATCGGGCGCACACTGGCCCAGGAGCTGGCTGTCTCGCTGAAGGTCCCCGTGATCGTCGAAAACAAGTCCGGCGCGTTCGGCCTCGTTGGCACCGAGCACGTGGCGCTCGCCAAGCCGGACGGCAACACGCTGCTCGTCGGCGGCGGCATCGTGGCGCTGGCGGATGCCCTGTACCCGAAGCTGCGCTTCGATCCGCGCAAGGACCTGACACCGGTCTCGATGATCGAGCGCAACGGCCTGCTGCTGGTCGCGACGAATGCCGACGAGCGCTGGCGCACGGCCGGCCTGCCGGACGTGCTGGCCCGGGCGAAGGAACGCCCGGGGAGCGTCGCGGTGGCGAGCTTCGGCTCGGGCAGCATCAGCCACATGGCGCTGGAGGCGCTCAAGACCGCCAGCGGCGCGGACCTGCTGCACGTTCCCTACCGCGGCACTGCGCCAGCCCTGCCCGACCTCATCGGCGGCCAGGTGCCGCTGATGCTCGACAACAGCGTGACGGCGCTGCCCCAGGTCCAGGCGGGAAAGATCCGCGCAATCGCCTACACGGGCAGCCAGCGGCTGCCCCAGCTGCCGGATGTGCCGACGTTCGTGGAGATGGGCATGCCGTCGATGCAGATCTACAACTTCTTCGGGCTGTACGTGCCGGCGGGCACGCCGGCGCCCATCGCCGAGCGGCTGAACGCGGAGGTCAACCGGATCTTCCGGGAGCCGAAGGTGATCGCCCGGTTCGCGGAGATGGGCGCGGAACTGTACCCCGGGACGGCGCGCGATTTCGCGCGTTTCCTGGAAGGGGAGCGCTCGCGGTGGGGCCAGCTCATCCGCACGCGCGGGATCCGGCCGGAATGAACCTGCCGAGCGGGGAATGGGCGAATTCACGTTCGGTGTCGCCTTCCGGGGCGGGATGCTGCATGCCACGGCAAGCTGGGATGCGGCGCGCTGTTCCCCGCAGGACTACGCGCTGTTCCTGCACGGCGGCGGAGCCGCCACCAGCGCCGACGGCACCCGCTATCTGCGCGAGGCGCTGGCGCGCGAGGGCGTGGCCTGCGCGGCCTTTGATTTCTCGGGCCATGGGCGCAGCGGAGGGCGGCTCGCGGACGCGACGCTGCGCCAGCGGCAGGAGGAAGTGGCGTGCGTCGTCGAGGCGCTGAGGCCGTCGCGGGCCCGCGCGCTCATCGCCACCAGCATGGCCGGGCACACGGCCTGCCGCGTGCTCGACGCAGTTCGGCCCAAGGCCCTCGTGCTCTTCTGTCCCGCGG
>ERZ1066136.478-NODE-478-length-30469-cov-15.905931_pt1 | contig 30469 bp, 23 predicted proteins | sample MGYA00382783_ERZ1066136 | MGnify/ENA primary metagenome ERZ1066136 (study PRJEB33369, sample SAMEA5778366) | biofilm metagenome | biome: Industrial cooling water; feature: Water cooling tower basin; material: Biofilm | place: United Arab Emirates | collected... | reverse complement strand
GCCCCGCAGTCGCCCGGCCCGCCGCGGGGCGGGAGCCCAGGGACCAAGCGATCGGCGGCCATGGGGGCGGCCGAGGGCCCCCGGGGCCGTGGCTGAGCGCCTCGCTGGGGCCACCGCCGCGGTCCCCGCCGGGCCCGGGGCGGATCGGGGGTGGGGGCGGCGCGCGCGCCCCGTGGCGCTCGGTTCGGGCCGCTTCCCCGCCCCTCCTAGCCCGTAAAGTGTCCGGCCCCTCACGCCACCGACCATGCAGCCGATCCTCGAGTGCGTCCCCAATTTCTCCGAAGGCCGCGACCAGGCCGTGCTGGCCAAGATCCGCGCGGCGATCGAATCGGTCGAGGGCGTCACCTTTCTCGACATCGATCCCGGGGCGGCCACCAACCGCACCGTGATGACCTTCGTGGGCGCTCCCGAGCCCGTGGTCGAAGCGGCGGTGCGCGCGGGGCGGGCTGCGGCCGAGCTGATCGACATGCGCCGCCATCGGGGCGAGCACCCGCGTTTCGGCGCCATGGACGTGTGCCCGTTGATCCCGGTGCAGGGGCTCGGCCTGGACGAGACCGCCGAATGGGCGCGCCGGCTCGGACGCCGCCTGGCGGAGGAGGTCGGCCTGACGGTCTACTTCTACGAGCGGGCGGCCTCGAGCCCGGCCCGCAAGAACCTGGCGGACGTGCGCGCCGGCGAATATGAGGGGTTGCCGGCCAAGCTGGCCCAACCCGATTGGAAGCCGGACTGCGGTCCGAGCACTTTCCAGCCGAAGACGGGCGCCACGGCCGTGGGGGCGCGGGATTTCCTGCTGGCCTACAACGTCAACCTGAACACCACCTCGGTCAAGCTGGCCAACGAGGTGGCCTTCGACCTGCGCGAGAGCGGCCGGGTGCGCAAGGGCGCCGACGGCAAGCCCCTGCTCGGGCCCGACGGGCAGAGCCTGAGGAGCCCCGGCCTGTTGCCCGGCGTCAAGGCCATCGGCTGGTTCATCGAGGAGTACGGGGTGGCCCAGGTCTCGATGAACCTGACCGACCTCAGCGCCACTCCGCTGCACCGCGCCTTCGACGAGGCGGCCGCCCGGGCCCAGGCGTACGGCATGCGCGCCACCGGCTCCGAAGTGGTCGGCTTGCTGCCGCTGCGCTCCCTGCTGGAGGCCGGGCGCCACTATCTGGCCAAGCAGGGCCGCTCGGCGGGGGTGAGCGAATCCGAGCTGATCAAGATCGCGGTCAAGTCCATGGGGCTCGATGAACTCGCCCCCTTCGACCCCGCCCAGAAGGTGATCGAATGCCGGCTGCGCTCCGCACAGGAAGCGAAGCTGGCGCAACTCAGCGTGCGCGCCTTCGCCGAGGAAGTGGCCAGCGAATCGATGGCGCCCGGGGGTGGCTCGGTGGCGGCCAATTTGGGGGCCCTGGGCGCCGCGCTGGGCACCATGGTCGCCAATCTCTCGGCCAACAAGAAGGGCTGGGAAGGGCGCTGCGCGGAGTTTTCGCTGTTGGCCGAGCAGGGGCAGGCCCTGCTGCGCGACCTGCTCGCGGCGGTCGATGCCGACACCCAGGCCTTCAATGCGATCCTGGCAGCCGGACGCCTGCCCAAGGGCACGCCCGCCGAGCAGGCCGCGCGATCGCTGGCCCAAGCCCAGGCCCAACAGCGCGCGATCGAAGTGCCGCTGACGGTGATGCGGCTCTCGGTCGAAGCGCTCGAGCTGCTGGTCAAGGTGGCCGAACAGGGCAACCCCGCCTCGGTCACCGATGCGGGCGTGGGCGCCCTGGCGGCCCACGCGGCCGTGCGCGGCGCCCGCCTCAACGTCGACGTCAACATCCGCGACCTCTCCGATGCGGCCCAGATCGAGCGCTATGCGCTGGCCTGCTCCGGCCTCGGGAACCGCGCCCAGGCGCTCGAGGCGATGGTCCTCGAGCGCGTCAAGCGCGTGCTGGCCGGCGCGTGAGGACGCAGCCCACCCAGAGGCCGGGCTCGCCCCGCTCCCGACCGACCCAGTCCACCCCGCTCCCATGACCCATCCCCACGGTCCCTCCGAAGTCCCCGAGTCCGAGGCCCATGGCGGCCCCGCCCGCCGGCACTTCATCCAGCAGATCATCGATCAGGACCTGGAACAGGGCAAGAACGGCGGCCGCGTGCACACGCGTTTCCCCCCCGAGCCCAACGGCTACCTGCACATCGGCCACGCCAAGGCGATCTGCATCAACTTCGGCCTGGCCGAGGAGTTCCCCGGCGGGCGCTGCAATCTGCGTTTCGACGACACCAACCCGACCACCGAGGACACCGAATTCGTCGAGGCCATCCAGGCCGACGTGCGCTGGCTCGGATTCGATTGGCAAGAGCGCCTGTTCTTCGCCTCCGACTACTTCGAGCGCCTGTATGGGTTGGCGGTCGAGCTGATCGAGAAGGGGCTGGCCTACGTCTGCGACCTGAGCCTCGAGCAGCTCGGCGAGTGGCGTGGGGACGGGTCGCGCCCCGGCCGCAACAGCCCCTACCGCGAGCGCTCGGTGGCCGAGAACCTGGATCTGTTCCGGCGCATGCGCGCCGGAGAGTTCCCGGACGGCGCCAAGACGCTGCGCGCCAAGATCGACATGGCCGCGGCCAACATGAACCTGCGCGATCCGGTCCTGTATCGGATCCTGCATGCGCACCACCATCGCACGGGCTCCGCCTGGTGCATCTACCCGATGTACGACTGGGCGCACGGGCAGTCGGATGCGCTCGAGGGCATCACCCACAGCCTGTGCAGCCTCGAATTCGAGAACCACCGGCCGCTCTACGACTGGTTCCTCGATCACCTGAGCTTGCCGTATCGCCCGCGCCAGATCGAGTTCGCGCGCCTGCAGCTGACCTACACGGTGACCAGCAAGCGCAAGCTGCAGCAGTTGGTCAAGGAGGGGCATGTGACCGGCTGGGATGATCCGCGCATGCCGACCCTGCGCGGCCTGGCTCGGCGCGGCTACACCCCGGAAGCGATCCGGGCTTTCGTGCGCACGATCGGGGTGGCGCGCTTCAATTCCACGGTCGACATGCTGGTGCTCGAAAACGCCCTGCGGGACGACCTCAACCGCCGCGCCGAGCGGCGCTTCGCCGTGCTCGACCCGCTCGAAGTGCTGATCGAGAACTACCCCGCCGATCGCCACGAGACCGTTCCCGCCGTCAACAACCCCGAGGACCCCGCCGCTGGCACGCGGCCGCTGCCCTTCGAGGCGCGCCTGTTCATCGAGCGCGACGACTTCCGGGAGGACGCCCCCAAGGGCTACTTCCGCCTGAAGCCGGGCGGCGAGGTGCGACTGCGCTACGGCTACGTGATCCGCTGCGAGCGCTTCGAGAAGGACGCCGCCGGCCGGGTCACGCGCATCCACGCCCGCTACGATCCCCAATCCGGCGGCGGGCAGACCGCGGACGGCCGCAAGGTCAGGGGCATCATCCACTGGCTGCCGGCCAGCCAGGCGCTGCCGGCGGAGGTGCGCCTCTACGACCACCTGTTCCGCGTACCGGAGCCCGGCGCCGGGGGGGGCGACTTCCTGGCCGACATCAACCCCCACAGCCTGCAGCGCCCGGAGGGGGCCCTGATCGAGCGCAGCGCCGCCGAGGCTGCGCCCGGCCGCCATTTCCAGTTCGAGCGCCTCGGCTACTTCTTCAGCGATCCCCGCGACCATCGCCCCGGGCGGCCGGTGTTCAACCGCGCGGTGGGGCTCAAGGACACCTGGGCCAAACTGGAAGCCCGCGGCTGAAGGGCGGCGAAACGCTCGGCTCGCGCCGCCCGCGCGCCGGGACCGATCCGCAGCCCCTGGCGGGGTCTAGCCCCCCGACCGGCCGCGCCTCGCGGGACCCCCGGCCAGCCGGTTCAGGGGCAGGCGCCGACGCGCAATCCGTGGCTCAGCCGCCACTGGGTCCCGTCGGCCGAGAGCGCCAGACCCTGCAGGTAGAACGACTGGCCGGCCAGGGACGGGTTCGCCGGCAGGAGCACGGCCGCGGCGTGATTCCCGAAGAAGGGCATGGTCGGCAGCCCAGCCGCGCTGGACAGGTCGATCGCCAGGGTCCCAAAGGGCAGCGCCAGCTTGGCGGCCGCCGGCGAGGCCCAGATTTGCGCCGCCGGCAAGCCCTGGGACAGCAGGCTGGCGAAGAACAGCTGCCCCGGCTTGGCGGGGGACGCGAGGAGCTGCAAGGGGTTTTCGGGCACCAGGGCGTAGGGGACCGCACCGCACTGGGGAGCGCTGGGGATCTGGTGCACGCGCACCAGGCCCGCGGCCTGGCTGCTCGAGCCGTAGTCGACCAGGCTTCCGGCCAGCAGCTGGTCCCCGGCCATGGCCGTGGTCCAGCCCGCCAGGGAGGCCGCGGCGCTGTTGGCATCCAGGTAACGGTTGCGTTCGATCCACCAGCCGCCGCTGCGCTCGTAAAGATAGACCGCCCCGTCGTCCTGCCCGGCGCCATCGTGATAGCAGGCGCCGACGGCCAACATGGAGCCGGACAGGGCCACGCTGATGCCGAAGCCGTCCCCGTCCCCCGGTGCGGCCTGCACCAGCTTGGATTCGAACTCGTACCCGCTGGGGCTGTGGTTGTAGACGAACACGGCGCCGGGCTTGAGCCCGTTGCCGGCCTGGGCCCGCAGGGAGCCGACCACCAGGGTGCCGCCATCGAGCGCCACGGAACGGCCGAATTCGCCGCCGATCACGGGCTCCGGCGAGAGCAGTTTCTGGATCTGGACCCAGGCTCCGCCCTGGCGTTCGAACACGTAGACCGCGCCCGAGTTCGAGGTGCCCGCGTCGTGCAGGCGCGCCCCGGCCACCAGCCGGTCGCCCTCGATATCGATCGAAAAGCCGAAGTTGTCCTGATTCTTGCTGTCGCTGGCGCGGATCGCCTGCGCCTGGGGCCAATCGCCGGGGCCGATCTCGAACACGAACAGGGCCCCGTGGGATTGGAAGCCCTGTTGGTAGAAGGGAGCGCCCACCGCCAACCGCTGCCCGTCGCGCGCCAGCGACCAGCCGAAGGCGCCGATCAGGGGCTGCTCGGGCAGCAGGGTCTGCTCTAGCTGGTAGCCGGAGGGGCTGGGGCGGTAGATGCGCACCAGGCCGGTGTTGACCCCGCCGACGATGCCGAAGGGAAGTCCGACCGCCAGAAAGTCCGGGCCGAGATACAGCGGCAGGCCCAGGCCCGCGCCGCCTTCGGCGTTGTCGATCGGCAGGGACTGCAGCGGGCTCCACAGGCCGCCGCTGCGTTGGAACAGGTCGATCCGCGTGCTGCTGCGCACGGCTGCCCGATCCCCCGAAACCGCGCTGGCGCTGCCGAACAAGTCCCCGATCTGCTGACCGGTCAGGGTCTGCACCAGGGTGGGAGCTTGGGCCAGAGCCGCGGGCGCGGCCAGGCACAGCAGCGCGGCGCTGCAGATCGCTATTCCAGGGGCGAGATCGCGCATGGGACCGGAGGGGGAAAGGGCCGCGGAGCCTAGGCCCCGGCCGACCCTAACCCTGGCCCTGGATTCCCGATAGGGAGTGCCGCGGATAGAGGTCAGGCCTGCGAGCGGAGCCAGGCATCGATCGGAGCGGACAATCCGCCCCAGGTTTCGGCGTCCGAGCCGTCCCGGGGCTTGGAAAGACCATGGTCCGCGCCGGGAAGCAGGCGCAGATCCGGGGGCCCGGGCAGCCGCGCGAGGGCCTGGCGCAGCAGGTCGAGGCGCGCGTGGCCGTCCCGGTCCCCCTGGAAGACGAGCAGCGGCAGTTTCAGTTGTGGGAAGTGCGCGCTGCGCTCCTCCCAGCGCTGTGGCTGGCCGGGGGGGTGCAGCGGGAACCCGAGCCAGACCAGGCCCCCGGCGGGCTGGCCCGCCGCGACCGCCAGGCTGGCGACTCGAGCCCCCAGGGAGCGCCCGATCAGCACCGGCGCTGAATCGCTGGCCAACAGGGGGTGCAGACCGGGCAGGCCCGCGAGCAGCGTGTGGAGCGCCTCGAGCAGGCGCGGCAGAGGATCCGGGGGCCGGCGTCGGCCCTCGCGCCGGATGCGCTCCGCGAAGGGCAGGCGCGGGCGCAGCACGATCCGGCCGCGGGCGGCCAGGCCGGCGGCGAGGGCCCGCAGACTGCCGTGGTCGCAGTCGGTCCCCGAGCCGTGCAGCAAAACGATCGGCGCGCCCGCCCTCGGCGACCGGGCCCCGTCGAGCAGCGCCGAAAGCTCGGCCACGCCGCAGGCGCGGGCCAGGGGGGCCGGCAGGTCCAGCTGCAGTTCGATCGCCATCCGGCGTGGCAGTTTAGATTCCCTCGCTCCGGCCTCGTTCGACCCCCGCTCGGGCGCTCGACACCCGGGCTGGCCCGAACGGGGCCCCCCGCAGCCGTTATCCTAAATCCGTTGCGGCCTGGCGCCGCGCCCCGGGGCCCTTAGCTCAGTCGGTTAGAGCAGGCGACTCATAATCGCTTGGTCGTTGGTTCGAGTCCAACAGGGCCCACCTGTGTCCAGCGCTCCCGCAGGGCGCCACGCTCGCCGGCCGGCGACGCTCGCGCCGAGCAGCGAGCGGGGCGAGCGAACGCTGCGCGAGCTGCGATCCGCGCGCCCCGCGGGGCAGTCGCCCGACGAGGCCGGCCAATGTCGGGCGGGCGGAGGGCCCTTCCGATAGCCCTCCGCCCGCTCGACTCGGTCGCGCCCCAGCCCGGTTTGCTGGGGCGCGACCCGGCTCGGCCTGCGCGCTCGACGCAGGGCCCCTGCGCCGGCGACCGCAGCGGGGGCAGCGCCTCGGAGAAGGCCCGAGCCGCTGCCTGCGCCGCTCAACTCACTGGCCGATCTTCGAGACCAGCAGGATCTGGCCGCCCTCGGCCAAGAGCGCGCTGCCGCCGATCGTGCCGGCGGTCAGGCTGTGGGCCTGCACGTTGATCATCAGCAGGCGCTCGCCGGGGAAGGTGGGCAGTTGCCCGGTGACGTCGATCACGCCCGAGGACTCCCAGTTGCCCTTGTCGTTCGGGGCTCCGTCGATCTGGCCGACCGGCACCGCGCTGCGGTCGATCTCGAGGATGCGGGTCTCCTTGCGGGTGACCAGGTCGAGCTGCCACATGGAGGCCTCGACGCCGGTGACCGCGCCGAACAGGGAGCTCGGGGAGGTCGAGCGGTCTTCCTGGATGTAGGCCTTGCCGTCGCGGGCCCAGATCAGGTTGTCGGCCGAGCGGATGCTGCTGTCGGGGACCGCCAGGCTGTCCGGGTCGTTGACGATCACCAGTTGGGCCGTGAGATTGGCGAAGTCGCTGAAGTCCACGTCGACGACCAGGGTGTCGCCCCAGTTGTCGGCCGGGAACTGCTGCCCGCGGCCGGTCGAAGCGAACACCGCCTGGGTGCCGTCGAGCGGGTTGGTGGCCAGGTCCTCGGGGCGCGAGAAGCTGAAGCAGCCCAGGCTGTCGGCCTGTCCCTGGAGCGTGTCGATGTCGGCGTAACCGAAGTCGTCGTAGCCGGTCGTGCCAGCCTTGGCCGGATCCTGCACGGTGACCTCAACGAACTTGCCCGTGCGGCTGCTGTTCAGCCCGTTGAACTGCTGGGGAGACAGGTCGCCGTTGTCAGCCTTCCAGGCGTAGAGCTTGCCGACGGCCAGGCCGTTGCGGTCCAGGAAGCTGCCGCTGCCAAGGGCGTTCTTCTGGCCCACGTACAGGTACAGCGGCGCGGCGACCGAGTCGTCGCCCATCAGGAAGGCGACCTTGGTCGGGTCCCCGCTGTCCAGCGGGCAGACGTTCTCCCAGGAGCCGCGGCCCATGGCGGGCACCGCCCACAGGGTGCGCTTCTGCACGTCGAGGGCCCACACGGTCCCGCCGTGGGGGTGGAAGGGCTTGCTGGTCTCCTCGTTGGCGAAGAAAACCCCGTCTTCCATGCCGTAGGTGCCGGCCTGCACGGCCGTGGCCGAGCAGAAGCGGGCCAGGCCGTTCAGCGCATTGCCGGTCTCGTTGATCTGCGCGGCGGAAGTGACGATCAGGCCCTGGCGGTCGTAGACCGTGTCGTAGGCCAGGCCGGCGCGGTTGACCGAGAGCACCGCGCTGTTGTTGCTCAGCAGCTGGCGGCCGATGTTGAAGGTGCTGATGCGGGCGCCCCGCAGCTGGGTGCCGTTGGCCAGGGTGTAGACGTAGCCGGAGCCTTCGGTCAGCTCATGGGTGACCAGCAGGTTCAGCGTCGAGTTGCGCTGGAAGGCGCCCATGCCGTCGGGGATGCCCACCGGCTGGTAGCCATTGAGGGTCTCGCCGATGGTGAACAAGGGCGCGGCGACCCAGCCCTTGCTGGTGGCGGCCGTGTCGCCGCGCATCATCGGAGCCGAGAGCGTCACGCCCGGGCCGGGGATGCTGACGACCGGCGCCGGGGGCGGGGTCAGAGAGCTGGTGAACTGGGCCAGGGCGAGCGGCGCGAAGCCGACGCAGGCGCCCAGGGCGAGGGAGGTACGGAAAGCGCTCATGAGGGGGTGACCTCGGGGAGGGACTCTGCTACGCGGCGGCCGGCCTCCAGGGAAGCCCGTGGATCCACCGCGATCGCCGCACAGAGTCGCTTTCCTCCCGCAAGCGACGATCAGCCCAGGGTCAAGCCTCGTTCAAGCCGGCGGAGGGCCGCAGGACAGGGCGCGCCGAAAATTGACTTGCCTTCGCGGCCCGGTCGGTCAACCGAATTCGCCCGGCGCGTACCCGAGCTCGTGACTGCGAGCTCGGTAACCGCCCCCCGGTTCCGGGTCGAACACCGTGCAGCGCAGGATTTCGCCGCCATACACGTGGATCGTGGCGGCCGGGTCGGAACCGGGGTTCCTGATGACGTGGTACTCGAAGGGCGGGATCAGGGCACCCGCGGCGCCGCTGACCGCCAAGGTCCGGCTTTCCTCGGCGAAGTCGAAAACCCCGCTGCTGGAACAGCGATTGGCCCGGCGTGAGAAGGAGCTGACCTCGATGCGGCCGCGGTAGACGCACTCGACGCACCAGGTGCCCGCGTGGTCATGCAAGGGCGTGCCCTGCCCCGGGCCCCAAACCATGGCCACGACCGAAAAGCGGCCGCGCGCATCCTTGTGCACCAGGTGGCGTGCGTACTGGCCCGGCATGGCCTGCAGGCAGCGCTCCGGGAGCAGCGGGACTCCCTGCCGGCAAGCGGCTTCCAGGGCGGACTTGATCGTGCTGCAGCGGCTCGAGTCGTCGCTGGCCGAATCCAACGCCCGGCCGATGCCGGCCAAGAGCTGGGAGAGGGCGGGGGGGTGATCGTCCTGGCTCATCGCGGCGTGGGCCCAAGAATAGCCCTGGCGAAGGTCCCCCGGGGAGCGACCCGGGGGCCTCCCCGCGCTCGCGCCGTTCCAGCCCCGGCGGGGTCCCACCCGGGCCCCAGCACGCCTGAGGGCGTCCGGGGCACGGCCGGGAGCCGCGCCCGGGGCTTGCCCGCGACCGCGCTGCCGCCCCCGCCGGGGCCCCCGGTCTGGCGGGCGGCCCATCGGGGCTGGCGGCAGGGCCCGCGCTCAGCGCTCCCCGACCAAGGCCAGGCGCTGGCCCGGGTCGCCCGTCTCGAACAGGTGCAGGCCCGCCGGCTGGGCGGCGAACGCGAGCTCGCGGCCCTCGACCAGGTCCGCGTCGGGAGGTGCCAGGTCGGTGGCCACCCGGGCGATCAAGCGCTGGGGGCCGGCCCGCAGGCTGAGGTCCATACGGTCCCCGTAGCGCTCCACCCCCTCGAGGGAAGCCAGCGGAGCGCGGCCCGTCGCCGACACCTGCAGCCGCTCCGGCCGCAGCCCGAGCACCCACTCCCGGCCCTCCAGGGACTCGAGCGACCGACTCCAGCGGTCGCGCGGCAAGGGCAGGGCGAAGCCCGGCGCGACGAAGCTGCCGCGTTCGACGCGGCCGGTCACGAAGTTCATCGTCGGCGTGCCCACGAAGCTGGCCACGAAACGGTTGCTCGGCCGGTCGTAGACATGGGTTGGGGTGCCGCACTGCTGCACGCGCCCGTCCTTCATCACCACCAGGCGATCGCCGAGGGTCATGGCCTCCTCCTGATCGTGGGTCACGTAGAGCATCGTGGCGCGCAAGCGGCGGTGCAGCGCACGCAGCTCGCTGCGCATCTCCAGGCGCAGCTTCGCATCCAGGTTGGAGAGCGGCTCGTCGAACAGGAACACCTTGGGCTCGCGCACCAGGGCTCGCCCGACGGCCACGCGCTGGCGCTGTCCACCGGAGAGCTCCCGCGGCCAGCGGCCCAGCAGCGCGCCGATGCCGAGCAGCTCCGCGGCGGCCTCTACCCGCGCAGCGATCGCAGCGCTCTCGCTGCGCCGGCGGCGCCGGTAGCCGCTCGACAGCAGGGCCCGCAGCAGGCTGCCGTGGCTGCGGCGCCGTTCCAGGGGGAAGGCCATGTTCCCGGCCACGCTGAGGTGCGGATAGAGGGCGTAGTTCTGGAACACCATCGCGATGTCGCGGTCGCGGGCGGGCACGTCGTTGACGCGCCGGCCGTCGATCTCGAGCGCGCCGGCGCTGATCTCTTCCAGGCCGGCCACCATGCGCAGGGTGGTGCTCTTGCCGCAGCCCGAGGGGCCGACCAGGACCACGAATTCGCCGTCGGAGATCGAGAGATCGGTGGGGTGTACGGCGGTCACACCGCCGGGGAAACGCTTGGTCACCCCGCTGAGCGTCACGGAAGCCATCAGCCTTTGACCCCCCCGGCGTTGAGGCCCTGCACGAAATGCCGGCCGGCGACCAGGAACAGGAGCACGCAGGGCAGCATCGTGATCACGGAGAGCGCCATCAGGAGGTGCACGTCGTCCAAGCCGCCGTATTGGTTGCGGAAGGCGTTGAGCGCCACCGCCAGGGTGGCCTGCTCGTCGGAATGCAGGTACACCAGCGGCGAGAGGAAGTCGTTCCAGACGAAGATGAAGGTGAACACGGCGGTGATCGCCGTCACCGGCCGGCACAGGGGCAGGGCCAAGCGCCACCAGATGCCCACGGGGCCCAGACCGTCGAGCCGCGCGGCTTCGAACAGCGCCTCGGGCAGGCCGGCCATGAACTGTCGGTACATGAAGATGTGGAAGGCGGCGCCAAAGAAGGCCGGCACGATCAGCGGCAGGGGCGTGTCGATCCAGCCCAGGTTGCGGAAGAGCAGGAACAGGGGGATCATGGTCACCTGGGCGGGCAGCATCATCGTCGCCAGCATCAGCACGAAAAAGCCCTCGCGGCCGAAGAAGCGCAGGCGCGCGAAGGCGTAGCCCACCAAACTGGAGGAAAGCACCGTGCCGAGCACGCAGGACACCGTGATCACGATCGAATTGGCCAGGGCATCGAGGAAGCCCTGCCAGGGCACGGCGCCGACCTCGCGCAGGGCCTGGGCGTAGTTGTGCCACTGGGGGTCCGCGGGGAACAGGCTCAGCACGTCCCCGGAGACGATCGCGCGCCCGGCCCGCTCCGGGGTCTCCAGGCTGACCACCACCATCCACCACAGCGGAAACAGCAGCAGCACGGTACCCAGGGCCAGCAGGGCCAGCAGCGCCAGGCGCCACAGACGCGCCGCCGCGCCGCCGGCCGCTCGGGAACGGGCCGGACCCGGGCTCATCGGGCCACCTCCGCTTGCATCCGGCCCCGGCTGGCCCGCAGCACCAGGAAGGTCAAGGCCAGCACGATCGCCAGCAGGATCCAGGCCATGGCCGAGGCGTAGCCCATCTCGTAGAACTCGAAGGCCTGGTTGTAGAGGTAGAGCACGAAGAACCGCGTGGCGTCGCCGGGCTCGCCCCCGGTCATCACGTAGGCCTGGGTGAAGACCTGGAACGAACCGATCAGGGCCATGATCGTGTTGAACAGCAACACCGGCGCCAGCATCGGCAGGGTCACCGAAAGGAAGCGCCGAAGCGGTCCCGCGCCGTCGATCGCGGCGGCTTCGTAGAGCTCGGCCGGAATCGCCTGCAGGCCGGCCAGGTAGATCATCATCGTGCCGCCCAGGAACCACAGGCCCATCAGGGCGAAGGCCGGCGGTCCGAACAGGGCCGCGTCCTTGCCGAACCACTCCGGGGGGCTGGCCCCGAACCAGGCCAGCAGCGGGCGCAGGGCGGCGTTGAGCGGGCCGGCCTCCGGATCGAAGACCCAGCGCCACAGGATCGCGATGCCGACGCCGGCGAGCACGCTGGGCAGGTACCAGGCGGCCCGCAGCAGGTGGATGCCGGGCAGCTTCTGGGCCATCAGCAGGGCCGCCGCCAGGGCGGCCGCCTGGCCCAGGGGCACGGCCAGCAGCGTGTAATAGAGCGTCACGCGCAAGGAACGGGCGAAACGCGCGTCGTGCCAGAACAGCTCGGCGTAGTTGGCCAGGCCCACGAAACGGGCCTGGGACAGGTCGGTGATGCCCTGCCAGCGGCTCAAGGAGAGCAGCAGCGAGAGCAGGATCGGACCGGCCATGAACACGGCGAAGCCGAGCAGCCAGGGCGCCGCCAGCAGGTAGCCCCAGCGTTCTTCGCGCCGGAGCGCCGGCGAGAGCTGGCGCTGCGCGCGGCGCCAGGCGAACAGCAACCCTGCGCAGGCCAGCAGGACCGCGCTCGAGAGCCACAGGGATCCCCAGGGCACGGGCTCGAAGCGGCCGCGTTCGAGGGGCGAGCGGCGCTGGGCGCTCCAGGCCAGTTCCAGGTCGCCGATGGCCTCCAGGACGCTGGCCTCGCCGCTCTTGAGGGCCCGGTCCAGACGGGTGCGCAGCAGATCCTCGAAGCGCGGATCCGCGGGCCACTCCAGGAACTCGGCGCGCCGGGCCGCCTCCAGGTAGCCGCGGTCGTTGGCCGGCGCCGCCGTCGGGTCGAGGAATGCCTCCGACTCGGCCACCTCGATCAGCGACGGCATCGCCAGGCCCAGCCGGGCCTGGGCCGCCTGGCTCTCGGCATCGACCAGATAGCGCAAGAGTTCGAAGGCCTCCGGCTTGTGCACGGAGGCCCGCGCCAAGCACCAGGCCACGGGCAATACGATCTGGCGGTCCTGGGCCCCGCGCGGCAGGGGCGCGAAATCCCACTCGAAGCCCCCCTCCGCGGACCCCGGGATGCTGCGGTAGCTGGGCACGACCCAGCGGCCGAAGGGCCCGGCCAGACCGACCTTGCCGGTCAGGAACACCGAAGGGCCCTCGGCCAGCTTGGATTTGCCGCTGGTCAGGGTGCGCTGCTCCAGATGCCGCCAGCGGTAGAGTCGCTCGAGCGCCGCCAGCGCCGCCGGATCGCGCAGGGTCAACCGGTCCCAGTCGCCGGGGGTGACCACGTCGGCGCCTTCGCTCTGCAGATAGGCCCGCACCACGAAGGGCCAGGTGACGAATTCGGCGCCCACGCAGGGCTCGAGTTCTCCGGCGGCATTGGGCACTTCGAGCCGCCCGACCGCCCGGGCGATGCGCTCGAAATCGTCCCAGGTCCAGCCGTCCGCCGGCGGCTCGACCCCGGCCTTGGCCAGCAGGTCCTTGTTGTAGTAGAAGCCGACCGGCGTGAAGTCCTTGGGGATGCCGTACAGCGGCCCGCGGCCGGCGCGCTGGCCGTCGTGGCGGAACGCGGCCACCGTGGCCGGGAAGTAATCCTCGAGCTCGAGCGGTCCCCCGGCCAGGTAGGGCTCCAGGGGTTCGAGCAGGCCCGCGGCCACGAAGGCGGGCAGCCGCTCGGCGCCCACGTAGAACAGGTCCGGCGGCTCGCCGGCCGCCATCATGGTCTGGAGTTTCGTGTAAAACGAGCCGGCGTCCCCGGGGTTGATGCGCCGCACGCGGATCCCGGGACGCGAGCTCTCGAAGCGCCGCAGCGAGGCCTCGACGATGGCGTTCTCCTGCTGACCGGTCTCCCCGGACCAGTGCATCACGACCAGCTCCACCTGCCCCGCCGGCGCCCCTGCGCCGCTGCGGGCCAGAACCCGTGCGAAGGCCCACAGCACCGCCGCAAGGGCCAGGATTTGGACCGCGCGACCCAGGATCTGACGGACTTTTCGGGCGAGGGTCCTCGATCGGGGGGCTCGCGTCGGGTCCGCCATGGGCATGCCGCGTAGTATAGGGAGCCATCCGGACCCGCAAGGCCCACCTCGCTTCGATGACGATCCGCGCGCTGCTGCTTTTCTGGACATGCCTGTCCGTTCCTGTCGGGGCCCGCGCCGACTGGCCGCCCCAGGTTCCGGCGCTGCAGGCCGCGCCGTCCGCCGCCGAGAGCAGTCTGCCGCCCTCGCTGAAAGCCGAGCGCATCGCCCCCGGCCGCTACCGGGTGCGCTTCGAGCTGCAGGGACTGGGGCCCGCTTCGAGGGCCAGCCTGGTGGGTGCCTTCAACGGCTGGGATCAGGCCGCGACCCCCCTGCAGCGAGAAGGGACCACCGGCAGCGCGACCCTCGAGCTGTCCGAGGGGCGCTATGCCTACAAATTCGTCCTGGACGGGCGCTGGTTCGAAGACCCCCGCAACCCCGCGCTCGAACCGGATGGCTACGGTGGAGCCAATTCGATCCTGGCCCTGGGGGCCTACGGGACGGGCGCTCTGCCGCCCGCACGACGCTTGGACGGAAACATCAATCTGCAGGGCCTGGCCCATGACCCGACCCAAACCGCCTATGTGCAGCGCAGCGCCGCCGGCGCGCTGACCCTGCGGCTGCGCGCCCAGCAGGACGACCTGGAGCGCGTCTGGCTGGCGACCCCGGACGGGCAGCGCAGACCGGTTGGGCGGCTCCTGGCCACCCCGCCCTTCGAGTGGTGGGAGCTGAGCCTGCCCGGGGGGCTGGCTGCCGATCGCTACACCTTCCTGGTGGAGGACGGCGCGGGCCTGCGCCGGTTGCCGCAGGAGTTCGAGGCGTCCGCCTGGCCCGCCCCGGCCCGCCCGACGCCGGCCTGGGCCAAGCGCGCCGTGTGGTACCAGATCATGCTCGACCGCTTCGACAACGGCGACCCAGCCAACGATCCGCCGGATGCCCTGCCCTGGAAGAGCGCCTGGTACAAGCCCAGCCCCAAGGAGCGGCGTTCCGGGGAGTCCTTCTATCGCTTCTACGTCTTCCGCCGCCTGTACGGCGGCGACCTGGCGGGCCTCGAGCGCCGGCTCGACTATCTGCGGGACCTGGGGGTCGATGCCCTGTACCTGAACCCGGTGTTCGAGGCCGATACGCATCACAAGTACAACGCCACCAACTACCTGCACATCGATCAGCATTTCGGCTTCCGCGGCGACTACGCGGCGGCGGAGGCCAAGGAGGATCTGCTCGACCCGAGCACCTGGACCTGGACCGATTCGGATCGACGCTTCCTCGAGTTTCTGCGGGTCGCCAAGGCAAAGGGCTTCCGGGTGATCATCGATGGCGTCTGGAACCACGTGGGGATCCTGCATCCAGCGTTCCGCGACGTGCAGCGCCATGGCGCCGAATCGCGCTTCGCGGGCTGGTTCGACGTCACCTCTTGGGAACCCTTCCGGTACCGCGGCTGGGGCGGGTATGGCGAGTTGCCCGCCTTCAAGAAGGATGCGCGCGGCCTGGCCAGCGAGAGCCTGGTGCAACACATCTACGCGGTCACGCGGCGCTGGATGGACCCCGACGGCGATGGCGATCCCGCGGATGGCGTCGACGGCTGGCGCCTGGACGTGCCCAACGAGATCCCGCTGCCCTTCTGGGTCGATTGGTGCGCGCACGTGCGCTCGATCAACCCCGAGGCCTACATCAGCGGCGAGATCTGGGACCTAGCGCCCGAGTGGTTGGACGGGCGCAGCTTCGACGCGCTGATGAACTATCCGTTCGCGCGTCAGGTCTTTGGTTGGCTCGCTCCGCACAAGCAACGCCTGCTGCCGAGCGAGGTGGACGCGCGCCTGGCCGAGCTGCGCCTGGCCTACCCGCCGGAGCAGGCGGCCGTGCTCATGAACCTGCTCGACAGCCACGACACCGACCGCATCGCCTCGATGCTGGCCAATCCCAATCGGGGCTACGACCAGGAGAACCGTGAGCAGGACGGCGCCCCCTACGCCGCCGGCAAGCCCGGGCCCGAGACCTACCAACGGGTCCGGCTGGCGGTATTGCTGCAGCTCACCTTCCCGGGCGCGCCGATGATCTACTACGGCGACGAGGTCGGGATGTGGGGCAGCGACGACCCCAACAACCGACGTCCGATGCTGTGGAAGGACCTGGGCCGCTACGCGGACCCCGGCAACGTGGTCATGGAGGAGCATCTAGATCACTACCGCACCCTCTTGCGCCTGCGCCGCGAGCATCCGGCCCTGGCCACGGGCAGCTTCCGCACCCTGTTCACCGACGACGGCCGCGACCTGTGGGCCTTCCTGCGCGAGGACCAGAGCGAGCAGGTGCTGGTGCTGCTCAACGCCTCCGGACGGGACCAATCCGTGACCCTCGACCTCGAGGCCCTCTCCCTGCCCGGCACCGAGCCCTTCACCCCGCTCTTCGGCCCGCGCCAGCTGCGCCCCTGGCCGACCCTGACCGTCCCGGCCCTCTCCGGCCTGATCCTGCAGCGCCCCGCGGTCGGCGATGCGCGCTGACTCGAGCGCTGGGCGCCGAGCGCCGCAGCGCCCGCGCTCGGCGGATTGCTCGGGCTCGAAAGCGCGAGCGACCCTGGGCTCTTCGCCGGCCCGTTCGCCTCAGGGGGAGCGCCGGCGGGGCAGCCAGAGTTCGGCCAGGATCAGCAGGATGCCCAGGGCCTGGGCGGCGAAGAAGGTGGCGCCGCCGGCCATCAGGATCGGGGCGTAGCCGGCGGTGTAGCGGGCGATCAGCCAGCCGGAGAGGTCGATCAGGAGGCCCAGTCCGCCCAGGCCCATGGGCAGCGCGGCGAGCAGGCGCGGGAAGCGCGAGCACAGGGCGAGCAGGCCCACGGCGAGGGCCATCAAGGCCATGGCGGGCGCGTGGGTGTGCAGGGAGGTGATCAGGATCTCGTAGGGCGTCGGGCGCAGCTCCTTGTCCGAGAGCAGCGGCGCCAGGTCTTCCCAGTAGGCCAGGGAGATGCGGCCCTGGGTGGGATCCACGGCGTCGCCGGCATGGCAGGCGCCGCAATGCGTCGCGATCAGCTCCGCGGGCGCGCGCTCGCCCAGATCGATGTCGTCGTAGGTCTCGAGCAGGCGTTCGCCGTTCAGCCAGGCGTTGAGCGCCGCCAGGGCATCCGCAGGCACCGCTGCCAGGCTCGGGTGCTCCGGGGCCCGGCCGCCCAGCACCGCGCGCAGGGGCGAGGGCACCGAAAGGCCGTGGTAGGCGCCTTCGATGTCGGCCACCGAGACGCTGGAGCGATCGCCGTCGTTCTTGGCGTGGTGGTCCTCGATGTGCTCGACGGAAGCCCACAGCCCGAGGCCGAGCACGGCCAGGGTTGCGCTCAGGCCGAGCTTGGCGAGCAGCGGCAAGCGCGAGAGCTCCAGGCCCGCGCCGAAGCCGGGGCCGGTCGCTGCGGAGGGCGCCATGGGGCTCAGGCCTCCTCGAAGGCTGGCCCGCCGATCGTCACGGCGCTGCCGCTGGCGATGGCGCGCTTGGCGGCGTCCACCACCGCCACGGCCCGGGCGCCTTCGCCGGCGTCGACCGCCGCCGGCTGCCCGGACAGGATCGAATTCAAGAAGGCGTTGAGGCCGTAGTACAGCGGCGGGTGCTCGAGGGCCACGCCGTCCTTGAGCTTGTCCTGGGCGGCCAGTTTGGTGGCGTCGGCGATCAGGGTGATGCCCTGTTCGTTGGCGAAGGATTGGCGGTTGGCGTAGACCTCCCAACCTTGGGTGGGGGCGTCGGCTTCCTTGAACAGCCAGCCGCGCGTCCAAGCCAGTTTGATCGCACCCTGGGTGCCGCTGATCAGCTCGAAGTCGCTGTCGAAGGAGTTGGCCAGGCTGGCTTCGTACTGCAGCACCTTGCCGCCGGGGAACTCGAACTGGCAGTGGATCGTGTCGGGCAGCTCGCGGCCGTCCTGGTGCATCTGGATCGAGCCCAGTCCGCTGACGCGGATCGGGTAGCTGCCGAGGAACCAGTGGAACACGTCGAGCTGGTGCAGGCCGACCTCGCCGATCAGCCCCAGGGAGACCGCCGGATCGAGCTTCCAGTCGAGCAGCCGTTGCTCCTCGGGATTGCCCGCGGGCGTGCGCCAGGAGGTCTTTTTGCGCCACTGGCCGCGCAGCGCGACCGTGTCGCCGATCGAGCCGGTCCGGTAGAACTTGTTGGCCAAAAGGTAGATCGGATCGAGGCGCCCGAGCTGTCCTACCTGCAGCACGCTCAGGGCGCGCTTGCCCGCCGCGGCGATCGCCAGAGCGTCCTCGGGCGTATGGGCCAGGGGCGCCTCGACGTACACGTGTTTCTTGGCCTCGAGGGCCGCCAGCACCAGGTCCTTGTGCAGGTGGGTCGGTGTGGCGATCAGCAGGGCGTCGATGCCCGCGGATTTTTCGAGCATCTCGGCCTGGCTGGCGTAGCCCACGGCGCCCTTGGCGCGCTTGAGGCCGGATTCGAGCCGCGAGGCCAGGGGGTCCGCCAGGGCCACCACCTGGGCGGCCTCGAACTTCTGCAGTTCGGCCAGCATGGCCCGCCCTTGGCGACCGACGCCGACCAAACCGAGCTTGAGCGGCGCGCCCGCGCTCTGCGCGGTGGCCGGCAGGAATTCGGGGGACAGGGCCAGGGCGGCGGCGCCGCTCAGGGCGCCCCTCAGGAAGTCGCGGCGGTGGTGCATCGGCGGGGGGAGCGCCCGGCTCGGGCGGGGCGCCTACAGTAGCCGCTCGACGCCGGACGCGCTCGCCAAGGCGGGCCAGGGACCGCCCGCGAGCAGCAGCGCCGCGGTCGACCAGAGGTCGGCGCGGGTGGCATCCGGGGCCCGCACGGCGGCCACGGCCTGAGCCGCCGGCGGCGGGCCGCCGCGCGGATCCTGGACATGGGGACCGGCCTCCCGACCCAGCTGCCGGCGCTGGCTCGATGCCGAAAAGGCGCCGCCCACCAGCTCGAACTCGCGCCGCTCGCCGCCCTCGAGATCCAAGGCGAAGCGCCAGGCGCGCTGGCCGGGCGGGGGCCCCAGCGCCAGGAGCGTCGAGGTGCCGCCGTGCAACAGCCCGCGCTCGACGCCGCCGGCGCGCAAGACCTCCCCGGCCCGGTCGAGGGCGTAACCCTTGCCGACCGCACCCAGGTCCAGCTCGCTGCCGGCCGGGTCGAGCCGCGCCAGGCAGCGCTCGCGGTCGAGCCAGAGCTCGCCGCCGGTGCGCCACAGCGGGTCGAAGGCGCCCCCGGTGGCGGCCTTGGCTTCAGCGCACTGCAGCAGCAGCTCGACCAGCTCCGGCAGCACGCGCAGCGGGGCCCCGCCCGCCGCGCGCGTCAGGCGCGCCACCGCGGAAGCGCGCTCGAAGCGCGAGAGCAGCGCCTCGCTCTCGGCGATCGCCTCGAGCGCCGCTTCCCCGGCGGCGCGCATGCCGCGGGCATCCTCCCCGCACAGCACCAGCTCGAAGCGCGTGGCCATCGCCTCCGCGGCCAGGGTCAGGATCTGCATGGCGCCGCGCGGACGGGCTCCGCGCAGCGCCGCAGCGCGCGCGGAGCCCCGGTTCGCCGCCGCTCAGACCGCGCGCACGGCTTGGGTGCGCGGGTCGTAGGTAAAGGCCGAGCGCTCCCAGATGGAACGGGTGGCCAGCTCGACGGCGACCATGTGGGCCACGCCCAGGTCGATCTGCGAGCGGTTCGGCCGGCGGCTGCGGATGCAGGCCAGCCAGTCCTTGCGCAGCGCATCCTGCCAGTCGCCGGTCTCGCAGGGGAATTCCTGGGGGTCGACGTCGTCCACGAACGGCGATTGCGGCTTGAGCACCAGCTTGGACTCGTTGCCGAGCAGCAGGTCGGCCTCGTGGCCGCGGATGATCGTGTCGAACCCGCGGTCGTTGCAGGTCGAGCCGGCGATGCTCATCTGGTGGACCTGATTGCCCTGCTCATCGCTGAATTCCAGCAGCAGGTTGACCTGGTCGTGGTTCTCCATGGCCTTGTCGACCAGGTGTCCGCCGGAGGCGACCACGCGCGTGGGCGCGCCCAGATCCATGGCGTACAGGAGCGGCGTCATCTGGTGCACCAACAGGTCGCCGATGATGCCGGTCGACCACTTCTTGTAACGCCGCCAGCGGTGGTAGACCTCTGTATCCCACTCGTCGACCCCCTCGGGGCCGCACCAGGCCTCCCAGTCGAGCATCGCCCCGGGGGCCACATTCTTGTCGATGCCGTAGAGCCACTCGCCGTTCTTGGAATTGCGGCAGTAGCTGGTCTGGCTCCAGGTCGGCTGCCCGATCGCACCGGCCCGGATCAGCTCCTTGGCCTTGTTGTGGTCGGTTTTCATCATGTACTGGGTGCCCACCTGCAGGATCTGTGCGCCGGCGCGCGCCTGGCGCTGCATCCACAGCGCGTCGATCAGGTGGCGCGTGAGCGGCTTCTCGCAGTACACGTCGAGACCGGCCTGCATGGCCTCGACCGAGTGCTTGGCGTGCCAATGCTCGGGCGAAGCGACCACCACCCCGTGCAGGTCGCCGCGGGCCAGCAGCTCGCGGTAGTCCCGATAGCCCTGGACCTCGACCCCGGGCTGGCGCTTGCGGCACTTCTCGACGCCGGTGTCGAGGCGCGGCTGGCAGACCTCCGCCACGGCCACCAGCTCGAGCTTCTCCTCGCCGCGCTCGCGGTAGCTGAGCAGGGCGTCGAGGTGCCCGCCGCCCATGCCGCCGGAGCCGATCAGGGCCAGGCGGATGGGCTGGTCCGGGGCCAGCTGGTTGACCTTGGGGTTGGCCTTGACCGGGCGCAGGCGCTCGTCCCAGGCGGCCTGAGCCGCGCCGGTCGTGGCGCAGGACAGGCCGCTGCCGCCCAGGGCCAGGGCCCCCGCGGCGGCGGTGCGGGTCAGGAAGCGGCGGCGGGCGGGATTGGGGGGCGGCGTGTGGGGGGTGCTCATGGAGCGCGGGCCGGGTGGGGAAGTCGGGGGGGCCCCGGGCGCGCCCCGGGGACGGGCGCAGTGTAGCCCTGGGCCGGGCAGCGTGGGGGCGCTGCCTCTGCGGCGCCCAGGTCGCTAGGCTCCCCACGATGCAGCAGCAGAGCGCACGTGGCTCGGAGCCCCCGCCGGCTTCCGCCGGCGAGTACCAAAGCCCCAATCGGCCCGCCCGGGGCCGCCGTGCCCGGCGCGCGGAGCCGCCCCCGGCGCTGCGCATCGCCGCCCCGGCGGATCTGGCGGTGCGCGGCGAGCGCGAGCCCCTGGCGCTGCTGGGCCTGCCCGCGGGCTCGGGCCCCGAAGCCCAAGCGGCGCTGGACGGGGCGCGCCAGCGCATCGCCTTCCTGGAGGGAGCGCTCGAGGCCTCCGCCAAGCTCGAGAGCGCCGCCCAGCAGTTCGCCGATCGGCTGGAGGAGCGCTCGACCCGCGCCCGCGAGGACTACCAGCGCGAGCTCAGCGCCATGCGCGGTCTGCTCGACCAGCGCGAGCGCGAGCTGCGCACCCTGGCGCTCGAGATGGGCAAACTCCAGGGCCGCCTGGAGGTCGCCGAGCAGCGCTTGATCGAGGCGCGCAGCGAAGGCTCGGCGGCCGCCGAGCGCGCCCGCAGCGAAGGCCGCGCCCAGGTCGAGGCCCTGGCGCGGGCCGGCGCCAGCCCGGCGCCCGCTGCTCCCTGGCTCGAGGCCCGCGACAAGCGCGTGCTGCTGGTGCTGGCGCTGCTGGCGCTGCTGATCTGGATCTTCAAATGAGCGCCGGCCGCGGCCGAGGCCCGCTCGGCGCGGATCTCAGCCGCGTTGCAGGTAGGCCTCGAGCAGCGCCTGGGCGCGCGGCTCATCGCCCAGCAGGCGCGCTTCCAGCGCCGGCCGCGCGCTTTCCTTGGCCAGCGGATGGGCCGCCAGATCGCGCAGGCAGCCGGCCAAGCGCTCGATCGGCGCATGCCGGATCTGGCTCAGCAGCTTGGGCAGTCCGTCCGCTTCGAAGCGCCGTTCGGCGGCGATGAAGCGCTCCCAGAGCGTGCGCTGCGGCGGAAAACGCTGTCCGGACAGGGCCACCAGGGCCGCGTGGGCCGCTTCCCGAACGGCGGCTTCCCCTTGCAGGGGATCCAGCAGGCTTTCGGCCGCCCAGGTCGCGGACAGGCGTCCGATCAGGCGGCAGGCTTCGGCCGCCAGCGGGGTGCGCTGACTGCTGGTCCAGCCGCCCGCCAGCTCGCTCCAGCGACGGCGTTCGGCGAGCCCCAGGCGGGGGGCCAGTTCGCCCGCCAGCGCCAGCAGGGTCTGGGGATCGTGGCGCCCCGCCAGCAGCCAGGCTTCCAGATGGGCGACCGCCCGCGTCTCGCCCGCATCGCACAGGCCCTGCAGCAGGCACAGCTCGAGCTCCGGGATGCCCAGGGCGAACAGCGGGGTCAGCGCCGGATAGAGGCCTGGATCGCGCGCCGCCCAGCGCGCCAGGCTGGCGCGCAGCTGCTGGCGCTGCCCGCGGTCCGGGGCTCGGCGCTCGAAGTGGGGCGCGAGTTCCGCGCAGCGGGAACCCGGCAGGCACACGGCTGCGAGGCCCAGCAGCCGGCCGGCCAACGGACCGCCGCGGGCCGCGGCGCGGAAGCCGCCCAGCTCCTCGAAGCGCGCCGTGCTGAGCCCGCTGCCGAGCTCGCCGAGGGCGCTGAGGAGCAGGTCCTCCTGGAAGCGGTTGAGGGGTTCATCGGGATCCCCCGGCCGCGCCCCGGGCGCGCGACCCTCGATCAGCCGCTGCAGCAGCCAGGGCTCGAGGGCGCTGCCGCCGGCGCGCAGCCGCTCGAGGGTCTGTTCGGGCGCCCCGCGCCAGCCCCGTTCGGCGCGCCGCAGGCACTCGTCGACGCAGGCCTGCGGATCGACGGCCTGCGCGCCCTCCAGGGCGGCGCTGGGCGGCAGCCCGCCCTCCTGGCCCCGTGCGGCGCCGCGCCAAAGGGCCCCCGGGGCCAAGGCCAAGGCCAGCGCCAGAGCGGCCAGACTCCAGCGTTGCCCCGGCTCCGCTCGCCCGGGCGCCGCCCCGCGCTCAAGGTTGGCCATAGCCTTTTTCCCTCCAGCCGATGACCTCGAAGGTGGTGGTGGAGTAGATGTCGGCGTCGGCCAGCGACTCGTCGTAGTGGATCTTGCAGTTGCTGTCCAGCACCAGCTCCTTGGCCATCACCGCCCCGAAGAGCTCGAAGTTGCTGTTGATCTCGACCAGCGCGTTGGGCGCGTAGATCGAGGCATACATCTTGGCGTTCGAATCGAAGTCGAGCAGGTCCACGTCGACCAGCTGCAGGGGATCGACGATGTTGTCGGAGAGCAGCTGGAAGGAGAGCCCCTTCGGGTCCAGGTCCAGGGGTGCGATCAAGGTGTTCGAATCGATCAGGAAGTCGTCTTCGACGTAGATCGTGACGGGCCCGGAGTTGCTGTCGATGCGCAGCGAGGAGCCGGTCAGGACCTCCAGGTTCGTGACCACCAGATTGGCGGGGCCCTGGACGGTCAGTTTGGCGTTCTTGCCGAGCTTGAATTGACCGAAGTCGTAGTTGCCCGCGGGCAGGGTCTGCACGGCGTTGTTGGCCAACACCAGGTTGCCCCCGGGGGTGTAGACCGGCACCTGGATCGGCGGCAGCACGGTGGGGGTCGGGCTGGCGTAGGCCCCGCCGCTGACGACCGCGTTGCCGAGCACCGTGGCCGTTCCGCCCGGTCCCGGGGCGAGCTGGCCCCAGACCTTGGCGTTCTGCGAGACCTCGATGTCGGCGTTCGAACCGACCGAGCCATCGTCGTCGCAATAGGCGCTGCTGCCGCTGTTGTTGAGCGCCGCGTAGGGGGCCAGCTCCGAGTCGTAGGAATCGACCTGGGCATTGCTGGCCAGCCAGACGCCGTCCTCCCCGAAGGCTCCGAACTGGAACAGGCCTTCGGTCACGCTCTCGGCGATCACCTCAAGCCCGAGGCGCGTCGGGCCCAGTCGCGCGCCCCCGTCGGCGCTGAACTGGTCCCCGCCCAGCGGAGTGAAGCTGGCCCAGGCGTCCGCGCCGCACAGTCGCAGCGGGGCCTGGGCGCTGAACGGTTGCCCGGGACCGCCCAGCTCCAAGTCCACCAGCGCGGCCGCCACGGCCGCTTCGCCGGCGTAGCGTGCCTGCAGCCGCTGCAGATCGCCGCGCTGCTCGCGCTGCATGGCGATGCTGGTGGTCAGGACCGAGGCCGAGAGCACCGCGATCCCGGTCAGGGTCAGCATGGAAGCGAGCAGCGCGCTGCCGCGCCGGGTCTGCGGCGAGCGCCGCCGGATCGTGCAAAGCATCAGTTCCTGAGCGCCACCTGGCGCGTGTATTCGACCACTTGGACCTGCTCCAGGCCTTGCTCTTGGACGGGCATCCAGATCGAGAGCGAGATGCCGAGCACCTGCCCGTCCCGGCGCACCACGAAGCTCGGCTCGTCGACCAGGCCATCGCCGTCGTCGTCGAGCCCGTTGGCGGCCTCGCCGGCCCCCAGCGGGGGCATCTCCGTGGCCAGCACGCGCTCCTGCAGCAGGCCGCCGCCCAGGCTGCGCACCAGCACCAGCTCATGCTCGTCGATCAGCCCATCCCCGTCCTGGTCCTCGCCATCGAGGAACTCCTCGGGGCACAGGCGCAGGAACAGGCGCTCCTCTGGGCCCCACACCGGCGCGCCGGCGACGAAGTCCGCCAGGCGCGCGAAGCGCACGTCGTCCGCCCCCAGATTCCCGATCGGATCGGGCACCAGGCTGGCGGCCACGGCGTCTTTGAGCCGCCCCGCGGCCTCGTCCAGGGCGCGCTGGCTTTCGAGCGTGACCCCGGCGCGGCGCTGCGAGATCGTCAAGGCTCCGCCGGAGCGGGTCAGCGACTCCGACAGGTACAGCATGGTCAGGCCCGAGATCACCAGGGCCGCCGTGGTCTCGATCACGGTCATGCCGGCGCGCCGCGAGCGGCGCGGCTTCAGCGTGCGCACAGCCATGTGGCCACCTCCGCCCGCTGGGGGCCGTCCTTGCTGCGCCAGGCCAGGCGCACCAGCACCGGCAGCAGGCGATAGCTTCCGCCCACGTCGGCCCCATCGGTGTCGCCGTCGTGGTCGAGATCGAAGGGCGTGCCGAAGCGCGGCAGGGGCAGATTCTCCCGCAGCACGCCCACGTTTCCCGGTTCGACCGGGAACAAGATCTCCCCGACCCGCCCATCGGGATCGTCCGGAAGCGGGTCGAGGCCGGGCACGTCGAACCCCGAACCGGGCGCGGTCCCGAAGCCCCCCGGGTCGTCCGCGGGGGTCTGGTTGTAGGTCCTGAACAGGGAGCCGAAGTCCTCGCTGCGCAGGCGTTCCAGGGTCGATTCGATCGCCGACAGGGCCAGGCTGCGCTCGCGCACGCTGCTGTGGCTGCCGAGGCCGCCCACGACGGTCTGCGAGAAGAGCAGCACGCCGAACAGCAGCACCCCGCCGGCGATGCTCACTTCGAGCAGGGTGAACCCGGCTCGCGCCGCGCCCGCACCGCCCCGATAAGGCTTCAAGATCCTCACTGCGATCGTGGCGACCCGCGGGCCGCCGTCCCCGGGGGCCCCTATCGGTCGAAGCTGGCGGGCGCTTGAGGATCGGCCACTTTTTCGGGTGGCCCGGAGCGCGGCGGGCTGACCGCGGGTCCGAATGGGGCCGGCCCGGGAGCCGGGGCGCGTCGGATGCGGTCCGGGCCGGGGGCCCGCCGACCACGGCGCGCCGCGCCCGAAGGCCGCGCTCGGCCCCCGTCAGGCGCCAGGTTCAGCGCCCCGGCCCGCCGTCCGCGCGGGCCTCGAGGGCCAGGGCGAAGGCCTGTTCGAAGGTCGAAAAGCCGGGCAGCGCGCGCCAGGGGATCCAGCCCCGCCCCGCGCCGGAGAGCCGCCCGTCCAGCCGGCCGAGGAAGCTCGCGGCGCTCTCCCCCGGCTGCGCCCCGCGGGCGTGCAGATCGAGGGCCACCTCGAGGGCCCCGAGGTCGAGCAGCCCGATCCGCGCCAAGGCGCGATCGCGCCGCTGCTCGAGCCACTCGGTTTCGAAGCGCTCCCCCGTCAAGCCGGCGAGCTCGAAGACCTCGTCCGCCGTCAGCTGCCCACGCCCCTCGGCCGCGGCGGCCCGGCAGGCGGCGAGCAGGCCCGCGAGCCCGCAGCGCTCGTCGATCGAGGCCACCAGCGCATATCCGAGGGCGTAGGCCTGGCGCACCTGCGCCGGCGCCAGACCGCGCCAGGGCTCCCGCCCGGAGAGCTCGATCGCGTCGCGCGGGGTCAGCGCGGGGGCCGGGGCGCGCTCCGGCGCCAGCCAGCCGAGCTGCGAGCCCGCCCCCTGCCCGGGGCCCGCGGCGATGCGCAGCTCGAGCACCGCTCCCCCCTGGCCTCCGAGCAAGGTGTTCCAGTGCTGCCAGGGGCCGCGGGTGTGGGGGTGGCGCTCGAAGGCCAGGCGGTCGGCCAGGCCTTCCTCCAGGGCCGGGGGCAGGGCGCTCCAATCGGGGCCGAGCAGCGCATGGACCAGCTCGTGGGTCAGCACGCTGCGGGCCGCCTCGGGCGAGAGCAGCACGCGCACCGGCTGGCGGCCTTCGAATGCCCAGGGCTGGCCGCCGTGGACGTGGCGTTCGGTCAAGCCGTCGGCCTCCAGCCGCTCGAGCCGGCGCTGCTCGGCCCCGGCCACCTCCCAGACCTCGAGCGGCACCGGGCGGGCTCCCGGGAGACGCTCCAACACAAACTCGCGATCCTGCGCGTAGGCGCTGGCCAAGCGCGCCAGGCGCAGCGGGTCATAGCCCCGGATCGAGGCCGACTCCGTGCGCACCACCCAGGGCGGCCCGGACGCGCAGGCGGCCAGCAGCAAACACAGCCACAGGCGGGAGGCCCACAGCCGCGCGCATCCGAGCGGACCGCGGCCAAGCGACCGCGCCGCGCCCTGCCGCTCTCGCTGCATGGCCGCAGCTTAGCAGGCTTGCCGATACCGCCGCAGCGTCGCGCCGCTCGCTCCCGGGCCCGGGCCCGCAGTTGCGGCCCGTGGGCGGGCCGCCCGGTCTCAGCTCCGAGGCTCCGTTCGCCGCAGCTTGCCGAGCAGCAGGTGCCCCGCGAAGGCCAGCGTGAACAGCAGCGACGCGGACCAGTGGCACCACAGGCAGGCGTCGCGCCAGGCGCTGTCCACCGCCAGCTGCAGGCCCACCCCGCTGACGGCCATGGGAAAAAAGCTCGCGAGCAGCAGCTGGCCGCTGCGGCGCCGCTCGCGCTTTCCAGCCCGCAGGTAGGGCAGGGCATGGGACCACAGCAGCGCGCCGACGGCGAACACCGCGGCCCAGGAGCTCAGCACATGCAGCGCCAGGGCCTGCGGTTCGCTGGGGTGGTTGACCAGCGCCAGGGGGTCCTCGGGAGCGGCGAGCCAGGTGCGCATCCAGAACAGCGCCAGGCCCGAGAGGATGCAAAGACCGAGGCTGGCCTTGGCCAGGTGAGCTTGCAGGGGGGTCATGCGGGTCAGACGCTGCCGCCGCCGTGGCGGCCTCCGCGGGGGTCCGCGAGAGTCTGCCGCAGCGGCGCGCCGGGGCGGCTTAGCTTTTCCGGCCCGCAGCCGCGGCGAAGCGGGCGGCGAAGCTCCAGCGCGGCGGCGGCGGGAACAGCTCGGCCTGCAGCGCCAGGGCGCGGCGACCGGCGGCGAGGGTCGCCTCCGCGGTCAGGGTCGCGCCCGCCACGGCGTCCAGACCGCGGCCGAAGTCGAGCTCCGGACCGAGCCGCAGGCCGCGGAATTGGGCGTAGAAGGGCCCGCGAGGCAGGTAATCGCGCGGCTCGGCGAAGGCCAGCACCTCGACCCGCAGCAGGCGCCCGGAGAGGTCGATCGCGATCAGCAGCGATTCTTTCTTGGAGCGCACCCGGTGGGTGTCGAGCCAGCACAGGCCCAGCAGCACGCCGTCGGAGGCGCGGGCCAGGTACGGCCGCAGCACCGCTTGCTCCAGCGGCCGTCCGAGGGCGGCTTCGATGCGCGCGCGCTGGGCGCCGTCCAGGTACAGCGTGCGCTGCTCGAAGCGCGCCCCGGGAAAGGCCAGGGCGCGGGCCTCCTCGAGGCTCAGCAGGGACTGGGCCTGCGCCGGCGCTGAAGCGGCCCAGGCCGCCAAGGCCGAGAGCAGCGCGGCCAACCAGCGCGGCACGAGCCGCGGCGCCCGAGGGCTGCGACGATCCATGATGCCTGCCTCCGTCAGAAGATGTAGCCCACCGACAGGCGCAGCAGGTCGACCGCGCTGTCGCTGCCGTCGTCCGCGTCCAGGTAGTCGAGCTTGAAGGCCAGCTGCGGGATCGGCTGCCAGAACAGCCCGAAGGTCACGTTGCTGCGGTCGTTGGCCGGGTTGGACAGGAACCCATCCGGGACCTCGACCTGCGTGTCGTGGTCTTCGTAGCGCACGAACGGCACCAGGCTGCTCGAAAGCCCCGCCGCGTGGCGCAGGTCGTAGCCCGCTTCCAGGTAGAAGCCGCGCTGCACCTCGCCCACGGACTGGGCGCCGACGAAGCCCTGGGCCAGGTTCAGGGCCTGCACGTCGCCGATGCGGCCCTCCACGAACAGCGCCCGCAGGCGCCAGTCGCCGGGCCGCCAGTCGGCATGCAGGTCGGCCAGGGTCACGGGCGTGTCCTCGAAGCCGGCCTGGTCCTGGCCCGCGTTGCCGTGGTAGGCCGCGGCGCCGACCAGCAGCCCGGGTTGCCCCTGGTAGTCGAGGCGCGCCGCCAGGGCGAAATCCTCGGCCAGGGCGCGCCCGCCGTTCTGGCGCCCGCCGCGCACACCGCCCGCGCTGAATCCGTCGGCATCGAAACCGTTGACCACGTAGGCCCGCCAGGCCCAGTCATCGTTGCCGCCCAGCAGTCCGGCGCCGTTCTCGCGCCAGGTCGTCGGCAGCAGCAGGCGTTCGACCTCGGGGCGATTGGCGCTCAGGAAGGTGGTCGGTTCGTGCAACTCGTTGATGAAGCCCAGCGGCAGGAGCAGCAGGCCAGCCCGCGCCGCCAAACGCTCGGAGATCGCGTATTCGAGGTAGGCGAATTCGAGCGCGACCTCGCCAGGGGCCGTTTCCCCGCTGCCGTCGTTGTTGTCCTGCACGTTGGCGTGCTCGACCTCCAGCTCGGAGTTGAAGATCCAGCCCGAGCCCAGATCGGCGCCGAAATAGACGATCGCGCGCAGGAAGTCGAGCTGATTCGGATTCGCGCCGCCCTGCCCGTCGCTGTAGAGCAGCTCCCCATAGCCGCCCAGGGACGTGCTGCCCGGTGCGACGGTGTAGATCTTCGACGCCGCCGGAGCCAGCGCGCGCCAGCGCACCTGTTCGGGGGGCAGCAGCGCCTCTTCGTGCTCGATCCTGAACAGCTCCGCGGAGAGCGACTCCAGCTGGCGCTCGAGCTCGTCCAGGCGCTGTTGCGGGTCGTTGGCGGGCTGTTGCGCGGGCTGTTGCGCGGCGGCCTGGGCCGCGAGCGGGGCCGGCGGCGGGCCCTGGGGGCGAGCCAGCGCGGGGGCGCCGTGGGGCAGCAGACACAGGGAAAGCAGGGGCATCTGGGCTGGGGGGGGGCTTGGGTGTCGATGGGGGGCGATCTCGTTCCGCACCGGCGACCGCGCTGCGGGCAGCCGGCGGCGGAGCGCGAAAAGCGGCTGCGGGCCGCGGGCGTGAGCTCAGGGCGGCATCGCCGGGGGCCAGGCAGCGAGCTCGACCTCGGGGGCGCTCCACAGCAGCGCGGCCCCAAGGCGCGGGCACAGGCTCGCGCGCCAGCCCGCCGCGGTCGGCGCGAGCAGCAGCAGTCCCAGCTCGGGATGGCGCTCCCGCAGGTCGCCGAAGCCCGCTGCTCCGAGCACGAACAGGCCGGTCGAGAGCGCGTCCGCCGCCAGGGCGCTGGGCGCGAACACCGACACCGAACCGGGCCGGTCGGCGGGCAGCCCGCTGCGCGGGTCGAACAGGTGCGGCAGCACACGCCCAGCGACCAGGCGCGCGGAGCGTCGGTTGTCGCTGCTCGCCAGGGAGCCGTCGGCGAGCCACAGGGCCAGCAGCGGGCGCCCGGGATCGGCCGGATCGCTGACCAGCACCCGCGCGCCGCCCAGCACGGCCACCTGGCCGCCCAGGCACAGGGTCGCCTCGCGGATGCCCCGCGCGCGCAGCGCGGCCAGGGCCGCGTCCAGGCCCGCACCCTTGGCGAAGCCGCCCTCCGCCAGGCGCGCGGCCGAGTCTTCGCGCCACAGGTGCTTTCCATCGAAACACAGCCCCGAAGTCCCCCGCTGCGCGGCCTCGAGCTCGCGCGGGCTGGGCCAGCGCCCCGCGCCGCGCAGGTCGTAGGCCTCCACCAGGGCCCCCGCCCGGGGGTCGAAGGCCCCCTGCGTGGCCGCGCTCCAGTCCCAGGCTGCCCTGAGCTCGGCGGCCAAGGCGGCGCTGAGCTCGACCCGTTCGCCGAGCGGCGCCGCCAGCGCGCGCGAGACCTCGCTGTCGGCGTCCCAGGTGGAGAGCCGCCGCTCGCAGGCCCCGAGCGCTTCGAGCGCCGCTTCGCTGGCCGCCACGGCCGCGGGCCGATCGGGGGCCTCCAGGCTCAAGCGAAGCTCCGCGCCCATCGCCAGCCAGCGCCGCTCGAGGCGCGCGCCGGGCCGCTCGACGACTTCCGCGGCTTCCCGGGGCGCAAACCGATCCGGGGCGCCGCCGCAGCGGGGCCGGGCCGCGCGCGGACCGGGCCGCTTGCGCGCCGGCCCCGGGCCCGGCT